>Ga0265298_10005628_pt1 | contig 15639 bp, 15 predicted proteins | sample AusTroGonzalo_MG_3_FD_193486 | JGI IMG/M metagenome (GOLD analysis project Ga0265298, IMG submission 193486) | Bovine rumen microbial communities from tropical cattle in Woodstock, Queensland, Australia - Gonzalo_01 | ecosystem: Host-associated > Mammals > Digestive system > Stomach > Rumen ... | reverse complement strand
CCGCCGCACACGGTCAGATTGCCGTCTTTTGTCCGCGTGACCAGCTCGAACACCGTCTTCGTGTAGTAGTCCAGTCCCCGGACGATCCGGGCGTTCACCCGGTACGGGATCCCGGCCTGATCCAGGTATTCCTTCAGCTGTTCAAAATGCTCCCGGCATTCGTCGCACAGCAGGTCCAGCATGCTCGGCGCGTCCTTCGTCAGCTCCTGGCATTGCTTTTCCTTGCAGTCCAGCACCCGCAGCGGGTTCCGGTCGAAGCGCTCTCTGCACGTGGCGCAAAGCCTGTCCATCCGCCCGGAAAGGTATTCTTTCAGCCGCGTGTGGTATACCGGCCGGCATTTCGGACAGCCGATGCTGTTGATCTCCACGCTCAGATTCCCGATCCCCAGCTCCTGCAGCAGTTGATACGCCAGCAGGATCAGTTCCGCGTCCGCGGTCGCCTCCCTGGCGCCGAAGCATTCGAGGCCGAACTGGTGATGTTCCCGCAGCCGTCCGCTTTGAGGATTCTCGTACCGGAAGATCGGTGCGTCCAGGTAGTACATCTTGCACGGCAACGGTTCCGCGTACAGGTTGTGCTCCAGGAAGGCCCGTACCGCGCCGGCCGTTCCTTCCGGTTTCAGCGTGATGGAACGGTTTCCCTTGTCCTCGAAGGTGTACATTTCCTTCTGGACGATATCGGTCGTATCGCCGACGCCGCGCAGAAACAGTTCGGTATGCTCGAATACGGGGGTCCGAATCTCCCGGTAACCCGCCAGCGCGGCCGCGGCGCGCATCTTGCTCTCAATGAATTGCCAGCGATAGCTGTCTGCGGGCAGTACGTCCCTCGTCCCGCGGGGAGCCTGTGTCAGCATGAATCATCCTCCTGTCCCGTGCTCAAAAGATGCACAAAAGATATTTTATCATATTTTGCCCATCCTGCAAATAAAAAACGCAGGAACCGTTTCCGTTTCCTGCAAAATGGCTTTCATCAAAGCAACAGGTTCCCAAAAGTGCAATCGTCCGAAGGTTTCCAAAGGGCGATCGGAAAGCCCTTTGGCCCTACCAGCTGTGTTTCATCGCCTCCGCCACGCAGTTCTGGTGCATCGCGTCCACTTTTTTGGTCCCGTGGGTTTTGCTGCCGTAAAAATGAATGCAGAAATGCCCGTTGAAGTTGTTGCTCTTGATGGTTTGTTCCCCGTGGGGCATTCCGTTCATGGAGGCGGCGTACACGTGCCCGTTGTACTTGACCAGCACCGCCCGCCTTCGCCAGCTCCAGTGCTTGAAGATCTTTTTCATCTTCGCCGTGTCGGACTTGGTTTTCGGCTCCGCGTCGATATGGTTGGCGCCGCTCCATCGTTTTACCGTGAACACGATGCCCGTCTTGATGTCCTTGACCTGGAAGACGGCGCCTTTCGGAATCTTCTTGCTGCCCCCGTTGAACCAGTTCAGCCGTTCCGTCGTCCCTTTGCCTTTTGCGCTGCTGCTGCCGGCCGCGTCTGATTTCCGTGCCTTCTTGGCGCTCTTGGAGTTCAGCTTCGTCAGGGTCTTTTTGTTTACCTTGCCGTTGGCCGTCAGTCCGTTCCGTTTCTGGAAGTTCTTGACCGCCGTTTTCGTTCCCGGTCCGTAATCCCCGTCTGCGGTACCCGTATAGTATCCGAGCTTTTTCAGCCTCTGCTGAACCTTCTTGACCGCGTTACCGTAATCTCCCGGTCCGCAGGTTCCGTCGGAACTGCCTGAGGATTTGGAAGATTTTGAGGATTTTTTGCTGCTGGAAGAAGAGCTGGAGCCGTTCGTAATCTTGATGTATTTCTTCGCGACATATCCTGTCTTGCTTCCCTTGGAAACCTTATACCATCCTCCGGATGTGCTCTGGATCGTAACATTGTCTCCCTCGCGCAGGACCCCGACAACCTTGCTGTCGGCTGACGCGTTCTTTCGCATGTTCAGGGAGCGGGCAGTCACTCTGCCGGTTTTTGCCAAAGCAGCGCACACTGGAAGAAGGCACAGTAACAGTGTCAGGATGAGTGCGCTTCTCAGCTTCTTCATCTGAAAGCCTCCTTCCGATAGACCTACGAGCATATATTATTACAGAATTGTTAAAAAGTCAACGCATTTATTAAATAAATATGTCTTTTATTTTCGTTTTTATGATCATTATATTTCGTTTTCGTCTGTCCTCAACTCCTTGCAGGAACTGGTTTTCAGCCTTTTCTACCATATCTTGCGGTTCCCTGCAGAATATGCTACAATTTCCGAGTCCTGAGGAGGTTTGCATGAAATATGATTTTCTGATCGTCGGCGCGGGTCTGTACGGTGCAGTCTTTGCCCGGGAAGCCCTCAGCCGCGGGAAAAAGGTTCTGGTAATCGACAGGCGGCCGCACCTGGCCGGTAATATCCATACGGAGAAAACCGACGGGATCCTTGTTCACCGTTACGGTGCCCATATTTTTCATACGAATAACCGGGTTGTCTGGGATTATGTGAACCGCTTTGCGGTCTTCAATCGCTTTACGAACGCTCCGGTCGCGAACTGCCGGGGGGAGCTTTATTCCCTGCCCTTCAATATGTATACCTTCAATAAAATGTGGGGGGTCGTCACTCCGGCCGAAGCCGCCGCGAAGATCGCCGAACAGCGGAAGGAGATCGCCGGTGAACCTGAAAACCTGGAGCAGCAGGCCATTTCTCTGGTCGGGCGCGATATCTATGAAAAGCTGATTAAAGGCTATACGGAGAAACAGTGGGGCCGCAGCTGCACGGAGCTTCCCCCCTTCATCATCCGGCGGCTGCCGGTCCGTTTCACCTTTGACAATAATTACTTCAACTCCCTTTATCAGGGTATTCCCGTCCGCGGCTATACCGATATGGTCGCCCGGATGCTTGAGGGAGCCGAAGTCCGTTTGAATGAGGATTTCCTGGCCGACCGGGATTTCCTTTCCCGTCTGGCTGAGAAGATCGTCTATACAGGCCCCCTCGATGCCTGGTTCGGTTGCCGGCTCGGTCATCTGGAATATCGTTCTCTCCGCTTTGAGGAGGAGCGCCTGCCCGTTGACAACTGGCAGGGAAATTCCGTCGTCAATTATACGGACCGGGAAGTCCCCTACACCCGGATCATCGAGCATAAATGGTTTGAATTCGGGAAAGACGAAGAGGGCAACGACCTGCCCGGCACTATCATCACCCGGGAATACCCGGCTGAATGGAAACCCGGCGACGAGCCCTATTATCCGATCAATGACCGGAAAAACAATGATCTCGCCGATGCCTACCGAAGGCTGGCCCTGTCGGAAAATCAGGTGATTTTCGGCGGCCGTCTCGGGGATTACCGGTATTATGATATGGATGTCGTCATTGAGCAGGCCCTGCGGAAGGCTTCGGAGGTCCTATGATCTCACGTTTGTTTGAACAGCATAGGGAAAAAATCCTGTATGTGGTTTTTGGTGTCTTCACCACCGCGGTCAACACGGGGGTTTACTGGCTTTGTGCGCATCCGCTGAACATGCCCGTCCTTCCCGGGACGATCATCGCCTGGTTCTTCGCCGTTCTCTTTGCCTATATAACCAATCGCAAATGGGTGTTTCGCAGCGAAGCCTCCGCTCCCCGGGAAATCGCCCGGGAGGTGCTTTCCTTCTACCTCTGCCGTCTGGCTACCGGCATCCTGGACTGGGTGCTCATGTATCTGCTGGTCGATCAGTTGCATTGGAACGATCTCTATGTAAAGGTCGCCGTCAACATCCTGGTGATCCTCCTGAACTATGTTGCCAGCAAACTGCTGATCTTCCGGAAGTCCGGATAATCCTGCCCGATCCCTGTTCCGGCCGCTGGCCTCCCGCCTTGATCTTTTTTCTTGACATTTCCTCTCTCCTTTGGTATGATGTCTTTCGGTTTCTGAAGAAGCCTGTGCCGAAGACAGCCGGTATCGTAAGATTTAAAGGGGTTTCCCGCCTGCCGAGGTGTGAGTGGATTGAGTCTTTTCCCTTGCGCCTGCACGCAAGGGTTTCTTTATTCCGAGCCGGACAGGAGGTGCGAAAGAAAGATGAGTGCGAATCTGGAAGTAAAAAAGCAAGTCGTTGCCGATATTGTTGAGAAGCTCAAGAATTCCGAGTGCATGATTATCTGCTCTTACAGCGGTCTGACCGTTGAGCAGGTGACCGAGCTGCGGAAGCAGTGCCGTGAAGGCGGGGTTCATTACTGCGTTTTGAAGAACCGGCTCGTGAACCGTGCCCTGCAGGAGCTGAACATCGAAGGGCTGGACAGTCTTCTGGAAGGCCCCAACGCCTTCGTCTTCAGTGAGAAGGACGTGACCGCCGGTCCGAAGATCATCTCCACCTTTATTGAGAAGAATAAGCTGACTTCTCTGGAGATCCGCGGTGGCCTGATGGGTACCGAGGTAATCGATATCGACACCATTAAAGGTCTTGCCGCCACGCCCAGCCGCGAAGAGCTGCTGGCCACCATGGTTGGCTGCCTGGTTTCCCCGGTATCTGCGCTGGTCGCCGTTCTCGACGAGATCGCCGAGAAGAAGGAGTCCGCTGCCTGATGCCCCTTGCGGCGTAGCCGCCGCCTGACAAAATGAATTTGAAATAATGATGGAGGAATATTTCAATGACTAATCAGGAAATTATCGAAGCCATTGAGTCCATGACTCTGCTTCAGGTAAAAGAACTCGTTGACGAAATGAAAGAAAAGTTCGGCGTGACCGGCGCGATCGCCGTGGCCGGTGCTCCCGCTGCCGGTGGCGCTGCTGCCGAAGCCGCTGAAGAGAAGACCGAGTTTGACGTCGTGCTGAAGGATGCTGGTTCTGAAAAGATCAAGGTCATCAAGGTTGTCCGTGAAGTCGTTTCCGGCCTGGGCCTGAAGGAAGCCAAGGACATGGTTGAGTCCGCTCCCAAGACCATTAAGGAAGCCGTCTCCAAGGAAGAAGCCGAGAAGATCGCCGAGCAGTTCAAGGCTGTCGGTGCTACCGTCGAAATCAAATAATTCGTTCGGTTCTCAGGGCGGGCGCGTATGCGTCCGCCTTGTTTTCTTGTCTTTCTTTCTGGTATAATGTTTCGGGATCCGCGTTTCGGGCGCGTTTCCCTGCGGAAGGCCCGGGCTGCCCGGGATGGATGGTATCCTTTACCGTCATCGGTCTTCGCCCGGCAGGATCGGAGGTTGTTTATGAAACATTCGGGATGCATGGCGCCCCTGCTGCTTTTGCTCCTGCTGTTGTTCCCGCTCTCCGCCCTGGCCGGTGAGGAAAGGATCCCCCCGTCCCTTCCCGTCCCGGATTATGTTGAGCATCTCCTGGAAGTCGCCTCTCAGGAAGTCGGTTACACCGAAAACCATGGCCGGACCAAGTACGGCGCCTGGGCCGGGGATCCTGCCGCCCAGTGGTGTGCTGAGTTTCAGTGCTGGTGTGTCGATCAGGTGGATCAGCGCTGGGGGACGCAGCTTCTCCGGAATGTGTATCCCTTCTATACCTCTTCCAATACCGGCCGGAACTGGTTTATCCGGGCCGGGCGGTATGTGGTCCGGAAAGGGCCCGTCGAAGGCTGGGGGTACGAATGGCTGAAAGGGTCATCCTCTTTTCTGGAGTCCGGGGATTATATTCCCCAGCCCGGGGACTGGGTTTTCTTCTCCTTCTCCGGAGGGCCCGATACGCAGCATGTCGCCATGGTGGAATTCTGTACCCGGGATACCGTCTCGGACACCGTTCTGATTCATGTGATCGAGGGAAACAAGCCTTCCGCGGTAGCTCGGGACACCTATGACCTGAACAGTCCTTCCATCCTCGGGTACGGTACGGTTCATGATGTGGCGGATATCACCATGTCCGCCGGCAATCAGGGCGAAAAGGTTCGTCAGCTTCAGGAAAAGCTTGCCTATCTCGGTTTTCTGGATCCGTCTCTCGTCTCGGGCCGGTATGGCGACGGAACGGCCGCCGCAGTCCGGGATTACCAGACCTATGCCGGCCTTCGGGAAACCGGAATCGCAAACATGGATACCCAGCTGAAGCTGAACAGCGAATACGATGAACGCTATCGGAATGATCCCGGAATCTGGACTGTCACTGATGAAGATTGAACCTTGGCTTTTTTACTGAACTGAAAGCAGAATGTTTGCTGGGCGATCGGAAAGCCCCCACGGAAAGGAAAGCTATGCTGAAACGTTTGTTATGTCTCCTGCTCGTCTTTGTTCTCTTCACTCCCGTCGCCTATGCGAAAAAGCATAAAAAAACTGCCGAGGAAAAGGAAACTCCCGCCGCGCAGCGTTTTGATTTTGACCTGGCTTTCTCGCTGGATCCGGAAGCGCTTCCCGCCCGTGCCCGCAGCCGGGCCCGCGGGTATGCCGAGCTTCTGGATTGCCTGCAGCTCCGGGGGAATATCACCCTCTGCGAGGCGACTCGTTCCTTTGACATCAGCGCGTCCCTTTTTTTCAGAGACAAGCCGGAAGTCTCCATTCCTTTCCGGTTTTACGGGTGCCCCAGTCTGCTTTTCCTGACCTCTCCGGTGATCGCGAACGAAACGCTCCTCTTTAACATGCCTGCCCTTGCGGAGTTCGCGATCAAGGTCCGAAAGTCGCTGGACACGCCCCTTCCCGCCCTGGCGCTTCTCTATCCCCATGTGTATGAGTACAATTTCTATAATGTCTGGAAAGCCTGGGATAAGTACACCGGCCCGGCTGATACCAGCCGGAAAATCTCCGTAAAAAACATTAACGCTTTGGCTGATGCCTGGCAGGACCTGATCGCCAACGATCAATATCTGAACGTATGGATGACGGCGCTTTATTCCGTTACCTCCGCGCCCGAGGCGGTGGAGATCGAGCTGAACGGGATCCCCTCCTATCTGAAGGATTTCATCTCCGCCGGCAAGCCCCTGACCGTGAAGATCGGCAGCGGGACCGAAACCTGGCGGAACGCGGCCGGGCTGACGCTCTTCTCCAGGGAAGATACGTCTGAAACGCAGAAATGGTCCCTGACCCTGCCCGCGGATGAAAACAGGTATGCGACAAACCTGTCTTTCGTCCGGACGAACAGTGAATCCAGCTTTGATTTCAGGCTCGACGGCTCCATCCTTCGGGAAAAAGCCGCCTTGCCCCCCGGTTATGAGGAGGAAGAATACGCTCCCGTGACCGGAAGCGACGAGGAAGACGTCTACCCGCTCACCGGCGGGGACGAGGAGTACGAAAGTGAATCTTTGGACGAAGAGGATTCCCAGTGGCCGGAAACCATGCTCCTTCTGTCCGTTTCCGGCTCTTCCGTTCCGACCTCCTTACCCTGTACTTCGTCCTTCTCCGCCGCCGCGTCCGTAAAAGGTGCGCTGTATCCGAACTTCGATTTCAGCGTCCTCGGGGAAACGAAAAAAGACGGAAATGTCTCCGTCTCTCTTTGCCTTCCGCAGGAAGATGGTACGCCCGTTCCGTTCCTGACCTGTTCGGGAACCGTAGTGCCCGGCACGGCCGAATTCGCTCCCGATCATAACTACAAGCCCAAAGAACTGTACGGCAACTATAACTTCTTCTCCTTCAGTGAGTATTATATGGCGAAGTTCAAGGCGGCCGTAACCAAACCGCTGCTCAAGGGCCTGCTGGATTTCGTTGCGGAAGCGCCCACCGCTGCCTGCCAGAGCCTTCTGGACGATCTCACAGACTCCGGCATTATCAGCATGATGCTGATGGGGCAATAGATTCCAGCGAAAAATGTTTTAATCCGTTTCCCCGTCAAACACGAACTCCGCCGGCCCTTCCTGGAACACGTGGTTGGTCTCCGGATCCCATTCAACTGTCAGCGGTCCCCCGTTCAGCCGGAGGATCGCTTTTCTTTCGCACAGTCCGTTCAGAACGGTAGCCACCAGCGATGCGCACGCGCCGGTTCCGCAGGCCAGGGTTTCTCCCGCCCCGCGTTCCCACACGCGCATCCTCAGATGTTCCCTGTCGATCACCGTAACGAACTCGACATTCGTTTTTCTCGGAAACAGCGGATAGTTTTCAATCTCCGCTCCCACTCCGTGTACATCAAAATGATCCGCGTCCTCCACGAAGATAACCGCGTGCGGATTGCCCATGCTCACGCAGGTGGCTCCGTATGTTTTCCCGAGCACTTCCACCGGGGTGTTGATGACCTGCAGCCCGGTCAGCGTTGTCGGAATCCGTTCCGCCTCGAGGATCGGCTCTCCCATATCCACCCGTACGCCTGTCGTTTTTCCGTCGCGGACGGTCAGCCGCAGTGTTTTGATTCCCGCGCCCGTCATCAGCCGGATCTCTTCCTTTTCGCTCAGTCCCCGGTCGTGGATATATTTCCCGACGCATCTCGCGGCGTTTCCGCACATCTCGGCCTCGCTCCCGTCGGAGTTGAACATCCGCATCCTGAAGTCCGCTTCCTCGTCCGGAAGGATCAGCACCAGCCCGTCTGATCCGATGCCGAAATGGCGGTCGCTGATCTTCCGTGCCGTTCCCGCGGGATCCGGAACGTTCTCCTCCAGGCAGTTCACGTAGATATAGTCGTTGCCGAGTCCCTGCATCTTCGTAAATTTCATCTGATTTCCCCCGTCACTGCCACAATGGCTGTCTGCGTGCCGTCCGCCGGTTTTTCTGTTTGTTCCTCCGCCTCTTCCCGGCGGATAAATCGGTTCAGTTCCTGCAGCCGCTTGATCCGGCCCTGCACGCGCTTTCCTGTCAGCGTTTTGCTGCGATACCGGTCAAACAGGGCCCGCACGCCCATCGTGACCGGAATGGCAGCCCAGAATCCGGTCGCGCCCGCGACAGCCGCACCGACGCCCATCGCCGCCCCGGTTTTCGCCATCCGGAATGCTCCGTCCTTCAGTCCGGTCATGCCCGGTTTCTTTTTGAGCAGCACCTTCGTTCCTTCATGAATGGAGATAATCACAAACGGCAGCACCCCGCTGACGCTTTCCGTCAGTTCCGTCAGGATGCCTGTTTCTTCCAGCAATCCGGTGTCCACCGCGATCTCGTCCATATAGGTCAGCCCGGTCGCGATCGTATCCACCACCGTATCATGTTGCCGCTTCTTGTATTCTTTGACGATTTCTTCATAGGTCTTCATCCGGATTCACCTCCCTGTCAGTAACTGACCGTTGTCCGCCTCTTCAGCTGCTCCGCAACTGAACAGTGTTGTTCAGTGCTTGAAAAAAACGTTCAGAATCGTCACCACGATCCAGGCCACCGCCGCGATCCCGACCAGCACCGTCAGGTCACGGATCAGCGTACCGTTCCTTTTCTTTTCCTTCGGAGCCTCCTTCGGCGTTTTCTTCTCCAGGGAAGCCAGCCTCGTCCGCAGCTCCGTCAGATCTCTGTCGTGGGCCGTCCGTTCCTCCTCAAGGGAAGTCTCCAGCAGGTCGATCTTTGTCTGCAGTTTCTGGATCTGCTGATCTTCCTCGGTGATCATGCTGTCAACTTCCTGCCGGAGCTTGCTCTGGTCCTCGCACAGTCCTTCCGCGACCAGCGTCATCTCTGACGTAAACTGTTCAATCAGCTGTGCCGTATTCTCGCCCTTGACCATTTTCAGCGCGCCGTCCCAAAGCTTCTTCGGTTTCTCCGTCAGGCTCTTTTCCTCAGCCATCCCCTTCGCCTCCCTTCCCATTCGGATTCTACCACTTTCAGCCTCTCCGCTCAATGAAGTTAACGAAAGCTTCAGTTCCTGTACACAAACCGTTCACTTTTTCTCCTATATCCTGAACACAAACTGATCCTTTTTGGATCAGGCCGAAGGGGGTTGGGGGCAAAGGCGCCAGTGGCGCCTTTGTTGGTTTCGATCGGAAAGCCCCCCTATATCCTGAACACGAACTGATCCCCCCGGATCAGTTGCAGACTGTTATGCAGCGGTCTTCCCCGCTGATCAAAGATCAGCTCGTGCAGTTTCAACAGCGGGGCGCCCTCCTGAATCTCCAGATATCCTGCCTGTTCCGCCGTCGCGTAGCACAGGGAGATATCGTGCACCGCCTGGGTCGGTTCCGCGCCGTATTCCCGCAGAACCGCGTAAAGGCTCCCCTTCAGGTCCTCGTCCTCCAGATAGGCGTAAGCCATGGAAAATCGGTTCCGTTCCAGGACCACCGGCTCCCCGTCCGCCCTGCGAAGCCGCAGCGTTTCGACCACCCGGCTCCCCGGCTTCAGGTTCAGGTCCTCCGCGTCCCGGGCATCCGCGGTCGTTTCGATAATGTGGATCACGTCGGTCGAAGGGACTCTGCCGTTCTGCTTGCACGCGTCGTGAAAGCTGTGCAGGCTTTTCAGGTCCTGCCGGATCCGCGGAACGGATACGAAGGTTCCCTTCCCCTGCTTCCTTTCCAGCAGACCGATTTCCGTCAGTTCCGCAAGCGCCCTGCGGACCGTGACCCGGCTCAGCTGGTACAGTTCTTCCAGCTCGTGCTCCGGCGGAATTTTGCTGCCGACAGGGTATTTCCCCTTTTCGATATCCACCCGGATCCGCTGCATCAACTGATGGTACAGCGGGCTTGCGCTCTCCGACTGCAGTTTCTTCATCCCGGTCATCCTTTCGTTGTATTGATACATTTCAATACAATTACATCTTATCACTTCACCGTAGATTATGCAAGCATAGAAAAACGAAGTCCCCGGTGTAAGTCCGGGAACTTCGCCATAGCCGGGATCAGTCTTCGTCGTCGTTCGGCGCAGCCTCCTGCTCCGCTTCAATATCCGGGAAAGCCGAATACATCGGTTTGACATCCAGATGCCTGAGATTCCGATCCACATAGTTCTTTGTAATCTTTGCCACCGTGCCCGACAGCACGATCACGCCGATCAGGTTCGGGATCATCATCAGTCCGTTGAACGTATCCGCCAGATCCCAGGCCAGGTTGTCCCCCATCACCGCGCCGCCGAAAACCGCGATCACAAACAGCACCCGGTAGATGATCGTCCATTTTTCACCCAGCATGTATTCGCAGGCCTTCGTGCCGTAATGGCTCCAGCCCAGCACCGTGGAGAAGGCGAACAGCATGATCGATACGGCGATAAACCCGGAACCGAGCGTGCCGAATTTCATCTGGAACACCGTCGCCACCAGGTCGTTCTTCGTCAGGTTGCTGAATTGCGCCGCCAGCTGCCCGCTCTGCAGGTCGATCAGTCCGGAGCTCAGCACCGCGAAAGCCGTCAGCGTGCAGACCACGATCGTGTCCGCAAACACTTCGAAGATGCCCCACATGCCCTGCTTCACGGGTTCCTTAACGTTGGAGTTGGAGTGCACCATAACCGAGGAGCCGAGGCCTGCCTCGTTGGAGAACACGCCGCGCTTCATGCCCCATTCAATGGCCAGCTTGATTCCGTAGCCCACGACGCCGCCCGCTGCCGCCTGCATGCCGAAGGCGCCTTTGAAGATCGCCTTGAACACCGGCACAAACTGGTCGATGTGCAGGATGAAAATCGCAATCGTTCCGATCATGTACAGGATCACCATGAACGGCACGATCTTTTCCGTCACCGCCGCGATCCGCTTCAGGCCGCCGACCACGACCAGTCCGACCAGGATCATGATCACCAGGCCGGTCACCCATGTCGGCACCCCGAACACGTTCATCATGTTTCCGGAAATGGCGTTGACCTGCGTCATGTTGCCGATGCCGAAGGAAGCCACCAGGCAGAAGAAAGCGAACAGCCCCGCCAGCACCTTCCCGATGCCCTTGCAGCCGTTCTTCGCCCCGAGGCCGTCGCGCAGGTAGTACATCGCCCCGCCGGACCACTCGCCCTTGGAGTTTTTCCGCCGGTAATAGATACCCAGCACGTTCTCGGAGTAGTTCGTCATCATCCCGAGGAAGGCCATCACCCACATCCAGAATACCGCGCCCGGGCCGCCCATCAGGATCGCGCCCGCCACGCCGACGATGTTGCCCGTGCCGACGGTCGCCGCCAGCGCGGTGCACAGGCTCTGGAACTGGGAGATGCTTTTGTCGGACGTATGGGTCGTCACGTGCTTGTCGTTGAACACCGCGCCGATCGTCTTCTTCATCCAGTGTCCGAGGTGCGTGATCTGGAACACTTTTGTCAGCACCGTCATCAATATGCCGACAAACGCGAGCAGCGCCAGTGCGGGAACACCCCACACCACACCGTTCACGGCGTTGTTTACGTTGGTTACTCCTTCCAGAAAGCTGTTCATTCGCTTCCCCGCCTCTCGCTGTAATTTCTGCTTTACCGAAAAACGTCTCCGAGCTGAACACTCGAAGACGCCCTTGCCTTCCGGGAAAGTTTACCTTAGCACCTTTCCGCTGTCAATCGTTCTGTATACAATGCAACATAAAAATACACAAGGAATGCATTCTCACGCCTTTTCGTTGACGCGCTTCCGCAGATGCCTCCGGATTTCCGCGTCGTGGTAGTTCCTTTTTTCTTCCTCCGTTTCGGGCACGAACGGCGGTACCGTCGTCGGTTTGTCGTCGTCGTCCAGCGCGACAAACACCACGAAGGCGCGGTTGATCAGTTCCCGGCTGCCGTCCAGCCGCTCTACCATGCTGTCCACCCGCACCTCCAGCGACGTGCGCCCCGTCCAGGTAACCATGGCTTCCTGGACGATCGTATCGTTTTCGTACGCCGGTTTCAGGAACGTCAGGTTGTCGATGCACACCGTCGTCACTGATTTCCCGGTGTACCGCCGCGCCGCCACCGCCCCGACCACGTCGATCCAGGCCATAATCTGTCCGCCGAACAGTCTCGGCTTCGCGTATCCGTTGCAGTGCTGGGGCATCACAATCTGGACGGCCGTTGTTTTCTCTGTCATATCCGTTTCCTCTGCTTCCTGTCCTTACATCCGGATCAGTTCGTATTCCCGCGTGCCCAGTCCGATCTTCTCGCCGTGGGCCAGCGTCTCGCGCCAGCTGACGTTCGGGTTGCTGTCCGCGAAATGGTCGTGATGGTGATGCCAGCCCGGCCGGCTCAGGTTGTCCGCCAGCTGGCTGTTGGGCAGCGGTTCCGCCGCCTGGCACAGATCCACGCACGCCTGGTCCAGCGCCACCGGATCGAAAGAGGCCAGCATACCGATGTCCGGCAGGATCGGCGCGTCGTTCTCCCCGTGGCAGTCGCAGTTGGGGGATACGTCCATGATCAGCGAAATGTGGAAGCACGGTTTCCCGGCGCAGATCGCCGCCGTGTATTCAGCCATCTTCCGGCCCAGCATGTCCGCCGCCGTGTCGAAATTCGGACTGATGGCGTCAAAGGCGCACGCGCCGATGCACCGGCCGCAGCCCTTGCAGATGTCCTGGTCGATGTACGCTTTCCCGCTTTCGTAGCTGATCGCGTCGGACCCGCATTCCCGGGCGCATTTCCGGCAGCTGCGGCAAAGTTCCGGATTCACCGACGGTTTCCCGTCGCTGTGCTGCTGCATCTTCCCCGCGCGGCTCCCGCCGCCCATGCCAATGTTCTTGATCGCCCCGCCGAATCCTGCCATCTCGTGCCCCTTGAAGTGGCTCAGGGAGACGATGATGTCCGCGTCGTACAGGGCCCGTCCGATATAGGCTTCCTTGCAGTATTCCCCGCCCGGCACCGGCACCGCGATGTCGTCCGTCCCCTTCAGTCCGTCGGCGATGATGTTGTAGCATCCCGTCGTCACGCTGTTGAAACCGTTCACTTCCGCGTTGTACAGATGATCCACCGCGTTTTTCCGGCTCCCGGGATACAGCGTGTTGCAGTCGGTCAGGAAGGGCTTTCCGCCCAGTTCCCTGATCAGGTCGGCAACCGCCTTGACGTAGTTCGGCCGCAGGTAGGCAAAGTTCCCCAGTTCGCCGAAGTGCATCTTGATGGCCACAAACTTTTCGTCAAAGTTGATTTGCCCGATCCCGGCTTTCCGGCAAAGTTTCTGCAGTTTGACCCCCTGGCTTACGTCCAGGCTGGTCCTGAAGTCCGTAAAATATACTTTCGCCTTCTCGTTTGCCATGCGCCTGTTTCCTCCCTGTTGCTTTGATAAAATACATTATACCATTCTTTTGCCGCGGGAAACAAGAGAAAACGCGGCGACGGTCCTGCTTCTTTTGCGGAACCGTCCCCGCTTTTCAGTCATTTTTTCCCCCTGAAGGCGAAATCCCGTATTTCTCAGCTGATTCCCTCCAGCGCAACTCCGTTCACATACAGTGTGTATCCGTTCCCGGTCACGTTGTCGGTGTTGCCTTCAAAGCTCGTGATATACGTGTCCGCTTTCAGCGTCCATGTGCTCGTCTCGTCCAGGCTGACCTCGACCGTCCCGGTTTCCGTGGACACCGTTTCCCCGTTCGCGTTCTCGATCTCGCCGTTGATGTATCCTTCAAACGTCGATCCGTTCGTCAGCGTCAGCTTCAGTGTGGAATTGTCCCCCACCAGGATCGCGCCCTCCAGGGCCTGCCCGTCCGCGTTCAGTTCCGCGATGTTCTCCGCACCGTTCCATCCGTCATCGCATACGGACAGCAGGATGTCGCTCCCCTCGTTGTTCAGCTCCACGCCTTTCAGCGTGATCACCGCGTGCGTGTTCGTGACGTGGAACATGTGCCCGTTCAGGCTCGTCAGGCTGCCCCCCGTCATCGTGAAGGAGGATGTCCCGCTGTCCGCATCGCCGCTCATGCTCTGATAGATCATGATCGTGTCGTGGAACTGCGCGTTACTGTTGCACCGGGTGTTGTTCGCCGTCATGTCGCAGGTTTCCAGCGTGATGGAGTTCATGCCCTCGATGCATACGCCTTCGGACAGGTTGGACACCAGCGTCGCGTTTTTCACCGTGATATCCGCCGTGGAGTAGATCGCCGGGGAGCCCAGTCCGTTGGTCGTGTACGTCCCCCCGTCCACCGTCACGGTGCCGCCCCCGCGGTCCGTCCGGATGGCCGCGGAGGATCTGCCGGAGGTCGTTATCGTCAGGTTGGAGGCCTCGGTCTTTCCGCCGCCGGTGGTCATGATCCCGCCGGATCCGTCCCCGGTCGTGGTGATGATCGTATCGGAGATCACCACGGTCGTTCCGTCGCCTTCCGCCCCGTTCCGTCCGCCGTTCCCGCCGTAGGAGAATACGCCGTTCGCGCCGGAGGCGGAGGTTTCGATGAGCCCGCCCGTGATCGTCGTCGTGCTTCCGCCCATGACCAGCACGCCGGCGTTCAGCCCGTAGAAGTTGCAGTTGTCCCCGCCGTCGGAGTCGCCGGTCTTCGTCACCGTCGGGTTGGTGATCGTCACCGCGTCGCCCGTGTTGATGATCAGCGCGCTCTCGTCCGCGGTCTCGGATGCGTAGGTCTGCTCAGCCTGTTCGGCCGCCCCGGTGATCTCCGTGCTCGCGGTGTAGGTAAAGTCCGAGGTGCTTCCTCCGGGAGGGGTTCCGCCGCCGAATCCGCCGGGGGTTCCGTCCGGAGGATTGCCGTCCGGCCGTTCAGGCGGTTGTCCGTTCCCGCCGTCCGGCGGCGCCATGTCGCCCGAAGGCGGTTCCGGAGGCTGTCCGCTCTCCTCCGCGCAGGCGGCGAAGCTGATGCTGAACAGCATCGCCAGGGTAATCAGAATTGCGATCAATTTCTTAAGCATGTTCATTGCCTTCTTTCCTCATTAATTCAGGTCAGCCGGTTCCTCCCGGCTGACCCTATCCTATCCCCGCAACCTAAATTTTACTTATCGCCTTGAATTTGTTTTTCGTAAAAATTCCGGCCGTTAGCCGTTGCCCGCAGATCTGCCGCCGGCCGCTTACCACTTGTTGTGCACTTTCTCCGCAAACCC
>Ga0265298_10005627_pt1 | contig 15640 bp, 14 predicted proteins | sample AusTroGonzalo_MG_3_FD_193486 | JGI IMG/M metagenome (GOLD analysis project Ga0265298, IMG submission 193486) | Bovine rumen microbial communities from tropical cattle in Woodstock, Queensland, Australia - Gonzalo_01 | ecosystem: Host-associated > Mammals > Digestive system > Stomach > Rumen ... | reverse complement strand
GTCCTATGCTGCCCGGACTTTCCTCTCGTACCCTCATGAGTACCAGCGACAGACCGTTGCACTGCTTTCTCGCTGCGAAGGTACGAAAAAAAACTGAGCCCACCAAATAGTAGACCCAGTTTTTCTTTTTTCAGAATGCTTAATGACACCTATGACACGTGTGACACCTATGACACGTCGGGTTGTACTTTCCGATAGCGTCCCTTTTCGGTTTGCTCAATCAATCCTTGTTTCTTCCAGTTCTTCAACATCTGCTGAACCTGGTTGCGCGTCACGCCGCTACCCTTCACGCCGATGGTGTGCTGCAGGGCTCCTTCGAAGCCGAAGTCTGCGTCCAGACGGGCATAGATGGAGTCGTTTGACCCTAAACGCTGGCGGTGCTCTGTCAGTCCGACATAGTCGCGACTGGCGAAGGCCATCTCAATGCGCTCGCGGAAGAAGTAGAGCGCACAATCCATCAGGTAGTCGGCTATGACGTCGTAGGCTTCCAAAAGCTGCGGCGTCTGTTGTTTCAGCAGTATCGTCTTCCACACGTCGGGCTGCCCCTTCAACTGCTTCTCGGCACCGCTGCAACCGTATTTGGCTATCAGCTGGTCGGCCACCTTGCAGAGCATCAGGCAGCACGTCATCCTTTGGGCCGTTACGCAGATGCGGAAACGCTGGCGGGCGCGCACCTTGTCGTCGCTCTTCATCGATTCCACGCGCACCCGCTCCACCCACTCGCGACCTTTCTGTTCCAGCTTCGGCAACACCACGTCGCCCTGCATCAGCGGTAACAGATGGGCCACCTGTCGGATGCGCTCCTGATGGCGGTCGGTCAGCACGTAGGGCTTCTCTTCCAGCTTCGCGTAGGTGTTGTCGGGCGTGCGGGCTACGGCGATACGGCTCTGGAATCCGTCGGTGTAGTTCTGCACCACGCGATAGAGGGCATCAGGTGTGCCGCACATCAGCACGTTCCACAACAGATGCTCGATATGCACGTTCACCGCCTCTGCCGATCGCGCCTCGCGGTCGTAGGGACTGCCGTCGTAGCTTTGCCGTAGCATCACCGAGAAGTCGTTGATGGCCGTTTTCCACTTCTGCGCCACCGTGTCGGCCTCGGGTGTAAACGAGAAGGCGTGCTTGCCGTCGGTATTGGCCAGTCGCTCGGCCAGATTGGCCACCGTATTGTTCAGCGTCAACAGGCGCACGGGCAACTTCGGCTCCTCGGGCTGTTCCTTCTTGTTCTTCGCCGCCCGCTTCTTGGCGCGCCACTCGTCCTCCTGCTGCTGATACACCTTCTCGATGGCCTTCAGCTCACCGGTCCACGCGTCTATCAGCGGGTCTATTGAACCCTTGCCGCTGGCGAAGTCGCCCGCCACGTAAGCTATCAGGTTCAGCGCATTCTTACGTCCGTGAACGTCCAGTCGGACACCCGTTGCCAGCATACCGATGACCGGCGCAACGGCCACCAGCGCAGGCATTGCCAACTGCGGCCCGACGGCATCTATCGAGTCCTTCACGCCCTGCGGCATCTTCGGCAACCGGCTGTAGTAGTCGCTGTCGTCCTCAAAATTACACACGGGAACCGACCCTATTGTGTAATTTTCGTCGCGGCGCAGCGCCGTCAGCACGTCCTTCAGTCGCTTGGGCATCTGGGTACGCTTCTCGGCCAGCGCGGAGTCGATGCACTTCATCTTCTGTGCCTCGGGGAAGTTGTCGTAGCAGGGAATGACCTTTCCCATCAGCTCGCGGTCGAATCCGCAGATGTGCCTCAGGTTCACCGCCAACTCGAAGGTCAGCACGTCGCGGTTGTTCTTCTTCGGCTCCTTGCCCTCGTTGTACAGCTCCCACCATTTGGAAATAATGGCAGAGTAAGGAATGCTATCGTAATCGGTGGCAGCCTCATCGATCTTAGTCGCTTGTTCCGAAGGTCTCAAGAACTCTTCACTTTTCACTTTTAACTTTTCACTAGGAGCTTCGCTCCGCCCTTCCCACGGGCGGTAGTGCTTGTTCGCTTTCTTCGCCTCTGGCGGCACCTCTTCCTCACCACGCTGCTCGCGCGCCTTCAGTCGCTCATATTCAGCCTCACTTTCCGCTACACTGAGCGACTCCTCGAAGATGGCATCGTCCAGATAGAACAGGTTGTCGTCGGTTGCCGGACCAGTGAACATCACGCGAGCCAACCCGCGGGCATTCGTGTCGTACTCCGTCTTGGTGGCCATCGACAGTGCATACTGACACTCGCGGATGGTTCTCTCAGCCTGTCGGCGACATACGGCGTGCAGACCCCATCGTGCCGATCCCGACAGCTCCAGTAGACCTATCTCGTCCTTCTTCCGCAACAGTTCGTCCTTGATAATTGCCTGTTCCCGTTCGTTGCCGCAGTCAATGTCGTGGGCGAAGGTCGACGACGGATGACGGCAGCCTTTCAGCACCCCGTCGGGCAGCAGGTCGTTGTAGCAGAACTGAATCTGCTGCGCCTTCGCCGCCTCGTTGCCGCCGCGAGCGTCGTAGAAGTTCTTGGCGTTGTCCGGCGCATTTCTCAGCGCTATGTACTCCTCGCGGTTCAGAACAGGGCGGGCCTCCTTGTGCCCGTCCCCGTTGACGAATACCAGATTTACCATCCTTGCTCCTCCAGATACGATGTCAGTTGCAGCACGTCCTCCATCAGCAGCGTCCTCAGCTCGTCGCGCTGACCGTTAGGCAGGGTGAAGATGACGCGGTCCGTACCGTCCTGTCCGAACGACAGCGCAATGTGCTTGCCCTTGAATTCCGGTTTCCTGCGCACGCGCTTGCGCTTCACAAAGTCGAAGGTACCGTTCGACAGCATCTGTCCCCGACCGTTGCCCACAAAGGGCGTCACCATTCCTACTCGCGGGTCGTCAGGCAACACCTGCACATACCGCATCCCGTTCTCCATCTCGGTCACTGCCACCTCAGCCTGCAGCACCACCGTTTTTTCTTTCTTACTCATTCTTCTTTCTCATACTCGATAATTTTAAAGTCTGTTAGTCCGTCTCCGACGGAGAAATTAATCAAAATTTTCTTTTAACTTTTTGGTCAATTTTCTTTTAATTTTGAGGGCAAAGCCCGAGCCCTTTATTCGAAAAATCGCCTTGCTTCCCATTCACGACGCTTCACCAGTCCAGGCAACTGTTTCCCGTCGGCAAACACCCAGCGTTTGAACTCCTTCGTAATCTGCGCCTTACTGCCCCCCTTACGAATTGTTTTCAGCAGCGTCGAACGTGTCAGCCTACCGATACCCAGGTTGAACGCAAACGACACCAGCGCATCCAGCTGACCCTCGGTGCGGGCCACGTTCAGCTCCTTCACCTGCCATTCCGCCTCCTCGATGTCCTCACGCAGCATCTCCTTAGCCCAATACTGCGTAATCCTGTCACCCATACGGACGTTCTTCGTGTGTCCGTACCCGATGGTCGGCACGCCCGCAGCGTCCTTGTACGCCTCCAGTCGGCAACCTTCCATCTCCATCAGTTTCTCCAATAAAATCTCTGTTGTTGTCATAAAAATTCGTATAATTCGTGAAATTCGTGGTCCTTTAAATATTCATGTAAATTGATCCGTGTTTCGCTTCGTATTCCGCCCTGATTTCCTCTACCGTCTTCGGCTCCATCCGGCATCCGCCAGCATGTCTGGACTTCTCCTGCTTCCGAATCTCGGCCAGATACATCAGGTACTCACGTCGCTTTACCTTACCTTGCTCCATTTACATCAGCAGCAGCATTTGATGAATGTTCACCGAGACGAAGCGTCCCGACTTGCCGTCCTTGTCGTACTTGCGTGCATTGATGGTGAATCGCACTGCATACACGTGCCCCTCAATCATCCTCAGCTTGTCAGCACCCTCGGTAGCTATCTGCTTGGTCAGCTGTCCGCCCGTCTCACCGCAAATCGTGTCGATGCCGTCCGTCAGCGTCAGCTCGTAATAGTCCACCAACTCCTTCGTGCCGTCCTTGCGCGGCCATTCGCGCTGTTTCTTGAAACTGCACTCTACCAATAGCATTGTTTTTTCCATAACTGTAAAAATCTAAATCGTATATTAATAAAAAATGTGTATAACTGTTTTCTCTTTTAAGAACAGCCGTGCTGTCGCAGCAGGGCTGGTTGTGCAGCAACGCTTTGCCGCTAGATATAATGCAAAAAATTAACGAATAAAATAACTATGAAAAAAAATTAGAAAAATCTCACATCCTCCAACATCTCCGGTTTGGTGCCAACTCCAATGAACCGGCCTGTAGTCAGACCTGACTTGCTAAAGAAGCCGGGCGTTGTAGTATTGTTAATGTCAATCTCCCAACAGTAGCACCTCGTTAGTATAATACTGTTTTTCAGACAACCCAGACGCCTTGCAATTTCCAAAGTGTCATTGCTCATGTATTCAAGACCATAACAGCATGCCTCAAGGCAATTTCTGTACTCCTTCAGCAGTTGCTTCTCATTTTTTGTCAACAAACAAGGTGTCACCTCACTTTCTGGGTCAAGACCAAATTCAATATGGACCTGAAGCTTTCCGTCCTTTTCGTCGAACAAAATTTCCAAAGCCGTCATCTTCTTCCCTTCAAGACGGAAAGTTTTACCCAAAATTAGTTTTCTAATGAGTTGCTGTTTACCCTCGATGAGCTTAGCCTTGATCTCCTTAACCAATGCCTCATGCTTCAGCATCTCAGCTTGCTCTGTTACCAATTCACGAGCTAATTGCTCGCATACCTGACTCGAAAAAAATAATTCCTTTGCCATAATCTTATTTTTTTAATTAATAAATAATGTTCGTGCGAGGACTGTAACCTCACTCTTTCTTGTTCTAAGTCCCGCTAAGCCCCAAAGGAACACAAGCAGGATTGTCGAGAGAATAATAGTTCCAAGGCTACCGAATCTGGCAACCTTCATATCATTATCTCCAGCCCTCTGGAGGTTCGTCGTTTCAGCAATGTCATAGAGCACTGTCGGTTCGTTGTTTTCAACTTTCGACGATGCAAAATTAATAAGTATATTTGGGGTAAAATTGTACCGCAGAGTGGCGTTACTACTTATGCTACCCTGCGTTACTGATAAAGTGGAAACGTGTTACTGACCGCGTTACCAGTTCAATAAAAAAGGCTAAGAAATCACTTCTTAGCCTCGTTGATTATTTCTCGAATTTCATCACACAATTTCGTGTAGTTCCTGAACTTTGTTTCCTGCTGAGCTGTATTCGTCTTTGCCAAAGCCCCCTCCTTCGTCCAAGGCTTCTTTGCAGCCTCTGCCCAGTACGACATTTTAATCTTTCTGGCATTGCCAGTACTGATAAGTACTTTTCCTGTAACCTGCGTGAGCCAGCGATTAAAGGCGTTAAAATCATCACAGCCTATATAACTATAGTACACAAGGACATGATAGAAACAAACCCAATCCATTGCATCTCTACCTTCATACAAATTAAGGATGCCTGGCATAGCCAGTTTACAGATAGTTTCCGTAAATCGTTCGCTATAAGTCACCTCTGTATCGCCTTCTTCCGGCACATAACAAAGTTCTTCCTCCTCCAACTGCTGATGCCATTTTTCGATTATCAGTTTGTGACCTAAATGCAAGAACAATTCCAAGACAGGTGAGTTTATTTCTGCTTTGAACTCTTGCTGGATGATGATACGCGACAACTTGGGATAGTCATCAAGATAAGGTTCAATAATTCCGAAGCTATCTGACATTTCCTCTATCTTTTCAATCTCCGTAGCAAGCAATTCGTATAGCTGGTCCTTTGTCGGTTCCTCGCCATGATACTTCCTGATTATAGTCCTATCTATGAATGAGTTTTGCACATCGTTCCACTCATCGGTGGAAAGATACTCCCTAAACTCTCGCTCAAAGAGGAACCTGTAATCATTATCCGTCATATTAGCCCTGACGGTTTTCGTGTTGATAAGGAGTTTGGAAATATGTCTCAGATAGAAACAGATAATATTCAGTATCTTGTTTCCATTCTTCGCCAAGTCCTTGCTAAGTTCCGACAAATATTCATTGTCCGACAATAGCTTTTCACTATCTTCATCTTCAGAACTTATTTCTACTCTGTCATTGTCATGTATGGTAACGCACAATGTATCGATGATGTTCTCAATATAGGGAACAATCTCATCGACGGCATATTCAAAATCATCAGATAGATCTTTATTGTGCTTAAAGCGTTCATGTAGCAAGCTATTCTTTATCGCAGTCTCGTATTTCTGACAAACCTCTATGCTGTTACGCAAAGTCCAGGCAAAGTTAAAAGCAAGACCATATAGCTTGATAGATTCTGATTCCTGTCTAACAACAATCTTACTCTCCTTATGGAAACTATTCAACTCTCCGAACAGTTTTTCCATTGTCTGGTCAAACTGCTCGAAGAGCACAATTCGTTCCTTGATACTATCTACAGTCATAAGGAATTAAAGCAGATTATCTTCATTATCAGCCCACTTGTTGCATTGGGCAATAACGGTTACAAGAGCCTTCTCGTATCCTTCTGGGGGATAGTGATATTCGCGTAAAAGTCGTTTGACAATACGTCGCATATTAGCGCGAGCGGAAGTTTTTAGATTCCAGTCTATTGTTCTATTTTCGCGCAGCTTTTCAGTAAGCGCTTTTGTTAAAGCAATAAACTGGTCGTTGCTATAAGCCTCTTTTATCCCTTCGGGTGAAGATAAAGCATCATAGAAGGCCTTTTCTTCTGGGGTCAATCCAAGTTCATTTCCTTCTTCTTCTGACTTCTTGATTTCTGCTGCCATCTTCAGCAACTCATCAATCACTTCCTCATTGGTAAGCATACCCTTCAGGTAGTTTGAAAGAGCCTGATTCATCAAGTCACTAAACTTCTGACTTTGCACCACGTTGGTACGTTCAAACTTGCGGATGCGTTCCTTTAGAAGCTTCTCTAGCAGTTGCACAGCGATATTCTTCTCCTTCATCTTTCGGATTTCCTCAATAAATCCTTCATCGAAGAGGGAGAAATCACGCTCCTTATTCTCAAAGAGGTTGATAACACCTGTACTCTGTATGCTCTGTTCCAGCAGTTGGGCAATGCGTTCGTTAATCTCTTGCTTGCTGACTTTGCCTTTCTGAGTGAAGCGACTCAACATCACCCTTACGGCATCCATAAAAGCTACCTCTATCTTTTCCTGCCTTGTCAACAATGAACGGCAAAGAGTCTCTGCATTATGCAATAACTGACTTTCTCGCTGATAGTCTTTCAGCTTGCCTTCGTTCTTGGGGTCAAGCAGGAAGTTTACGCATCCCGTAATCAATTTTGCACGTTCCCCGTTGGTCCCCTCGAAGAATCCCTCATAATCATATCCATGCAGCAAATCACGGCAAATCTCCAACTTTTCTTGGAACTTCACCTTTGCCGTTTTCTGAATATCAGGGTCACCAAACTTCTGTCTGTCTCGACGGGTGTAGTTATACATAGCCTCTTTTAGAGCACTTGCAATACCTACATAATCCACAATCAATCCACCAGCTTTATTTGGGAACACACGATTCACACGGGCTATAGCCTGCATCAGATTGTGACCTCTCATCGGCTTATAGACATACATAGTAGCCAGACTTGGTACATCAAAACCAGTAAGCCACATATCCACCACAATAGCTATCTTCATCGGTGAATCATCATCCTTAAACAACTTGGCATATTCCTTATTGTTCTTGGCAGATATAATGTCGTGCCATTCGGGTTTATCCTGATTACCGGCACTTGCCACCACATGAACTTTCTCCGTCCATTCGGGGCGCAGTTCCAGTAACCGCTTGTATATCTTTACAGCAGCCTCTTTGTTGTAGGCTACTATCATTGCCTTACCTGTTAACTCATACTGGCGGTTTTCCTCATAATGTTTCAGAATATCATCACATAGGCTGTTGATGGTGGCATCCTTACACAAAATTCCCTTGATACCGCTGTTCTCATGGCGAGTCTTGTTGATTTGCTCTTCCGTAGCACCTTCTTCTGCCAATTCATCAAAGGCATCATCAAGTTGTTTCAGGGCATTTTCGTCAAGATTCAAATTGATAACTCGGCTCTCATAATAGATAGGGCGTGTTGCACCATCGGCAACAGCCTGCGTCATATCATAGACATCAATGTATTCACCAAAGACTTCCTTTGTGTCTCTATCTCGTTCTGAGATGGGCGTTCCTGTGAAGCCAACAAAGACAGCATTAGGCAAAGCCTCTCGAAGCAACAGCGCATAGCCTTTCTTCATCTTCTCTGCTTTGTCATCCCAATATTCATCGCCATATTGTGAGCGGTGTGCCTCGTCGGTGATAACTATAATGTTATCTCTGTCACTCAGCAGACCTGTGCCTTCCTCAAACTTCTGGATAGTGGTGAAGATAACGCCACCTGTCTCCAAGTCTTTCAGTTTGGCTTTCAAGTCAGCGCGACCTCCTTCAGCTGCTTTCACTTCCTTACCCTTAGCATTCAGATCGTAACCAACTCGTTGAGGTACCTGTCGAATGAACTTACTACATCCTGCAAATTGTTCATAGAGTTGCTGATCCAAGTCGTTTCGGTCTGTTACTACAACAACTGTTAAGTCTGACTTCAACATCAGCAGCTTGTGTACTAAGAATACCATTGAGAACGACTTTCCTGAACCCTGCGTATGCCAAAAGACACCGCCTTTGCTGCTATTTGCATGTTTAGCGTAAGCCACACTATAAACTGCCTTGTTTACAGCAAAGAACTGATGATAAGCTCCCATCACTTTCTTTGCCTTGCCTTCCTTGTGGTCAAAACAAAGGTAATTCTGCAAAATATCCGAGAATCGCTCTATGGGGAAGATGCCTTCAAAGAAGGTCTCATAGTCAGCTACCGATGTGCTTTCATAATCACCATTCTTTGACTTCCATTCCATAAACCTGTTTTCCGGTGCGGTAATGGTGCCAGCCTTGGTGACTAACATATCGCTGATAACGCTAAAGGCATTATAGACAAACAGACTTGGGCATTTCTGCTGATACTGCTTGATCTGTCGGAAAGCATCCTCATCGTCGGTTTCTTCACGGGAAGGGGATTTCAGTTCTATCACTACCAATGGCAGCCCATTTACGAAAACAACCATATCGCAGCGAATCTTTCCAAATTCTTCTACGCTATACTGATTCACTACTTTGAAGAAGCTACGGGTAGGCCATTTGAAGTCTATCAACTTCACGATTTCAGTACGTTCTCTGCCGTCGTATTGATACTTCACCTCAACGCCGTTTTGCAAATAGTCCATAAAAGTTTCGTTGCGCTGCTCCAGTGTCCCATCGTTGATGCTGGTAACTTTACGAACAGCCTCTTCGATAATCTGAATATAGACATCTTTAGGCAGAGCTTTGGCAAAATCCTCCAAGCCATTCACCCATATCAGGTCTTTACGCAGCTCTTCTTTATCTACAGGCTCCCTGTAGTCACGTTCCATGTCTGGACCATATTCGTAATCATAGTCCATCCGCTTAAACAGGTCTATCAACGCCTGTTCGTAGCTGTCTTCTGTGAATCGCTCGTTACTCATTTTGAATACTACTGTTTTATTAAGTCGGGGTCATCATAGATATTCCCTATTACGCGAACACACCCTGTGTTGGACCATTCATTAAGGCATGTCATGTGTGCGTAGTCGTTCAGATAAGGATGCGAACCTTTACAAAGATAGTCGTATTCTTCAAAAGTGGCTATATTGAAGGACTCTTCATAGTACACCACAATACGACGATTTTCAGGAGTGCCATCAAGTATTACAATATCTCCCTCATAAACCTCCTTTTGGTAAATGTCGTCCAAACCAGTATATTGGCAGACAGTCTCGGGCTTTACGTTATAATTTATACCTATAGCCACACTACCATCTGGATTAAGCGGCAGGATAACTGTGTTTTCAACTCCCTTAACGACAAAACCATACTGCCACTTATTATTATAATCTTTTGCTCTGAACTTAATTTGTCTCATAATTTCTATAATATATATATTACACTTTTATTTCACCTGACATTAAGCGCGGTAGGAGTGTGTCACGAAGATTGGATAAAGCCAAATTTTCCAAGCCATTGTTTTTAAAAACATCCATAACTGTTTTATAATAACCCGCAACTGATTCAATTACTGATCTTGGTGGAATCGCTATTTTATAGTTACCTATTGTTTCCCCTGAAACTCTTTGTCTTCCACTGCTTCCGTTCATATTTTTGGTAGCATATCCCTTAAACGCTTCATCCCTACAAAGGAAATATAATAATTCAGGAATATACCCATCTTTGGATGTCATTACAATATACTCAGTGGAGCCAAACGCCACCTCATTATCCTGCAAAAAATTGACATATGCAACCTTACCATTTTCCAAACATGGAGTTATACGTGCCATAAGGGTATCTTGGTTCTGAAATTTCATGCCACCTGAGTATTCTTTCATCTCCCATTTAAAGGGGAATGGACCAGAAGTTGGCATGTTTTTCATATCAAGATATGTAGAATTGTGACCTTTTTTTAAAACTCTGGTTGGATTTATGTTAGCAATATCTGACAATACGCCAATAGTCCATCCTTTCGGAATCAATCCTATTTCACTTTCTATTAAGTCACCTTTGAAGTATGGTTCAAAATCAATAAACCGTGATTTAAATATTGCTTGCGCTTGTTCCTCTAGAGTTAAATTGATCCTCGTATTACATTCTATCTTATCATCAAGTGCAGAGAGAATTGATGCTATTTTGCGTTGGATTTTTATATCTGGCAATTCGATATCAATGTTTCTAAAGTTTTTTAGTGGTTGTGCCAAGGCTGGTACACCTGTTTGATTTGCAAACGACAAAATTTTGTGCTGTCCCTCATTTGTGTGAAAATAGTAAATCAAATATGGAACATACACCTTATTTGTATTAAAAGACACTCTGAATTGTCTTTGAGAGACAAGATATTCTCTATATTTAGAATCCTCTGGAATATATGATATTTGACCTACGTTACCACTAATAGTAACAACGACGTCGTTTCTTTTAGCTATTGATCGATGGAGACTACGAGCTTTTTCCTCTGTGACAAATTTAGTAATATTGTCTGTAACTTTAAACCCCTTAAGATTAGCGCCGTCTATAATAGGGAAACCTTGAGGAATAAAACACTCCACTTTTAGGTTAGACCCAAATGGTCCTGCAGCGATGTCTAAAATAAAATCACCTAATTTTGCCATATTATAGACTATTCATTTTACACCGATGAAACTTAGCTGCTTCTTTATCTCGCCTTCCAAACGATGACTCTCTTCAAAGAGATTGCAGAGTTTATTGTTTAGACGATCCATCTTTTCTGTGAAAGGCTCTCCTTCATCTTTAGTCTCTGCGATGCCAACATAGCGACCGGGTGTCAATGTATATTCCTGTGCTTTGATGTCAGCTAATGACTTCACTGAACAAAATCCAGCTTCTTCTTCAAGCACTCCTTGGCGATAAGCGTCAAAAGTGTCGGCAATCTTCTTTATGTCTTTTCTTTCATCCAATTCCCGTAAAGACCTTGTTACCATTGTACCCATATTTCGAGCATCAATGAACAGAACTTTACCTTTTTGCCTTTTGTTTCGAGAGAGGAACCAAAGTGATACAGGTATCTGTGTGTTATAGAATAACTGTGTTGGTAGTGCTACGATACCTTCGACTAAATCTGCTTCAATAATACGTTGGCGAATTACACCTTCACCTCCGCTCTGTGAACTTAGAGCTCCATTAGCAAGTACCAAACCAATTCGCCCTACAGGTGATAGGTGATGTATCATGTGTTGCATCCATGCAAAGTTGGCATTACCAGAAGGTGGCAAACCATACACCCAGCGTTTGTCGTTCTGTAACTTATCTGCCCCCCAGTCACTTAGATTGAATGGTGGATTTGCCATAATAAAATCGGCTTTCAATGTGGGATGCTGGTCATCAAAGAAGGTGTCAGCATACGACTTACCAAGGTTGGCTTCTAATCCTCGTATTGCAACATTCATGTTAGCCATCTTCCACGTGGTAGAGTTGGCTTCCTGACCATATATACTTATGCCGGAAAGAGACTTCTGATGATTCTGTAGGAACTTGGCACTCTGCACAAACATACCGCCCGAACCGCAGCATGGGTCATAAACTCGACCTTCGAAGGGTTGCAATACTTCAACAATAGTACGTACAATGCAGCTTGGCGTATAGAATTCACCAGCATTCTTTCCTTCCAAAGAGGCGAATTTCTGCAAGCAGTATTCATACACACGTCCTAATAGATCTCTCTCTTCGCCAGAGGTATGCATCTTGACATTTGAGAACAAATCAACTACTTCACCCAAACGACGTTTATCCAATTCGGGACGTGCATAGTTGCTGGGCAGTACACCTTTCAGTTTCAGGTTGTCATCCTCAATGGCTTGCAATGCCTTATCTATCACAACACCAATCTCAGGTGTGTGGGCCGCTTCCTTGATAACATTCCAACGTGCCTCAGCTGGTACGAAGAATATGCCGTCTGCCTCGTATTCGTCCTTATCCTCAGCATCTGCATACTCATCTTCCAATAATTCCTGATACTTAGCATCAAATCTGTCACTAATGTACTTCAGGAAGATAAGACCCAGCACGACACCCTTGTACTCCGAGGCATCAAGGTTGCCGCGCAGTTTGTCAGCTGCTCTCCATATTTTTTCCTCAAAACCTATTGAGGTCGTATTTTCATTTTTCTTTGCCATATCTTGTTTTAAGTTGTTTCTTGAAAATTCCCATCTATCTTCTCAGACCAATGGGCTTAACTACATATTAGAATAAGCGTCACTGTGGTGAATCACCACGTGTGCATATATTAATTCACATCTTCATTCTTTATTATCTCCATTTCAGCTGCCACATCGCTCATATCGTATGAGGTCAGATAGGCAGTGAGCATGTCCTGGAATTCTTGTTCTATATCGATGAAGGTTAAATCACCACAATGCTTGTTGAATAAGCCCTGTATCTGGTGAATAACCAAAGCGGAGATGCGAGCTGTGGCGCCAAGCGCCTCCACCGCTTCAAGATTGTTAGTCTTCAGCTCGTTGATCAGAACGCTACGCAGTTCCTCTGCCACGCGCACTATCACTTCCTCCTTCTCTGGAGTAAGAGCCAGTGCAGCTAAAGATAATTCCTTGTTTGCCATATATTTCGTTTTAAGTTGTTTCATTTAAAACCTCGCTATTCTCGCGAACCGCGAGGGTTACTAATTAGTTTTTTTAATAAAATGAATAATCTCGTTTTATTACGAGCTATTTTATTCTAATATTTAGAATGTTCTTTCGTATTCCGGTTCCCATTCATCGTCAATATAGATGCTGAGACGGAACGATGCTGAGCGGATATTCTCCTGAATACGGAGGTATAGAGGGTCTTGCTTGGCATCCGTATGACGGGTAACAAAGGTATCGACCTTCTGCGAGAAGCGTTGGATGCTATCCCCAACGACCTCCCCCAGATGGCAGGACTCTGCATAGTAGGCCTGCATCTCAGGATATTGGGAAACAGAAGTCTCCTTCGAGCACGCAAAGCACAAGAAGGAGACTAATATCAAGAAAAAATAAGAAATCAAGGAACTGCGTAAAGCGCTGATATTCAGCGTTTTACCCCCCCCCTGTAAGCCTTAAGGCTCTGATACTCAGGGACTTAGACGAATATGTATTGTGTTTCATCATCGTTTTTTAGTTTCATAGGTGCAAAGGTAATTAAAAATGAGCGAAACACCAAATGTTTGAGTCACTTTCTTATGCTTACAGCGGGACAGACCCCGTGTGAGCATGTTTTTTCAATAAAGTCTATGAACGATAAAAAACCACCCTTTGCAGGATGGTTTTAAATGGAGTAGTTATCGTGATGTCTTGCTCCTGAAGCGGTGTCTCCAAAGAGTCCTGCAACCTCGGGATTCTGCCCGGATAGCCAAAACTAATGTTCTGACAGTGCAAAGATAGGAATTTATTCCAAAAGTTCCAAATAATTAACTAACTTTTTTAATCACAGCGGGACAGCCCCCTTGCACTTGTAACAACCAAAGGTTTCGGCAACATTCTGCATTTACACGGAATGTGTCATTGGTGTCATAGGTGTCACACATGTCATTAAGGTTTTTTGATTCGGGTGGGAGTGTTTTTGTGCCATAATAATATAAAAATATATTTTTATATTATTATGAGAAGATTTGCGCCCGAAATGCTTAATGACACCTATGACACCTGTGACATGTATGACACCTTTAGGAACCAAAGAATAAACATTAACAACCGTTAACAAATAAAGTCGAAATATATGTTGTATATATACTGAAAAATGTGTACCTTTGCAGTGTCGAAATAAAGATGGGAAATGGGCGCGCGGCCAGCCAGAATTTTGTTTCAGGCCTGCAAGATTTTACGGCCTGCCCAGAGCACAAAAATTCCATCCGGTAATCGGCAATAGAGTGTTAATCAACCACAAACCATTAATTTACGATTTTTTATTACATTATGAAGAAGTGCCCCTTGCAGGGCAGAAATTGATCAAAATTAAATTCAAAATTAATCAAAATTATTTTGTTCGATTTTAGGGTCAATTTTGTTTGATTTCTCCGCGAAGCGGACTTCCAAAGTTTAATTTTCGATTTAGAGGAGATTTAAGTTATGACAATGAAAGTGAAAGCAATTGAGAAGAAGTTGAAGTTTACGAAGGACCCGAACGACCCAGGCGTATGGCGTTACGTGATGTCGCCCGAACAGTATTCCAGCCTGTCGCAGAAGAAGGTCATCAAGGAGGCAGCCTTGCGCAGCGGCGTGAGCCAGGGCGTGATGCAGGCCTGTTGGGATGCTGCCGGCGAGGTGATCAAGGCGTGGGCTACGGAAGGCCACTCGGTGGCACTGCCCGGACTGGGAACCATGCGATTCGGTGTGCGCTCGAAGGCTGTGGAGGACGTGAACGACGTGAAGTCGAGCCTGATTACCACCCGCCGCATCATCTTCACACCCGACGTGGACCTGAAGGACGAGCTGAAGAACACCGCCATCCAGATTACCTGCTACGACCGTAACGGCGACGAGGTGAAGCGCGTGACCAGCACCAGCGGCGAGGTGGAGGACAACGAGACCAATGCACCAAGCGGAGGCGGAACCACTGGCGGCAACAACGGTGGCAACAACGGCGGAGGCGGCGGTGACGACGAGCCGGATGAAAACTAGCAAAGAGTTTGCCCTTCGGGGCAACTCTTTAAGATGAGAGATGAAAGATGAGAGATGAGAGATGTGAAATGATTTAAAAAGTAAGAGAGTATGAAGAAGGAAACATGGAAGACGGTGATTCAGGTGGTGATATCCATCTTGACGGCGGCACTGACCGCACTGGGCACAACATCGTGCATGGGCGCGCTGGCGCGCTGACGCGCTAGTGAAAAGTGAAAAGTGAACTGTGAAGAGTGAACTGTGAAGAGTGAACTGTGAAAAGTGAACTGTGAAAAGTTGAAAAAGTCGGGCTGATGTTTGGTCAGCTCGATTTTTTCACTATCTTTGACCTTTGGTCAAGAAAGGATGCACCTCGAAAATAAAAGAAAAATGTTTTTTTTCTTTGTATTTTGCTCGGTTTTCACTATCTTTGCAGGAAAATACGTGTGGAGTATGAA
>Ga0265298_10005626_pt1 | contig 15643 bp, 15 predicted proteins | sample AusTroGonzalo_MG_3_FD_193486 | JGI IMG/M metagenome (GOLD analysis project Ga0265298, IMG submission 193486) | Bovine rumen microbial communities from tropical cattle in Woodstock, Queensland, Australia - Gonzalo_01 | ecosystem: Host-associated > Mammals > Digestive system > Stomach > Rumen ... | reverse complement strand
AGTCGCCAAGTCCGGCAACTCATCGGAAGGAGCCACGCTCTACGTGACCGCTTCCCCTTGCATCGAATGCTCCAAACTCATCATCCAGGCCGGAATCCGGAGGGTGGTGTACAGCGAGGAGTATCGCCTTGACGACGGCCTCAAGTTGCTGAAGCGCGCCGGAGTCGAAGTGGAAAAAGTTGAGGCGGAATGAACAACAAGTATTCTCCCGTATTGATTGCCCTGCTGGGCGTCCTGGTGGGCGTCCTGTCGGTGATGACCGTCCAGAAGGCACAGGAAAACCGCCGTCTGCTACGGGCCGAATTCAGGGATTGGCGAAAGTTGAATCTGGTGCTGCAGTCGCTGGACGAGAACTATGTTGACACCGTGAACCGCAAGGCGGTTACCGATGCTGCAATCTCGGCCGCGCTCGGAGCGCTGGACCCTCACTCGGTGTACATGCCGCCGGCAATACTGGAAGAATCCGAAACCGAACTTGCCGGCAATTTCGACGGCATAGGCATTCAGTTCAATGTGCCCAACGACACTGCGATCGTACTGGAAGTGATCCCCGGTGGCCCGTCCGAAAAGATGGGCCTCCAGCCGGGGGACCGCATCCTCAAGGTCGATGAAAAGAATATCGCGGGAGTGAAGTTCCCCCAGGACAGCATGGTCCGCAAGATGCGCGGCCCCTCGGGCTCCAAGGTCAATCTGACCGTGCTCAGGGAAGGGGAGATAGTGCCGTTCGAAATCACCCGCGGAAAGATTCCCGTGAACTGCGTAGATGCCGCATTCATGGTAAACGACACTACCGGATACGTGCGGCTCGGCAAGTTCACCCGCACGACCTACCAGGAGGTGGCCGCCGCGGCCGACAAACTTCTATCCAAGGGGATGAAGCGTCTGATATTCGACCTGCGCGACAACGGCGGCGGTTTCTTCGACCAATCCCTCTACCTGGCCGACATGTTCCTGCCCAAGGATGCACTGATAGTTTATCTGGAAGGGCGCAACCGCAAGCGTCAGGATTATGCTGCTTCCGGCAGAGGAAAACTGCAGGACATAGCGCTCGACGTGCTGATCAACGAGAACTCCGCATCTTCCAGCGAAATCTTCGCCGGAGCCATCCAGGATAACGACCGAGGCAGGATCATAGGCCGCCGCTCGTTCGGGAAGGGCCTCGTGCAGGAGCCTCTCTATTTCAACGACGGCAGCGGCCTCCGCATTACCGTCGCCCGTTATCACACACCTTCCGGCCGATGCATCCAGAAGCCCTACACCAGCAGCGAGGATTATGCCTACGACATCTACTATCGCTACAGGGACGGGGAGATGCTCAATGCCGACAGCGTGAAGGTCGATAAGAGCGAGGCCTTTCATACCGTAGGCGGCCGTACCGTCTATGGCGGCGGTGGAATCATGCCGGATGTGTTCGTGCCCATCGACACTACCCGGGCATCGTCCTTCTATCAGGCCTGCGGCAAGAAGGCGACCGCCATGCGCTTCGCATCCTATTGGTTCGATACCCACAAGAGCCAGTTGCAGTCCATCGACAATTTTGCGTCTCTGAACAGGTACCTGGATTCCGCCGGCCTGGAAAGCGCGTTCCTCAAGTTCGCTGCTTCGAGGGATGGCCTCAAGCCTGCATCTGCTTCGGAATGGGCTTCGGAAAGGAGCTATATGATGACCTCGGTCCGTGCCTTGGTAGGCCGTTACTCCAAACTGGGGGACGAAGCCTTCTATCATATCTACCTAGCGGTGGACAATGTTTTCGAGGTTGCTATTGTTAGCTAAATTACTTATATTTGGCGAGTTAACCAAGTATAAGTGATTTATGAAAAAGCTTCTCTTATTACTCGCAGTCGTTCCTTCCGTGTTTTTCGCCGTATCCTGCGATCCGGTCAATACTGACGGACCCGATAACGGAGGTGACTCCAAGGACAAGACCAACATCCGTCTTATAGATGAACAACCTGAATACAAGGTAGCGAGCGACATCGATACCGTAATGATTCGCTTTTCCGTGACTCTCGGCGAATCCGATGCCACTTGGAAGGTAACTGCCTCCCAGGACTGGTGCAAACCCGAGCCCTCCGAAGGCAGTGGCTACGCCGAGGTGTCCGTGGCCATCTCTGCCAACGATAAGGCAAGCGCCCGGGAAGCCGAACTGGTGATCAGTGCCGGAACTAAGACCAAGAAGTTAAAGGTTACCCAGTGCATGTATGCCGGGGCCATGCCTGCCGAGTCGTGGTTCACGAAACCCTATTACGAGCGTACCGACAGGGAGAAGGCCGGCCTTCGCGGCCCGGTGAAGAGTTGGTACGTCAGCACTTATACTACATACGACAAGTATTATTACGACGAAGCCGGTCATCTGGTAAAGGAAGAGTACTACAACACAACCGACAATTCTATGGAGGTCAGATGGGTACACAGCTACGATGCGCAGGGCCGTCGCGTGAAATCCGAACAGAGCTACGGCAGCGACGCCGAGGGTGGCCGTACCTTTACCTACGAATATGGCAATACCGGCAAGCTGGTCGCTACCGACGCATACAACTGGATAGAATTCCAGGAGGGCTGGGTGAGCGGGAAGAACTTCCCTTTGTCCATATGGAAGGGCCTCTCGGCCATACACTATCTGGACAACTCTCCTTTCTACTACGAACGAGAGGATCTCGTTTTCGCTTTCCAGCCTGATGGCAGCCTGGTCATTACGGATACATATTGCCGTAACGAGGATGGCAGCGCCCCTGATGTCTCCGTGTATCATATAGCCTACGAGAACGGTCTGCCCGTCTCCTGCGCCGAGAGCGAGGTTGCGGTGAAGTACGATGACAAGGGTAATCCTGCGGAACTTAGCGTCGACGGAGGGGCTAAGACCTGGACTTTCCTCAGCCATCCCAGGCTGCTCCTCCCCGCAACCATGGACGAGCCCAAGGCCCAGGGAATGGTCGCCCAGTTCTGGGCTAGATACTTCTTCAACAGCAACGGGGACGGCACCCGCTTCCAGCGTGCTTACTTCTCTGCCGACCAGGAGTATAACGATTACTACATCAAATATTTCTACGACGCCCACGGCAACTGGATACAGCGCGAAGAGTCCACCGAACCCGCATTCCAGCACGGCCAGCACTTTATCGGCGAGGTCAACCGTGAGATAGAATACTATTAATGGCAAGGTAATTGCTCTATAAGCAGGAAAAACGATAATATTATGAAAAAGTTTTTCCTACTTATAGCATTGGGTCTTCTTACTGTCGGCGCTTCGGCGCAGCATTACGGGTCTTATGGTCATCAGCGCCAGCAGATCCCCCGTCATCAGCAGGTCCCTCATCATCAAGGCCCTTCCCGTCAGGGGGCCCGGATTCACGGCCCGGCCTATGGGCATAACCTGAGGCCGGAAGTAGTTTGCGCCAGCGATTGGCAGCGTCTTTGGAACGGCTGTCACGTCAGGCTCAAGGGCGGAAAGGTCTATGTATATGAAAGAGACGGTGACCGCGTTGTCTATGGCGACGAAATCATTCTCCTGCCTAATGGTTACTACAAGGTTCGCAAAGGGGCCGATTGGCGTATCTACGAGAAAGATGGCGACTGGACTTCCATCCATGGCAGCCGCATAGTCAGCCTTTGGAACGGATGCTATACGGTGCTCGTCGGCGATGTCTGGAGGGTCTTCGAGGAAGATGGCGACAGGCTCAGCATATGGTCGCAGAGCATGGTGGAACTCCTCTGGAACGGTTACTACAAATACCAGAAGAGCGGCCGCTTCTATGTGGCGGATGAGAGGGGAGACAGGATCTTCAATATCTGGGGCGACGACGTCCAGCTACGCAACGATGGCATATTCCAGGTACGCAGAGGTAACTATTATCGCTTCTACGATCAGAGAGGCAACGAGCTGAGATAGCCTTATCGGCTATCCCGCCCGATGAAATCACAAATCAGTTTGAATACCGGCTCGTAACTATCGGACTTCATGGTCCGATAGTTATCGTTTGGTGTGTGGTAGTATTGGAAGGCGGAGCCGTGCTCGTTCATGAAGAAGATGCAGGGAACGCCCTTGACAGCGAAGGGATAGTGGTCGCTGTTCGCGGCCAGCGCCCCACGGTCCAGCGCGGTGAAGTAGCCTTTCTCTTTATTGATCTGCTCGAACACCTCGAACTTTGCCATACCATTCTCGCTCAGCTCGCAGTATATGGCGGGATTGTCGTCGCCAATCATGTCGATGTTGAAGAGGTAACGGATCTGCTCCAGGGGTACCACGGGGTTGTTTACGAAGAAGGTGGAACCGCGCAGATTGGCATCTTCTCCCGAGAAAGCCACGAAGTACATGTCGAATTCGGGCTTGTGCTTGGAATAGTAGTCCGCCAGGGTGATGATGGTCGCCGTTCCTGAAGCATTGTCGTTGGCTCCGGGGTAAAACACCTTGGGGCCCAGGTTGCCCAGATGGTCGTAATGGGCCGTGAATACATAGCAGCTGTCGTGCCTGCGTCCTTTCACCTTGGCTATCACGTTCTCGGTCTCGTAGCCCGCCAGGAACTTGTTATCTACCGCCACCTTGATGGTCTTTGCGCCCTCCATGGCCTCGGGGACTATCCAGATTATAGGTTTGTCCACGACCTTCTCGCCGTATGCCTTGTAGAACTTGAGAGGGCCCGCCCACGTGTATACCACGCCCGTGTTGGGCAGTTCTCCTCCCTTCAGTATGCGTGAGAATACTTTACTGTGCCTGTAGGTGAAAAGGAAGTCGCAGACCACCATGCAGTTCTTGTTCTCTGGCTTCTGCAGGTCGGCGTAGATGCGCTCTGCGTCGAAGTTGAGGGTATCTACATGATACAAGGGGAATTCCCCGTGCACGCCGGGGGAGAACTCCCTCATCGAGAAATCCATTCCCGGGGTGAGTTTCCTGCCGTCGACACTGATCGCCATATCGCCGCAGAAGGTGTTGATGTCCAGAGTGAATCCTTGGAAACTGACCTCATCCACGCCGGATTTCTCGAACTGGCGATAGATGTATTTGCCGGCCTTGCGCACACCGTCGCGGGCGTATCCGCGCCCTTGATAATTGGCGCTGCTGAGCTGGCGTACTACTTTTTTGAATCGGGGCAGGTCCTGGGCCTGCGAGGTCTGCACCGGCAGCATGGCTGTCAACGCAAGGAGGGAGATAATGATTCTCTTCATATAGACACTAATGTTTCTTTGTTTTTCCTAGCACCGCCCAGCGGACGAAGGGGATACGTCCGGTAATCTCGTTCAAGAGCGGGGTTAGCGTGAATACTGCGGTGGTGAGTATGGCATACATCGCTGCCGGTGGCAGCTGGGTGTACATCTTCATCATATAGCCCAGGCTGGCTATCACCAGATAATGAAGTATATAGAACCCGAAACTGGAACGGGTCATGTAGCCTGCGAACTTGCCGGTGCAGTCGAACTTGGCCTTGAACCAACCCATCATTGCAAGGCACGCCAGCCAGCCGTAGAGGCAGTTCAGGGGGCTGCTCATATACTCCGGGGAGGTATTGTTCTGCCCGAAGGTGGTCGCTATCAACACCCCGCCCACTGCCACGGCACAGCCGGCAAGCGGCGCCCACGCACGGCCAAGGACCTCCTGTACGCTGTCGTTCGCAAAAATGAAGTAACCCATCAGGAACGGCACGAAGTAGAAGAACGGCTTGTAGAGATTATAGAGCCCGTCCGCACTTTCGGGCCGGGGGTTATGGATGACCAGTTGTCCGGCCGCATAGAAAAGGATGCCGAGCAGTATTGCCCAGGCAATGCCTGCCTTGCCGCCGAAAAGCCTGCCGCACCAGTCATGGAAGCGGTTCTTCCTGTCCAGAGGGCGTATTATCAGGAGCAGCAGCGAGAAGAGCCAAAGGTCCTGAATGAACCAGAGCGGGCCGGTGCCGCTGATGGCCATCATTATATATTTGGCCACGCCCGGCATGCCGTCGAAGGTGCCGGTCTTGGCAGCGACGGCCGTATTGAAATATCCCACCATCCAGTGGAAGACGAAAAGACCTATAGTGCCGGGGACAAGCAGCTTGCGCGTGCGTGCCCGGAACCATTCTTTGCCGGAGTGTTTCTCCAGCGCGTAACGCGCGCTGATGCCTGCAAGAAGGAACAGAAGTGGCATGAACCACGGGTACAGGATGTACATGACCACATCCTGATACTGGTGCCATTCGGGATAGGGCCCGAATCCTCCTATGCCTCCGAAGACGCCCTTGTTGTTATAGAAATAGATGACGTGGTAGAACAGTACAAGAAGTACGGTTACCCAACGAAGATTGTCCAGCCAATGCTTTCTCATTATGATAATTTTCGTAAATATAACTATTTATTATGAATGTGGATGGAGCCCTCTCGCCGGGATTGTAGAATGAGCACATCAGTGCGAACCGCGGAGGGATTAGCCCGCACTGCGTGCGGCCTTTTCCCTCGAACACCGCGGGCAAAGCAAATGAGCGCTTCAGCGCGAACCGCCGGTCCCGGTCTGAGCAAAGCGAAGACATGAGGGACATAAGGCGGCGGGGTACATTAGGGGCAGAGCCCCTAATAAAACAAGATAGCGGCGCTGTTGGCGCCGCTAATCCCGAACGAACCGCGAAGCGGTGAGAGAGGGATTCGAACCCCCGGTACGTTGCCGTACACCTGTTTTCGAGGCAGGCTCCTTCAACCACTCGGACATCTCACCAGGTGAAAGGGACTGCAAATATAGCAATTTATTTGCAATCCCAAATCGCTACAGGGCCTTTGCTTTGGAAAGGAAAGCACGGACATGCTCCTTATACTCCTCCGGATGCTTGGCGAAGGAATTAGCATGCACGGCACCCTCGGCAACCCACATCTCCTTGTATCCCTTTACTTTGGCATCGTAATTCTTCTGCAGATGCGAGAAGGGTACGAAATCGTCGGCATCTCCGTGGATGAAGAGCATAGGACGCTCGCACTTTGCAAGCTGGTTCACGGAAGATGCTTCCTTGAAACCCCAGCCATAACGGCTCTTGCAGACTATCGACGCGGAGTTCAGGATAGGGAAGGGAGGCAGATGGAAACTCTGCTTCAGGTTCGACTTGAACTGGTCCCAGACCGAACTGTAGCCGCAATCTTCCACGAAAGCGCGGACATACTGAGGCAGTTCGTCGCCGCTCATCATCATTGTCGTGGCAGCACCCATGGAAACACCATGGACCACCATGAAATCATCTCCCCATATGCCGTGGGCAACTTCGGCCCACTTTTCTACGTCGTAGCGGTCGAGCCATCCCATCTGGGCGGCAGGGCCCTCGGAATAACCGTGATACTGCAGATCGGGGAAGAGTACGTTATAATTGAATTCGTCTCTGTACATACGCACGAGATACAGGAAGACGAAACGGTTGTCGGTGTAGCCGTGAACCACTATGGCCGTTCCCTGGGCCTTTGCAGGATCGGCCGCGCTTACGTATGCAGCGCGTATCTTATATCCGTTGTACCCTACGATAGCCGTGTCTTTCAGGGCTCCGGAAGCCTGGAGGTTGTCGTACCAGGCTGTGCTGCCGGGAAGCAGGGAATCGGCTTTATGACGGGTACGTTCGATATCATCGACGCCGTGCGGTTTGGGAAGCAGGGCGTAGTTGCACATGTACTTGCCGGCAAGGCAACCGGAAAGCAAAGGAAGGATCAAAACGGCCGTAAGGGCCAGATGGGATAACTTTTTCATATGGGTTTAGTGCTATTATTGTGCTACGAATTGGTAGATGATGTATCCTTGCTGACGGTCGGGGGCGGTGCTACTCATCGAAAACTTCGACATGCGGGCGGCTCGGACGGCAAAAGATCGCAGGCATCCGTCGGAAGATGAGGCACCGTCGTCCACTTTAGCCCCGGTAACATTGCCTTGTTTATCTACGGAGATGTTCACACGGACCTCTCCGGCACCCATGCAACGGTAGGCGGGGATGGGAAGACGGCTGGCCTTGCGGCCTTCGAGCTCCCAGGAAAGCACCGAAGGGCCGCTGTAGCGCACTTCTTCGCGCTTGGTTTCCTTCGATTTTACGGGCTCTGCCACTATTTCATTTTCCTCGGGGATTTCCGGAGCGCTTTGCAGATCCTTGCGGAGCTTCTCCACATCTTTGTAGAGCTGCTCGGCATCCTCCGCTGAGTGGCGGTCATCCTTCAGGGACGAACGGTCCACGGCGATATTCCGCACAGGCTCGTAACCACCCGCGAGCATCTCGTTCAGACGCTCGTTGATGGCCTGCTTGAGGTCGAGCTCTTTCTTGAGCTTCTCTATCTGTTCGGCTTTGGTAAAGTCCAGGACGAAGGTGGATTCTTTCTTCAAAGTTGCACCAAGCTGGATTCCCATCAACACGATCAGCACCACAAGGTGCACAATCACGGTGATGTAGAGTCCTACCCGGTCATCCTTGGAGATCCGCATTATCAGGCGTTTTTCTTATCCCTGCGGAGCGCTTTCTCGACAGTGTTGAGAATCATGTTGATGGCCACCTTGTTGTGCCCACCCTGAGGTATGATGATGTCGGCGTAACGCTTGCTGGGCTCTATGAACTGCAAGTACATGGGCTTCACGGTCTTGCTGTAGCGCTCTATGACCCACTCCACGTTTTTACCGCGCTCGCGGATGTCGCGTGCCATGACCCTCATCAGACGGTCGTCGTCGTCGGCATCCACGAAGAGCTTGATGTCCATCTGGTCGCGGAGCTTCTTGCAGGTGAATATGAGTATGCCTTCGATGATGATAACGTCGGCGGGCTCTATCTTCACGGTCTCAGTCTTGGAACGGCTGCAGCTGATGTAGGAGTACACCGGCTGCTGGATGGTCTTACCCTCCTTGAGCTCGCTGAGCTGCTTGCAAAGCAGGTCCCAGTCGATGGCGTCGGGATGGTCGAAGTTCTGATTGCGTTTCTGCTCGTCGGTGAGGTTGCTGGAGTCCTTGTAGTATGCATCCTGGGGGATGACTACAACCTCCTCCTTCAGCCTCTCCTTGATGGCTTTCACGACAGTGGTCTTTCCTGAGCCGGAGCCGCCGGCGATACCAATTACCAACATTAGAATTCTGCGTTTTTAGGAGTTCTGGGGAAGGGGATGACGTCGCGGATGTTCTGCATGCCCGTGACGAAGAGAAGCAGCCTCTCGAATCCGAGTCCGAATCCGCTGTGAGGGCAGCTGCCGAAGCGGCGGGTGTCCAGATACCACTCGAGCGTGCGGTGGCTCATTCCCAGTTCGTCGATGCGGGCGTTGAGCTTCTCGAAGCTTGCTTCGCGCTCGCTACCGCCGATGATCTCGCCGATCTTGGGGAAGAGGACGTCCATAGCGCGCACCGTGCGGCCATCTTCGTTCTGTTTCATATAGAAGGCCTTGATGTCCTTCGGATAGTCGGTAAGAATGACGGGCCTGCCAAAATGGCTTTCCACGAGATACCTCTCGTGCTCGCTCTGCAGGTCCACGCCCCAGCTTACGGGATACTCGAACTTGTGCCCTTCGGCGACGGCTTTCTCGAGGATCTCGATACCCTCGGTATAGGTGAGCACCTTGAACTCGGTGTCCACGACCCCCTGGAGGCGGCTGATAAGCTCGGAATCATAGCGGTCGTTGAGGAACTTGAGGTCGTCGTAGCAGTTGTCGAGGGCATAGCGCACGAGGCTCTTGATGAAGTCCTCGGCGAGCGCCATGTTGTCGCGGATGTCGTAGAAGGCCATTTCCGGCTCGATCATCCAGAACTCTGCAAGGTGACGGGGCGTATTGGAATTCTCGGCACGGAAAGTCGGGCCGAAGGTATAGATCTCTCCGAGGGCGGTTGCGCCGAGCTCTCCCTCGAGCTGTCCGCTCACCGTAAGGGAAGTGCGCTTGCCGAAGAAATCCTTACCATAATCGATTCCTCCCTTCTTGTCGCGGGGGAGGGGTGCGTTAAGGTCGAGGGTCGTTACCTGGAACATGTTGCCCGCACCCTCGGCATCTGCTGCCGTGATGAGGGGAGTATGCAGATATACGAAACCCTTTGAGTGGAAATACTCATGGATGGCATAGGCCATCTGGCTGCGGAGCCTCAGCACTGCACCAAAGGTATTGGTGCGCGGGCGCATGTGCGCGACCGTGCGGAGATACTCGAAGCTGGTATCCTTTTTCTGAAGAGGGTAACGTACCGGGTCGCATTCGCCGTAGAGCTCGATTTCGGCGGCCTGGATTTCGACTGCCTGGCCACTTCCTATGGATTCCACGAGCTTACCACGGACGGCAATACATGCTCCGGTGCTTATCTTGGAAAGCAATTCCGGATCGGTGGCGGTCTTGTCCACCACTATCTGTATATTATTTATGGTAGATCCGTCGTTCAGCGCTATGAACGCGATTTCTTTGTTGCCTCTCTTAGTGCGCACCCATCCTTTCGCGAGCACATCCTCGCCGGGTGCCTTCTTCAAAAGATCTTTGACCTTTGTTCTGAGTATTTCTTTCGACATTGTTTAATGCATTTTAAAAAGCAGCCCTCATAAAGGGGGCTGCTCTATAGTACGGGGTCAGAATTACTGGCCCTTTCTTGCCGTATACATGATCTTAAGCGCGGAGCAGCGTCGCAGCTCCTGCTTGATATCTGTGATCGTACCCATACGTACGTCCTGGTCGGCCCTGATGCAGACAGTCATTTTCTGACGCTCATCTTCCTTCTTGGAATCACGCTCAGCTGCTACGAAGTCGCGGATGTCGTCAACGGTCTTGAAAGAGTCGTTGAGCTGAATACGCGGCTCGGTACCAAACTGTGCCTGGAGGCGACGGATAGGAGTACCAACATTGATATAGGATGCAAGGTCCTTGCGTTCGAGCTTCACAGCCTCGGTAGCCTGAGGAATCCTGATGACGACCTTGTTTTCGGTTTCCCTCATCTGGGTGGTCACCATGAAGAAGAACAGGAGCATGAACACGATATCGGAGAGAGAGCCGGATGCGATGGCCGGCATTTCTTTCTTTTCGCCTTTTTTAAACATTGACATATCTAAATCCTCCTATCTTCTTGATTTACCGACATCCTTAGGCTCTGCCTCAGAAATCTGAGGAGGAACGAGGTCCTTGATGGCCTTCTGCTGGTCTTCGTTGAGGGCGGAGAGGGCCTTCCCGAATTCTCTCATGGATGCTTCGTTACGGAGTTCGTTGATAGCTTTTACGAGCTCATTCTGAACAGCGATATAGGCATCATAGGAAGTACCACGGTCGTTCTGCAGCGAAATAACAGCTTTGGTGACGTTGCGGTTACCTATTCCCTTGATTTCCTTTACTTCCTTTGCAGGGAGGTTGGGGCTATCGGCAGGGTTGGTAATGAATATCTTGATCCTATCTTTGAGTTGGGTGATGTCTATGGGTTCGGAACCGGCAAAAATTCTGTCAGCGGAGTTAATCTTCACAAGGATGATGTTGCGACGATTGACTTTCTGGTCTTCGACCTTCTGATTCGGATCAGGCATAGGAGGAAGACGACGGCTAAGTCCGGTCTGCGACCCCATGGTAGTTGTCATGAGGAAGTAGCAGAGCAGGAGGAATGCGATATCCGCCGTTGAACTTGAATTAATCGCGGGTGTTTTCTTTGCCATAGTCCGTTAACCTTTTTTATTCGTGATTGCGAGACGGATTTCGCCGACGACGATGGCAAGGACTGCCGCAGCGCCTGCGATATAGGTCAGGAACAGAATAGTATCAGTGAATTTCAGTATAGCCTGGCTAGGCTGGTCCGTGTTGATGAGACCGAGAGCCTCGGTGCCGGGTGCGATGAGGTAGGCAACAAAGCAGATCGCGGCGAAGATTGCGATCCCGATGCCCATCTTGATGAGGGACTTGGGATTGTTCGCAAAGCCGACGATCAGACCGACGACGAGAACCGCTGCGAGTGCCAGGCCGACCATGATGTAGGCCCAGAACAGCAGGGCGTCAACGTTGCCGCCTTTCCATCCGGTCACGAAGCCCGCCACGAGGAGGGCAACCGAGACGAGGATGAGAAGGACCATCGCCCATTTGAATATTTTGTTCAGATTTTTCATTTCTTGTTGCCGTATTTGGTAAGTACATCAACGAGGCTGATGGAGCTGTCTTCCATGTCGATGGTGATGCTCTCGATCTTTGCGAGGATGTAGTTGTAGAACACCTGGAGAATCATAGCTACGATAAGACCCGCCACAGTGGTGATAAGGGCGATCTTCATACCACCGGCAACAACGTTAGGGGAGATGTCGCCTGCAGCCTCGATATCGTCGAATGCCTTGATCATACCGATAACGGTACCGAGGAATCCGAGTGAAGGTGCGATTGCGATGAAGAGGCTGATCCAGCTGAGACCGCTCTCAAGCTCGCTGTTCTGTACGGAACCGTAGGAAACGATGTTCTTCTCGACTACGTCGATGCCCTGGTCGTAGTGCATCAGACCCTGATAGTAGATGCTTGCAACAGGGCCACGAGCCTCACGGCAAACGTCCTTGGCTTTCTCGATTCCACCCTCGGCAAGAGCTTTCTCCACGTCGGCGATGAGCTTCTTGGTGTTGGTCTTGGAGAAGGAGAGATAGAGGATACGTTCGATTGAAAGTGCAAGACCGAGAACAAGGCAGATGATGATGAGGGACATAAAGCCAGGACCACCCTGGATGAACTTGGTCTTGATTGCCTGAGTCAGAGCTACTTCCTCGGGTGCTGCCACATCTGAAGCGGCGGGAGCCTCTACTACTTCTTCGGTAGCGGCCTGCTCGGGAGCCTCAGCAGCTTCCTGTGCAGATGCAATGTTTGCAGTGAAAGCCATAAGGGCAGCTGCTGCAAGGATCATGAAAAACTTTTTCATAACTGTTGTCTAGAAATTTTAATGATAATTTTATTGATGATAATTTTTAGTCCGTTAAAAACAACGCAATTTAGGAAAAATATTTCATATGCCAATACTTATTTTGATATTTCCCCCTTCAGGTTTTTCTCCAGCAAGCGCTTTACTTTTTCATTATCAGCGTGTTCGCCCATCAGATAGAACAGTTTTGCGAGCCCTCCTTCCGTGGTGATGTCGCTGCCGGAAACCACCCCTGCTTCCTTGAGCGATTTTCCGGTTGCGTAGAGGTTCATATTCACGTCACCTGCAAGGCATTGCGTAATGTTCAGGATTATCTTCCCCTTGGCTGCGCTCTCCCTCACGATATCGGTGAACCATGGCTTTGAAATGGCGTTCCCTGAGCCATATGTCTCAAGAATCACTGCCCGGATTCCGTCGCCCAGAAGCACGTTCCTGGCTACCTGGCAGGTTATGCCGGGATGCACTTTGAGGATAGCCACCCGGGTGTCGAGCTCGGTATGTATGGAAAAAGGCGCCGGCCTGGCGGCAGGGTAACGTATTTCGGCCTTGTTGTAGCGGATGCTGATGCCGGCCTCGGCAAGAGGCGGGCAATTGGGGGAGCGGAAGGCGTCGAAAGCCGTGGCGTTCACCTTCGTGGCTCGGTTCCCCCGGATCAGCTGGGAATTGAAGTAGATGGCAACTTCCGGCACCATCGCCCGGCCCTTGGAATCCTTGGCCGAGGCCACCTCTATGGCCGAAACCAGATTCTCCTTGCCATCGGTGCGCAGGCTCCCTACGGGCAGCTGGCTGCCGGTGAAGATGACGGGTTTCGTGAGCGAATCCAGCATGAAACTCAGCGCCGATGCCGAGTATGCCATGGTGTCGGTGCCATGCAGCACCACGAATCCGTCGTAATCGTCGTACTTCTCTTTGATAAGACGCGCCAGCTCCTTCCACATCCCCGGTTCCACGTCGGAAGAATCGATCAGCGGATCGAAGGTATAGGAATCGATCTTGAACGTGAATTTCCTCAGTTCGGGAACTTCGTTGAGTATCTCCTGGAAATCGAAGGGAACGAGCCCGTGCCCGCTGTCTTTCATTCCGATGGTGCCTCCGGTGTATATCAGGAGGATGGCAGATTTGTCGCTGGTGGTCATATTGCGAAGAGTTTCTTTGCGTTTTCTGTGGTGACGGCTGCAACCGTCTCTATGTCAATGCCTTTCGCCTCTGCGACCTTGGCCGCTATGAGGGGGATGTTGGCGCTTTCGTTGCGCGTTCCGCGAAGTGGCGTCGGAGCCATGTAGGGCGCGTCCGTCTCGAGCAGTATGCACTCCAGCGGAATCTGGCTCACGGTCTCCGGGAGGGATGCCTTCTTGAATGTGATGACCCCGCCTATGCCTACCGACCAATCCCCGTACCTGCGTATGCGGCGGAAGGTCTCTATGCTGCCGCTGAATGCATGGAGATTCCCTCTCAGGTGCAAATGCCGGCACTCGTCCAGCACCTTGAAGAAATCGTCCGTAGCGTCGCGCAGATGTATGTTCACGGGCAGGTCCCAGGCCGCGGCCAGTTCGAACTGCAGGCGCAGCACTTCCTTCTGCTCCTCGCAGAATTCCTTCCCGTAGTGGTAGTCCAGGCCAATTTCCCCGATGGCAACCGCCCCCTTCCCTTTCCAGGCTTCGAGGGCGTCGAACTCCTTCTTCCAATCCTTGTCCACCGATTCCGGATGCACTCCCAGCATGGGGTAGAGCACCCCGGGATGCCTCCCGACGGCCGCGTACATATCATCCCTTTCCGCTATGCCGATGTCGGCCAGCAGCATCTTCCCGACTCCTGCGGCAACGGCCCTCTCCACGAAGAGGTCCTGCTCTTCTCCCGGGAAGGCTTCGTCGGTACAGTGGGTATGGGTATCGATGAAGGTCATATCCCGCAAAGTTACTATTTTCTCTCATTGATGGTACACCTGCCCATAAGGTCGAGGCAGATGAATCCGTCGGATTCGAGCATCGTGGCTGTCCGGGACACTTCGTTGTAGGGCAGGCCGCTCCTGATGCACAACTCCTCGAGGTCTATCCCGCGTTCGGAACGGATGATTTCCGCAATCCTGCAGATGCGGCCGAGTTCCGCCGCGTCGCTGCCACCGGCATAGAACCCGTTCAACCGGGTCATGAAATCCTCCTTCCTGCGCAGGCAGTATCGCCCCAGGCCAAGCTGCTCTCCGAGCCCGGAAAGGCCGGTGATGGCCTCTGCGATTCCCTCGCGGATAAGGGCATTGCAACCTGCCGAACGGATGTCGTCCACCCGCCCGGGAAGGGCAAAGACCTGGCGCCCGTAACCATCTGCCAGCCTGCATGTTATGAGCCCTCCGCCCCGGGCCTTCGATTCTATCAGCACGGTGCTCTGGGAGAGCCCTGCGATAATCCTGTTCCGGCGTATGAAAGTGAAGGCCACGGGAGATGTCCCGGGCGGATAATCCGTCACCAGCGCGCTGCCCTCCGACCCGGCTATACGCTCGGCTATCCTCTGGTGGGCCGTCGGATATATCTCGTCGATTCCGCAGGGCAGCACGGCGATGGTCCTGAGGCCTTTGTCGAGGGCGGCGAGATGCGCGGTTATGTCCACCCCGAAGGCCAGCCCGCTCACTATAGCAGGGCGTACCGGCGCCTGGGAGCAGGCATCCACGATCTTCCTGGTCCATTCCCTTCCGTATGGAGAGATGTCTCTGGTGCCCACGACGGATATCACGGGCCCGTCGGCGAATATCGCTTCCGGTCCGGAAGAGCTGCGGTAATAAAGGCCCGCTGGGCAGTCCTCGCATTCCTTCAGGGCTGTCGGGAAGATGCTCTCGGTGCTGGCCACATAGCCCCA
>Ga0265298_10005625_pt1 | contig 15647 bp, 34 predicted proteins | sample AusTroGonzalo_MG_3_FD_193486 | JGI IMG/M metagenome (GOLD analysis project Ga0265298, IMG submission 193486) | Bovine rumen microbial communities from tropical cattle in Woodstock, Queensland, Australia - Gonzalo_01 | ecosystem: Host-associated > Mammals > Digestive system > Stomach > Rumen ... | reverse complement strand
CTGTCGCCGAGGCGAAGTTTTTAAGATTTTTGGTCCCCTACCTTTTTTCTCACCAGATTCGAGTGCGCTGACCGAGGGCCATGTCGCCCGCTCCGCTTCCTCTTTGTCTGTTGCACCGCATATGTGACGGTGCGATGTTGTTGAGATCGAGCTCAAGCTCTGGCGCTTTCGTGAAGGGAATGATATGGTCGGGTTCCCATGAGAGCGGGGCGCTCGATGCCGGTATTGAATAATCAATACGCTCGCCACAGATATGACAAACAGCGTGGATCTTCCTGTCTCGGTTCCAAGCCATTAGCCTGATCCTGCGCCACTTACTCCCTGATCTTCCATCTTGCGCCATACCTACCCCTCCCACCTGGAAGGTGTTGGGAACTGTTTCCTGATATAGGCCCCCACCCTGCCCTTCTCAAATACGTCCTCATCGGTGCTCAAAAAGTCAGGATCTTCCGGAACTGTTTCCATATCGTAGACCTTGACGTCCTGATGTATCACGAAAGGGACCGCGTTAAGGTTTCCATAGGCTGAGCGCATCTGCGGAGAACTGCACTTGTTTATCGAAGCCTTAAACAGTTCCTTGTTGAACACCATCGGAAGATGCACGTCGTAATTCATCGTCGGGCATCCGAGGCTTATAAGCTCCTGCTCTGCCTTGAACAGTGTCCTTCCATATGGGTTGAGCCACGGGTGAACATTCCGTCTCAGCTCGTCGATCCTTTCGGCCAGTGTCATGTCGACATAATTGACGAACTCACCTTTGAACTTCTTCATGACAAAGAAGTCATCATTAAACAAAAAGAAGTCATCGCTGACTTCTTCGTTCTCGACGGCTTTCCACATTGAACTCTTTATCATGTCCCACTTTGTAGATCCGACTTGTTTGTGTTGGATAGCTCTGTCCGGATGGAAGCCTTTGGGCTGTCCTCCGACGAACCAAACGAATCTGTGAGGGAAGTTCTTCTCGACTGATCGGAGGCTATAACGCAGCTCTTCACAGTTGAATTCGTCCTTGAGGATGTAAACAATATCTATTTTCTTTGGCATGGTTATGTCTCCAAAATAAGAGCAGCCCCGCGAGAGCATCAGCGGGGCCTGCTATTTAGGAAGACTAAGATGACGGTTTATGTGGGTGATTTGGGCCGCCACTTAATCAATTAGATTATATCTGTAAAACTATTCCGATTAAGTCCGATGTGTTCCGTTGTCGTCCGTTTTTCTTGATATGTTGCACAAGTGTCTTATTTAATGGACTAATCAGCCTTGACATAATAGGCGTAATCTTCCGACATGTATATTGGTTTGAAGCCAGGAAACCTCTCATTAAACAGTTCCGGAGTAAGATCTGCCTGCAGATGGATCTCGTAAGGGTTTCCGTTCTTTGCGCCCTGCTCATACAGGAACGGGACCGCGATCAGCATATTGTCGCACCTGTCTCTCGCATAATCGACCACGGCCTGCGCATCTTCGACCGTCATGTGTTCCAGGACGTCTCCAAAGATAATCAGGTCATAATACACATATTTGTAGAACTTAATATCAGAGCCGAATACCATCCTGTACTTTTTCATAAGTTCGTACTTGTGGATGTTCAGAGGCCATATCTCGACCGCGTCCATAATGAAGTAATCGCCCAGAAGATCGCGCCATTTTCCATTACACGCGCCAACGTCAAGGCACTCGCCACCCTTTTCAAAGTTTTCCTTGATCCAGCGGACCGCTTCCTCTTTTCCTTTATCAAAACTTCCCATCACATGCCTCCGAACGCTTCGCGATATACTTTGTTAGTCCACAGTTCTATCTGCCTGGTTCTTACCGTTTCGGTAAGTTTCCGGTCAGTTATGTGGTCATTCATGAACTTCATCAGACATTTTTGTTCTGCCATGAGGTCCTCAGGCGTGACGATCTTGCTCAGGCTCTTCGGGTTGTCGAAGTGATGCGTCATGTGTATGCGTTCGCTGCAGTAGATCCTCCGAGCGCTCGCCAGACATTCAAGGTTGAAGATCTCATCTTCTCCATGATCTAAGCCTGGGACGAACCGGATGGATCTGACGAGCTCCGCCTTATATGCCTTATTCCACACAACAAACCAAAACTGCGGGAGCTTGTTCGCTTCATAGGTTCCTCTCTTATTGAAGAACTTAACATAAGCAAAGCCTTCAAGGTTGCGCCTTCTGTGGTTGAGCTGGATGATCTGTTCTTCCGGTTCTTCCTCGATGGCCTCGATCATCTGATCGTATGCGTCGGGCTCCATTGTATCGTCTGCATCCAGGAAGGTGATATAGTCGACTTTCGACCTTATAAGCTCATCAATGCCCTCGTTTCGCATATTAGACACGCCATCGTGATCGTAGTCTATTGCCACATAGACCTCGAAGCGTTTATCAATACTTTTTATGCAGCGCTCAAACAGGTGCTCGGTCTCTTCCTGCGGTAAATATGGCACGATCAGGCCGATTCTGGTCATAATGTGCCTCCGATCTCGTCCGCGTTCGTCATCTTGCTTCCGCAGTGTGCGCAGAAGTTAAGATCTACCTGGGCGCGTTTTGTGCCACATTTATGGCAGATCAGGCCCCTAAACGTGCCGAGTCCGTTTGTGAATGTCTGCCATTCCCACACCGAAGTCTCAAGACTTGCCTCAAAACCCAGCTCAAAACCGCGTTCAAATTCGTCACCGGTTCCTGCAGTCGGAGCCTGTTCAATTTCGCGAATGGCATCATCTATCTGGAACGTGTGATATTTATAATGTTCAATTCTCTTCTTCAAATAATCGGCGTCAATCAGTTTCCCCATGATAATGTTCTCCTTTCGCCATCTTCTCACGTTCACGCTCGGCTCTTTCCTCTGTCTGGCGTATGACCATCATGAAGCTCATTATCATCACGCCGAGGCACGCGCCTACGCACATCCCTACCCAAAAAGACACAAAACTATCCATATTTGGCCTCCTTCACGTAGGGATAGACCGCATCAAGCGCTTTAAGGCCTATCTCATGAGCCTGGCTTTTCTCATAATTGTGGTCTCTTCCCACCTGTTCCCATATCTTTCCGTTGATATATCGGCCTATCAGGAACGCTCTCAGGAGCGGATCGCTCACCTTCTCGATGACCTGGTACTTCTGGATGTTCTTGCTTGCTATCCTTTTCTCTTTTTCCTCGATCTGTGCCGAAAGATATGAGAATTCGATGAACTTTGACTCTGACGGGTTCGGATCAGATCCGCCTCTGATCTTCTCCGCGTCATAATTGCCTACACCCTGGTCCAGAAGTTTGCTCCTGCGCTCCACTAATTCGCGAAGCTCGTCCTCGGAGGTCACTATCTTGTCATCATCTTCTTTGTTTAACAGCCACTTGTGTGCTTCATATTGCTGGTCAGTCATGATTCCGTCCCTCCGATGGCCTTCGGCTGCGGTCGGAGGTCCATCTCTTTGATCGGGACCTCTTCCGTAAAGGTGTCGATGATCGTGCAGATCTCTGCCGGTGTGAAGAGCTTGACGTCGACAACATTCTCAAAGTGATGCTTTAGTTTGTCAGCCCGTACTATCTTCATAACCGCCTCCGTTGTTCGATGTCACAATCAGGGTGTTATTCAATTCTGCGAGGTTTATGGTTATTGCCTCTATATGTCCGCGCCCGCAGGTCATATCAGACAAAAGGTTTTCAAGAACATATTCAGCATCATCTACGAACATATTCGTTATCATCGAACCCGTGAGCTTACTGCGTTTCAAATCAAACAAAGATATGGGCATCCTTATATCAATTCCGAGATCTCGGGCCATAATAAATAGTTGCTGCGCTCTCATTTTTGAACTTGTAACTATAATTCCGTCGCGCTTCTCGACTTCTTTGAGTAATTGAGTTGTTTTCCCGGTTCTGCGACCTCCTGCTATGATCTTCATTTTTCGTCCTCCTGCTTATATTTTCTCGGCACCGGCATCCAAGCCAGAACTCCATCCCAGTCGCCGTGATCTTCAAGTCCTATCCCGTAATCAGGATCTATGTCACACGTATCAATACAGATCTCGTCACTCCACTTTGTAGTTAAGAGAATCTGCTGACCGTGATCGGGCATGCTGCAATCGAACTTACCATCAGGCAGCTCTGTTTCTAAATACCCTGATGCCAAATACTCAGCTTTTTCTTCATCAGTGAGCGGACGAAGCTTAACCGGTCTCCAGTCATACTCATCTGTTATTGAGAAGCTGTGGATCTTCCCTTCCCTGCACAGTTTAGCCAGGATGTTAATATCGTTTTCATCAAACTCTTCCATTACGATTTTCATTTTTAGCCTCCTTAACGTATAGCTCGCTTGTTCCGTCCAGAATCGTCTCCCATTCCTTTCTCGGGTGATAACCAAATTCATCCTTGAGAATGTCCTGCAGGACCTTGTGATTAGTCAGAAGCTCTTTGTTGGCTCTTCCGGAGTAATCGACGAAGCTGTTATATGAGTTTGCAAGGCTCCAGTAGATATTTCCTAAAAGCTGGAAGACGGGAGTCCAGTCAGCGAAGTCTGACATCGGATTGTTCTCCGGGTTCTCATATCCTTTCTTTGACACGATAGTGGTCGTATATTTGACCTTTTCCTCGAGGTTGTAGAGTGTGCAGCTCGCCTCTCTCGCGCAGTCTAAAAGGCAATAGAGTGTCGAATTGCTGACATCATGATCGAGCGTTGAGTTGATTATCAGTTCCATGTATGAGTCGCATACTTCCGCCTGGATGTCTCGGAGGGCTCTTTTGTTTTTCTTGAGCTGTGCTTCCTTTGCCTTTTGTTTGGCTTCGGCCTCGTCTCTGGACTCCTTTTTGCTCTTTTGAAACTTTCTGACCTGGATAGATCTGTACGAGCGCCCGAAATGAATCTCTCCCTTTATTCCGTCGATGAGCTTCTTGACCGACTTCTCCGGAATAAGTTTCGCATCGAGGTCTATGCTGTCGAGAGCCGTCTCTGTTCTCTTGAATTCATCGTGATAATAAAACCATTTGTCTTGAGTGACTTCTTTCCAGCCTGCATCGTTGAAGATCTTGGCATAGTAAGCATAATTTGAATCGTGCAGCTCATCCTCAATGTAATCTTTAACTGCTTCCTGCAGTTCTTTGGAACATGTTGAGTCTTCAAGGATCTCATTTCTTTTGTCGATGTCCTTGACCTTCTCGAGTTCTATGAAGTCCGTGAGAGTAGGCTGGAACCAGTCCTGTGCTTCTTTGAGAGCATCGTCGGAGAGCTTCGCGATCTCGATCCTGTGCTTGATGGTCGTTTTTGAGAAGCCTGTCTTTTCTGAAATGGTCTGAATAGTATCGCCCAGATCGAGCATCATCTGGAAACCGTGAGCCTGTTCGATATACGTCAGATCTGAGCGCTGCATGTTTTCGCAGAGCATAATGCCGACCTGTTCCCTGTCTGTGAGCCCGTCAACAATAACGCAAGGGAGCTCGTCAAGAATACCCTCCGAGGCCGCAAAGCGTCTGTGACCGATCAGGATGATATAATCATCTCTCAGATCCGGGCCGACATAATTACGTTCGTGTGTTACGGTTAAATTCTGCATAACACCGTGTTCTTTTATGCTCTCCCTCAGCTCCGAAAGATCACCGAGGTCCTTCCTCGGGTTGTCCGGATGCGGATGCAGGAATTCTCTTTTTATCATCACCACATTGTTATTCATCACTTAGTTCCTCCATTTGTATGAAAATCGTCGCCTTCTCTGCGAATCTTTTTATGACGTGAAGATCTACGACCTGGGCATCGTCCTCCCAAAAACCGACCTCTGTCATGCAATCCTTGATCTCCTTGACATAGTTGTCGCAGTCGGGCCTTGTTGTTTTGTATGTTCCCCAGAGCTTCTTAGGCTGCTTAATGTCGAAGTAGAGACAAACAAGGAGCCTGATCGGCCTGTCGCTGGGTGTCTTCGGTCTGTACTTTTTCATCATGTAAATGAGTTGGTTGCGCTGTGCCTGAACTTCGGGTTTTCGGTAATGGTCGATATACGGGACCATCTTCGCGCCGACCTTCCTGTATTTGATGCGCTCGCCTTTTTGCTGTGCCGTGCCTTTCGGCATGCCGTTCTCAAAACGCAGATAAAATTCACTTTTCATAAGGCAGGAACCCCGCTGTTGCATCGTTGCCGTCATCGGGCCACATTTCTTTCTCCCATTCGATCTGTGCTTCGATGAACCTGTCTATGAATTCATCCTCGCTCATGCCGTCAGGAATGGCTGTGACTTTCGCCTGGGCAGGAGCTTCGAGAGCGTTTGCGGGTTTTTCGTTGTTCTTGAGCCATTCTGCATAGATCTCGGCCCTGGGCAGGAGCTTATTCATCGCCGAAGTAGTAGGCCAGAATTCTGAATCTTTCATATGCCACTCGACCGCTATCCTTACGATCTGCACCGGATATTTTCCGAAGTTTTTGAGCCAGAGCTGCACTTCCGCCTGCGGATCTTCGATCTTTGCGTTCTTGTAGTTCTGTCTCAGGATCGCGAGGATCATCTTTGTCTCTTTTTCAGTCATTACCCACTGCCTCCTCTCTTAACATGTCGATGAATTCGTTACCTTTTGCCTTCTTTATGCCCTGATCGTCCTTTAACTCGAAGAGACCGCGCCATGACTTCATGATCGACTGCTCTACAATGGCCTTGACCATTTCGGGATCATTTTGGGCCAGATTGAACGCCTTTTTGATGGCAAGTTCGAGAGCTTTCTCTGTGAGCGGTGCTCTTATCTTCTTGCGCATCTTGATGAATTCTTCAAAAACGGCCCTGATTTCGGGTGAAAGAGGCTCTAATTGAGCCGAAAAAGGCGCGGCCTTCTCTTTCGTATTTAGTTCTTTATTAGTATTTTGTATATTTAGTATTTGGTTATTATTAGTATTTAGTAAGTGTTCGACTTTTCCGTGTTCCGGGGAACCCGCACACGGTTCGTCCGAACGCGGTGTTTCTCGAACGCGGTCCCCGTGTTCGACTTTTGCCGTGTTCGGTGTTTTCCGCACACGGTTATTCTCGAACACGGTGCAATTCTCCGAGACTTCCCACTCAATAGCACCAAAATGGCCCTTGCTGTCGTTTTTCTGCTTCTGGGTGATATATCCTGTCTCTTTCAATTCTTTCGAGAGTCTCACGATCTTATCTGTCGAACATCCGCATGAACGCGCGAGGTTTCTAACAGTGAAGTTCCAATCGTCCGGGAATGAAAGAAGATAGGCAAGGAAGCCCCGGGCCTCAAACGAGAGCCTGGTATCGGTCAGGACGCTGTTAGCGATGACCGTATAGCCATCCTTGTGTTCATCCCTTTGAATCATTCTCTTCTCCCTTCTCAACCCAAAACTTGCATTTGGTGAACCATTTGCGCACCGGTGCAGGTTTGCTCTTCCTGGCATAGCAGAAGCCATCTGACAGGAGGCTCTTCGTTTCAACATAAAAAGCGCAGTGTTCACAGTCTTTAATCGGTTCCATCGCAGTGACCTCCAAAACAGTTATATGTCTCACGGATCACTTCATTCCCGCCGTTGTCATCGTCCCAACAGTAGGCTACCCTCCGACCGAGCTCGTAGATCACTTCGTCGTTCTTCCTGACCTCAAACGCATAGAAGTCCGTTCCTTCTTCCGGGACCTTCTCCCTGGTCTCAACGAACAGGTGACATGTAAGAGGCTCGCCTGAGTAATTACGCAGCGCCCTGGCTATTGTCTCGAGAGCTGCAGAGACATCCGTCTCGAGGATCTTGTTCTTCATGTGGTGCCTCCCTTCCCTTTTCCGCTGTCTCGGGTGATCCAACAGATCGCGACGATGGTCACGCAGATGATGGCTGTCATAAATATCGCTGTCATGTTCATTTAGCACCTCCGATCTGCTCCGCCTTCTTGAGCATGTTCTCGATCTGAACGATCGTGTTCTTAACCGGGACCATCTGATCTCCGAGCTGCACACAAGTCTTTCCGCCATGTGCAAGTGATGAGGCATGCTTCGAGCCTTCTGTTATCTCCTGGAAGCCTGATATGTGGTCGATATTGAAAATTAGGCGCTGGCCTAAAACTCCATGAAGTTTGATAAACATGTCACACCTCCGGAACACTCAAAAAGGAATACTTTCCGACGTGGCTATAAGAGCCATCGCGGTTCTTGACCTTAATCAGGTCTGTCTTGATCTTGTAGCCGTGGCTCTTGAGGTCCCAGATCCTCGATGCGAGTCTTCTGATGCCGAGCTTCGTGGCCTGTCTGTCCGTGATGCTTCCGTGTTCTGTAATAAAAGCGACTATCTTGTCACACTGAGTTATTCTTGCCATCTTTGTCTTCCTCCTTATATCTGTTTCATGTCTTTGTCGAATCTCACATAAACCCAAGCCTCTCCGAAGTAATCGAAGCATCTGACAACGAGGTCAAGTTTCGGCTGTCTCTGTTTTGTGAAGATCGCACCCAATGTCTTGCGCTCGATGCCCAGCGCTCTGGCGAGATCGTTGCGAGACATATTCCTGTCTTTGAGCTTCTCGTCTAACCAGTAGACGAAGTTATCAAGAGCCTGCACCGTGCTGACGGTTGGCGGGAAAGTTCTGCCTGGCATAAGTTCACCCCTTTCCGCGATGCAGCTCTTCGACGTATTTCCTGATCCTGAGCTGCGTTTCGGTTCCTGCTTTTCTCGAGTAGGCTGCCACCCATACCATCCGAGCGTTCCTGCGGTGAGGATCTTCAAAGTAGAGACCATCCTCGAACTCCCAGCCACGGAATATCAGAATGTTCGCGCTGGTCGTGTGGAAGTATCTCCTGGCTGCCTTGTGCATTTCGTTGAAGTTTCTATCTGCGACGTAAGTCTTGCGTCCTGATTTATATATCTCGGCCATATCGTCACCTCGCGATTAAAACGGATCAAAGAGGTTCTTACAGTAGTCTTCCGGAGGATCTACTGTCGTCTCGCCGTCAAAACCTGTTGAATAGATAACCTCAACGGTGTCCTTCTTCTGCCTTTTGAGCAGTCTCATATCAGAGCGGAGTTGACGGTTTTCGAGCCTGAGCTGTTTGATCGTGTCTTTGGTGAATATCGTTATAAAATGCAACACCACCTGCGAAACCCAACGATAAAAGTGCAAGTGATAACAAAAACGTTATAATCTTCATCTTAGTCTGTCCTTTCTTTATGCAGCTATCGCTGCGGATTGTTTGATTAACGGATGAATATACAAGCAGGGGCGACGCCGGTGGCACCGATCGCGTAGCCGCTGTTCAACGAGCCGTCGGTGTTCACGCCGCGGACAGCGATGGCGTTCCACGGGTAGGGAGACCGGAGCCACCACCATGTAGCATCTCCGTCGCTGTCTCTGTAATCGTCATAAGGGACGCGGTTCGCATATCTGATGTATTCGTGAATTGAAAGTAAGAAGACAGGATCGGCATAGTAGCCTGTTTCGAGCTCTTTGCCGTTTTCCATTAACATGTCGGGAAAGTGCTTAATAACTCGGTCCTCAAGTTTCGGGGCGAGCTCCTTGAGTAAGAGCTTCCTGATGTCCGAGTTCCTATAATTCTGGTCATTAGCCTCCGAGAAGATGACATTATCCTTCCAGAGCTTCGCCATTATAGCGAGGACACCGTCGTCTCCGCCGTGTTCTTTTCCGCCCATTTCCTGATAATCAGGATCTAAACATACCCACTCAAAACCGCAGCACATGAAATGGTCGCCTGCCTTGATGTTTGTCAGATCTGTGTCTTTGTTCTGGATCTCTTCGAGCTGCTTCTGCAATTTGGCGATCTGTGCCTCTAATTCCGCAGCCGTTGGTTCTTTCTTTCTGTTTGCCATCTTATGCCTTCCTTTCGCTTGCTAAATCGTTCCGGTGTGAGTAGGCTGCAAGCATTTCCCACTCTCTTGCTGTGAAACCTTTTTTGAGCGCTTTGCTGACGTATGACTTCGACCTGTTGATGACGTCTGCGATTTCCTGCAACGAGTCAAAAGCTTGATAGATTCGCGGGAAGCGCATACCCGCTTTTCTTGCCGGGATGCTCATATTCTCCCCTTTGGTTGTGTTATCGCAACCGCAGGCTCAAAAAAATAAGAGTCTACCTCATCATCGGAGATCTCCAAGAGACGGATGGCCTTAATTATCAGAGTGCCTTTCCAGTCCTTACCCTCCGACAGATACCTTGAAAGCGTTGACTCGCTTGTATTAAGAGCTTCGGCGAATTTCTTCTGATCCCCGTAGCGCTCAATTATGCGAGCTCTGAGCTTTTCCGTCTTAAAGGTTTGTTTCATCGGTTTACCTCCTTCCTTGATTAGTTGCGTGTTCGCAACCTTAACTGTATCTTATCACTCGGTTACGAAAACGCAACCCGTTTTTGCAACCGAAATACATTTGTAATATAATGCGGTTGGAAGGCGGTGATTTGGTGCATACGATAAAAGAGAGATTAAAGGAAGCGCTCGAGATTCGCGGAATGTTACCCATCGAGCTTGCGAGAAAAAGCGGAATAAACAAAGGGACTATTTCGCGTTATTTGAAGGGCGAGATGATTCCGAAGCAGAGCAAGATCGTCGACTTGGCCAGAGCTCTCAATGTGTCTCCTGCCTGGTTATTAGGTTATGACGCTCCAATGGAAGGTTCTGGTGACGAGATCGTGTTCACAAAAGAACTCGATACTTCAAAACTATCCAATGAGAATTATAAAAAGCTGTTAGGTTACTATCAGGCTCTTCTTGACATGCAGGAGGCGAATAATGGCAACACCTAAGTGGAACAGATCGAGGAACTTGTGGATAGTTCAAGGTCAAAAGAATGGAATAAAAAAGACATTCTACAGTTCAACGCCAGGGCTCCGCGGTAAGCGCGAGGTCATGGATAAATATGACGACTGGATCGAGTTCGGAGGCTCCCAGAAGATCACTGTGGAGAAGTGCGTCGAGTTATACCTCCGAGACATCGAAGCTCGGCTCGGTCGGAGGGACACATACAGACAGACCGAGGTCTACACGCGCCTGTACGTCCTTCCTAAGCTCTCCAAACAAAGAATGAATAATCTCACCCTCCGAGACTGGCAGACTGTTCTGAACGAAGCCAGGCCGCAAAAACGGCACACCGGACCACTGTCATACAAGTCGATGTGTCACCTTCGCGCGATCCTCGTCGGTCTTCATAAGTTCGCCTATGTCAATTATTACTGTGATGAATGGCGTGGCTCCCTGTATATCCCTCAAGGTCATAAGAAGGGGGAGCGTCAGATCTTACAGCCCTCCGACATCGCTCGGCTTTTCGAGCCGTCTTCGCTCTGGTTTGCGGGTGCCTTCAAGGTGATGCTTTTGTGTGGCCTTCGCCCCGGTGAGTGCCTCGGCATCCAGGAGGGAGATCTAAAGGACCATGTCCTCCGGATCTCAAGAGCGATCAATGACGTTGGAGAAGTCACCGAGGGGAAGAACAAAAACGCCCGCCGTCTCGTCCCCCTGCCTCCGATGGCAGAGTCCATTATAACGGACACAATAAAACGCAATCGAGACTATAATTTTGGAACTCCGTGGATCTTCTGCAATATCTACGGCGGCCCTGCAGCTCAATACATCGTCAGAAAAGACTGGAATAAGCTCAAGGCCGAGAGAAACCTTCCCGGAACTTGTTACTCGCTCAGGCACACATTCGTCTCGATTGTCAGCTCCCAGACGCATCTCGCAGAAGGGACCATTAAGACGCTGGTCGGACATAGCGAGAGCTTCGACACATGGGGAACCTATAAGCACGAAGTCAGTGGCGAGTTAGAGAGAGCTGCAGAGGTCATTAACCTGACTTTTGAACGCCTAAAATCTGTGGAAAATTAAAAAGTCATACAAAAAGTCAAACATCAGAAAATGAAAAAGCCCCCGCGACATAATAGCCACGGGGGTTTTACTTGGAGCCATTTGTGGGACTCGAACCCACGAATGTGCGTTTTCTGGTGGACTTAAATCATTGAAAAGTCCTTGATTTTAAGGCTTTTGTACTTTTAATCGTTCCGACTGTCCGCCGCCGAAAATACAAAAACCATACAAAAAGTCAAACATTAGAAAAGCCCCACGGCGCTGCTGAAACCGTGGGGACTTCTCTGGAGGTGATCCGATATGGAGATCTTACTGTTTATAATAAGGAACGCCAAACCCGACGATATATTTCGAGTTATATGCGATAGTCCTGGACTTGACATGTCCGGGGCTTCCCGCGTTTCCTTCTTTGACGATGATCTTGTTGCCGTTTACACCGATAACAAGGCCCGTATGCGTCGAGCGAGTCGTCAACTTTGGGTTTTTGAAGTTATAGAAGACATGCCAGGCGAGCTTTGGCTTTGTTCCGCGCTTCTTAAAGCGCTTCTTATTCTTGTACCACTTCATCGCCTGGGTGCATCCTGCTGTTGTTGTGTACTTCGTCACGCTCTTGGTCTGATAGAAGTCAGAGACTACTGTGATCTGACACCATGCCGTTGTTCTGACATTCAGTTTTCTTCCTGTCAGTTTGTTGTAGGGTTTCATGATGTACTTCTGGGCTCTTCCATCCTTGACCGCCTCAGAGTAGCCGTTCCAGCTCTGGATCTTGTTGGCGGCAAGGGTAGCACCGCCCGCCATCAATTACCCTCCGAGGTTCCTGTCGGTGTCTCAACCTCTTCCTCGTCGGTGTCGATCTCGTAATACTCTTCCTTCGTAAACTGCTGATAGACTTGGTTGATACCGGTGGAAGCGAAACCGCTAACGATTCCGATAGCCAGAGCCATGAGCCAGTTGTCCGCAGGGATATATCCGGGGATGGTCTTGAAGACAATGATGCCCAGGACACCGCCCACGAAGCCACAGATCATCGGGATGAACTTGTTAAGTGTGTCGTTGTTGATAGCCTTAAAAGTAGCGCCTACGAGATAACAAAGCACTACAATGGCAGGAAATGCTATAAAACCTAAATCATTCATTATTTTTCTCCTTCTTTCGTTGATATGTAAATAAGGACAGCCAGGGCTGTCACAAAGAAGCCCACAACAGTGAACTTCAAGAGTTCGGTCAGAATCGTTTAGATCTTGCCCTCCTTCGTTAATTGTTCAAAGGTCTCCTTGATGTGTTTATTCGCCGTCATTGTGTAGGAATTCTTGAATTTCGGATGTTCTTCACAGTAGCGGTCATAAGTGTCACAGTCGTCGAGCTGTTGACGGAAGTATTCCGCAGAGTGATGTATTCCGTTTTTGAGCTCGTCGGAGAACCGGAGGATGTGAGTCCTGGCAAGGACCGCCTGATTCTCGTCCATCTTGTCCGCGAGCTTGTCGATCTTCTGATCTATCTCATCACTTTGTCCTTCCTTGAGAAGGCCAGAGTGATGAGGAACTGGATAAATGTAAACAAAGCGCCGGAACCGATAACCGCTAACACAATGGGCATGATTATATCTTCTTTCATAGGCATCGCCTCTTTTCTTCGGCGAGGTCACGCAGTCGCGTCAATTCTGACGCGATCGCGTCCTCTACTTTACTCCGGGCGATAACTTCGGCCTGTTCGTTGATGATCTCGGCTTGAAGTTCTATAATCGCGCAGAGCTTCTCAATGGTCTCGAGCGACGTCACTCAGTAGGTGCCTCCGGCCATTCGATCTCAAAAGGAAAGCCCTTCTGTTCGGGAAGATCACGGAGAGCCTGACGGTAAGGCTTGTAAAGGTTCTTGTGTTCTGTCGACCTGTCTGCGCAAAGATCCTTGTCAGTTGCGTCAAGGAGTTTGTTGCGGATCTTCCTGGCATACATAGCCGCATCTTCTTCGTTCTGCTCTTCGCAAGCCTTTGCGTATCTTAACTGTAAGACGTCGATCATCTCGTCTCTCTGTGCCGCAGCCAGAGCCTCAGCTCTTGCCAGTTCCTTGTAATTGATGTTGCTCATGGAAGTGTTCCTCCTGTTTGTTATAGAATTCGGTCATCCTTTGGCGCTCATAATAAGTGTTGCCTCTGGAAGCGTTGGCCAGATATGAGATAAATGAGACCTTAGCGGAACCTTTCGGATATATCCCCGCGTATTCTTTTGCGAAGATCTTCCTGAGCTTTCGCCTTTGCCTGCCTTGTTTCTTCTTATCCATCTTCCGGAGGATCTTGCCCGACGGTTTGATAATGAATCTCCATTTAAGGAGTTTCACGCCCTGCTTCAACGGGTAGATCCTCGTCTTTCTGTTAAGAGTGAGACCGAGCGCGTTGAGTTTTGCCTCGATGACCGTCCTGCAGAACCTTAAATATTCCCGGTTAGGATGAATAAGAACGAAATCATCCATATATCTGATGTAATGCTTAACCCGAAGCCGTTCCTTGATGAAATGGTCCATATCATCGAGAACAGCCAGGGCGATGAGCTGCGACACCTGAGAACCGAGACCGATGCCTTTGTCTCCGCCGAAAGAGTCCACTATCTCGCAGGCTCTCATGGCGATGTCAGGATCAGGAACCCTTTTCAAGATCGCACACTTGGCGACATCGTGCGGAATAGATTCAAAATAGTGGTGAATGTCACATTTCAGAACCCATCCGTCCGTGCCGTACTTCTGTCTGTATTTCCGGAGGTGTGCCGTCAGCCTGTTGAGCGTATAGTCGACACCTCTGCCCTGCATACATGCACAGTTGTCATGTATAAAGGACTTTGTCATCATGTCATACAGTCCGCGGTCACAAAGAGCTCTCTGAAACTGCCTGTCACGGAGGCGAGTCGCCACAATATCGCGCTCTTTCGGTTCGTAGACCTTAAAGCGCTGATATTTGGAGATTTTATACTTGCCTTCGAGAAGGTCTCTCCTGAGCCTGTATGTGTTTTTAAGTCCGTTGGTTTCGTAACCTACTACGCTGTCCTTCCATCTGACATTTCTGCAGCATTTGGTCAGACCATCGTATAAGTTGTCGAAATCAATGACTTCCTTGTATGACATAAAACATCAAACGCATATAAGAAGACCGTCCCGCAGGACGCTTCTGTCGTTTGTAGAATTTTGCTCCTTATAAGAGTCAGGATGGCCGCTCCTTGTGTGAGATGCGCTGCTTTGGTCTGCTATGGACTACTTGAACTGGCATATTCCTCACAATCAGGGGCGACGCCGTTGCCATTGATCGCGTTGTTGTTGTTCAACGAGCCGTCGGTGTTCACGTTGCGGACATTGTTGGCGTTCCACGGGTTGGGAGACCGGAGCGGATAGCGACCACCCTATTTATATCTTTCGGCGTCGGATCTAACCCATGCCATAAGATATTCTTCTGTTTCCACTATGAGCTGAGTCCAGTGCTCCGCCTGACGTCCTGATATATACCTGGCAAGGTAAACATCATCTATCAGGTCGAGCAGAGCCTCAAGGTGAGCGTAGGCTTCAACCTGCTGCATCCTGCGATATTTGTATTCGTTTTCTTTGTTTATCGTATCGGAGACTCTGACCGCGTTGGCCCGTCTGATGCACGAACATGCGGCTCTCATCTCCTGATGTATTGGCTGCGCATACATCCAGCGCACGCTTTTCGGGAAGTATTTATCATTTTTCAGAACGGCGAGGGTGTATCTTTTCAACACCCTCGCCTTATTCAAAACCTGAAGCTTTCCCTGTTGTCTGTCGCCTACTCGGACACTCATAGTTCACTTCCTGTTATTCGCAGCTATCGCTGCGGATTGTTCGATTAACCGATGATACAAGCAGGGGCGACGCCGACGGCATTGACCGCGTTGTT
>Ga0265298_10005624_pt1 | contig 15647 bp, 16 predicted proteins | sample AusTroGonzalo_MG_3_FD_193486 | JGI IMG/M metagenome (GOLD analysis project Ga0265298, IMG submission 193486) | Bovine rumen microbial communities from tropical cattle in Woodstock, Queensland, Australia - Gonzalo_01 | ecosystem: Host-associated > Mammals > Digestive system > Stomach > Rumen ... | reverse complement strand
GCGCTTCAGGATGGGCTTGAACCAACGACCCCCTGATTAACAGTCAGGTGCTCTAACCAACTGAGCTACTGAAGCAGGTGCGCATCGTTTTCTGATTTGCGGGTGCAAAGGTAAGACAATTTTTTGATTCGTGCAAACTTTTTGGCGAAAAAATTCACAGAATACGTATTTTTTTGTAATTTTGTGGCCGAAATAATAAAAAATAAAGATGAAAAGAAGTTTATTTCTACTGATATGTGTCTGTTTTGTATCCTTGACGATAAATAGTCAGGATGTGAAGAATCATAATCTGGAGGTGAGTAAGAATCTGGAGATATTCAACGCACTCTACAAGAATCTGGACTTGATGTACGTTGATACGTTGGATGCCAACAAGGTGATTACGGCAGGTATTGACGCCATGCTGAACACGCTGGATCCCTACACGGAGTACTACCCCGAGGAGCGCCAGAAGGACCTGAAGACGATGCTGACAGGTAAGTATGCTGGTATCGGAGCCCTGATTCGCTACCACCAGAAGTTGAAGCGCGTGGTGATTGACGAGCCCTATGAAGGTATGCCCGCTGCCGAGGCAGGCTTGAAGAAGGGCGACATCATCCTGCAGATAGACGACACGGTGACGACAGACAAAAACGTATCGTACGTGAGCAGTCACCTGCGTGGTGAGCCTGGCACAACATTCATGCTGAAGATTCAACGTCCCTCGACAGGTAAGAAGATGAACTTCAAGATAACGCGTCGCGCCATCAAGATGCCTGAGATTACTTGGTATGGCATGTTGCCCAATGGCATTGGATACATCAACCTGAACACGTTTACAGGTGAACCTGCCAAACCCATGCGTCTGGCATTCCTCGACCTGAAGAAACAAGGTGCCGAAAAACTGATACTCGACCTGCGTGGCAATGGCGGTGGCTCGCTGTCAGAGTGCGTGGACATTCTGAACATGTGGGTGCCTAAGGGCGTGCGCATCGTGGAGACGAAGGGTAAGCTGAAACGTGCTAACAACGACTACAGGACACGTATGGAACCACTCGACACGGTGATGCCCATCGTGGTGCTGGTGAATCGTGAGACGGCCTCAGCCTCTGAGATTACCAGTGGTGCCTTGCAGGACCTGAAGCGTGGTATTATTATAGGTACACGTACTTATGGTAAGGGACTGGTGCAGGTGCCCAACATCAATCTGCCCTACAATGCCAACCTGAAGTTGACGACATCGCGTTATTATCTGCCCAGCGGACGAGGCATCAAGATGAAGGAGGGTATCAAACCCGATGTTGAAATCAAGCCAGATACAATGGCTAACATCACGCTCTATCTGGATCGTATGGACTCTACGGAGGTGATGTTCGACTATGCCGTAGACTACATTTCGAAACACCCCACGATAGCCTCTGCCAAAGACTTCCACCTAACGGATGCTGACTACGAGGATTTCAAGCAGCACGTCATCAAGGCTGGATTTACTTACGACCAGGTAAGCAAGTCACAGTTTGACGATCTGATAAAGACTGCCAAGTTCGAAGGCTATTACGATGATGCCAAGGCCGAATTCGATGCACTGAAGGCCAAGATAGACCACCACGATGTGACTCGCGACCTGGATGCACATCGGAACGAAATACAGATGTTGTTAGAACAACAGATAATTTCTGCCTATTATTATCAAGGCGGACAGTTGCAGATAGCACTTAGGACAGACAAAACGATGGCTGAAGCCGAGCGCATTCTGAACGACAATGACACCTATAAACGCATTCTGAATAGTGAACAAAAGGATACGAAGCAGGATTAAGCGATAAAAAAGGGCCGATAATTGTTAAAATAGCGTTAAAACAACACTTTTTCTTGAAAAAAGCATTGCGCATTCAAAAACAATTCGTACCTTTGTAACGCACACAACTAGTAATTTTAATCTATATTTATCATTTTCCTCGGAGTAAAGCCGCCTGTGAGAGGTGGCTTTACTTTTTGTTATAGTTTCTGAATCAACTCCTTCATACCTTCCGAGGCACCCTTTTGAATCTGTGTCACATTGGAACCTGCACTAATAGGATTGGGGTCAATGAGATAGACGGGAACACCTGGACGTACATAATGGAGAAGACCAGCAGCTGGATAAACATTAAGCGATGTGCCGATGATGATGAAAATGTCAGCCGTCTGACACTCCTCAGCAGCAATGGTGATGTTGGGCACTGCTTCGCCAAAGAAGACAATGAACGGACGCAACAGTGAACCGTCTCCAGCCTTCGTGCCTGGTTCAATCTCGCAATTTTCTGGCGTCAGCGTCTGCTGATAGCGAGGATCGTCAGGATCGTTGCTCGAACAAACCTTCATCAGTTCACCATGCAGGTGGATGACCTTCTTAGAACCAGCCTGCTCGTGCAGATTATCTACATTCTGTGTCACCACAGTAACATCGTACTTCTGCTCTAACTCAGCCACCAGCTTATGGCCTTCGTTAGGTTTAACACTCCAGCATTTCTTGCGCAGCATGTTGTAGAAGTTGGTGACCAACGTAGGATCGTTGAGCCAACCTTCATGCGTAGCAACTTTCTGTACTGGATACTCTTCCCAAAGGCCGTCAGCATCACGGAAAGTCTTCAATCCACTCTCCACTGACATGCCTGCACCTGTTAAAACTACAATCTTTTTCATCTGTTAAAGTATTAAGAATGCACAAAATTACTAATTTTTCGCGAAATATCATACATAAATCATAGAAAAGTTGTACCTTTGCAGCCGATTTTACGCATATACATTATTAATATATAGAGAAAAGAATGGATAAAGTAAGTTATGCATTAGGTATTGGCATTGGTCACCAGTTGGCAAACATGGGTGGTCAGGAGCTGAATATCGATGATTTTGCCCAGGCCGTAAAGGACGTTCTGGCTGGTAAGGAATTGAAGATAAAGAGCAGCGAGGCTCAGCAGATTGTTCAGGATTTCTTCGCTCAGCAGGAGCAGAAAATCAGCAAGCAGCGTGCTGAGGCCGGCAAGGCTCATAAGGAAGCTGGCGAGAAATATCTGGCTGAGAATGCCAAGAAGGACGGTGTCATCACTCTGCCCTCTGGTTTGCAGTATCAGGTGCTGAAAGAAGGTAACGGCAAGAAGCCAAGTGCTAAGGACAGCGTAAAATGCCACTACGAGGGTTTCCTCATCGATGGTACCGTATTCGATAGCAGCATTCAGCGTGGTGAACCTGCCGTATTCGGACTTCAGCAGGTTATTGCCGGTTGGACGGAAGGTCTGCAGCTGATGCAGGAGGGCGCCAAGTATCGTTTCTTCATCCCCTATCGTCTGGCCTACGGCGAGGGTGGTGCAGGCAGTTCTATTCCTCCATTTGCAGCCCTCGTCTTTGACGTGGAGCTCATCGAAGTCATGTAATCGAAATGTCGATATAACGTAATAACGATATAACGTAATAACGAAATAAATAATTAAAAAGAACAATGAAAAAGTTTACTTTTGCTGCTATTGCAGCAGTTGCTGCCGTTATGATGTATTCATGCGGCAATGGTACGCCAAAGGCCAACCTGAAGAGTGATGTTGATACTGTTAGCTACGCCATCGGTATGGCTCAGACCCAGGGTCTGAAGGATTACCTCGTAGGTCGTCTGGGTGTTGACACTACTTACATGGACGATTTCATCAAGGGTCTGAACGAAGGTGCTAACGCTGGTGATGACAAGAAGAAGGCTGCCTACTATGCAGGTATCCAGATTGGTCAGCAGATTTCTAACCAGATGGTTAAGGGTATCAACCACGAACTGTTTGGCGACGACTCTACCAAGAGCATTTCTCTGAAGAACTTCATGGCTGGCTTCGTTGCCGGTACACTTGGCAAGGGTGGTCTGATGACTGTCGACTCTGCTGCTCAGGTGGCTCAGGAGATGATGCGCACCATCAAGGCTAAGAACATGGAGAAAGAGTTCGGTGGCAACAAGAAGGCTGGCGAGAAGTTCCTGGCTGAGAATGCCAAGAAGGAAGGCGTTAAGGTGCTGCCCAGCGGTGTTCAGTACAAGGTTCTGAAGGAAGGTACTGGTGCCGTTCCTGCTGACACTTCACGCGTAAAGGTACACTACGAGGGTAAGACACTCGACGGCAAGGTGTTCGACAGCTCTTACAAGCGTGGTCAGCCTGCTGACTTCCGTGCCAATCAGGTTATCAAGGGTTGGACTGATGCTCTGACTCACATGCCCGCTGGTTCTACTTGGGAGGTTTACATTCCTCAGGAGCTGGCTTATGGCGAGCGCCAGCAGGGTGCTGACATCAAGCCCTTCTCTATGCTGATTTTCAAGATCGAACTCCTCGAAGTTAATCCTAAGAAGTAATGAAGAAGACTATTATGGTAGCACTCGCCCTTCTCGTGGTGGGTGCTACTTTCAATTCAGTACAGGCTCAGCAGGCGCCTACAACGCGTATCGACTCGTTGAGCTATAGCATTGGTATGGCCCAGACACAGGGCTTGAAGGACTATCTCGCTAAGCAGATGAAGATTGACCTCAACTACATGGACGACTTTACAAAGGGTCTGAAAGAGGGTGCATTTGCCGAGAACTCGCAGTCAAAGGCTGCCTATTATGCCGGTATTCAGATTGGGCAGCAGATTTTGCGCCAGATGATGCCAAGTCTAAACAAGGAAGTGTTTGGCGAGAGTAACAAGAACATCTCGATGGATCAGTTTATGGCTGGTTTCGTCAGTGGTGTCACGGGTAAGGACGGCTTGATGAGCGTCGAAGATGCTTCGAAGCTGGCTCAGCGCCTGATAGAAGAGGTAAAGAACGAGACCCTGTTGGAGCAGTATGGCGACAACAAAAAGGCTGGCGAGGACTTCTTGGCTGCCCAGGCCAAACTGGCTAAGAAAAAGAAGTCGGGTATCACTGTGTTGCCCAGCGGTCTGATGTATAAGGTACTGGTTAAGGGCAACGGTCCTATTGCCAAGGCTACCGACAAGGTGAAGGTGAAGTACGAGGGTCGTCTTGTTGACGGCACCGTGTTCGACTCTACCGAGAAGCAGGGTGGCGAGCCTGCTACCTTCTCTCCCAATCAGGTCATCAAGGGTTGGACTGAGGCGCTCACACTGATGCCTGTTGGCTCTAAGTGGCAGCTCTACATTCCACAGGAACTGGCCTACGGTAATCGTAACGCTGGTGAGATCAAGCCCTTCAGCGCACTCATCTTCGATGTCGAAGTACTGGAGATTGTGGAAGACAAGAAGGACGAGAAGAAATAATATATGCAAGAAACAAGACAAAACAAGATAGCCCGTCTGCTCCAGAAAGAACTCTCAATCATCTTTCAGGAGCAGACCCGCTCTATGCATGGTGTGATGGTCAGCGTGACACGTACCAAGATATCGCCTGACCTGAGCATCTGCACCGCCTACCTCAGTATTTTCCCGTCTGAGCGTGGTGAAGAGCTGATACAGAACATTACCCGTAACGAGAAGCAGATACGCTACGAGTTGGGCACCCGCATCCGTCATCAGATGCGCATCGTCCCTGAGCTCCGCTTCTTTATCGACGACTCGTTGGACTATATCGAACGTATTGACGAACTGCTGAAGAAGTGAATTTCCCTTTCTATATTGCGCGTAGATACCTCTTCTCCAAGAAGTCTACCCACGCCATCAACGTTATCAGCGGCATCTCCGTTATCGGAGTTGCTGTTGCCACGATGGCCTTGGTAGTCACTCTGTCTGTGTTCAATGGTTTCCACGACCTTGTTGCGTCCTTCTTTACCCAGATGGACCCACAGTTGAAGGTTGTTCCCGTCAAGGGTAAGAGTGCTCCTGCCGACGATCCCATCCTGACTAAGATACGCCAATTGCCTGAGGTGGAAGTTGCCACAGAGTGTTTAGAAGACCAGGCGCTGGCCGTCTATGAAGATCGTCAGATGATGGTTAAGATAAAAGGTGTGGAGGACAATTTCGACCAGCTCACCCATATCCGTGAGATTCTGGAGGGCGACGGCACCTTCGAACTGCATGCTGCCGACATGAACTACGGCATTCCCGGTCTGGGCATCGCCTATCAGATGGGTTTGGGCTACACCTTTAAGAATTCCATGAAAATCTATGCACCACGTCGCGAAGGCCAGCTCAACATGGCCGACCCTACCGAAGGTTTCGTTGAGGACGAGCTCTATTCGCCTGGCGTTGTGTTCTGCATGAAACAAGCCAAATACGACAAGAACTACATCCTCACCTCGTTGGATTTTGCCCGCAACCTGTTCCAACAGGACGGTATGCTGTCCTCACTCGAACTGCGCCTGAAGCCAGGCAGCAATTTCGACCGTGTGAAGGACGAGATGAAGACGATTGCAGGTCAGAAGTATCAGGTGCTCGACCGTTATGAACAGCAGGACGACACCTTCCGCATTATGAAGGTAGAGAAACTTATTGCCTATATCTTCCTGACGTTCATCCTCATGATAGCCTGCTTCAACATCATCGGCTCGCTATCCATGCTCATTATCGACAAGCGTAACGACGTCCAGACACTGCGCAACCTTGGTGCCAATGACAGGCTGATTTGCCGTATCTTCCTCTTCGAAGGTCGAATGATTAGTGTCATTGGTGCTGTCATCGGCATTCTCGTTGGGCTGTTGCTCTGTTGGTTGCAACAGCAGTTTGGCATTGTCCGTCTGGGCTCCAGCGAGGGCAACTTCGTTGTCGATGCCTACCCCGTCAGCGTCCATCCCTGGGACATTGTGCTGATATTCTTCACTGTCATAACAGTAGGCTTCCTCAGCGTATGGTATCCCGTACGCTATTTCGCCCGTAGACTATTGAGACAATAACCAATAACCGTTAACCAATAACCATTAGTTAACCGAGTGTGATGTTTTCCACAGTGATAGGCTCGTTCAGAAAGACCTGAGCCTGTTCCTTGAATTTCTCTGGATTCTCCGTCGTCAGGTAATGCACCTGCCCACCCTTCGTGCAACGCTGTTCAATATCCGGATGGCGCACGAAATACTGTTGCAGGGCCTCGGCCACATACTCGCCCTGAGAGACGATACGGATGCCTCGAGGAATATACTTATGAATCTTAGGCAACAGGATAGGATAGTGCGTGCAGCCTAAGATGACGGTATCGATGTCAGGATCCTGACGTAACAACTGGTCGATACACTTCTTGACAAAATAGTCGGCACCTGGCGAGTCAGCCTCGTTATACTCCACCAGCGGCACCCAAAAGGGGCAAGCCACGCCCGTCACCTGGATATCAGGAAACAGCTTCTGGATTTCCAGATTGTACGACTCACTCTTGATGGTGCCCTCAGTGGCAAAGATACCTACGTGACGCGAATGCGTCAACTGTCCGATAACCTCGGCAGTAGGACGAATAACGCCCAAGACTCGACGTTGTGGGTCGAGCTTGGGCAAATCGTTTTGTTGAATGCTTCGCAAGGCCTTAGCCGATGCCGTATTGCATCCTAAGATAATCAGGTGGCACCCCATCTCAAACAGACGAATCACAGCCTGACGTGTAAACTCATAGACTACGTCGAAAGAACGTGTGCCATAAGGTGCACGGGCATTATCGCCCAGATAGAGGTAGTCGTACTGGGGCAACAGTTGGCGGATGCCATGTAGAATGGTCAGCCCACCATATCCGCTGTCGAATATACCGATAGGTCCTGGCTCACTTCTCACCTCTCACCTCTTACTTCTAACCTCTAACCTCTTACTTCAACAGTGCCTTCACTGTTTCCGTACAGTCTTCAGCCATAGCAGCGTTCAGCCAAGGCACTGCATTGCAGTCAGTATTCAGGATGAAGGCATAGCCACGCTCCTCGCCAAGCTGCGTCAATACGGCAGCTAAACGCTGTTTCAACGGAGCCTTGGCCTCGTTCTCAGCCTGACTCAACAGACGCTGGCCTTCTTTCTTGAACGCAATGTTCTTGTCCAGCATCTCCTGCAACTCGCTTTGACGCTTCTGCAGAATACTCTTAGGGAAGCTGGCCTGTCCGTCCAAGAACTCCTCGTACTTCTTGTTGAAGTCGTCCTCTACGCGTTTCTGCTCAGCCTCGTATTTATCACGCAACACCTGCAGGTTGGCCTGCATCGTTGCATACTCAGGCATAGACTGGAACACAGAGTCATAGCTCAGATAGCCATACTTTAACACTGGCACAGCATTCTCCTGTGCATAACTTACCAGCCCCATCAGGGCCATCATCAATAGAAGCGTTATTTTCTTCATAATCCTATTATTTCAGTCCGAGCTTGGCCTTAACCTGTGCGGTAACATCGGTAGAAAGCGTGGTGCTGATATAGGGGATGCCACTGGCCGTATCCATAATATAAACATAGCCACCAGCCTGACCTACAGCCTTGATAGCATCGACGACCTTTGTGGTAATGGCCTGCATCTTATCCTGCTGCTCCTTGGCCAAAGCCTGCTGGTTGTCCTGGAAGCTCTGCTGGATCTTCTGGTACATTTCGTTAAGCTCGGTCTGACGACGCTGCTTGATATTCTCAGGCAGGGTAGCCTGCTCCTTCTCGAAAGCCTCGCCCTTCTTCTGCAGTTCGTCCTGCATCTGCTTCAGGTCAGCCTCATACTGCTTGGTAAGAGCCTCAATATCGGCACGTGCCTTGGTGAACTCAGGCATAGCCTGAATAACCTCCTGAGAGTTAACGTGACCGAACTTCTGTGCATTGGCGGTCGTGAAACCGCAGATAGCGCAAATAGCGCAAAGAATAATCTTCTTCATTGTTGTTTCTTTTTTTATTATTATGTTTTCGATATTTCGTTATTACGATATTTCGATGTTAATTAGAATATCCTAACTTAGAGAGCACCTCGTTGGAGATGTCGACCTTGGGAGAACCGAAAATGATGCCTGCATCGGAGGCACGATCGAGCACAAGTTGATAACCACGGAGCTCGGCAATGTCCTTAACAGCGTTATAGACTTCCTCCTGGATAGGCGACATGAGGGCTGTACGCTTCTTGAAGAGTTCGCCCTGAGGTCCGAAGTACTTCTTCTTCAACTCAGCAGCCTCTTTTTCTTTCTCCATGATGGCATCCTGACGGGTCTTCTTCTGCTCCTGCGAGAGGAACACTACCTCGTTCTGGTAGTTCTTGTAGAGCGTCTGTGCCTCAATCTGGAGGGCATCAACCTCAGCCTGCCACTTCTTAGACACTTGGTTCAACTGTTCGTTGGCACGCTCATAGGCTGGAATACTCTTAAAGATATAGTCCATATCTACGAGGGCAAACTTCTGCGCAGCTGCGCTGCTAAATATAAAAGAAAAAATAATAAATAACAAAGCCCTATGGCTACGTTTAATCATCATTGTCTTCTTCATAATCGTTACTCTTTTTAAGTTAATACATCATCTTTGACGCGAAAACTTGCAGATGGTTTAAGAGTTTTTCTTTCTCTCTTTTATTTCTTATTTATTATTTAGACCGCAGGTCGCATCAGAATTCTTGTCCTAAGATGAAGTGGAACTGGCTGCCACCCTTTGACGAGCCAGGATAAGGCTTGTCGAAACCGTATGCCCAGTCGATACCCATCAGACCAACCATCGGGAGGAAGATGCGAACACCAAGACCTGCCGAACGTTTGAGGTCGAAGGGATTGAATTTCTTAGCCTCGTTCCAGGCATTACCACCTTCAAGGAATCCGAGTCCGTAGATGGTAGTGTTACCCAACATAAACGGATAGCGCAACTCGAGTGTGAAACGGTCGTAGGCATAACCCTCAGCACGATAGGGGGTCAGTGAACCGTTCTCGTAACCACGCAGACCAATGGTCTCCTCAGCATAGCCTGACGAGTAACCACTCATACCGTCACCACCGACATAGAAAGTCTCGAATGGCGACTTCTTATCATTATTATAGGCTCCTAACAATCCAAGTTCCACACGAGTCATGAGCACGAAGCACCTCTGACCATTGGTGAGGGCCGTATAGGTACGGGTCTTAAGCTTCCACTTGTGATACTCAATCCAACGATACTTGTCCTGCAATTCAGCATTGTAACGGTCGACATCAGTACTGTAGGTCTCTGCAGTAGCCAGAGCGCCATAGTTCTTGTTGTCGAAGGCAGACCAAGGTGGCGTAAGTGTGACACTGGCCATGAACTCTGAACCACGACGTGGGAAGAGCTGGTTGTCAGTAGAGGTACGCGACAGGGTGATACCGAGGTTGATGTTGTTACAGTTACCATTTGAGATGATGAAGTAACTCCAGTCGCGCAGCATATAGCGGGTGTAGGACAACTGCATTGACAACTGGAAATAGTCATCAGGCCAACGCAGACGCTTACCCCAACCAAGTGATGCACCAAACAGCTTGATATACTTGCTGTCGTCCATCATCGATGTATAGTCGTAGTAGCTTGAATTATACGAACCATAACCACCATAATAGTTATAGTAGTTGTTCATCCAAGCGGAGTTACGATAGGTGCTGGAGATATCGCTCTGTTTCGAATAGAATGCGCTCAAGCTGAAAGAGTTTGGTCGCCTACCGCCAAACCAGCCCGTAGAATAGCCTCCAGAGATAGAACTGTAGTAGCTACCGTTGGACTGCAGCGAGAGCGAGAGCTGCTCACCATCGCCAATAGGCATAATGCCACGATGCATCTTGTTCTTGCCAAACAGGTTGCGCATAGAGAAGTTGTTGAGCTTGATACCCACACGACCAATGATACCCGTCTGTCCCCAACCAAGCGAGAATTCGAGCTGGTCGTTAGACTTCTGCTCCAAATCCCAGTTGATATCCACGGTACCATCTTCGTAATTAGGCTTGATATCTGGATTCACCTTCTCAGGATCGAAGAATCCCATTGAGGCAATATCACGGGCTGAACGCTGCAAGGCATCCTTTGAGAACAGGTCGCCAGGCTTGGTACGCAACTCACGACGTACGACCTCTTCATAGATTCGGTCGTTACCATAGATGCGCACATGGCTGATATGAGCCTGTGTGCCTTCCTGGATACGCATCTCAAGGTCGATAGAGTCGCCTACAATATTGACCTCAACAGGGTCAAGGTTATAGAACAGATAACCATTATTCCAATAGTAGTTACCCACGGCGTCCTCGTCGTCAGTGAGGCGCTTCTTCATCTGCTTCTGATTATAGACGTCGCCCTTCTTCATACCCAAAACGGCAGAGAGATAGTCGCTGGTAACAACGGTATTACCGACCCAGGTGATGTTACGCAGATAGTATTTCTGACCCTCGTCAAGCTTGACGAAGACATTGACATGCTTTTCGTCAATAGTCCATACGGAGTCCTCCAAAATAGCTGCATCACGATAGCCCAGCTCGTTATATTTCTCAATCAGAGCCTTCTTGGCATCAGCATAGCGTTCAGGAGTAAACTTCTTAGACTTGAAGAAATTCTTAAGTTTGCCTGCCTCGTTAATCTTACCAAAAGCACCCTTCTTAATCAGGTTACCCTTGATTTTTCTGTCGGAAAGCTGTTCATTACCCTCGAAGATAATCTTACGAACCTTCATCTTGGCCTTCTTGTCGATATTGACATCAAGTATCACCTGATTCTTGCCAGTTACATCGTCACGCTGTATAATATCAATCTCAGCATTCTTGTAACCCTTGTCATCGAAATACTTCTTGGCCAGAATCTTAGCACGGTCAATCATGTTGGGCGTAATCTGTGCACCACGCATGATACCCAGCTTTGCCTCCATATCGTCACGTTCCGACTTCTTCAGACCATTATAGTTGATATTGCTGACACGCGGACGGGTGGCCAGATGGATGCAGAGATAGACCTTCTGTCCGACAATAGAGTCGGCAGTGATGGCTACCTGCGAGAACAAGCCGTGCCTCCAATAACGCTTGACAGCCTCGGTAATCTCTGTGCCAGGCACACTGATCATCTGTCCAACTGAGAGACCTGACAGTCCCGTAAGCACGTAGTCTTCATAGCCTTCAACACCCTTCACAGCCAGTCCACCAATCTCAAGCTGACGGGGTGTACCAGCATACGAGATGTCAGGATTGACGATGACGTCCTGAGAATAAGTGAAAAGTGAACAATGAAAAGTGAATAGTACTATCAGCACCATCACCTTCCATAAACTGCATTTTCTTTTCACATCATTAAATATATATTTCATTAGCGGTAGCAAATTATTCACTTTTCACTATTCACTTTTCACTAAAGGCGAAGCCTCGCTCTCCACCTGTGCCTCCGTCTTGCCAAAGCGGCGCTGACGCCCCTGATAGTCGGCAATAGCCTGATGCAGGGCCTCCTCGTCGAAATCGGGCCAGTAAGTATCACAGAAATAGAACTCTGAATAAGCACACTGCCACAACAGGTAGTTTGAGATACGCAACTCACCACCTGTACGAATCAACAACTCGGGGTCAGGCATTTGGGCTGTCCACAAATGGTCGTTGATGGTCTGTTCGGTAATATCGTCGATGTTCAACTTTCCCTGTTTCACCTCTTCTGCTATCAGACGGGTAGCACGGGTCAGCTCCAGCTTCGACGAGTAGCTCATAGCTACCACCATCGTCATACCATCGTTGTCCTTGGTCAGGTTCTCCATATAAAGGATCTTGTCCTGTACACTCTGAGGCAGGCGCTCACGATCGCCAATCAACGTGAACTTGACGTTGTTGTCGGTAAACAGCTCCATCTCAATGAAGCTAAGCACCAGACCCATCAGTGCCTCAATCTCGTAGGCAGGACGGTTCCAGTTCTCGGTAGAGAAGGTGTAGAGCGTCAGGTACTTCACGCCTAAGCGTGCACATTCTGCCGTAATTTTCTTTACCGTGTCAAGACCTGCCTTGTGACCGAAAGTACGATCAAGGCCACGGTCAGTAGCCCAGCGCCCGTTGCCGTCCATGATGATGGCAATATGCTGCGGTATGCGGTTCTTATCCAGTTCTGCTGTCATATATCTTATTTTTTCTAATTTCTTACATCTTACATCGTCAATCATCAGTCTCTGTCGTTATGACATGTGCGACACTTAGCCCAGAGGTCGTAGCTTAACGACAGGCGAAGATGGCTGTAGCAATCGGTATTCTTGAACAGACCGCTGCTCGCGATGCCATACGGGTCCTTGATGCCGTCCAGTTCGTCGCTGGAGGTGAAATGCATGGCCCACTCTGCTGCCAGATTCAGGCGATCGCCCATCTTATACTTCACACCAACACCGATGGGCATGTTCACACCCGTTGCTGACTTTCCATCGGCTTTGGCAATAGTCATGCCCAGTCCAATGGCCACATATGGTGTCAGCCGCTTGGCTCCACGATATTCAAATCCTGTGCCGAATGGCCAGAAATTGTATTCCAGTCGTACTCCCACGTCGGCCACCTTGGACTTAAATTCGTAGGTGGTAGTCATAGGATAGTATGTCTGGGCGTCCTTCGACGTACCTTTCAGTTGTCCGTAACTCACATTCAGAGCCAATGCCCTGCGTGGGTCGAACTTATATTTTGCCAGCACCGTGAACATCGGCTGCGGGCTCTTGAAGAGGCTACCATTGAAATCGCCCTGATAGGATACCATTCCGATGCCGCCGCCCAGTTCCAGTTTATATTCAGGATCTGTCTGAGCATGAACACTGGCTACGAGTGCCAGCAGAGCAGCTATCACGACGCTTCTCATCCTACTTCTGATTCTTCCAGCCCAACTTATTCAGTCTGCCACGCCACACCTGACCAGTACCTTCACAGTGCAGCCAGATAAAGTTGTCACCATCAACGGTGGCAGACACCTTTGTGGCGAGTTTGTTAAACTCCTCAGGGAGAATATAATATGGGTTGTATTTCCATGTGATACCATTGTCACGACTCTGGTAGATCATCGAATAGGGTTCGTTAGTGCATCCACCAATACCCTCGGCACCTAAGGCCAGCACGCCATCGTCGTATTTCACCATGGTCAGATTCTTCAAACGTGGCAAAGCCAGCGAGTCGCTGTCTGCATTACGCTCCATATAATTCCAACTGGCCTTTGTCGCATTTCTGCTGTAGTCTACCACCTTACGCCATACCATAGCAATGGATTCGCCGTTCTGTTCGTTGACTTCACGGTTACCAACGAGCAGTACATAGTCAACACTATCGGTGTTGGTCATGGCATAGCTGACGAGTGACAGGTCACGAGTCGGCAACATGTCGGCATCTTCGTTGACGATATCCTCCTGCCACGAAGTACCATTATCAAACGACACCATGAGCTTATTATCTGTCGACATGGCATATTTCTCAGTGGTACTGCCACCTAATATTTGCTTGATACCGTCTGGTATTACCATTTCGTCGGGTGTGGCCGTCCACTCGTCGTCCATCAGCTGCCATACAAACTTGCTACCATCTTCCTGATGAGCATTGACACAGATATAATACTGGTTATAGACAGAACCGTCACTGGAATAGACACGAACCTTACGAGGCTTGGTAAAGTCGATACTGTCTAACAAGTCAAAATAATCATAGTAATCTGGCTCGTCCAAACTCTCAATGATGGCAATACCATTATTCAAGGTCGTGAGCGTGGCTACCACATGCTTCAGGTCAGTGCCTAATGGCAACGAGTCGTTGTTATAAACACAACGTCCGATGATAGTCGTATCCTTAAAAGTATGGACACCTGTATTCGACTGGTCTACATTGAAGAAGTATGTGCTTCCAGAGAAGGTGGTTTTCGTGTCATCAACATACTTATTCAGAGTTCCCAGAGTAAAGCCGGTTATGGCTGCGTCGTTGTATAGCGTCATACTGGACTCGTTATCTGCTTCAAGGCATGAGCCCATCAACAGAATAGTCATAGCCAATATGATTGATAGCTTTATCTGCTTCATTTTGCGTACTTTTTTCCAATTTGGGTGCAAATTTACGCACAAATCTTCAATTATGAGCATTTTTCTACCTTTTATTAAGTTAAATATATTATAAAAGTCGATATTTTAGGTTTATTTATAAAAAGAGCGCGGTATGAATCACTCACTCCGCGCTATTTTTCAACGAATATCGGTATTTATCAGTGTGATAACACTTAACGCTGTCACCACAGCTGTACATGCCAATATCACCGTTGTCTGAAAATCTAATAACATAATCTTTACCTTAAAAATCAAATAACTACTAACCTAATGAATAACTATGAAAACAAATTGATGTAGTCATCACGACTACGGGTGCAAAGTTACGGAGAAATTAAGAAAATGAGAAATTGAAAGAATGAGAAATTGTATTTTGAGGCATATTGTTGACTTGTATCAAAAAATTGGCCGCACCTTTCGGCGCAGCCAATTTCTCATTATCTCATTTTTCTCAATGTCTCAATTACAATTTGGGACCAGCAGCAACCAGTGCCTTACCAGCCTCGTTACCCTCATACTTCTTGAAATTCTTGATGAAGCGAGCAGCCAGATCCTCAGCCTTCTTGTTCCACTCAGCAGCGTCAGCGTAAGTGTCACGAGGATCGAGGATAGCGGGGTTCACATTAGGCAGAGCTGTGGGCACCTCGAAGTCGAAGTAAGGAATCTTCTTGGTCTCAGCCTTCAGGATGCTACCATCCAGAATAGCGTCGATGATACCACGTGTATCGGGGATAGAGATACGCTTGCCAGTACCGTTCCAACCAGTGTTTACGAGATAAGCCTTAGCACCGCTCTTCTCCAT
>Ga0265298_10005623_pt1 | contig 15648 bp, 12 predicted proteins | sample AusTroGonzalo_MG_3_FD_193486 | JGI IMG/M metagenome (GOLD analysis project Ga0265298, IMG submission 193486) | Bovine rumen microbial communities from tropical cattle in Woodstock, Queensland, Australia - Gonzalo_01 | ecosystem: Host-associated > Mammals > Digestive system > Stomach > Rumen ... | reverse complement strand
TACACCGAGCTTGGCTTTCAAGCGCTTGAGGTTCAGCTGGTAGATGGGCGAAAACTCGACCACGCCGATATTGAAATCGTGTACGCCGCTGTAACTTGCATACTCGATGTTCATGTCCACGTAGATGCGGTGCTTTTCAAACGAGGCGCCCACGTAGCCGTTCACTTTCAGGAACCCTTCGCGGAGACGGGTCGTGTCGGGACTGCGGTAGATGTCGGCTGTCGTGAAGGCCTTGAAAGTATTGCGGTACGAGAAGGTCACGTCGTAATAGACTGTGTTCTCCTCTTTCTGGGCTGAATTCAGATTGAAGGCAGCCGTCAGGCTGTTGTTGCGGTGCAGGGACCGTTCCCAGGGATCCTCGGCCGTGTACTGATAACGGTCGAAATCGTATTTGACGTCGAACATCAGCTCGCCGGTCGCCCAGTCATAGGTCAGGTCGCCGCCCACGGTATTCTGCATGCGGGCCGTCTGGAGAATGGGATCAGCACTGAAGCCACGGCCCAGGTCGCCGAAGAACGAATTGTGGCGGCCATATAAACCCGAACAGAAACCGTTCTTGGGCTTGGTCTGCAGATAGAGCTCGCCGGCCGGCATGATTCCGCGGTCACCCGGCACATACTGGGCGCCGAAGCGACCGAAGACAAAAGGCGTGCGGTTGGCGCCTACCGTCGCCAGCTGGATGGTTTCATAAGGCGTGAAATCGTAGAGGTCGCTGTACGGGCGGTTGAAGATCGAGTAGTCGAAATGGACGTCGAAACGATGAAGCGAATCATCGACGTAAACAGGAATGGCCGGCTTCTGGATGCCGTCGAGATTGACGTCGTAGGGGCGGCTCACTTCCACCGTGGCCACCTGCGCCCGGAGCGGGAGCAGGACGAATAACAGGCTGAATATCGAGAGGATCCGTTTCATCACTTCACATTTTTAAGCTGGTTCAGACGGGTACGGACCTGGTCGAGGATGTCGTCGCCCTCACCATAAGGCTGGTAGCCGTCCAGAATGCTGTTGTACGTAGCTTCCGCCTGCGTCTTGTCACCACGGGTCGCGAAAGAGTCGCCCAAGACGATGAAGCAGCGGGCCATCCAGTAAACCTGGCCGGAACCCGAGTCGGAGAACGCATAGACCGCTTCCTGCACTTCGTTGAAATCGCCGCGGTCGAAGGCATCCTGGATCAGGATGTAGGCACTCTCCGCGCCATAAGCGTCATCGCGGTTGGCGGCCAGCTCTTCAAAGACTTCACCGGCCCGCGCACGTTCGCCCTGCTTCCGCAGCGCCTTGGCCATCAGGAAGCGCGCTTCGCGCGTTCCCACCATCTGCGCAGACCTGATCACCTCCGGATAATCCTTTGCGCCGTAAGCCGCACGCATCAGGCCCTGGCAGGCCTCCTGACGGACGTTGCCGTCACGGGTACGCTCAATCAACTGGCGCCAGGCCTCTTCGGATTTCTCATAGTGCTGCAGGTCGTAGTTGATGGAGGCGTAAGCCTTCAGGGCTTCTTCCTGGCAGGCGGGATCGCGCATCACCGTCACCTTCTGATAGGTGTCGGCGGCCGATTCGAGGCGGCCCGTCTGCCGCAGGCAGTCGGCCAGATAGAGCGTGGCACGGGGCGTACGGCCGCTGGCCGGATACTGCGCGATGAAACGCTGCAGCGGGTTGATGGCAGCAGACCAGTTGCCGGCATTGTACAGTTGCTCCGCCGAATGGAAGAGCATCTGCTCTTTCTCTTCGTCGCTCTTGATGTCGCTGCGGCCGATCTCGTCCAGATAGCTCAGGAAGAGTTCCGGCTGGTTGCGCTGCCGGTAGAGACTCTCCAGCCCGGCCAGGGCATCCTCGGCCTCCGGCGAATCGGGCGCGTAGTCCACGACGGTCTTGTAGTATTCGACCGCCTTGTCGTACTTGCGGCTGTTGGCATTGATCAGGGCCAGTTCCAGCAGGGCCTTCGTGTAATAGTCGTTCCCTTTCATGCCGAGCAGGGTGTAGAAGCACTCCGTGGCGTTCTCGTTCTTGCCTGCCTGAACATAGGTGCGGCCCAGTTCGAAGAGGGCCTGGGGATAGAGCGGCGCCGTGCGGTTGAGGCGCGTCACCTGCCTGAGCAGTTCGATCTTCTTGGCTTCATTGCCCATCAGGCCGTAGGCGATGGCCGACTGCAGCACGGGGTACAGATCGTCGGAAGCCGGATCGGCTTCATACACTTTTTCGTAGGTTTCAGCGGCATCTGCATACTTGCCCTGCATGAAGCAGGCGTCACCGAGGCGGGTCTGGGCGTCGCGCTCGTATTGCTGGTATTCTCCCGACACATTGAGGAAGTTGCGGAAATTGTTCTCGGCATAGACATAGTTGCCGCTCTTGAGGTAACTGTATGCCTGGTTGTAGAGGGCCTGCGGGTACTCGGAACTGCTGCGGAAAGCGTCGTCGGCCAGCAGGCTGCTGCCGATGGCGATGGCTTCAGACCAGCGTTCGTCGCGGAAGCAGCACTCAGCCAGCCAGAAGCGCGCCAGATTGGCAAGATCGGGATTTTCGCCCGCGGATGCAGCCACTTCCAGCAGGGGTTCGGCGGCACGGTAGCCCTTCCCCTCGATGAGCTGCATGGCCCGCAGGAAAGCGGCTTTCTGCAGGTTTGTCGAAGACTCCGGCGTGTGGACGCGGATGGCGGAGAGGGCTTCCACGGCGGAGCGGTAGTCCTTCGACAGCAGGAAGGCCGTAGCCATGTAGTTGTGGATGATATCGTCCTTGCCGCTGTCGGGCCAGCGTTCCATATAGGTGCGGAACGGCGAGATGTCGGCGTTCACGTCAAACGAGAGTTTCGCGAAATTGAAGAAGGCGTCTTCCTGGATCACCTTGTCGAAATCGCTTTCCGAAGCCGCCTTGAAGGCATCGAGCGCAGCGATCTTGTTCTTGACCTGGAGGTAGCTGTTGGCCGTGTAGTACCAGGCATTCTGCCCCAGTTCGTCATTTTCTCCCAGCACGTGCGAGAACGATTCGATGGCGGCCGGCCAGGATTTGAGGCTGTACGAAATGATGCCCGAGAAATAATGGTCTTTCCGGCTGAGCTCGGCGCCGCTCTGGGTGTAGATGTCCAGGTAGCGGCGGGCCTCCTCCTGGTTTCCCTTCTCATACCAGGCTTCGGACAGGATGCGGGCCAGAGAACTCTGCATCTCTTTGTCGAGCTGGCTGAAAAGCGGTTCGCCATGCTTGATCACATAATCGTAATCCTTGAGCATCAACTTGCTTTCCACCGCAAAATAATCGGCCATCAGCGAGAACTGGTTGTCTTTCCCCACCTGCTCGAAGAGGGGCACCGCCTGGTCGAACTGCTGGAGGATGTAGTGGACATAGCCTTTGTAGTAGGTGCTGGGGACGGTATATTGGGAATAGGGGCCGGCGAGCACCTTTGCAAAGCCTTCCAGGGCACGTTCATATCCTCCTGTCCGCATGTCGCAGTAGGCTTTCTTGAACGTGAAGTCGGTCCGACGGTTCCGATAGAGGTGGTTGGGATTGATGGTATTGTAGATGGCAAGGGCCTCCACGTATTTGCCGGTATCGAAATAGCGCGAGGCCAGGGCCTCCCGGACCATGGACTGCTGCGGGGCATTGGGATACTTGCTGCAGAAGGTGTTGACCAGTCCTTCTGCATTGACCTTGTCGAGGGCGATGGCGCACATCACCTTGTAGGCTTCGATCTCCGAACGGTCAAGGGTGCGCAACGACTCCTTGCCAAGTTCGGTGAACGCTTTTTCCGCCGCATAGTAAGATCCGCTGTAATAGAGTTTTCGGGCCGATTCGAGGCGGTCGGAGTGCTGCCGGTCCTTGACCTGGCCCCATGAAGGCAGCGCCGCCAGGAGCAGCAGCAGGGCCACTGCACCGGTTCTCAGGTATACGCTCACGCTTTTCATCGTTCTATGATGCGAAAATACGTAAAATAACGTAAAATAAGTTATATTTGTGCATCAAAGCATCGTTATGAACCCTGACGCTACACCCGTCGTCGATTTCCGCGCCGCCGACATTTCCAACGGAGAAGTCGTGGTGGTCGACCATCTCGACCTGACCATCCATCCCGGCGAATTCGTGTATTTGACCGGCAAGGTCGGCAGCGGAAAAACTTCCATCATCCGCACCCTCATCGGGGAGAATCCGCCCCTGGGGGGAGAGGCGCGCGTCGGAAATTTCGACCTGACGAACCTCAAGCGTAAGCAAATACCATACCTCCGCCGCAGCCTGGGTGTCGTGTTCCAGGATTTCCAGCTGCTGATGGACCGCACGGTCGAAGACAACCTGCGCTTCGTCCTCGAAGCCACGGACTGGAAAGACAAGGGGGAGATTGACGAACGCATCGACCGCGTGCTCGGTGCCGTAGGCCTGCAGCACAAAGCCTATAAGATGCCCCACCAGCTCTCCGGCGGCGAGCAGCAGCGAGCCGCCATCGCCCGCGCCCTGCTCAACGAGCCCAGTCTCATCCTGGCCGACGAGCCCACCGGCAATCTTGACGAAGACACAGCCCGCGGCATCATGAAACTGCTCTTCGAGATCAACCGTCACGGTACTGCCATCCTGATGGTCACCCACAACCAGCTGCTCCTGCGCATGTTCCCCGCCCGCGTCCTCACCCTTGAAAACTGTATCTGCCGTGAAGTCGCAGCCGAAGCATAAGCCGGCCTTCGGGCCTATCCTCGCCTGGTTCGCCGAAAACCGGCCCCTGGCAGCGAGCGAGTTGCATTTCGACTCGCCCTACCAGCTCATCGTGGCCGTCATCCTGTCGGCGCAATGCACCGACAAGCGGGTCAACCTGACCACACCCGCCTTCTATGAAAAGTACCCCGACGTCGCGTCCCTGGCCGCCGCCACGCCGGAAGAAGTCTATCCGCTGATCCGGTCGATCTCCTACCCCAACAGCAAGGCCGCGCACCTGGTCGCCATGGCGCAGAAGGTAATGAATGATTTCGGGGGTGAGATTCCCCGTGAGATCGATGCGCTGATGACCCTGCCGGGCGTAGGACGGAAAACCGCCAACGTGGTGACATCCGTGTTGTACGACGAGCCCGTCATCGCGGTCGACACCCACGTATTCCGAGTGGCACACCGCCTCGGCCTTTCTGACGGCAAGACACCCTATGCCGTGGAGCGCGACCTGGAAGCCGGCATTCCCGAAGAACTTCGGGCCAGGGCCCACCACTGGCTCATCCTCCACGGACGTTATGAATGCACCGCCCGGGAGCCGAAATGCTCATCTTGCGGCCTCTCCCCCTATTGCAGATTTTATGCGCAATCACGCTGACAGCTACGAAACCACCCTGCTCGATTTCCGCGACTACCTGAAGCTGGAACGTTCGCTGTCGGCCAACACCATCGCCGGCTATTGCGCCGACGTGCAGAAATATTTCAGCCTGCTGCGCAGCCGGGGCGTCGTGCCCCACCAGGCAACGACAGAAGACATCAGCGTCTTTCTGGCACAACTGGTCGATGCGGGTGTGACCAAACGCTCGCAGGCCCGCGCCGTCAGTTCGGTCAAGGCCCTGTACCGTTTCCTCGATGCAGAAGGATCGCTCCCTTCCGGAAACCCCTGCGACCGGCTCTCCGCCCCGAAGATCAACCCTTACCTGCCAACGGTCCTTTCTGTCGAAGAAGTCATGGCAATCCTCGACAGCGTGGATCTGTCAAAGCCCGAAGGACACCGCAACCGCTGTATCCTGGAAGTGCTGTACTCCTGTGGCTTGCGTGTCAGCGAGCTGGTAGGGCTGAAGATTTCGAACCTGTTTCTCGACGAGCAGTTCATCCGCGTCTCCGGCAAAGGCAGCAAACAGCGCCTGGTGCCCATCGGAGAGCCGGCCGTCAAGGCCATCCTCCTCTACCGGCAGGTTCGTGACGCCGGGCCCGTGCAGAAAGCTGCCGAAGACATCCTCTTCCTCAACCAGCGCGGTGGAAAGCTCTCGCGCATCACGGTATTCAACATCGTCAAGGAGCAGGCGGCAGCCGCCGGCATCCGCAAGACCATCTCGCCGCACACCTTCCGCCACAGTTTCGCCACGCATCTGGTGGAAAACGGCGCCGACCTGCGCGTCGTCCAGCAGATGCTCGGCCACGAAAGCATCCTCACCACCGAAATATACACCCATATAGATAGTCGTAAATGGCAGGATACCATCCTGAAATACCATCCTGCCCGTACCTGATCCCCTCCCGTCGCATGAGATCCCGACTGTTCATGCTTGTCCTTCTGCTGAGCCTCTGTTTTCAGGCTCATGCCCAGCAGCGCCTGGTCTCCGTCAAGCAGCGGAAGATCATTATGTCCCGGTGGTATCTACAGACAGTTTCAGGAAAGAACTCCGCGAAGCCGGCTACACCAATGTCACCTATTTCCGGGACAAACACGGTGACCATCTCTACCAGGGTGGCCGCGCCATCATGGAACTCATCCTGCTGGCTTTGTAAGACGCGCGAAGCGCGACCTTCGGGCTACGAAAAAAGCAGGCGTATGCCTGCTTTTTTCGTAGCCCCGGGCGGAATCGAACCGCCATCTAAGGTTTAGGAAACCTCCATTCTATCCGTTGAACTACAGGGCCGGGACCCATAAAAGAAATGCCGGATTAACCGGCATCCTTCATCTTCAGCGGTCAGAATTAAGCAACAGTCTTGTTGATGATCTGACGTCCACGATAGTAGCCGCACTCAGGGCAGACGTGGTGATACATGACGGTAGCACCGCAGTTCGAGCAAGTCGTCAACTGAGGGACGACAGCTTTGTCGTGGGTTCTTCTTTTATCTCGGCGCTGCTTCGAGATCTTGTGTTTCGGATGTGCCATTTTCTATACTATTAATTGTTTTTGTTTTTCAATAACTCTTTCAAGCCTTCGAACGGACGGGAAACTTCCCCGTCGGCAGTCGTTTCGCTTCCTTCGTTGTCGCTGATGTAGCGAAGCATCTCAGGGTTGCATTTCCCTTCCGGATGAACCTTCACCAAGGGAAGGCCAAGGCAGACATAGTCGTAAACGAACTGATTGAGGTTCAACTCACTTTCCGTATGGTCGACTACCAGTACATCATCCTCTGCCCCGGCATCGTCGACATCGACCGTACCGAAACCGACGGTCAGATGCGGATCGATGTCCACCTTCAGGGTCAAGTCTTCCAGACAACGGTCGCACTCCACCACCACGAACCCGACAATCTCACACACAATGTCGAGCAGGGTCTGGTGACGCACGACCCGCACCTTTACGCTGCAGTCGGCTTCCTTGATCAGGCTGTTTTCGAACGCTTGAAAGAACGGGTCCCCGATTTCAAACCGAAATGTACTCTCGCCCAGGGGTAAACCCTTGATAGGGATCACGATATCCTGATACTTCCTGTCCATATCGGAAAATTTGGGGCTGCAAATATAGCAAAATAATTTGAATATTAATTTCTTTCTGCTCTTTTTCGTGCCGTTTCGTCGAGAATGATCTTCCGCATGCGCATCGACTTGGGCGTCACTTCCACCAGTTCGTCCTCCTGGATGTATTCCAGCGCCTCTTCGAGGCTGAAACGCACGGGCGGCGGCAGCATCACTTTCTCGTCGGTGCCGGCGGCACGCACGTTGGTCAGCTTCTTGGTCTTGCAGATATTGATGACCAGGTCGAAGTCGCGGGTGTGCTCACCCACCACCTGGCCGGCATACACTTCCTCGCCCGGATCGATGAAGAAGCGGCCGCGGTCCTGCAACTTGTCCATGGCATACGCCACGGAAAGGCCCGTTTCGTGGGCGACCAGCGATCCGTTGGTGCGCTTCTCAATCTCGCCCTTGTAGGGTTCATAATCTTTGAACCGGTGTGCCACCACGGCTTCGCCCTGGGTGGCGGTCAGCAGGTTGGAGCGGAGGCCCATCAAGCCGCGCGACGGGATCTCGAAATCGAGGTGGACGCGGTCGCCGCGGGTTTCCATACGGATCAGGGCGCCTTTGCGACGGGTCGTCATTTCAATGGCACGTCCCACGAATTCCTCGGGCACGTCGATGGTCAGCGACTCGACCGGCTCGCAGCGCTTGCCTCCGATGGTCTTGTCGAGCACACGGGGCTGGCCCACCTGCAACTCGAAGCCTTCGCGGCGCATGGTCTCGATAAGGATCGACAGGTGCAGCACACCGCGGCCATAGACCACGAACGAGTCAGCGTTGACGCCCGGCTTCACGCGCAAGGCGAGATTCTTCTCCAGTTCGCGTTCGAGACGCTCCTTGATATGGCGGGATGTCACGAATTTGCCTTCACGGCCGAAGAACGGCGAGTCGTTGATGGTGAACACCATGCTCATCGTGGGCTCGTCGACGGCGATGGGCGGCAGGGCCTCGGGATTCTCGAAGTCGGCGATCGTGTCGCCGATCTCGAAACCGTCGATGCCCACTACGGCACAGATGTCACCGCACTGGACCTCCTCCACTTTCTTCTTTTCGAGTCCCTCGAAGACCATCAGCTCCTTGATCTTCTGTTTCTCTACGATATCGTAACGCTTGCAGAGCGATACGGGCATGCTGGCTTTCAGGCTGCCGCGGGTCACGCGGCCCACGGCGATACGACCCACATACGGAGAGTATTCCAGCGAGGAGATGAGCATCTACGGCGTCCCTTCCTTGACCTCCGGGGCGGGAATCTCTTCGATGATGGTATCGAGCAGCGCGGTGATGTCGTTGGAAGGCGTGCGCCAGTCGCGCGACATCCAGCCCTGCTTGGCACTGCCGTAGATGGTCTTGAAATCCAGCTGTTCTTCCGTGGCGTTGAGCGAGAACATCAGGTCGAACACTTCCTCGTTCACCTCGTCGGGACGGCAGTTCTGCTTGTCGACCTTGTTGATGACGACGATGGGTTTCTTGCCCATTTCGAGGGCCTTCTGCAGCACGAAACGGGTCTGGGGCATCGTCCCCTCGAAGGCATCGACCAGCAGCAGCACGCCGTCGGCCATGTTGAGCACGCGTTCCACCTCGCCGCCGAAGTCGGCGTGGCCGGGCGTGTCAATGATATTGATTTTCACATTCTTATAGGGAACAGACACGTTCTTGGCCAGAATGGTAATGCCGCGTTCGCGTTCGAGGTCGTTGTTGTCGAGGATAAGTTCGCCAAGGTCTTCTGCCTTACGGGTAAGCTTGGCCTGGTAGATCATCCGGTCCACAAGCGTCGTCTTGCCGTGGTCCACATGGGCGATGATCGCTACGTTTCTGATATCTTGCATACTACGTGATGATACTTCCTTGAAAGGCGCAAAAGTAGAAATAATCTCGCAATTATAAGAAACTGTTTCGTATTTTTGTGCTATGGTTGAAAAGATCATCATTCTCGACTTCGGCTCCCAGGTGACCCAGCTCATCGGACGCCGCCTCCGCGAAATCAACGTTTACTGCGAAATCTACCCTTACAACAAGGTCCCCGTCCTCGACGAAAGTGTCAAAGGCGTGATTCTGTCGGGCAGTCCCTGCTCCGTGCGCGACGCCAACGCCCCGCAGGTAGACCTGACGCTGCTGCGCGGCAAACGGCCGCTGCTGGGCATCTGCTACGGCGCCCAGTACCTGGCCCATACCGGCGGCGGAAATGTGGAAGCATCCAACACCCGCGAATATGGCCGTGCCATGCTGAAGGTGGTGGCCCCGTCCCCGTTGCTCAAGGGAGTCAGTCCCGAAACGCAGGTATGGATGTCGCATGGCGACAGCATCTCCTCCCTTCCCACCGGCGCGCAGGTAATCGCCTCCACGGCCGACGTGGTGAACGCCGCTTTCCAGTTTGCAGATGAACCCACCTATGCGGTGCAGTTCCACCCGGAAGTGTACCATACGGCGGAAGGCTCCCGGATGCTGGCCAACTTTGCACTGGACATCTGCGGCTGCACGGGAAACTGGACCCCGGATTCCTTCATCGAGACGACCGTTGAGAATTTGCGCAAGCAGATCGGTGACGAACGTGTCATCCTGGGCCTTTCGGGCGGCGTCGACTCCACCGTGGCCGGCGTGCTGCTGAACAAGGCCATCGGCAGCCAGCTCACCTGTATCTTCGTGAACAACGGCCTGCTGCGCAAGAACGAATTCGAAGACGTGCTGGCCTCTTACAAAGATATGGGCCTCAACGTGATCGGAGCAGATGCTTCTGCCGACTTCCTGGCGGCTCTCTCCGGGGTTTCCGAACCCGAGGCCAAACGCAAGATCATCGGCCGCCTGTTTGTCGAGACCTTCGACAAATACGCCAGACAGATAGAAAACGCCCGCTGGCTGGCCCAGGGGACCATTTATCCCGATGTCATCGAGAGCGCCGGCATCCCCGGCATCGCTTCCAAGATCAAGAGCCACCACAACGTGGGCGGACTGCCCAAGGAGATGAATCTCAAGATTGTGGAGCCGCTCCGCATGCTTTTCAAGGACGAGGTGCGCCGGGTGGGCCGTGCCCTGGGCATCAAGGAAGAGCTGGTGGGCCGCCACCCCTTCCCCGGCCCGTCGCTGGCCATCCGTATCATCGGCGACATCACGGAAGAAAAGCTGGCCATCCTGCGCGAGGCCGACGACATTTTCATCCGCGGCCTGCGATCGTATGACTGCACCGGCATGGGTTTCCCCTGCGCCTCGGACCCCCGAGTTATGGCTACAAATTTATATGACGCCATCTGGCAGGCAGGCGTCATCCTGCTGCCGGTCAAGAGCGTAGGCGTGATGGGCGACGAGCGCACCTACGAGAACCCCGTCGCGCTGCGCGCCGTGGTCTCCACCGACGCCATGACCGCCGACTGGTTCCCCTTCCCTTACGATTTCTTACGCGACGTCTCCAACGAGATCATCCGCAAGGTCCGTGGCGTCAACCGCGTCGTCTACGACATCTCCTCCAAACCCCCGGCCACGATCGAGTGGGAGTAGAAAATTTGCTCAAAAAAATTTGCATAGTTCAAAAATAGCTGTACCTTTGCAATCCCAATCCCCGCCCAGGTGGTGAAATTGGTAGACACGCCAGCTTGAGGGGCTGGTGCCCGCTTTAGGGCGTGCAAGTTCGAGTCTTGTCCTGGGCACGCGAAAAAAGACCTGCAAAGCAGGTCTTTTTTCGTTTTTACCTATCTTTGCTTTATGAATAAGCGAATTTCTCAATTTGTCGGCGCTGTCCTTCTTTGCATCGGCCTGGCTTCCTGCTCTTCCGATGGCGAAAAGATTGCGCAACTGCACAGCGAGGAAGATATAGTGGGACTTACGGTAGCCACGGCGGCAGGTTCCTGCTATGACCTTGAACTGTCTAAACGGAGTGATATCGATCTCTTGCTGTTCAACAAGGAGGCCGATCTGCTCAATTCCCTGCTGACTGGACAGTCTGATGTCATCGTTCACGACGAGACGGTCTTCAATTCCGAAATCCGTCGCGATTACGGGATCAAGATTGCTTTCAAGGGAGAACAGGAGTTCCCGACCGCCATCATGTTCCGGAAAGACAGGGAAGGTGAGCAGCTCGCGCTGGCGATGAACACGGTCCAGAATAAACTGCTGGAAAACGGAACCATGCAGACCCTCAAGGAATTCTGGCTAACGGATGCTTATCTGGACAACCGGACGTACCGTCACATTCCGGTTGAGACGGAGGGGAAAGTTCTGCGCGTTGTCTGCATCACCAATATGGCACCCATTTCCTTTATGATAGGCGATGAGTGGTATGGTTTTGAAATCGACCTGATCCGGGCTCTCTCGTCTTATCTGCACAGGCCCTTGGAGATCAATCTCTACGATGCTTCCGGTATGATAGCCTTGCGGAACGGCATGGCCGACCTCTTGGTCGGAGGCATGTTCGTCACGCCGGAGCGGCAGGAAGAGTTTTGCTTTTCCAACCCCTATCACAACTTCCATCCGGCCTACTATGTTCTGGACAAAGAAGCGCAGACCGTTGCCTCTGCTGGCTTTTGGGAGCGTTTTAAATCAAGCCTCCAAAAAAATCTCATTGAAGAATCACGATGGAAATATATTACCTCGGGCCTGCTGGAAACCTTGAAGATCACGCTCTTTGCCATCCTGTTGGGATCCGTGCTGGGTGTAGGGATTTGTGCAATGACCCGCAGCCGCCGGAAATGGTTGCGAAACATTGCCGGCTTCTACAATTGGTTCATGGCCGGGATTCCGATACTGGTTCTTTTGCTGATTCTTTTCTATGCGGTTTTCGCGCGGAGCGGCCTTCATCCCGCTACGGTGGCCATCATCGCCTTTGCCCTGGACTTTGCAGCGGGAGCAGGTGATATCTACAATTCTTCACTGGACTCCGTCCCGCACGGCCAGACCGAGGGCGGCCTGGCCCTGGGCTTTACCCGGCTCCAGACTTTCTTCCATATCGTGTTCCCGCAGGCGCTCAATCACGGACTGCCGCTCTATCAGAGTCTCTGCATCTCGCTCCTGAAAGGGACCTCGATTGTGGGATACATTGCCATCCAGGACCTTACGCGTGCCGGAGACCTGATCCGGAGCCGTACCTTCGATCCTTTCATCCCCCTGCTCGTAATCACGGTGTTGTATTTCGTGCTTGCCTGGCTCCTCGCCGTCCTGTTGAAACTTGCCATGCCTAAACAGAAAAAGTTATGATTACCGTCAACCATCTGAGCAAGACCTATCGCAATCCTGACGGCACTTCGCTGACCGTGCTCAAGGACATCAACTGTGAAATCAATGCCGGTGAGGTAGTCAGCATCATCGGCCCTTCGGGTACAGGCAAGAGCACTTTCCTCCGCGCCCTCAACCTGCTGGATCCGCCTACTGGTGGCGAGATTCTCTATAATGGCGAAAACATTCTGGCCAAGGGCTATCCGGTTCACAAGCTGCGCCAGAAGATGGGCATGGTGTTCCAGAGTTTCAATCTGTTCGAGCACATGACCGTGCTTGAAAACATCATGTATGCACCGGTCAAGATTCTGAAAAAAAGCAAGGAAGAGGCCCGGGAAGAGGCCCTTTCCCTGCTCCGGAAAGTGGGCCTCTCCGAAAGGGCCGACGCTTATCCGTCCATGCTTTCGGGTGGTCAGAAGCAACGTGTGGCCATAGCCCGCTGTCTGGCCATGAATCCGGAGGTCATCCTTTTTGACGAGCCTACCTCCGCCCTTGATCCCACGATGGTCGGCGAGGTGCTCAGCGTCATGCGTCAGCTGGCCCGCGACGGGATGACGATGTTGATCGTGACACATGAGATGAAATTCGCCCGCGACGTCAGCACCCGCATCTTCTTCATGAACGGCGGCTATATCCACGAGGACGGCACGCCGCAGCAGATTTTCGAGAATCCCAAACGCAGCGCCACCAAGGAATTCACCCAGCGCATCCGCCGTGTCGTCTTCGAGGTCGGCGACCATTTCGACCTCCCGGGCATGTTCACTACGATGACGCGCTTCTGTATCAAGAACAACATTCCGCAGTTCTGTGAAAGGGTGGAGAAACTGGGCGAGTTGATGGTCACCGACATCATGGCCGCTTACAGGCCCATGACCGTGCGCATCAACTACAAGGAGATAGCGGACGAAGCATCCCTCGACTTCATGGTGGAGGGGCTGGACCACTCTCCGCTCGAAGCAGCCAGCAAGGAAAAGATTCAGCCCCTTTGCCGCGAGATCATTGAAGAACCCACCACGCGCGGTTTCCGCGTGAAGCTGTTGTTATGACGCAGGACCGTTTAAACAAGGATGCTGCCGTGATTTCCGGCATGTTCGATTCGATCGCCTCGAAATACGACCGGATGAATCACGGCATGTCGCTGGGAATCGACAAGTTGTGGCGGCGGCGCTTCGTGCGCCGACTGTCGTCATCACTGGTGCCCGGCGCTGCGGTGCTGGATCTGGCCTGCGGCACGGGCGACCTGACCAGGGCGCTGGCTTTGAAGGGCTTTGTGGTCACCGGCCTGGATATCTCAACTGAAATGATGGAAGTGGGGAAGATGAAATGTCGCGATCTGAAGCCTCAGCCGCAGTTCATTCTGGGTTCTGCGGAGCAGATCCCTTTTCCCGACGCTTCGTTTGACGCGGTCACCATCGCCTTCGGCCTGCGAAATTTCGATCATCGTGCCGAGTGCCTGCAGGAAATCCGGCGGGTGCTGAAGCCTGGCGGACGGCTGGCCGTGCTGGAATTCGCCGTGCCGGAGAACCCGCTCTGGCGCGCCCTCTACCTGTTCTATTTCAAGCACGCCATGCGGCTGGTCGGCAAGGCCGTCGGCAGCGGAGACGCCTACGGCTATCTGGTCGACTCCGTGCTGGCCTTCCCCCGCTACGAAGCCCTCTGCGCCGAATTCGCCACCGCCGGCTTCACCGACGTCCGCTACGACAAGTATTCCGGCGGTATCGCCTGTGGCTACTCCGCCTGTAAATAACTTTCTGGCTGCACGGGAGCAAATCGGGGCAAAAATGCGCCCCGAACGACGAATAATGCCGATCGGGGCGCAAATAGAGGGGTTTTTGCTCCCGCAACTTACCGCACGCCGCTGTGGCCGCCGCCGGAGAAGCCGCCGCCTCCGCCGAAGGAGGAATGGCCGCCACCGCCGCTGCGGCTGAAGCCGCCGAGTGAACTGCCGCCGCCCGAATAGGAGGACACCGGCGGCGTGGCATAGCGCGACAGCGCGTCGGCATACGAGCGCGTCAGGTAAAGGACGTTGCTCATGTCGTTGTAGTTCATCGAGCAGACTTTTTCAAACATCACCGGATCGATGTCTTTCAGCTCCTTGGCCACCTTGTCGGCAATGCCGATGAGCGAAGCGAAGATCAGGTAGTCGCGCCAGAGCGCCACCTCAGGCGTAGTGCGCTGCTTGATGAGGGTCGTGTCTTCCAGGAATTTCTTGAAGCCCACGATCTTGCGGTTTTCCGTCCGCCCTTTTTCCGTGTATTTTCCGGCATCGTAATAGCCCTTGGTCTTCAGCGAACTGAGACCGCTGCTCTTGACACGGGACGTCCAGCTGTAGAGCGAACTCGTATGGCTCTTGGCCCAGGTAGAAAATTCCTTCTCTTCCAGGACATGATTTTTGCCACTGGCCTCATACATGTATTTCCAGAGCGATTCTTCCGTATGGTCCAATTCCTTGAAACCGCTGCTGTCGGGATTGAAACGGATCTCCACTTTCCCGGTCGCGAGATCGCGTCTTGCTTCCAGAACTCCTGCCTGCAGCATGTGCAGGATCATTGCCGAAGCGACCGAGTTCTTCTTCGTCTTCAAGTCGGACGAAGTCGAAATCACATAATAGTTGCGCAGGATATCACCGTCGTAAGGCAGATCGCGTGACCAGGGGATGCTGGATAATTTGAGCGTTCCGAAGGTGTTTTTCTTCTGCCGCCGCTTATAGACAGCACGGATGATCAGCGGGATGAACGGCAGCATGATCATTCCGAAGAAGAAGATGGCGCCCAAAATGGTGTAGAGCGCCTCTTCTGCCTTGCTCATCGGAACATCCGGCTCGTCGGCGCCTTCCAGTGCCCGGTCGAGCACCACCGAGAAGGGCCGCTCCTGCACGCTCTTGGAATCAAAGGTGCCCTTGTCGAAACGCAGGAGCACGATGATGGAGTGGCTGGGTTCCAGCGGGTTTTCGCTCTCAGCGATCACTTTCCCGTCTTCGCGCCAGATGTAGCCGTCGTAGCCGAAGGCCCAGATGCGCGTGAGGGTGTCCATCACGAAGCCGGGCTTCTCGATGGTCACCTTCACGTGCTCACCCTGGA
>Ga0265298_10005620_pt1 | contig 15653 bp, 18 predicted proteins | sample AusTroGonzalo_MG_3_FD_193486 | JGI IMG/M metagenome (GOLD analysis project Ga0265298, IMG submission 193486) | Bovine rumen microbial communities from tropical cattle in Woodstock, Queensland, Australia - Gonzalo_01 | ecosystem: Host-associated > Mammals > Digestive system > Stomach > Rumen ... | reverse complement strand
TTTAACAATAAATGATTTAAAGAAATGAAAAGTTTACAAGAAAGTCTGTTCGATGATGATTTAGTTACTAAAAAATCTGTGGATTATGCATGCGAGGAGTTTATACAAGATTTAAAAAAAATGCAATAAAAATCCTGACATCGACATTAATGTCATAGATAATCGCATATGGAGAAGCAATGGTTTTAGAACCAGATCAATAAGGATCAAAGCAGAACATTTAAATAAAATGACCACCGAATGGGGGGAATTCTACATGATTTTTGAAATAGTGATTCCTGGTCAATCAGAATCTATAGATAGGTGGTTTATGTATACACCACATCTTTATTACGCTACGACAAATGATTTGAAGAATACATATGAAATAATGGGTTCTTTTTTAAAAAAACCATACGTTGGTGTTGTCAATTTGGAAGACCCAGACTGTCCAAAAATAACAGATGAAAAACTCACGTCTGATTGTGTTAAAAGTATTAAAAGATGTATCGAAAATTTTTATAAAAAACAAACTATAAATTTAATGGATGATATATCAAATGATAATGAAGATAGTGCAAGGCCTATAACTCTTACAAATATGAGACGTATAATTAAAGAGGTTTTTAAATAACTTTATTATTTAGGAAATAAACATACCAAATAAATATGAACGTTAAAATATTAGCCGGATTAGAATTTGCTTCTATTTTAAACGAGTCCTTCGGCCAGACTCAAACAGGTAATGAGATGTTAAATAAATACAAGTCATTCTTAATGGCTAATAACGCAACATGCTCATTGGTAAATCATTTTGTTAAGGAAGCTGCTCAACTTCGTTATGACAATGGTGTTAATCGTGTTCTCGAACAAGTTAGTGATTATATTACTACAAATAAGACTTCTTGGGCTTTAGCTACAGCATGTGAGAGTATCAACGAAAATGGACATTCATACAATTATCTTAATCGCAACGCAGCAAAGCAGGTTGAATCTCTTCTCGAGATGGATGAAGAAAATGTAGTTAAGTACATCAAAGCCGGTGCATTGAAGAATGTCATGTTCTGCGAATCATTCCGTAACATTGCAAAACAAGTATATGCAGACACACCTATCATTGAAGCCAACGCTGAATACACAACAATTCATCCTATTTCATTAGTGGAGAGTGTTGGTGATGGTTACCTTTTCGAAGTAGCTGGCATTCTTTATAAGATCGATGAAAATAAGAATGTTCAGGAAGTTGAATGGAACGAAGCATCAAATACATTTAAGACCATTTCATCTCTTCTCGAAAGTAATATGGTTACTGTAGATGAAGGCACCATGACAGTAAGAATTGGCAATGGTGAATATGTTATTGCAGAAGCCGGTAAGTGCACTCGTAAAGGCAAGAATGGTGTCGAAAATACATTTGAGAGCGTTGATGAGCTTCGCGAACATAATAATCTCGTAGTGAATGGCACATCTGTTCGTGGTAAGAATAATATCGCTGCGGCACTTGAAGCTCTTGCACTTACAGTAGAAAACTATGATCACATCGTCAATGTAGATAACGCTGCTATATATACGACAAAACGTGATCAGTTCATAGTCATCGAGGGTGGAGCAAACCTCTATGCAACATCACTTCGTTCAACACATTGTCCAAAATGGACTATTAATGAAGATGCCGTATCTGCTCTTTCATTTATCAAATCCAAGACTAATGTAGAACTTGGTGAAAACTATAGTGATGCGATTAAGACTCACATGGAGAATGTTGACGAAGAAGAGAAAGCAAGACTTGAGGAAGAAGCAAAAGTAAACGAGAAGAATGGTTATAAAGAAAGAATTGCTGCTTTAACTGAGAAGTTTAAGAACGATCCTGCTAAATTAGCCATTTTGAGTGAATTGGCTGCAAAATTAAGCGACGCTGAGTAATTTTTCAAAAGCAACGCGTTAAGGTCTCTTTCAAAGAGACCTTTTTTTATTTTATTATTGAATTATGAAAAACGAAATAATAGACAAACTTAAAAACGCCAGGTATATTACTTCAACTGACGATTCACAAGCAATCGCATCAGCGCTTGGCATAGAGCCCGGTGGCATAGATAATTTTATAATCAAAGTATACGAAGTACATGATGATTCATCTCAAGAAGATGAGTATATTACATATGTAACTACTGAAGAAGCAGCTGCAGCAATAAACGATCATAAAAACATAATTATAGACCTTGAAGGAGCTTTCGTATTTCCTACATTCTGTACAGTCGACGAGGGTGATGTTATAATCCAAGGACTTATTTATGACGATGAAGATGATAATTTTGTTGCTTTATATTTAACAGGAAATGAATCCAGTACTCTTGTGGTTGTTGTTGATAAGATCAAATCCGATGGTGGTTCTTATACGAAATATGAAGTATCTGAGAGCGAAATTATGCAACAAGATGTGTTGGGATACATCTATACAAACACACCGGATTGTATTGTAGTACATACGAACAAGGGAGCAGAACAACATTATATGAGAATGTATGATGTTTTATATGCATGTATTATAGGAGAAACTTTATGTACTTTCGAGATAGGCTTGGACGAAGAGACCTATCAGCCGGCTGTTCAACAATACGATTTATCCTTATTAAAAGAATCACTTAATATCGAAATCCAATATAATAACGAACAATGGACTACGACAGCTACTGCATCTGATATTAGAGAGGCTTTCGAAGACGGCGTACCTATCAAACTTTTAATAGGATCTGCTGTAATTGATACTACAGCCCGTGCGGACGAAAATGGAGATAAATCAGTAGTAGGAACTATTATAGATTACGAAAACAGCATAATGATGGTGTTTGTGGTGTCTTCTTCTGGTGGTAATGTTGGAGTAAATTGTTATCAGTACACGCTTACTCCTGTGTCTTCTTAATACAATATGAATATTTAATCAAAAGACCTCTTTAATAAGGGGTCTTTTTTTGTATATTATTACATGATTATTAGAAAACGTTTTAGAGTAGAAAGTTCGCATGTGGTTCGCAATTGTACCAGCGAACGTTGTAGTCATTCCCATCATGGTCACAGCGCTGTGATAGATGTTTATTTTGAAGGTCGTAAATTAGACAATGCTCAAATGCTGATGGATTTCGGATTAATGAAAGGCTCAATCAAAGAGTTTATAGATTCGATGGATCATTGTGCGTTGATTTGTACAAAGGACGACCCGGAATATGTGGAGTTTTTTAAGAAGTTTAATGATCGTTATATTCTTATTCCGTTTAATCCTAGTGCCGAGATGTTGAGTATTTTTATTATGCATTATATTAATAGGATTCTCGACAACACTAAGTTTAATAATGGAGAGGGAAGGATTACTTGTTGTAACGTTGAATATAATGAGACGGTTACCGGAATGGCGCGTTGCGATAAGATGGATCACGATTTAATTTGGAAGTCTGAATGGGAAGATCAAATCGTATTTTCCGATGGGGTTAAAAAGGACTGGTCAAAGTCATTGAGAGATTTTATGGAAACAGGTAAGTATATTATTAATCAGGAGATTACTCAGCAAATTAATCTTAAGTAATATATAACATGTTGAATATCTGTGAGTTATTTGGGGTTACTATCCAAGGAGAGGGTATCCGAGCGGGTCGCCCAGCATTTTTTATTAGGACAACTGGATGTAATTTAAGATGTGTATTTAAGGATTCCATTTGTGATACTGCTTATAGTTCGTTTCATCCAGAGAAACCACTATTTAATACAATGGAAGAACTTATAGATGCATTTAATGAATTAACGAAAAATCATCCACTCGTTAATGATGTTGTGATTACTGGTGGGGAACCATTGCTTCAAAGAGAAGGTCTTAAAGAGTTCTTGACTGAAATATTTAAGATTCGCAAGGATTGGATAGTAACTATTGAAACTAATGGTAGTCTCCCTATTCTTGATGTACTTTCGAAAGATTACAAAATATCTCTTTATAGCGTCTCACCAAAGTTGGAAACAAGTGTGGATCATGATTTGAAGTTCCTTACTAAAGAACAATCAGATCATCATAATAAGACGAGAATCAATTATAAGAATCTTTTTAATATCGTAACCAGTGGTATTCAGTATCAGTTTAAGTTTGTTTACAGCGGACCAGAATGTATTGACGAAATAAAGAATATATATAGGAAACTTTCGTCTTATGTAGATCCAGGAGACAGTAATGAAATTCGTTATTGGCAAAGAAATAATCCGAACAAGAACACTATACTGATGCCAGAAGGAATTAATAAAGAACAGATTGATAACCGATGCAAAGAAACTATGGATGCGGCAATCGCCAATGATTGGATGTATACGGATCGGCTTCATATCAGAGCATTTGGAGATTTAAGAGGAGTTTAATATGTTGGAAATTAGAAATACAAAAGTTTACGACCTCAAGGAATCCATTATAGCGTGTCGTAATGCTATGAGATTGGAACTGTCTGATTACTCCGAAGAAGATTTCCAAAAATCATTTGAAAGAGCGAAGAAACTTGTTCAAGCAAGCAAGAACGGAGTAGTCAAATGCCATGATAACTTTCTAACAGGCATACGTGTTAGTTTTGATCTCAAGTACCCCCAATATATATCTCCAGAGATTCAGCGTTATCATTTTTTTGATATAGTTACTTCTATGTCAAAGATGCATAGACTGATAAAGATGGACTTCGAGAAGTGTTGTAACAAGTACGTCACTCGAGAATCCATCGAACAGATGAAGCGATTGATTGCAGAGTATAACACTATATCAAACGAACTCGTACTTGACGGATATCATGATGATCATGCAGAGCGTTTATACGAAGCCTGGATGAAGGTTGTATCTAATTGTCCTCCTGGTTTGGAGATGTGGGAGAGGTGTTCTACCAACTATAAACAATTACAGACTATGTATTTTCAAAGAAAAGGGCATAAGTTAAAAGAGGATTGGGGCAATTTTTTAAGTTGGATCGAAAGCCTCCCTTATTCACATGAACTTATCATTGGAGACATTAAAGATAATCTATCATGTATTAGCGATTAAAATATGAGTAAATACATTAAAGCATACAACGCTCCATTCATTAAAGTACAGTGTAACTACGGATCAGAACTCACGCGGTTATATAATATCAATGAGATAGTCGAGATTGAGTATTGGGACAATAGAGCTTATATCTACTTCAAATCGGGACTTAACCATGAGATTGGTAAAGAGGTCGCGGAGGAGATTGACGAGTTCTTAATGAAACTCATAAGGTAACTCGCATGGCCTATGGTTTGGAATATTGAAATGGATATGATAGGGAAGCTCAGTCATTATATGAATGTTAAATGAAAACTGACAAACATGAAAAGGATAACACTTAAAGACAAAAAGTTTAAACCATTCATTTCAACACCACACATTGAGAATGCTACGAAAAATGTTGCCGTTGGATTGAATGAAAAGTACAAACATGAAACCGAACCAGTTTTGTTTGTAACGGTTCTTAATGGAGCATCAATATATGCGTCTAATTTGTTCACAAAGTTGAAATTTCCTGTTTTATTTGATACTGTAAAGGTTAAGTCTTATGAAGGAACACATCGGGGAAAAATTGAATTTGTTAAAGAACCCGACAATTCTGTTTATGGAAAGAAAGTAATTATTGTAGAAGACATCATTGATACTGGTTATACTATTGATTATCTCAAATCTTATTTCGAATGTGAAGGAGCAAAAGAAGTAAGTGTTGCTGCGCTTCTTATTAAGCCAGATGTTTACGAACAGAGACATCCTGAGTTTTCTCAATGGGGACATATAAGTGGACAGTTTGATGATAATATGTATATTGGGATCAGTATTAGTAATGACTTTGTTGTTGGATACGGGCTCGATTATGATGGGTTGGGAAGGAATTTGAATAAGATTTATGTGGTAGATGAATAAATATTTTTAATCGTTTTAATAATTATATATAGGCAAAAGGACAGAATATGTTTGATACAAAGGATCTAGTGTTTCTCGGTGCAGTGTTGATTTGGTGCAGTTCAGCAACAGGTGTACGAACTATGGACGACGCCATTGATCAGTCTGAATCGTTATTTTGCAAAGTGCACAATAAATATAAACATAACAATGATGAATAACACAGTAACATCTTCTATTCACAGAACTTATCCCCATATCGATACGTGTTTTAAACGCGAGATGGATAAGACCTCTCCTTACTACAACTGTATTCGTCCAGATGAACCCCTCGTCAATCCAGTTCTCGAATGGTTTAGGAATATGAACATCCGAATGGAATGCACGGAAAAGGTTGATGGTACTAATATGAGTATCTATATCATTCCACAAACGGCATTCGATGAAAATGGCATTCTCCGCAACGGACACCAGATGGAAGTTCATGGTAAGTCTGAGAAGGCGAGTCTCAATCCAAAGCTCCTCGAGAACATCTATCGCAAGTGGCCTCTTGAGAAGCTCCTTGAGGTGTTTACCGTCGATGGAAAGGAACCAGAGTCAACCATTATTCTCTATGGTGAGGGATATGGAGTAGGTATTCAGAAAGGCGGGAACTACATCAAGAACGATGTCGACTTCCGACTCTTCGATGTCCGAATCGGTAACTTCTGGCTTGAACGCGATGCTCTTGAGGATATCGCAAAGAGACTTGATATGGATATCGTTCCTATCATCGATTACTTCACTATTGATGAGGCAATTGAGTATGTTAAGAAAGGTTTTAAGAGTACCATTGCAGAGAACAAGGATTACGACGCCGAGGGCCTTGTCCTTAAAGCACCTTTCGGTCTTCTTCAGAGGAACGGTAGTAGGATTATGACGAAGATCAAGACCTGTGACTTTAGAGCACTCGAGAACGCAGAGGCTCGCAAGACACTAATGGAAAAGAAAATTGCAGAGAAACAATTTAACGGCACTTTGTAAAATGGTATTTAATCTTGATAAACATCAACCGAAAGAAATTCTTGAAAAAAACATTAATGACTATATAGATTATTGTATGGTGTTTTTTGGTCGAGAAAACAATTCAGATTTTAGAGAAGAGTTTTCAAATAAAATTAAAAGTAGAATGTGTGACTATGTCTAAAGACGACTTCTTGAATCATATTAGTAACAAACTCTCTATGTTCACGCGAAATGAGGATAGATGGTCGTTTGACAAGGAAATCCCGATGAGACAGGGTGTGGTATATGTGAATGGACAGAAAGTATCTCAGGGACCTCAAGGCACGAATAAACTCCATATAGAAGTAAACTATTTGAACGATGGGTGGATTCAAGACGCTGATGACGAATCAACAAGAATTCCCTTCGGACAAATAGAATTTGTTATTAAAGAAAACAACAACACTAAACTTCATATGGAGGAATGCATATATTATGATGATACTGAATACATCAATAGTTTATTTAATAAATTTTTTGGAATATGAGTGTGGAAATGCATGTGCTTATGCCTGTTAGTTTTTATGGCGAGACGTTTAACACGAAGTACGAACTCGAAGAGGCAATTAAAGAGGCACAGGAAGGACTTGATGAAGCGAAGGCCGGTTTGTATAAACTTGCTTACATGACAGATCCATCCAAGTTTATGGATAAGGAATACGATGGTTCTCCTGAGATGTGGATCGATGAAAGAATCAAAGCAATCATTCATGATATTGGTGTTGCTGAGGTGGATCTGTATAAGTACAGGTTGCTTGAAGAATACTGGGATAAGTTTCATACCAATGAAGGCAAAATCATTACTATTCCAAAAGAAATGAGAGACAATCATGCGATTTGGGAGTACGCATATGGTGAAGGCGATTTCCTCGATGCGGTATATCCCGATGGCACACCAGTAGATGAAGATGACTACTAATTTACAATATCTGTTCAAATCACCAAATTCTTCTCCAGGTCCAAACGGTACTGAGATATGTGTTGATAAAAGATTAACAGAGTACTCGAAAGAACTTGGATTAAAATTCTATGTTGTCCAACTGTGGGAAGGAAATGATGAAGATACACAATTGATCAATTATATTGTTATTGATCCGGAACAAAAAATCCAAATTTTTTCAGATCCGAGATCTCAGGTGATTGAATATATATTGGAAAATATTTCAAACAACCAACAAACAGACGTAGAATCTTCATAACGCTATCAAAACTCGCGTATAATCGCTTAAAATAAAAAAGATGACTTATTGGTCATCTTTTTGTTTTTTAATTAAAAATGCGGACTTTTTTGAGAGTTTATTAATTTTATCCGAACCACTAAATTTATATCTTACTTCTACTCCCCAATACCCCGGAGACATTATAGAATTTTTATTATCTAAAATAAGCGGTTGGTTCTGAGTAACTGGAGAATTATATTCTATTTTTTCACCAGTTGTCAAATTAGTGAACGCCCAAATAACTCCTGTTATTAAGTTCGAATATTTAAATTCTGGACGAACGCATAGCAAATCCTTTGTTGGATCAATGATATAATCATATTTGGTCATCACAGGTTTGTTGGTTCTTGCATCCCTTCTTATAGGGAGATCTTCAATATCAACATATTCGTGTAACTGTGGAATAAATATATGATCGAATCTTATTATGTCATTGTTTATATTAGCATTAGTCTTGAATTTATTAGAATCTTCACATATAACCCCGCCTTGTTTTCCTATACATACAATATATTTGTTTGTGCTCGTATCACCTCTTTCTAATGTATAATAGTTGTTGTTTATATATATATTATCGTTTAATTCTGAAAGAGTTGATACTTTCACCACAACAAGTTCATTCAGATATTTTCCAGCCGCGGTTGGTAGGAATTGCGAGTATTTAATATAACTAACCAATTCATCAGGATTGTTGCTATCTAACTCAATAGTATTAAACATTCCTTCATAGGGATTCCATGTGGCCCAAGCTGTTTCTGATGAATTTGAACTGACAAATATCTTATCAAACACTTTATTTTTTACTCTACACACATGCAATTTTGATCCTCGCGTGTCTATAACATTGTATGTTCCGGCAGCAGTCCAAGTATGTCCTGATGCTGAATGAAGCTGAAGAGAAAAAGATACTTTTTCTTCATGAGTAGAAAGAATATTAAACACGAATTGTGCGGCGTAAATAGGATGTTCACTATCTGGACCAATATTTCGTGATTTTATTTGTTTTCTTTCTATTATTTCATTTCCAGGAGATTGCGGAGTCTCGTCTAAAGGATATCTATATAGAACCAATGTTTCCGTTGTGAGTGCGTCATCTGCGGGAAGCGGAACTGTAACAGTTATTGGTGTGACTACACCAACCCCTCCATGAAGATTTGCCCAAATCGTCATGAGTTCATCAGCTGTAGCAGATGATTGTGATGATATGTCTTGTAATGGATTGACTCCCATGCTCATGATAGATTCATAGTCAGTAAAACTATCTATTCCGTTATAACCACTACGATAAGCAAACATTGTATCCCTATCTGCCGATACGGTTTGTATATTACCGAGAACCACAGTATCATCAAATTTCAAATCTACAACACCAGTATCATCATGCCAATTATATGGATGACAGGCACTTCCATTAAGTACTTTTATTTGTGTTGTATATACAAGAGCCTGAGCGGATGCCCTTAATAGACTAAGGTGAATGGGTAAGAAATATCTCTCATAAAAAGCACCAAGCAAAGATACTTTTAACAAAATCTGATCCATTGGCCAGTCCTGTGGAACTGGTATAACAACAGGGTTTTTTTCATCATCCAGGCTGTCTGTCGATTCATGAAGTGGAGCGATGATTGATAAATATGATGTTTTCCTATGAGTAAACAAAAGATATTCAAACTGTTCAGACAATATATTTTCGAGTTCTTTTTCGAAATACCCTGAGTCGTCCTGCCACACTTCATAAAGTTTTGCTTTGTCGCCCCATTCAAACCATTTCAAAGAATTATATAAAGACAAATAAGATCCCCGATTATTCATTATATCTAAATAATTGGAAATCAATTCCTTAAACTTTCTATTGATAAGGATACTGTCGGTAAACTCTTCTTCTATATTGTTATCATAAATTGCTTTTTGTATATTTTCTGGAATTTCTGTACCTCGATTTTCTAAATTAATTTGAAGAATTTCATCGAGTTCGTAGAAATCTGCTCCTATTATGATATCCAAAGATTCTGTTCCTGTTATATGTATTGTTTCCTGACATTGACAAGGTTCAGCACTAGATCCTACAACAATCAATTGATATAAATATAATGAATTGCTTAATTCTCCAGATAAAGTTAAGTTGTATTTTTTTATGTCGTTAAGAATTATCGGAGGAGTTGTAGATCGCAGATCATTCGGATCAATCAGACAGAACACACCGTTATTTTCATCAATACTAAAAGTCAACGAATTGAGATCAGAAATAACCCAAATCGTTTTTGAGTATTGCAAACCAACCGATTGTGCTCCTTCGAACCAATGAACATATGGTGGCTCTCCATTAAACGTATATCCATTCTTATCAACAAATCTAATCATTATTCAAAAATTATATTTAATGGATCGATTACATCTACTTCCTGATTCTCTGTATTTAGCCAATCCCATCCTCCCATCAATACAGGGAACTCATGATCTGATTCAAGAAGGATATTTCCATGTTCGTCTAATCCAAGATGTGGATCTTCTCCGTCGTAGAGATAAACTGTTTCTTCTTTAATGTCATATTTTCCTTTTAACGGATTCCATATATATTGTGTTTTCGTATACTTATTTGTTTGTATTGCTCTTTCGTTCTTTTCTGATAAGAAATAACAGTTTACACCATCAACTCCGTCAACATTGTCCAAAATAGCTTTTTCAATATCTGATTTTGGTATAAATTGATCGTTTTCCACATTCGCGAAGAAATCAGCAATAACATTCTTAATAGAGTTTTCTACATACAATTTATCATATTTAGAACTTTTAAGTTTGATGTATATAGTCAAAAAGTATTTGCAGATTTCAGGATCGATAATGTTATATGTAATCCCAGCCAATTGATTACCAGATTCTTTGACTGCGTTGATGATGGAATTTTTTTGTACATCGGATAATAAGAAATCCGATTCTTTGAGGTTGAAATAATCAATACTCTTACTCAAATTCATCTTATAATTCTTCATAGCAAGCGTATTCACCACTAACGAACCATTTTCTACCCAGGTTCTATTGTATCCAACGAAGGAGAATCGGGATAGAAAATACTTATACTGTTCTGGTGACGCGAGAACAAGAGACCTGCTATTAAATCCTATATTTTCTCTAATGCTTTCTAAATCCTCCGTGTCTGATCCACTGGTTACACCATCATATGTATTAAGAGTTATTAATAACATAGAATTTCCATCGACTGTGTCTCCAGCAATATCACCAAGATTGTTGTTGAATATAAAATATACGTTGCTATTAGAATCAATATTCCCACCAACTCCATCATGAATCAAATATTCCACTCTTATAACATCTCCATTTTGAAGAGGTTTGCCGTGAGGCCCATTTCCAAACATAATATCCAATCCACCACCAAATCCTGGTGTATATGTATATTGTTCCGCGTTTGGACCCATGTCGTAAAGAGATGCAGAATACTCCCACAATTTATCGTTTACATAAACAGACAAATATTTAATATCCATGTTTCCCACGAACTGCATGTTGGTAGACCAATATTTACCACCTGTTGATATAAATGTCTGAGATTCGAAAACGCCCTGAACAGCATAAACATATTTGGGTGTTGCATCTTTAGTCACATCGAGAACGATTGATTCTTGGGGAAGAATAATATTATATGTGAGTCCGTTTGCAGTGCATGTAAGCAATTCTCTGTTTTTTACAATTACATTCAAGAATTGTTGGTTGTTTGGAACAAAATTCATTTTAAGATACACTCCCGCGGCTGAACCAAAATCAGGTTTATACCCTGTCTGCGCTGCTAAACCCATAATTGATTTTTTTCTTTGTGCTGTCCATTTGTTTTGTTCTGTTAATGAATCTTCTACATACATCATAACATTCTGCACAACACCAGATAGGACGTTAATTAATTGTCCGAATACAGTTGAGTTACCATAATTATCTTTATAGTCAGACAAAGCTGTAGAAAGATAATCTCTCACAGCTGTGGAAAAGTTATTGTATTTGTTCTCTAATAGTGAAAATAATTTCATGATGTTATACTATCTTATATGTTTTTCTTGTTGATTGACCACCTTTGCTAAATACTATATCTATAACAATAATATCTCTTTCGGTTCCGTCTAATAAATATGTGTTTACTTCAAAAGTCCATCCAAACAATGTGAGCTGTCTCAAGTCGGATTCTACTTTTGATTTTATGTTTTCTGCAGAAAACCTTAAGTTGTACAAATACTCATCATACTTAGTACCGAAATCTAATTGTCCTAAAACTTCTGTTGGAGTAGTATCAAATAAAAGATCGACTTGTTGAATGATAAGATCGATCTCATATTTAAGCGAAGAATGTCCTCCTTTTTCGTATATACAAAAATCAACCATATTAATACACGTAATTAAATAATCCAGTTGTGACCAACTCTAGGTTCTGATCTAAAATGTATAATGTCCCAGAATCAACTTCTTTTGGGAGATTTTTTCCAATTATTTTAAATATTATACCGTTTGTGGTTCTGCCAATCTCTTTAAACACAACCCCTTCTACTTGAACATTGAATCTGGAAACATATGGTTTATAAGTATTTAATGATTCAATGTTAATAGCTATATTTTCAGTTACATTTGGATGTATTGTTACATCGCCAATATTTTTAGTCTGAAAAAACACAGGTTGGATAAGTTTCGATTTAGATGACTCTATCTGAACGGTGTGTTGAATAGGAGACTCAACTTGTTTGATTTGATTGATTACTTGTACATTCATGTCGTCATTTAATTCTATTTTAATTGGACATTCAGAACTGTCTATTAATAATTTTGCATATAGTTCTTGATCCAATAGTATTCTGTTTGTAAATATAGTTATGAATGGAACAAATTCTCCAGATTCGAGTGATTCTTCAGACCATTCGTTGGCGTCTATAAATGATACAGATCCTCGAATAATCAATCCTGGTTTAAAACTGTTCCAATCTGTGAAAAAGAATTCTCTACTTTCTTCTACATCAAATTCGATGTGATCGCTGGTTGATAATTCATATTTAAAATCCGTATAATAAATGTCATTTTCATCCATTATAACATATCTAAAATATGTATATACGTTGTTTACATCATATGTTTTTTGAATATATTCGCTTACATCACTAAAACTTTCATCGCAATCTACATCAAATGACAATTTTATATCATTGTCAAATTCATACGATATTGTAGAAGACAAATAATTTGGTTCTTTGATTATAATACTGTTTTGTCCACTATGACTTTGATCAGACTTTATAAATTTGTCACCAACTTCATCCACAACGTATAATGATAAGTTTATGACAGGGTCTTTCGATATAAAATCAACAGGACATCCCAACTGCTGTCGTATATTTTCTCCACAATCCTTATATAGGATGGAATATAAATCTGGTAATTCAAAATCTTTGTATTCAAAATACTGCGTAGATGAACCAAATGTTCTTGGAGAACATGCAAGAGCGTCTATTTTTTTGAATTTATAACATCCAAGATTAATATACCTCCCATGAATATGCGTAGACGCAGTTAACATATAAATGGCTTTTGGTAAGTTGCATTCAACTGAATATTGAGGAAAATACAAACGAAGCCTGGATTTTGGAATGTTATTGATGTCCATATTCGAAGGAGTTTCATAATACCACTCATTATCTGATTTAATTATGTTGGTTGTCTGAGGAATAGTCAAAGCGGATACCTCATTGGATATCTCATTATTAGAACAATGTAGTTCAAAATAGTAAGATCCTATTTCAGATGTAGAGTCAGCAGGATTGTACTCAAACATATATTTATCAGTAATAATATCCCCGGCTGTGAGTATTATGTCCGTCAATAATTTCATACATAAATAATAAAAGACAAATACATATATTTATTTGATTCTTACATTTATTTAAATATGATACTTGATTATAACTACAGTCAAAACAAAAAAAATTTCTCTATTTCATACATCACTGAGACCGGTGGAAAGAAAGTATTGAATTTCAATGTTGAACGATTCAAGTCCTATTATAAGACACCATCCGGTAAGTTCGAGAATTGGGATGGATGTAAGTGTGATGTACGTTGGACAGAGAGACCACATAAGTTTGATATAAGAACATTTATTAAAGAACTTCCAGAATCAACAAGGAAACTTCTTCAAGGAAAAACAAATCCGAAGCTTTATACGTTTGATATTGAGACGATGATCAATGATGAAACAAATGAGTTTCCAGAACCGTCAGAAGCAAAGTTTCCCATTACGGTCGTTTCTGTTGTATCAAGTGACTTAAATTGTTTGGTGTTGGGTTGGAAGGAGTTAGATAACGAAAAACAACAAGAAATTCAACAACATTTTATTGAATATTTAAATAAGATTCCGTTTTATAAGGAATTAGATATTCCCCAGCCGAATATTAAATATATAAAGTTCCCCAACGAGGAGAGCATGTTAAAGTACTTTTTACAAAATATTGTCTCAAAAGTACCGATACTCGCTGGTTGGAATTCTATATTGTTCGACTGGCAGTATATACAGAATCGTTGTAGAGGATACTATCCAGATATTTTCTTTGGGTCATGCTCGCCAATTAATACATTAAAACAAAAAAGATACACAGATCAAAAACAAAATACTGTTACATTATCTATGCCTTGTCATGTAATGGTATGTGATATGATGGATATTGTTGCTAATTTTGATTATTCTGTGATGCCAATTAAAGATTCATTATCTCTTGATTACATATCACACGAAATGTTGGGGGCTAATAAAGTTGAATATGAAGGTTCACTGCAGCAGCTTTATAATAATGATTATACAAAATATGTGTTTTATAATGCCATTGATAGTATACTTGTACAACTAATAGATAAAAAATTCAAAACATTATCTAATATTTATATTCAAGCGAATTATTGTGAAGAAAAAATAGAATCGTGTTTTTCTAAAATCCAATTGACTGAGGCGTTGGTGTTTAATTATTTCTATGATAACGGAATAAAAATGGTTCCAATTTCATTGGATGACAGAGAGAGAGGACGTTTAATTGGAGCATATGTTAAAAAACCAATTCCCGGAAAACACAATTGGGTGTGCTGTAACGATTTCGCTTCGCTTTACCCTTCGACCATTATAACATGCAATTTGTCATTTGAAAATATTGTTGGCACATTTTATGACGAAGATAAATTAAAGGAGTATGAGGGAAATCCCAAATATATTGTCATCGGACCAAATGTGTGTTTGAACACCGGCACATTGGCTAAACCTGAATTAGGTAGGTGTATAGGGACGTTTCTAGATGATAAAAAATTAAAACCATATAGAGACAACCCAAATTATTTTGTGAGTGTTAATGGGACGGTTTACAAAAATGATAAAGATTATGCATTTCGTATAATTCAAAAAACCCTTAAAGCAAATAGAGATATTAGTAAATATTTGTCAAAATCATTGGACGCCA
>Ga0265298_10005619_pt1 | contig 15660 bp, 12 predicted proteins | sample AusTroGonzalo_MG_3_FD_193486 | JGI IMG/M metagenome (GOLD analysis project Ga0265298, IMG submission 193486) | Bovine rumen microbial communities from tropical cattle in Woodstock, Queensland, Australia - Gonzalo_01 | ecosystem: Host-associated > Mammals > Digestive system > Stomach > Rumen ... | reverse complement strand
AGTCTCAATCTGATCGTTCTTCAGGTCGCCGTCGATAGTCTTAGGACAACCGATTACCTGAACGCCGTAGTTCTTAGCAGCATAGTACTCAGCCAGAACGCAAGCGTTAGTGTTAGAGTCGTCGCCACCGATGATAACGATAGCCTTGATGTCGAGCTCGCGGATAATCTCCAGACCCTTCTCGAACTGATCAACCTTCTCGAGCTTTGTACGACCAGAACCGATCATATCGAAACCACCAGTGTTACGATACTCGTCGATGATCTCCTTTGTGAGCTCCATGTAGTTGTGGTCTACCAGACCGCCAGGACCCAGGATGAAACCGTAGAGACGGTTCTCGGGGTTGAGCTTCTTTATCTGATCGAAAAGACCAGTGATAACATTGTGACCGCCAGGAGCCTGACCGCCTGAGAGGATGATACCTACGTTCATCTTAGTGTTGTTAGCCTCGGTAGCGGGCTCGAACTCTACGATAGGCATACCGTAGGTGTTTGGGAAGAGCTTCTTGATCTCCTCCTGGTCGCCAACACTCTGAGTGGCTGCACCCTCCTTAACTTTTACTGCACCCTGAAGCGCCTTAGGCAACTTGGGCTGATAAGCGGCTCTCGCCAGCTGCAATGCACTTTTTTCCATAATTGTATCCTTATAAATTAATGAGTAATTGTTTTCTGAGGCGCAAAATTACTCAATTTTTGTAAGAAATACGAAATAAATCGAGGTATTTTTGGCATTTTAATATTTTTTTGGGATGAAACACTTGTTATCTCGGATTTTTTTCCTAACTTTGCTTACTGAATATAACAAAACACCCTAAAAGGAAGGGATAATAAGATTATGATGAACAAAAGACAACTTAAGAAAAGCATCAATGCAGTTTGTGACGAGATTTTTGCTGAAGCTATAGCAATCTCATTGTATGGAAACAAGAGAAACCCCGAAAATGATGACGCCTTGATACGTTCTGTTCTTATGTTACGTGCTAACTACGTGAGCCGCATTTCACATCCTGAGCCAGGTATGGATGTACAGGCATATTATAAAGACCTACGCGAGAAGTTTATTGCCGAAGCACAGGAAATTGTAGATCAGCTTAACGCGTAATTCCTATACTGCAATGCTAAAATCACTTTGCAGCTGGATTCTGTACAAACGTATGGGGTGGAATAAAGACGTATCCCAACCCCATCCCGATAAATTTATTATCTGTTTAGCACCCCATACCAGCAACTGGGACTTCCTGTTAGGCCAGTTGTATAGTCGTGCTGAGGGCATGAAGATAAACTTCTTGATGAAAAAAGAATGGTTCTTCTGGCCCTTAGGTCCTATATTTCGTAAAATGGGTGGTATACCAGTATTCCGACAGAAGAAAATGAGTATGACCGACGCGATGGCCGAAACAGCCAAGTCGGTTTCGCAGTTTAAACTCTGTATTACGCCCGAGGGAACTCGTAGTCGTGTAGATGAGTGGAAGAAAGGATTCTATTTCATTGCACTCAAGGCTGGCATACCTATTTTATTATATGGGGTTGATTATGAGCGTAAACTTATTCAATGTACAAAAACTATCATTCCCAGTGGCGACCTTGATGCCGACATGCGGGAAATAAAATTATATTTTAAGGATTTCAAGGGAAAAAAGCCCGAGAATTTTTCGATAGGAGATATTTCCGAATAATGAAACATACAAGTATCATACTTGCGGCGGCGTTTGCCTTACTTTCTGTCATGCCAATTGAGGCTGCCCGGAAAGTGAAGGTTAAAACACCGCCCGACCCCTATAAGACTTTAAAGGAAAAAATAGACCGATACTTCGTAAACTTAAAGAGCGAAGACCAACACATACGCTCTACTTTCCATTTAAAATCGCTTGTGGTAAATGATTCGTTGCGTACTGTGGATATCAGTGCCAATAATAATCTTGGCGAACAATTGTTTACTGATGATTTAGCTGAAACGATATACCAGGAGGTACAGGAACTGCTACCCGATTCGGTGCAGGAATATGATCTCACCATCTCTACTGGCGGATGGGATTTACGCCAATTGGTTCCCAACCGCTTGCGCCAACATAAAGATAAAAGCCGCACATGGGGTGAAATAGACTATCATGGTAAACCTTGGGTACATAATGCGTCACTGCCCTACACCATTACCGACGGCTTGCAAAATCGCCATATCTCCATCTGGGCCAGTCATGGTCGTTATTTTAACGTAAAAGACAGTACATGGAAATGGCAACGCCCGGCATTATTCGGAACACGTGAAGACCTCTTTACGCAAACCATCGTGACACCCTATCTCATTCCGATGTTACAGAATGCCGGTGCCGTGGTTTTCTCGCCACGCGAACGCGACTGGCAGCGCCATGAGTTTATTGTAGATAACGACACGCCAGAAACAGGATATACCGAGCATAACGGGCACTTCGCGTGGAGCAAGAGCAATACTAACGGATTTGCCTGGCATGCTGGAAGTTACGAGGACTTTGAAAACCCATTCACAGCAGGTACTTGTAGGCAGACTTCAACTACCGACAATGTGAAGCGCCAGAGTGAGATTATTTGGAAACCTGCCATCACGGAGAGTGGTAATTATGCAGTTTATGTAAGCTACCATACAACCGATAAAAGCATAGACGATGCCCACTACACAGTGTGGCATCAAGGCATACCTACGGAGTTTCGTGTTAACCAGACTATGGGAGAGAAAACGTGGGTTTATTTAGGCACATTTTATTTTGACCAGGGACAGAGTAATCGCAACTGTGTAACGCTTAGCAACGTAAGCCGTCATCATCACGGTGTTGTTACCGCCGATGCAGTACGCTTTGGTGGTGGTATGGGTAATATTGACCGTGGTCGCGGCACGAGCGGACTTCCCCGCTGTCTCGAAGCGGCACGCTATTATGCACAGTGGGCTGGTATGCCGTATGAGGTGTATAGCACTAAAGACGGTGAAGATGATTATGGCGACGACATTAACGTACGCAGCTATATGACCAACCATTTGGCTGGCGGCTCGGTGTTCGTGCCTGATACAACAGGCTTGAATGTCCCAATAGAGCTTTCGTTAGCTATTCATAGTGATGCGGGTTATACCCGTGATGGGAAAAGCCATACAGGTACGCTTTCGGTATGTACTACCTTCCTTAACGACAGTATCCTGAATTCGGGACTTACCCGTTTGGTATCACGTGATTTGGCCGATGAACTACTCTACTCTATCCCAGCCGACATCTCTAAAAAGTATGGTAACTGGCCTACACGTGAACTTTACGACCGCAACTATTCGGAAACACGCTGCCCAATGGTTCCAAGTGCAATTCTTGAAACGATGTCGCACCAGAACTTTGCCGACATGCGTATGGGTCAGGATCCAAATTTCCGTTTTGATTTGGCACGCAGTATTTATAAAGCAGTGCTGCGCTACATGTGCGACATGCACCACAAGAGATATGTAGTACAGCCCTTGGCACCTAACCGCGTATCGGCCGAGCTTAACGGACGTGGCGAGGCTAAGATTAGCTGGCGTGCTGTATACGACGAATACGAAGCTACTGCTAAACCTACCGGTTATGTGCTTTACACGGCAGTTGGTCGTAGTGGGTTTGATAATGGAACATACATAAAAGGTGGAAATGAAACATCAATCACCATACCTGTTGATCCCGAAAAACTATATTCGTTCCGTGTAACAGCTGTTAATGATGGTGGTGAGAGTTTCCCGAGCGAGGTGGTTTCGGTGTTCGATGTACCCGAGGCTCAGAAGTCGATACTTATCGTGAATGCCTTTACCCGTTTGGCTGCACCACAGGTTGTTGACAACTCTGTTTCGCAAGGTTTTGACCTCTCAACTGATATAGGTGTTACCTATGGTCGTACAGCTGGTTGGCTGGGATACCAGGAAGGTTGGGACAAAAGCAAGATGGGAAGTGAGCGCCGTGATGGCTTAGGCTATACTAACGACTCGCTTCAGGGACAGTTTATTGCAGGTAATGATTTTGATTATATCCGTACACATGCCGCAGCTATCGCCACTGCCAGAAAATACCGTGTGGCCAGTTGTTCGGCAGCTGCCTTAGACTATAACGACGTAATCCCTCAGAACTATGAGATGATGGACGTGATTCTTGGGCTGCAGCGTAAGGACGGCTATTCGCTGGTGCCATATCAATTAATGTCGCCTATACTGCGTGAACATATCCGACTGTTTGCCAAACGAGGTGGCTCGTTGTTGGTAAGCGGTAGTTACCTTGGCAGCGACATGCAAGAACCGGCCGATCGTCGCTACCTTGCCGACATCCTGAAGTTCACCTATCAGGGACAGAATGCCGACTCGCTACAGCGCGACTCAATCAGCGGTCTTGGTTTGAAGTTTACATTCCACCGCCATTTGAATGAGCAGCACTACGCCGACCAGCATCCAGAAATTATTGAACCAGTATATCCTGCATTCTCTGCTATGAAGTATGCCGATGACTTTAGTGCCTCGGTAGCTTATAGTGGTACCGATTATAAAGCATTTACGATGGGATTCCCCTTTGAGTGTATCAAGGATGAGCCCAAACGTAACAGCATTATGCGTGGTATTTTGCAATTCCTATTACAATCAAATAACCCCTAAAAACAATCAAAGCGTATGAAAATTCAATCTAATTCATCCGGAACCCGCAGTATAGATGTTACTGACGATCACCTGCAGACTATCGAGAAATATCAGCTATTTCGTGATCTGATTGACTCGAACGGTTATGTTGATGAGCAGGTACTTGACAAATTAAAACTGAACATTCGCGCACTGTTGGAGGGCGATGCCGGCAAGGATAAAACCTTGTTGGACCTGTGCCTTGATGTTATCTATCATCCCAACATGAAGGCCTTTGGCCTGCAGCAGCTTGTGCTATTATATATTAATTGGAAAAATCAAGATAACGGTGGACTTGGCATGTCAACCAGCGTGATGCAGGGAACGCCGTTTAATTGATATTTAGATTTAAAATAGATAAGTTGAAAGAGTATAGATTAACAGATTTTCTACCAACAACGAAAAAGGAGCTCGAACTCCGAGGATGGGATTACGTGGATGTAATCCTATTCTCGGCCGATGCTTATGTAGATCACCCATCGTTTGGTGCCGCAGTAATAGGCCGTACACTCGAGGCAGCCGGTTTCCGTGTAGCCATTGTGCCACAGCCTGATTGGCATGGCGATTATCGTGACTTTAAGAAACTGGGACGTCCGCGTTTATTCTTTGGAGTGGCTCCTGGATGTATGGACTCGATGGTAAATAAGTATACTGCCGCCCGTAGATTAAGATCGGAGGATGCTTATAGTCCCGACGGTCGCCACGACATGCGTCCTGAGTATCCCACCATTGTTTATGCCAAGATTCTGAAGGAACTATTTCCTGATGTTCCTGTAGTTCTTGGTGGTATCGAGGCCTCTTTGCGCCGTGTTACCCACTATGATTATTGGAGTAACGAAGTTAAGAAATGCTTGCTTTGTTATTCGCCTGCCGATATGATTACCTATGGTATGGGCGAAAAAGTAACCATAGAGCTGGCACGCCGTATGGCTGCAGGAGAAAGCATCAAGGATATTCGCGATTTACCGCAAACAGTTTTCCTTGCAAGCAAAGACGAAATACCTGGTGGTATTACCGACCGTGACATTGTATTACACTCGCACGAAGAATGCCTTAAGAATAAGCGTGCCGAAGCGGAGAATTTCCGTCAGATTGAGGAACAGTCCAATATGATGCATGCTCAGCGATTACTGCAAGGTGTAGATGGTAGGTATGTGGTTATTAATCCACCTTATCCTCCTATGACAACCGAGGAGCTCGATGCATCGTTCGATTTACCTTACACACGCCAACCACATCCCAAGTATAAAGGCAAACGTATTCCTGCTTACGACATGATTAAGTTCAGCGTGAATATTCATCGTGGCTGTTTTGGTGGTTGCGCATTCTGTACAATCTCTGCTCATCAAGGAAAGTTCATTACTTGCCGTTCTAAAGAGAGCATTCTGCGTGAAGTAAAACAGATTATCGAGATGCCCGACTTTAAGGGAAATCTCTCTGATCTTGGTGGTCCATCGGCCAACATGTATGGTATGAGTGGCAAGAACAAGAATGCTTGCGAGAAGTGCCGCCGCCCATCATGCATCCATCCGCAGATATGTCCTAACTTGAATACCGACCACTCTAAACTGCTCGATGTATATCGTGCTGTTGATGCGCTGCCTGGTATTAAACACAGTTATATTGGTAGTGGTGTTCGCTATGATTTGTTGCTACATCGTAGTAAGAATGAGGAGAGTAATAAGGCAGCCATGGAGTACACCCGTGAGTTGATTACGCGTCACGTAAGCGGTCGTCTTAAGGTAGCTCCTGAACACACCAGTGATCGTGTACTCTATCTGATGCGTAAACCGTCGTTCTCGCAGTTCTATGAATTCAAACGTATCTTTGATCGTATTAATCGTGAGGAAGGATTACGCCAACAAATTATTCCTTATTTTATAAGTAGTCATCCTGGCTGTCAAGAAGAGGATATGGCAGAGCTGGCTGTTATCACCAAGAATCTTGATTTCCATTTGGAACAAGTACAGGACTTTACACCTACCCCACTTACCAATGCAACAGAAACGTGGTACACAGGTTACGATCCCTATACGCTTGAACCGGTATTTAGTGCCAAGACCCCGAAAGAAAAGTTGGCACAGCGTCAGTTCTTCTTCTGGTATAAACCTGAAGAACGACGTGGTATCGAACAGTCTTTACGCCGCATTGGTCGTACCGATCTGATTCCAAAGCTGTATTCAGGCATGCCTTCACAGAACGTTTATCGTCCAACCTCAAATGCTGGCGGTAAAACGAAATCATATAATCCGAACTTCAAAAATGAAAATAATAGAGCAAAGCATCATAGCGAAAAGCCCAAACAAGAAAAGCGAGGACGGAATCGTCGTAACTACTGATTTTATTGCTGTTATTGACGGTAGTACTTCGAAGACCCAACGCCACCATTGCCCTCTCATGAGCAATGGTCGCTATGCTATGCAGCTCATCAGTCGATATATCCGCAAGATGCCTGCAAATACAAGTTGTCATCAGTTCTGTGTGGGTGTAACGAAGGCTCTGCGTAGTCATTATTGGTTTCGTTTTCCTGTGGCACGTATGCAGCAACATCCTGAAGAACGTCTTTGCGCCTCGGCTATCATCTACAGCCGCTTGCGTCGTGAGATTTGGATGGTTGGCGATTGTCAGTGTTTGATTGGTGGAGAATATTTCGATAACCCCAAACCATACGAACAACAGTTAGCTGAGATGCGTGTGGCTAAGGTTAAGGAATTATTAGCAGCAGGTGTGCCTCAAGCAGATTTATTACAGCAGCATGATCCTGCTCGAGAGGTAATGATACCCACAATGCTTGAGGTAATGAAGAATCAGAATGTAACCTATGCTGTTATTGATGGTTTTCCCATTCCTGAGCAAAAAGTGAAGGTCATTCCACTCGATTTCCAGAAGTGGGAAATTGTTTTTGCAAGTGATGGCTATCCTCATCTTGCATCTACATTAAATGAATCGGAGAAACTCCTTCAGCAGCAACGCGAAACGGACCCACTGAATATGGGTTCTTTCAAAGCTACTAAAGCCTTCGTGGCAGGAAATAATTCTTTCGACGATCGCACTTATATTCGTTTTGAAGTCTAATCGTAGTACTTAACAATAAAATAATTGTCATAAAATGAAAAAGATTTTAATTGCAGCTTCCGTTATGTTAACGGTAGGGGCTCAGGCCCAACAGGTAAATTATACCATTAATGGTGTAAGTAATGATAATGGTGCAAAGATCATGCTGGTTAACGAGAGTGCCCGCAAGATAGATAATGCCATCGTAAAGGATGGAAAGTTTTCTTTTAATGGCACAGCCGAGAAAAATGCACTGATTGTTATTAAAAGCGAGAAAATTAATTGGATGACACCACTGATTAACGATGGTACACCAATCACTGTTAATTTGAACGATAGCACCGTAAAAGGTTCTTCACAGAACGAGCGCATGGTACGTTACGACCTGGATATGAATGCGACTTATGGTAAGTTGGATGTAAAAACTGGCTTGGAAAAGATCTTTAATGAAGAAACTAACACGATGATACCAGTTGCTTTTATTGAGCAGTATCTGGAGGAGTTCGGACTGGAGAAACTGGAAAAGTGTTTGGCAAAGAAACCTGTATGGGCTAATCATCCAACAGTGAATGGCGCAATAGAAGAGTATAAGTTTATGGAAGCTGACAGAGCGAAGAAAGCTGCTTATATTGGCAAGCAGTTTACCGACCTTGAAGAGCCCGATACTGATGGCAATATGCATAAACTGAGTGAGTATGTTGGTAAAGGCAAATGGGTTCTTGTAGATTTCTGGACATCATGGTGCGGACCCTGTCGTGCTGAAATGCCAAACGTTGTAAAGGCTTACGAGAAATATCATGATAAAGGTTTTGATATTGTTGGTTTTTCGTTCGACAACAAGAAGGAGCCATGGGTAAAAGCCATCAGCAGTCTGAATATGCCTTGGGTACACCTGTCAGATTTAAAGGGATGGAAAACAGTTGCATCAGGTTTGTACGAGGTGAACAGTATTCCTGATAACTTGTTGATTGACCCTCAGGGCAAGATTGTGGCTCGTGGTTTGCGAGCTCAGGGCTTGCACCAGAAATTAAAGGAAATTTTTGGCGAATAAGATACAACCATGTTATATCTGCAGAAAGAGAACCACATCATCGCTTTTTCGACAGAGCGTGGATTAGTGGATAAGGACTCACCATACGACGGGTTTAACATAACCTGGTATACGGATGATGACCCACAACATATAGCAGATTGTAGACGCGATTTATGTCAGATGCTGGAAATTGACGACCAGCATCTGATATTACCGCGTCAAGTGCACAATACCGAGGTGGCAGAGGTGACGGCAGATAACATAGGCGATAAGTTTGAGGGCGTTGATGCCCTCATAACTACCCTACCTCGTACGTGCATCGGTGTTTCTACAGCCGACTGTGTACCTATATTAATATACGACACACGCACACATGCTATTGCTGCCGCCCATGCAGGTTGGCGTGGCACTGTAGCTCACATAGGCCATAAAACCGTTGAAGCCATGCAAAATCGTTTTGGGTCGAAACCTGAAGACTTGACTATTGTTATAGGTCCCAGTATTGGTCCCGATGCCTTTGAAGTGGGCGATGAAGTGTACGAAGCCTTTAGTTGTTCCAACTTTGATATGACTAAGATTGCTTTTAAACGTAATGGTAAATGGCATATTGATTTATGGCAAGCCAACGCACTTGATTTACAACATATGGGTGTACTTGCTAACCATATAGAAATAGCAGGAATATGTACCTACCAGTACTATGATGAATTTTTCTCTGCCCGCCGCTTGGGTATAAAAAGTGGTAGAATTTATACAGGAATTATGATAAAATGAAAGTAAATAACCAAAAAAATCTTTCAGATATTTGGTTGTTTGCGCAAAAACACTTACCTTTGCAGCGCCAGTGGATGAAGCCCTGCTTGTTTAAGGGTACCGCTTAGGCAAGATAAATTGCATAGGAATATGAAAGTACTGAAATTCGGCGGAACGTCCGTAGGTTCCGTAAAAAGCATTCTTAGCTTGAAAAAAATCGTTGAGGCAGAGGCTCGGACGCAACCTGTCGTAGTAGTAGTAAGTGCGCTGGGCGGTATCACGGACAAACTGATATCTACCTCACAGTTAGCCCTTAAGGGTGATGATAAGTGGCGCGAGGAATTCGACGCAATGGTGACACGACATCACCAGATGATAGACACCATCATCACCGATGACAAAAAGCGCGTAGACTTATTTAATAAAGTGGATCAGCTGTTCGACCAGTTGAAGAGTATTTATTATGGCGTATTCCTGATTCACGACCTCTCAAAGAAAACAGAAGATACTATTGTAAGTTACGGTGAACGACTAAGCTCGAACATCGTAGCCACCATGATAAAAGGCGGCAAACGAATGAACAGCCGCGACTTTATACGTACTGAGAAAAAGAACGGCAAGCACCGCTTGGCTGCCGACCTGACAAACGCTTTGGTACGCGAGGCATTCAAGGATATGCCCGATGTTGCTGTAGTGCCGGGATTCATCAGTCGCGATAAAGATACTGGCGAGACCACAAACTTAGGACGAGGCGGAAGCGATTATACAGCTGCCATCATAGCTGCTGCGCTGGATGCCGAGGTATTGGAGATATGGACCGACGTTGACGGATTTATGACTGCCGACCCACGTGTGATTAAAACGGCATACACCATCAACGAGCTGAGTTACATCGAAGCTATGGAGCTGTGTAACTTCGGAGCAAAGGTTATCTACCCTCCTACCATTTATCCCGTTTGCGTAAAGAATATACCCATCAAGGTTAAGAACACCTTCAACCCAGAACACCCGGGTACGCTGATTAAGGATCATATTGAGAACGATAAGAAACCTATCAAGGGTATATCGAGCATCAAGGGTACAACACTTATCACCGTTACAGGTCTTTCGATGGTGGGTGTGATTGGTGTGAACCGTCGAATCTTTACTACTCTGGCTAACAAGGGTATCAGCGTGTTCATGGTGTCGCAGGCATCATCAGAGAACTCTACATCTATTGGTGTGCGCGATGAGGACGCAAAAGATGCTGTAGAGGTGCTGAACGCAGAGTTTGCCAAAGAGATTGAAGAGGGAGCGATGTTCCCAATGCATGCTGAGAGCGGCTTGGCAACCATCGCTATCGTGGGCGAGAACATGAAGCATACGCCTGGTATAGCAGGAAAACTGTTTGGCACACTGGGGCGTAGCGGTATCAGCGTTATTGCTTGTGCTCAGGGAGCTTCGGAGACAAACATTTCGTTTGTTGTAGACGGAAAGTTCCTGCGCAAGTCATTGAATGTACTACACGACTCATTCTTCCTGTCGGAATATAAGGTGCTCAACCTGTTCATCTGCGGTGTTGGTACTGTGGGTGGCAAGCTGATAGAGCAGATTCGCAGTCAGTACGAGACGCTGATGCAGCAAAACGGACTAAAACTGAACGTTGTGGGTATAGCCTCATCGAAAGCAGGTGTATTCGATCGTGACGGAATAGATTTGGAAAATTATCGTGAGCTGCTGAAAGCCCCTGAGGCACAAGGAAAGAGCTTGCGTGATGAGGTGCTGGGAATGAACATTTTTAATAGTGTATTCGTTGACTGTACGGCAAGTAAAGATATTGCTTCGCTGTACCAGACATTCCTGGAGCACAACATCAGCGTAATCGCTGCCAACAAGATTGCGGCATCGAGCGATTACGAGAATTATATGAAACTGAAGAAGACCGCACGCAATCGTGGTGTGTGGTTCCGCTACGAGACTAACGTGGGCGCTGGACTGCCAATCATCGGCACCATCAACGACCTGCGTAACTCGGGTGATAAGATTTTGAAGATTGAGGCTGTGCTGAGTGGCACACTGAACTTTATATTCAATGAGATAGCTGCTGACGTTCCATTTAGTGAGACAGTTAGTCGTGCTAAGGAACAGGGGTACAGCGAGCCCGACCCACGTATTGACCTGAGTGGTACCGATGTGGTGCGCAAGCTGGTTATCCTGACTCGTGAGGCAGGCTATCAAGTGGAGCAAGCCGATGTAGAGAAGCATCTGTTTGTGCCCAACGAGTATTTCGAGGGCAGCGTAGATGACTTCTGGAAGAAGCTGCCAGAGCTGGATGCCGACTTTGAAGCCCGCCGCAAGAAGCTGGAAGCCGAGGGTAAGCGCTGGCGCTTTGTGGCCACAATGGAGAACGGCAAGACAAACGTAGCTCTGAAGGAGGTAGACATTAATCATCCGTTCTACCGTTTGGAGGGCTCGAACAATATTGTGCTACTTACAACCGAACGATATAAGGAATACCCCATGCTGATACAAGGATATGGCGCAGGAGCAAGCGTTACTGCAGCAGGCGTATTTGCTAACATCATGTCAATCGCTAATATATAAGCCTTATGAAACACATAATAATTCTTGGCGACGGAATGGCTGACCTGCCTGTTGAGAGACTTGGCGGAAAGACACTCCTCCAATACGCCAATAAGCCAATGATGGACCAATTGGCTAAAGAGGGACGCTGTGGACGACTGATTACTGTGCCCGAAGGATTTCCTCCAGGCAGTGAGGTTGCAAACACAGCCATCTTAGGATATGACTTGAATAAGGTTTATGAGGGACGTGGCCCCCTTGAGGCAGCATCCATTGGTTACGAGATGGCCGATGATGATATGGCCATACGCTGCAATATCATTACGCTGGGCGACGGAAAGATTATTACTCACAATGGCGGAAATCTGGAGACTGACGATGCCGACGTGCTGATTAAATATCTGAACGAGACGTTAGCAAAGCCCATCAACGAACGGGAGGGTTGCGAGCGTGTAAAATTTATCACAGGTATCCAGTATCGCCATTTGTTGGTGATAAAGGGCGGTAACAAGCACATTGTTTGCGCCCCCCCCCATGATCATCCAAACGAGGAGTGGAAGCCGTTGCTGGTAAAGCCAGAGATTCCTGAGGCACAGTATACAGCCGACTTGCTCAATGAGCTTATCCTGAAGTCGCAGGAGTTGCTGGCTAATCATCCTTTCAACAAAGAACGTGCAATACGTGGCGAGCGACAGGCTAACAGCATATGGCCTTGGAGCGGTGGCTATCGTCCATCCATGGAGACGCTGATGCAGCAGTATCCTGAGATAAAATCAGGTACAGTGATTTCGGCAGTAGATTTGATTCGTGGAATTGGTCACTACGCAGGACTGAAGATTGTTGAGGTGGAAGGTGCAACCGGTTTGGCCGACACCAACTACGAGGGCAAGGCCCAGGCAGCAATTGAGGCGCTGGAGAAAGACGACTTTGTGTTTGTTCACGTAGAGGCAAGCGACGAGGCCGGACACGACGGTGACTTGGAGCTGAAACTTAAAACAATAGAGAATCTGGATAAGAGACTTATCACCCCGATATACAATAAGGTGATGCAGATAGACGAGCCTGTGGCCATTGCTGTACTGCCCGATCATCTTACCCCAGTAGAAATGCGTATACACGTAGGACAGCCTGTACCGTTTCTATTCTGGTATCGTGGAATAGTTGCAGATAAGGTTGACCAGTACGATGAAGTAAGCTGCGTTTCAGGTTCTTACGGTCTGTTAAAACTCCAGGAATTCATGCAAGAATTCATGAAATTGTAATCAATAGTCAAATAGTAAAAATCAAATATATGAAATACTATAGCACCAACGGCAAGGCTCCTATTGCCGACCTGCACAAAGCAGTAGTTAAGGGATTAGCAGAAGATCGCGGACTGTATATGCCCGAGAGAATCAACAAGCTGCCACAAGAGTTTTTCGATAACATCGAGAAGATGAGCTTTCAGGAGATTGCCTACACTGTGGCAAGCGCCTTCTTTGGTGAGGACGTTGATCCTGATGCTCTGCACGATATAGTTTACGACACACTGCAGTTCGATTGTCCTGTAGTGAACGTAAAGGATAATATCTACACACTTGAGCTGTTTCACGGTCCTACCCTTGCATTCAAGGATGTAGGTGCACGTTTTATGGCACGACTGCTGCAGTACTTTATCAAGCAGGAGAACAACCATAAGGAGGTGAACGTGTTAGTGGCTACAAGCGGCGATACAGGTTCGGCTGTAGCTAACGGATTCCTGGGTGTTGAAGGCATTCATGTTTACGTGCTCTATCCAAAAGGAAAGGTTTCGCCTATACAGGAGTGCCAGTTTACTACACTGGGCAAGAACATCACAGCCATCGAGGTCGACGGCGTGTTCGACGACTGTCAGGCTTTGGTAAAGAACGCCTTTATGGATGCTGACCTTAATGAGCACATGAAGCTAACATCAGCCAACTCTATCAACGTAGCTCGCTTCCTGCCTCAGGCATTCTACTACTTCAACGCATACGCACGCATGAAAGAACAAGGTAAGGCCGACAATCTGGTAATGTGTGTTCCAAGTGGAAACTTCGGAAACATCTGTGCGGCGTTGTTTGGTCATCAGATGGGTTTGCCTATAAAACGATTCATTGCAGCTAACAACGCAAATGATATTTTCTATAACTATCTGCAGACTGGCAAGTACGAGCCAAAGCCATCAAAGCAGACTCTGGCAAATGCTATGGACGTGGGCTATCCTTCGAACTTTGCACGTATCTACGACCTGTATGGCAAGAGCCACGAAAAGATTACATCACTCATCAGTGGTGCTACCTACAGCGACGAGCAGATAAAGGAGACTATGCGTGACTGCTACAAGGCTTCAGGTTATATTCTTGATCCTCATGGCGCATGTGGATACCAGGCATTGGCCGATGGTTTGCAGGCTGGCGAAGTTGGCGTGTTCTGCGAGACAGCCCACCCTGCCAAGTTCAAGGAGAAGGTTGACGAGATTCTGGGCATAGACGTAGAGATTCCTGAGCGTCTGGCCAACTTTATGAAGGGACAGAAGCAGAGTGTAGAAATGACAAAGGAGTTTGCCGATTTTAAGGCATTCTTAATGAAACAATAATTTTTAGTTCTTCCATTAAAGTGAATCGAGGCGGTCGGAGTATAATTCTCTGGCCGCTTCATTTGTTTCATCATCTGTCATATCAATCAGAGGATGCATATTGATTTCGTCGAGATTAATTCCAATACGATCCAGGTTCTGATTAGTGAATGTGAGTTGGGCACCAAATAAACAGATGGTCCATGATATCTGTACCCATAACATAAATAAAGGTAGTGCAGCAAAAGAACCGTAAATAGCATTATAGCCTGTTACCCAAATTTGCGAGTGGATATAGAATAACTGCAACAACTGCATAGCCACACCTGCCAATATGCCTGGCACAATAGCGCTTTTGAATTTTACATCTGTATTGGGCATGTAAACATACAACACAATAAACAGTAATGAAAGTAACAGGTATGGTGAGAAATCGAGTAAACGCCGCACAGCTGGACCCAATATCAGTACGTCATCGGTATGTTGAGCGATAGTGGCCATGAAAATAGATAGACCCATAGATACCACGATGATGATGGGGAATACAAAAAACATGGCCAGATAGTTGGTTAGCGAACGTATTAATGGGCGTGCATTGTTTACCTGCCATATCTCATTAAACGTTTCCTCTACGTTGTTAACCAGCATAAGTATTGTGTAGAGCATAAACAGCAAACCAATACCTAAGAAAATACCACTTTTTGTATGAATAAGATAACTGTTTACGAATTCCGCCAGGATATCGGCCACCTGAGGTTGTGATGAGAGTGCTTCACGAAACCATATTTCTATATACTTGTTATAGCCAAAGCCACGCGCAATTGCAAAAATAACAGCTAAAATAGGTACAATGGCCAATAATGTAGAATAAGTAAGAGCCGAAGCTTGCGTCATCACTCGTTTCGCTGTGAAGAAACGAATGGTGAGAACAAGTGTACGATATATCTTACTGAATTTCATAATTTTCAAAAAGAAAAAAGCACTGCCCCTATAAGCCGGGTTCTGTACCGTGCAAGCACGGCGTTTGTCATTTATCTAC
>Ga0265298_10005618_pt1 | contig 15661 bp, 13 predicted proteins | sample AusTroGonzalo_MG_3_FD_193486 | JGI IMG/M metagenome (GOLD analysis project Ga0265298, IMG submission 193486) | Bovine rumen microbial communities from tropical cattle in Woodstock, Queensland, Australia - Gonzalo_01 | ecosystem: Host-associated > Mammals > Digestive system > Stomach > Rumen ... | reverse complement strand
TCGGTCGTTCATGTTGCCGTGATGCCAGCGTTCCTTGACGGTGAGGGTGTTGTTCTCATAGTATTTGTTGTCGCCGTGTTTCAGGCCGCCTTCATACCATCCCTCGCGGATCAGGAGGCCGTCGCTGTTGTATTCCACGAGGCGTCCCTCGAGGCCGCCGTTCACGTAGTTGCCGGTGATGTAGCCGTTCTTGCCGATGCGCTTCCACCAGCGGCCGTGACGGTGATTGTTGAGCCAGTGGGCGACCTCGGCGGTGTCGCCGTTGCGCTCGTAAATGACATGGACACCGTCCTTGACGCCCATGTTGTAGGTCGCTTCCTTGACCAGGCGGCCGTCTTCGGCGTAGAACTTCCAGAGGCCGTGGCGGTTGCGCTGGTTGTATTCGCCGCGGGCGAGGAGGTGGCCTTGTTCGTCGTAGGCCTCATGGAGGCAGCGTCGGCCGGGTTCGGTGTAGGTGTTGCGGATGCGCACGGTGCCGTCGTGGTAGTAGTAGGTGAAGGTGCCGGTCTCGAGATCGTCGACGAAGTCTCCCTCGTAGATTTTGGAGCCGTCCTTGTCGGTGCGGATCCAGTGGCCCTGGCGGCGACCCTGTTGGTCGGTTTTGTTCTGCGCGGTGGCCGACACGGCGGTCAGCATAAGTGTGGCGGCGAGTAGGAAAAATGTTCTTTTCATTGTGGAGTTGTCCTTTTTTATATGGTTGAATAACGCACGTTTATATGATTTATTTTGACAGGTGAGAAAAAAAGTGTATTTTTGCCGTCGGAATAATATATAAAAAATGGGAAATATCGCAGTGGTTTTGGCAGGAGGTACCGGCAGCCGTATGGGCTCGTCGGTGCCAAAACAGTTTATGCCCCTTGCCGGACGCACAGTGATAGAGTATTCCATTGAGACTTTCTGCAACCATCCGGCTGTCGATGAGGTGGCCGTGGTGATACATCCCGACTGGCGTCAGCGGATGGAAGAGATTGCCTCCGCCGGCCATTGGACGAAACTGACAAAGATTATCGACGGCGGCAGCGAGCGCTATATGTCGAGTCTCAATGCTATCATGGCCTATATTGACGAGCCTGACGACACCAATCTCCTGCTGCACGACGCTGCCCGGCCCTTTGTCTCGGCGGAGATTATCAACCGTGTGGTCGCTGCGTTGACCCACCATGAGGCCGTGGGGGTGGCGGTTCCAAGCACCGACACCGTCTGGGAGGTGCATCCCGACTTCGATGCCGCGGAGGTGGGGCGCTTTGTGGCCCGTATCCCCGAACGCCGTCTGATGTGGCGTGCGCAGACCCCCCAGGCATTCCGGCTGCCTCTGATTCGCGACGCTTACCAGCGCGCCCTGCAGGACCCCCAGTTCCAGGCCACCGACGACTGCGGCGTGGTGCGCAAATACATGCCCGGCACCAAGATAACCGTGGTGGAAGGCAGTGGCCTCAACCTCAAGGTTACTACCCCCCAGGACCTCGCCGCGCTGGAACAGATATTGATAAAAAGATAGTTGAAATAATACAATAAATTATGATAATTGGATATACAACTGGAGTTTATGACCTTTTTCATATTGGTCATATCAATCTACTGAAAAATGCTAAAGGAATGTGTGACAAACTAGTGGTAGGTGTCACAATAGACGAACTTGTTGCATATAAAGGAAAAAAAGCATTAATACCATTTGAGGACCGTATTGAGGTGGTCCGTAGTTGCAAATATGTTGATGCGGCTGTGCCGCAATACGACATGGATAAGCTTTCCGCATGTAAAAAGCTTGGGGCAAGCTACTTGTTTGTTGGGGACGATTGGTATGGTACGGAGAAATGGAAGAAATATGAGGAGGATTTTGCTAAAGAGGGTATCAAGATAGTTTATTTTCCATATACTCAAGGTGTGAGTAGTACCAAAATTCGTGAGGCCCTTGATACTGTGCGCAAAGATGATTTGACAGATCTTAAATAAATTGAAGAAATGAACCAGGTTCTACAGAAGGTAGATATTGTTAGAATAGTGTTTATTGATACTATTCTTGTATCATTTGTGTTGATTATGCCGATAGTTGTCCATACACTTGGAATATCAGCCCGTTTTATTGAGCCAATGCGTTTGTCTCTGTTTACCAGTGTTCTATTGGTTTCAGATAGAAAAAATGCTTATGTACTGGCTATCATATTGCCCATTCTTTCGATGTGCGTCATAGGAATGCCGGTATGGTATAAAGCCGTACTCATGTCAGTTGAATTGTGTGCAAATGTTTTCTTATACTACCGAATGTGCAGATGGAGAGTTAATACCTTTTTGGCAGTTCTAATTAGTATAATTGCTTCCAAAGCATTGTATTATTTCCTAAAGTATATTCTCATTAAAATGGCATTCTTTCCTCAAGGGGCATTGATTGGTAATGTTGTCCCTCAATTGATAGTCACGCTATCGATTGCTGTCTTTTTCTATATTGGAGTTAAGATTGTTAAGCGATGAGTAAGATTGTTGATCGAGAGTTCTGTATGAGCAGTTGGCTTATGTACAGAACAATAGTTGACCAAAATAAATGTTTTGCAGAAGGGATAAAGGACTTTCATGTTTTTCCTCCAGAGGGACGAGTGCCGATACGTTGCAGTTGGGGACTTGAAGATGTACTGCATCAGGAGGTTAATAAGGCCGTCCATGGCAGAAAAACAGCATTAGCGCTTTCCGGAGGCATTGACAGTGCTATACTTGCCAAAATGATGCCTCGCGGCAGCGTCGCCTATACATTCAAATGCATTGTGCCAGGAATCGAGGTTACTGACGAGACAGAGCAGGCTGCTAGATACGCAGAGGAATGTGGACTAGAACACCGAATAGTGGAGGTTTATTGGGAAGATATGGAAAAAATGGCTCCTGTGTTGATGCGACACAAAGGTTCTCCATGCCATTCTATAGAAGTGCAGATATATAAGGCGTGTATGCAGGCTAAAGCAGATGGTATGGATGCCATGATTTATGGCGAGAGTGCAGATATTGTGTATGGTGGTATGAGTGGGTTGCTCTCAAAAGACCGCACGGTAGGAGATATAATAGACCGCTACAGTTATGTGTTACCGTATAAAGTACTACGCCATCCATTACTGATAACGGGACCCTATACCCGATGGGAAAAGAATGGTTATGTCGATGTTCATCGTTTCCTTAATGAGACGATGTATGAAGAAGCCATTAATAGTTACGAGGATGCTTGTGCTACAGCTCAAGTGCAGTTATTTATGCCTTATTCGAAAACCTTCCTTGATACAGAATTAGATTATGGACGTATTCGTAAAGGGGAAAACAAGTATCTTGTCCGTGAAATATTCAACAGACTTTATCCTGGATGGGAAGTACCTACAAAGACCCCTATGCCTCGACCGTTAAATGAGTGGATGAAAAACTGGCGTGGTCCGGAACGTCCTGAGTTTTGGTCTCATTGTACTGATGATATGACAGGAGATCAAAAGTGGTATGTATATGTACTGGAATGTTTTTTAAACATGATTGATAATGGAGACTACAATAAATAAAAGAGCGGTGGCGATAGCCATGGCCGATAGTTATCGTCCGATGAAGATCAATCGAGCGCTCAATGAGATATTTCGCTCGTTAGGAATGAATCCGGAGAATCCATTCGAAGGTTATGTTAAACCTGGAATGAGGGTCTTTATCAAGCCCAATTGGGTGGCTTCTCGTTGGCGCAAATCATGTGACCATGTTGATAGCCTTTATTGTGTCATTACTCATCCTGCCGTGATAGAAGCCATTGCTGACCGTGTGGCACAGGCTCTTCATGGGAAAGGTGAAATTATTATTGCCGATAATCCTTCGATTGATGCTGACTTTGAGGAACTTATGGAGTTTACGGGCATCCGGAGTCTTGAAAATAAATATGATGTCCCGTGCCATATTTATGACTTGCGTCCGTTGGTATGCAAGGACCTTAAAGACTATGGGAAGAAAGATAGGATGGCCCACCAACCGGGTGATCCTAATGGGGAAGTTGAACTTAACCTTGGGAAAAATAGTCTCCTCTATGGAGTTGATTCGTCCCTTTTTAGGGGCGTCTTTGATGAGCGCGAAGAAACAGTGGCTGCGCACACTGGTGACACCCAACTCTATACCATGTCAAAGAGTTTATATGACTCTGATGTATACATTTCTATTCCTAAATTAAAAACCCATCAAAAAGTTGGGGCAACACTGAATTTAAAAGGCCAGGTGGGAGCGATGACCAGAAAAAATCAATTGGTGCATTGGCGTATTGGCAGTCCAGAAACGGGGGGTGACGAGTATCCCGATCGCGCGAGTTGGGAGCGTGCGCAACATGCGGCCGTAACTCATCGGGGGGCACATCCTGGCAATGATACAATCTGGCGTATGGTGGTAGATTTGTATAAGAGCCTGCTCACAAAAGAAAGGAAGTACTTTACAATTATTGATGGTATCATGGCCGGAGAGGGACAGGGTCCATTCTGTCCTACGTCTAAGCATGCTAATGTCCTGCTTGGCGCTTTTGACTTTCTTCTTGCCGACATTGCCGCTGTGCGTTATATGGGCCTTAATCCAGAGAAGATAAAATACCTTGAATATTTTATCAACCAAATGGCTGATGATTATCGCAATAATCCCGTGTTTTTCAATGGTGATTTGTTGCATGATTTCTTTACGCGTGATACTCGTTATGCCGATTTTGAGGTGCCGTTTGCGTGGAGAAATATAAAATATTAATTACATGTCTTTGATAGAAACACTCCGTAAAAGAAATATAGAATCACCGCTTATCTATGAATTAAGAATTCTTCTAACGTACCATGATTTGATACGTACCCATGTGTCATTTATTTACAAGTGGTGGATAAAATTATGCAGGAAACGCACTATGAGGGGAACAAGGGCTTTGCGGGGGAAAGAGAAAATAGAGGTTGCGTTCTTCCTTGCTGTTCCCGGCATGTGGAAGTTGGACTATGTGTTCAATGCAATGCAGCAAAGCGGAAAATATCATCCATATGTGGTGATAATTCCGTATACGATATATAAAAGTTACTCTGACAACGAGACCTGGACAACCCTCCGCCGAACAGAAGATTTTATCAAATCGCGCGGATACGAGTATGTCATTCCTTACGATGAGAAGCGAGGACGGTGGGTGGATATCAAGAAGACTATGAATCCGGATATGGTTTTCTTTACATGTCCGTATAAAGATATGGCGCCGATGTATCACGCCCATCATTTTGTAGACAAACTGACGTGTTATGTGACGTATGCCTTCACGACGATGAAACTGTATAAAAACAACTATGATAAACTCGCTCTCAATACTTGCGGTGCCTATTTTGTGGAGACAACTCTGCACAAGTTTTTTTCTGAGAAATATGGTCATGCACAAGGTAAAAACACCTATGTCACAGGATACGCTGGATGTGAGATTTATATGCGTGATGGCTACCGACCCAAGGAGGTATGGCGGCAACAGGATTACAAAAAGAAACGTATTATTTGGGCACCTCATCATACCATTGAGGGCACTTTTAGTGTCTCAACATTCCTTGATGTATGTGATGTGATGCTTGATATGGCCAAGAAATACAAGGACCAGGTGCAATTCGCCTTTAAGCCTCACCAATTATTGAAGTTTAAACTTATAAAAGAGTGGGGGACAGAGAAGACGGACGAGTATTATAGAAAATGGGCGGAGATGCCTAATTGTCAACTGGAAGAGGTAGAGTATGTAGATTTGTTTATGGGGTCGGATGCCATGATACATGATTCGGGAGGCTTCACCACAGAATACCTCTACCAACGCAAGCCGGTGATGTATCTGCTCAAAAACAACCCTCAGGAGGTTTTCAACGACTTCGGTATAATGTCATTCCAGCAGCATTACCATGGACGGACGCGTGAGGATATTGAGCGTTTCATCGAGGATGTGGTGCTTGCCGGCAACGACCCCAAGAAGGAGAGCCGCGAGGAGTTCTACAAGCAGTACCTCGGCCCCTATAAAGGCAAGCTTCCTTCGGAAAATATTATGCGGATTATCGAGGATTTGATTGCAGGAAAAGACGAGAACGCATAAAGAAAGGAGCCGAACAGGCTCCTTTCTTGCTATTCCAGTACGGCACGGAACTTGTCAACCATCCTGTCGGCGGAGTATTGGCTGACGAATACTTCGCGGCTGTAGGCGTTGTGGCGGGGACGGGGGTGTTGGCAGAAATCGTTTATGGTAGTGATGAATTCGTCAGGAGTGAAGACGCAGGCACCGGCTTTTGAGTAATCAAGCTCATAGCCGCTCCAGGCTTCGGGGGTGCCGATGATGTTCTTCCCGAACATCATGCTTTCGCAGGTCTTTACCTTCATGCCGCTGCCTTTGAAGATGGGCAGCACCATGATGTCGGCCGCCTCGAAGAGGGGATCGAGGTCGGGAACATTGCTCAGCACTTCGATGTCGGGCCGCATCCAGTCGGCATCCTTCAGTTTCTCCATTCCTTTGCCGACAATCTGCATGCGGATGTTGACTTTCGGCAATACATTCTTTACGAACCACTCGATACCTTCGACATTGGCAGGGAAGTAGGAGCCGAGGAACATGCAGAGGGGCTTTTCTGCCGTGAGGGCCGTGGGGTAGGTGCTGCGTTTGTATCGGTCGACGAAGGCGACGGGTATGAGCACGTCGGCGTGTCGGCGGTAGCGGCGGAAAAGTTCGTCGTCGTCGCGGGTGCTGAGGGCTATGATGCGGTCAGCGTGGCGGCAACTCCAGCGGTCGTTGCGGTCGGCGCAGGGGACTACCAGCCAGCGCATCGGGTTCAGCCGATTGGAGTATTTGGCGGAGAAATAGACGGCTTCGACGTTGTGGAAGAAGCAGACAACGCGGCCTTTGTATTCTGTTTTCTTCAGATGTTTTGCGATGATGCCGAAGACGGAACGGTCGACGAAGACCACGTCGTAGGCTTGGGCTTTCTCTATAATCTCCTTTACACGCCGGGGGGTGAGGCCGAAGTAGTATCCGAAAGGCATATAGAAGATTCCCTGCAGGTACTCCCAAGGGGTGCGGCGGTGCGTCTCGTCATGGATAAAGTAGGTGTCGACGTTTTCCTCGCCGGCAATCTGGCGCAGGACAATGAGGTTTTTCTCGCTGCCCTGTTCGCCCCCTTCGGGGACGCCGCGGGTCTTCTTGTAACGTATGATCAGTATCTTCATTGTTGCTTCTTCTTTCGGTAGACAATGAAGATGGCGCCGCCGGCCAGTATCACGAGGACAATGGATCCCAGTATGGTGACCGTGTCCATCTTGTGGAACAGCGGCGCTTCGTTGCGGAATTCAATGACGTGATCTCCGGCGGGGATGACGAGACCGCGCAGCACATAGTTCACGCGGAAATGGTCGACAGGCTTTCCGTCGATATATACAAACCAGTCGGGCTCGTAGTATATCTCACTGAAGACTGCAAGACGGGTGCCTGAAGTGTGGCTGCGGTAACGCAAGTAGTCGGGATTGTAGGGTGTCTGGTGCTCGATGCGGATGAAGTCGCTGCTGTCGGCAGCGGAAGTGAACTTCGCCATCTCGGGAAACTCTTTGGTGTTAATCACGGCGGTGACAGCAGGCTGGAAATTGTGGAGGGCGAGGATTTCCTCATCGACGGTGCTGACGGCTTTGATGCTGTCTACCAGCCAGCAGTTGCCAAGGGCGTCAGGATTGCGCTGCACCTGTCCGTTCTGGGTGACGAAATAGCGGGTGTTGAGCATGTTGAAGACATTCATGTTGCCGTAGCGAAGGTAGAAATCGATGAGGTTTTGGTATCGGCTCATCTTTACGGCACTGTAGCCGCCCACCTGATGGTGGAAGGCGGCGGGGTGTGAGTCGTTGAAGGGGTCGCTTTGGTAAAGGGTGTATACGCGGTAGTTGGTGTCTTTGAAGTAGGCGGCCTGTTCATCGATACTTCTGTCTACATCGGGGGCGTCCGAGAGGGTGACTTCAGGGTCGTCTTTGTCGACGAAATTCTCACTGTTCAGGTAGCGGCGGTCGATGCCCCAGAGGTCTATGACTATGAGGGCACCCACAATGGCCATGGCTACACCTGCTTTCTTGATTTTCTTGTTGGCGAAGAGCCAGAGGGCGGCGGCGGCGAGGAGGATGAAGATGATGGAACGCCATGAGTCGTTCATGAAGAGGCTCTCTCGGTCGGACCTGAGGGCGGAAGCGAGTTCTTCAGGCCACTCTTTTTCTATTTGGCTGCTGTAGTTGAGATTGCCAAAAAGCATCACGGCAAGGATAATCAATACCAGACTTCCGGCGGAGATGTAGATGCCACGGATGATGCGTTTGCGGTCTTGCTCGTTGTTATTGGGGTTAAAGATATTTTTGAGAGTGAGGGTGGCCATGATTGCCATGCAGACGTTAGCCAGCACCAAGGCCATACTGGGAGTGCGGAATTTGTTGTATAGAGGCAGGTGATTGAAAATCCATTCATTGAATGACAGAAAGTTGATGCCCCAGGAGAGCATAATGGAAATCAGTGTGGCGGCGAGAATCCACCATCGGTCAACCCCTTTCACCACTATCATGCCCAACAGGAAGAGGAAGAAGACAATGGCACCGAAATAGACGGGGCCGCTGGTGAAGGGCTGGCCACCCCAGTAGAGGGGTGCTTTCTCACCCCAAGGGTATTGGTAGCCGTTGTTGGCGAATGCGTTGACGAGACTGGAGTTGTCGGAGACAGGCTCCATGGAGCCGCCTCCCATGGCACCAGGTACCAGCAATGTGTAACTTTCGCCGATGCCATAGCTCCAGCTGAAAGCATAGTTGATGTCCAGGCCGTTGGAGGTATTCTGTTTGCCGGGGTTGCCGTTATGGTAGAGGGTGTCGGGAGTGACGGTGAGCTCGTTGCCGCCGCGCATGGTCACTTTAGCGTATTCCTGGCTGACCATCAGATTTCTGGAGTTGCAAGCAAAACTGATGGCAGCACCGATTACCAATATTCCGACGGCAACAAGGAACTCTTTGAAATAGCGTTGTTTGAGGGAGACGACAAAATATGTCAGCCCCAGTATGATGGCGCCGATGATGGTGTAATAGGTAATCTGGATATGATTGCAGAGCAGCTGTAACCCTAGTGCGAGGGTGAAAAGGATGCCTCCCCAGAGCCAGTCTTTCCATTTGTCTTTGCCCTCACGGGGTTTTCGCAGGCAGAGTATCATGCCGGCAAGGATGGGAGCGGCCATGGCCAGTGCCCATGCTTTGGTGATGTGGCCTGCCTCGACAATGATGATGTTATAGCTCCCGAGGCCGAACGACAGGGCGCCAATAAGGCTTATCCAAGGGTTGCACCCTAGCGCGAGCAGGGCAATATAAAAACCGATAAGGTAGAAAAAGAGCACGCCGGCATCGCGGTCCAGACCGAGGTATCCCAATGTTCCAATCTGCCTCATTGGCTGGTAGACACTTTTTACCGGCGGGTTGCCTCCCACTTGGTATCCGGGCATGCCGCTGAACATGGCACTGTTCCAATGGACGTATTCACCTGTTTGCTCATGATAGTCTTTGGTCTCTTTTACCATTGCTTCGAATTTCACGGTATCGCCTTGCTTTACGATTTTTCCGCTCATGACCGGAGAGAAGTAAATCAGCGACACCGCCAACATGGCGGCAACCATTCCCACATGAATCCAAATGTTTTTCTTCATAATATTATTAACTTTTTACTTGATTCTTAACTCTTAATTGTCGGGTATTCCACGCGGACGTGGTAGATACTCATCATTTTTGTTTTCAGGAAGTTGCGTATTTTTGCGACATCGCCGTAGGAGAGGGGGCAGTTCTCGAGCTGTCCGCTGGCGATCTTGCCGTCGATAAGACGGTCGATCATCTCATCGGTGGCCTCCTTGGTATGCGTCTTAAGGCTGCGGCAGGCGGCCTCGACGGTGTCGACAATCATCACTACAGCAGTCTCGCGCGAGTAGGGACGGGGTCCCGGGTAGCGGAACACACTCTCGTCGAATCCGCCGTCGGGATGAAGTTCGCGCTCTTTGGCGTAAAAGTATCCTGTCATGGTGGTGCCGTGGTGTGTGCGGATGAAGTCCTGCACCTCTGCGGGCAGGCGGTAGCGGCGGGCCTCTTCGAGACCGTCGGTGACGTGGGCGGTGATCATCCGGGCGCTTTCGGTATAGTCCAACTCGTTATGCGGATTGAAGTCGCCTGTCTGGTTCTCGGTGAAATAGAGCGGGTTGCGTATCTTTCCGATGTCATGGTAAAGTGCACCTACCTTGGCCAGCAGCACGTTGCCGCCAATCTCGCTGACGAGGTCCTCGGTGAGATTGGCCACCTGCATCGAGTGCTGGAAGGTGCCGGGGGCGCGGCGGCTGAGTTCCCGGAGGGCTTTGTTGTTGGTGCTGCTCAGTTCAAGCAGCGTCAGCGCCGTGGTCATGCCGAAGAGTTTCTCGAAGAGGTAGATCAGGGGGTAGGCGAGGAGGGTGAGGATGGCGTTGAGGAAGAAGATCAGGTATTTGTCGCCCTCGAGGGAGTAAAGGTTGGTCTCCTGGCTCAGCACACCGGCGGTGTAGATGAAGGAATAGCTGCAGAAGATCACCACTGCCAGAACGAAGAACTGGCTGCGCTTCTCCAGGCTTCGCACGGCGATGATGCTCATCATGCCGGTGACCAGCTGGTAGAAGATAAACTCATACGAGTTGGGCACCAGGCTCGCGAGGATGATAACCGTGGTGAGGTGGATGTACAGCGCCACCCGCATGTCGAAGAAGACTCGCATCAGGATGGGGACTATGCAGAGGGGTACGATGAGAATCCATTCGGGAGACTCCCAGGCCATGAGGGCCTCGAATGCCGACATGAGCAGGATGAGGACAAGGACGAAAGTGACTTTCCGGGTGTCTTCGAGAATGGTGTGGCGCGTGTTTTTCAAGAACATGTAGAGTGCCACGAAGGCGATGACCGCCAGCAGCACTTGCCCCGCCATCTGGCCCCACAGGTTGTATCCGTCGGCGAAGCGGCGGTCGTTCTCGGCTTCGAGGGCCGCGATGCGGCGCCCCTTCTCCTCCGACACTTCTTCCCCTTTGGCAATGATGAGGTCGCCGGTCATTACCAGTTCGCTGGTGTTGCTCAACTGCGAGAGCCTGCTCTCCAGCTCCAGTTGGGTCTGTACTTCGTCGAGCACCAGGCTGGCGACCAGGATGGAGTCCCTCAGCAGGCCCGGCTCCAGGTCGTCGCGTGTCACGAAGTCCCCCGCCTTGTAGAGGTGTCCTTCGTTGCCCGAGGCACCGTCCAGCACCACTATCTCGCGGTCGGAGGCGAGGGGCTCGTCCCATTCGAGATAGCCGCGGCGGTAGATGTCGGCGATGGAGTCTTTAAGCCGGTGCATCTCCTGGGCGCCCAGGGAGCCTCTTCGTTCCTCAAGTCTTTTCAGGGCTGTGGTGGCGGCGTTGTCGTTCCGGTGGTAAAAAAGGGTGGCTTGGGCGCGTTCTTTCTGCTCCTCGCTGGCCATCTCTCCTTTCGATTTTGTCACGGCGAAATCATAGGGGGCCACGAGGTCGTTGTCTCTCCAGATTCCCCCGACCTTGTAGTCATAATGGGCCCCGTAACGGGTATGAGGGAATATGGCGACAATGGCGACGGAGGTTATCAGCATCGCCAAGATCTTGTATGTCAGTCCCAAATGCCGCACTGCGGCAGATATAAAGTTCTTCATAGGTCACAAAAAATGCAACTGCAAAAGTACGTATTTTTTTTGAAATAAGCGGATAAAAAAAAATTTCACCGTCGCACAATTTTTTTTGCGGTTTTCGGTTATTGTATAGAATTGAATTGAATTAAATATAATTAAAAGATAAAAAAATGATGAAAAGAGTCCTTTCTCTGGCTGCTGCCGTAATGATTACGGTGAGTGGCGTTTTCGCCCAGAACAGTTTCAAGGGTATTGTGAAATACAAAGTTGAGTCGACGGGTACTGTCGCGATGAATATTCCCGAGGCCGCCGCCACTGCCGAGATCAAGGTTGACGGCAACAACCTTTTCACGAAGAGCCCCATCTTCCTGATGAACTATTTCGGCGCCGAGTGTGTGCTTATCAACAACCTGAAAAACACCATCTGCATGGATCTCAGCATGTATGTTGGCTACCTCCGCTCGCAGGGCGCCGAGTTCGACTATCAGGGCAGCGGCAAGATTTTGATCAAGGACGAGTCGAAGCCCAGCGATTTCGACTCCCTCGAGATCAAGGATACCGAGCCGGGTCACTTCTACTATGAGTATGTGGCGGGCGAGACCAAGGAGATCGCAGGCAAGACGGCCAAGAAAATGATCCGTCACCAGTATGACGAGGAAGGCGTGGACCATCCGATGGTCATGTGGTACAGCGACGAGATCGGCCCCCAGATCAACGTGCTGTTCAGCGGCATCAAGGGTATGCCCCTGGAGTGCACGCTGGATGCCGGCGAGGGACGCGCCATCACCTACACCGCCACGGAGATTGTGAACGGTAAGGTGAAGGAGGTCGACTTCCTTCTCCCCGACGGTTACGACAATCTGAGCGAAGAGGAACTCAAGACCTTCTTCGAGCAGTTCCAGGAAGAGATGGAGCTGCTGCAGGGAGAGTAATTGGAGTTGACGGTTAATGGTTAACAGATAACAGTTAAGAGTTTTGGCAGGGACAAAGACGAAGTCTGTAACGAAGCCGAAGACGGCTCCGAAACGGAGCGCGAAAGGTAAAGGCAAAGGGTCTTCCCTCAAGGGGAAGGCTTTTGCTGCTTTTCTGCGCAGCCGGCAATTCGCCCGCATGCGTGGCGCTTTTTACATTATGTTTGCGGTCTTTCTGCTGGTCGCAATGGCAGGATATTACGCTACGGGTTGCGCCGTGAGGCCAACTGGCTGGGCTCTGTCGGCGGAGGCGTGGCCTCGTTCTTCGCCTGCAGGCTCTTCGGCATAGGCAGCATGGGATTCTCCCTGCTCTTCTTTGTCTATGGCATGCGGTTGTGGGATTCGGTGGTGCTTCCGTGGTGGAAGACGCTGGGAAGCACGGTCTTCTGGATGTTCTGGCTCTCGGTGACGCTGGGATACATCGGCATTCTCTCGTCCGCCGACACCTCTTATGAGCCTTTCGCAGGCATCGGACTGATGCTCGGGGCTCCGCTCGCAGACCTCTTGAGCTGGTGGACGCTGGTGCTGCTGGCCTTTGTCGCGGTGCTCTTCCTGGTTTTCGTCCACAAGATGGAATTGCCGGAGGTGCATATCCCGAAAGTGGATTTCAGGAAAGTGACGGAGGATCTGAAGCGTGTGGGCAGTGAGGAAGAGAAAGATGAGAAGGAAAAGGAGAAGAAAGAGAAAGGGAAAGCGGAGGTGGTGGATCTGAACGAGCGGAAACGTCTGGAGGACGAAGGCGCCGAATTCGAGGCACAGGCGCTGGCGCTGTTCAACAGCCATGCGGAAAAGAAGAAGCCGGAGATTCCGGAAACTCCCGAAACTCCTGAAACCGAGACAGACCCCGAAACCCCGGAGGAGGTTGTTTTCGACATTGACGAGGAGTTCGCAAAATTAAACGAGAAACTCTCCGGGCATGCGGAAACACCCGCCGACGACGGAATCGACTTCAAAATCGAAGGGGAGACGGATACTCCGGAGATTCCTGCTGACCAGGAGGATGACGAAGAACCCGAGGAACCGGAACCCGTTGAGGAACTCGACGAGGACGACTACCGCCGGCACTATGGTGTCGATGAACCCTACGACCCGCATCTGGATCTGGCCGACTTTGAGATGCCCGATACCGGAATCCTCGAGGACTGGGAGGTGGCCAACACCAAGGTGACAAAGGAGGAGCTGATAGCCAACAAGGACCGCATCGTGCAGACCTTGAAGGACTACGGCATCGAGATTACTGAAATCTCGGCGCAGCCGGGCCCCACGGTGACGCTCTACAAGATCAAGCCCGCTCCGGGCGTGCGCATCAGCAAGATCAAGAATCTTGAGGACGACATCGCCCTGAGCCTTGCCGCTCTGGGTATCCGTATCATCGCACCTATTCCGGGCGAAAGCAATGTGGGTATCGAAGTGCCCAACGCCAAGCCGCAGATCGTGGCCATGAAGACCATGCTGGAGAGCGAGGCGTTCGAGAAGGCCAAGGAAAAGATGGACCTTCCGGTGGCTTTCGGCAAGACCATCTCGAACGAGTGTTTTGTCACCGACCTGGCCAAGATGCCGCATCTGCTGATGGCCGGTGCCACGGGTACCGGCAAGTCCGTGGGACTGAATGCCGTGCTGGCCTCGCTGCTCTATACGAAACATCCCACCGAATTGAAACTGGTGCTTGTGGATCCCAAGAAGGTGGAGTTCAGCCTCTATTCGGCTCTGGAGCATCACTATCTGGCCAAGATGCCCGATGAGGATGAGGCCGTCATTACCGACGTGAAGAAGGTGGTGCGCACGCTCAACTCGCTCTGTATCGAGATGGACACGCGTTACGACCTCTTGAAACAGGCCAAGGTGCGCAAGATAACGGAATACAACGAGAAGTTCTGCAAGCGCATGCTCAATCCCGAGCACGGCCACCGCTACCTGCCCTATATTGTGGTGGTGATTGACGAGTTCGGCGACCTCATCATGACGGCGGGCAAGGAGGTGGAGTTGCCTATCGCGCGTCTGGCACAGCTGGCCCGCGCCGTGGGTATCCATCTGATCATCGCCACGCAGCGTCCTACAACGAACATCATTACCGGCACCATCAAGGCTAACTTCCCGGCCCGTGTGGCTTTCCGTGTCACTTCCGGCATCGACTCGAAGACCATCCTCGACACCGGCGGCGCGCAGCAGCTCATCGGCCGCGGCGACATGCTCATTTCGCTGGCCGGCAAGGATATGATACGATTGCAGTGTGCCCTTATCGACACGCCGGAGATCGAGAAGCTTGTGAAGTTCATCGGCGAACAGAGGGGATATCCGGAAGGGTTCGAGCTGCCGGAGTACCTCGACGAGAACGAGGAGCCCAACAAGGAGTTTGACGCCAAGCACAAGGATGAGTTCTTCAATGACGCCGCGCGTTTGGTGGTGGCCTCCCAGTTCGGAAGCACGTCGCTGTTGCAGCGCAAGCTGCAGCTTGGCTACAATCGGGCCGGCCGCATCATTGATCAGCTGGAGGCGGCTGGAATCGTGGGACCCAGTAACGGAAGTAAGCCCCGTGATGTGCTGATTCACGACGAGGTAAGCCTTGAGGAGTTGCTGAAGCAGTTATGAATAAAGAGTTAAGAACTAAGAATATGAAGAAAAAGTATTTGTTTTTGGGAATGATGGTGGCAGGGATGCTGTTTGCGGTGGGATGCTCGAAGGAAAAGGCCTGCCGCTGCTCCGTACTCCACTCCTCCAAGGTGCGTGTGATCAAGATCAAGGGCGGCAACTGCGAGGATATCAAACTCTTCCGCTATCATACCGACCAGGGAGTCCTCAAGATCGATTCGTTGCTCTGCACCGATTATGAATTTGCCATCGACTCGATTTATAATGATTGACGGTTATGGATTTGCAGGCCTAAGGCCTGCGGTTAACGGTTAATGTTTATCGATATGAAGAAAAAATATTTGTTCCTATCTTTTCTGGCCATTGGAGCCGTTTTTGCCTCCTGCGGTCGTGAGCACCACTGCAAGTGCTTCTATTCCAACAATCC
>Ga0265298_10005617_pt1 | contig 15661 bp, 11 predicted proteins | sample AusTroGonzalo_MG_3_FD_193486 | JGI IMG/M metagenome (GOLD analysis project Ga0265298, IMG submission 193486) | Bovine rumen microbial communities from tropical cattle in Woodstock, Queensland, Australia - Gonzalo_01 | ecosystem: Host-associated > Mammals > Digestive system > Stomach > Rumen ... | reverse complement strand
TATTACTAATATTTATTTTTTTCTCTAATTGTCTGAGGTTGTTGATAGCATCGGTATCGCCATTGGCAGCTGCACGACTGAAGTGTTCAAGTGCTTCGTTTTCTCTGCCACAGAGCCAGAGAGCTACACCCAAGGCGTTCTGCGCGCGCTCGTCATCGCGTACCGTATTTAAGACGTCAAGTGCTTCATGATGACAGTCGCTGCAATCGGTGCGCAACAGCTCAACGGCATGATTGATGGTGATGGCCACCTTGTCAGTCTCTGACTGGTAATATACGCGGATATATCCTGAGTTACGCTGGTCTCTCAGAATGTGTTGCTTGATGTAGTTCCACGTGCGTCCACCATTCATGCGCTTCAGTTTACGCTCTCGCTGGTTCAAGTCATCCTCACTGTCAATGATAGCAAGTGCCTGACGCAGTTGCTCCGTTGACTCAGGCTGTTGCGCCTCAGCCGCAACACACTCCTCCAACTGTGCCCTGAAATCATCCCAGGCCTCGCCACCGCCTACCGTACCAAACAGCGAGTCGGGCAGTTGCAATTGCTCCTGCACATAGCGCTGGAGAGCCATTGCACGGTCTCGACCTAACTGTTCGTTGTGGGCAACAGGTCCTTCGATAGATGCGAGACCCACAATCTGGATAGTCTTCACATCAATCATGCTATCCACCATGATATGATGGGTAATATCAATGATCTGTTGCAGTACCTGAGCATTGTTGCGGAAGTCTGGTAGCAGTTCAGAGCGGTCAAAGGGGAAGTGAACGTTAAGTGGTCGTTCATCACGACGAATCTGTCCAGTAGTTCCTACATGCACCCTTGACAAGGCCGGGATAAAGACGAATGTCTCTGTAACGGGCTTCGGTAGAACAACTGGTTCTGAAATGGAAATCGTCTTGGCCGGACGGCCAGGGATGTTATAGACGATATTGATGGCTGCCTGCGGCATAGCGAACCATTTGCTCTCGTCGCCAATCTTATCGCCACAGTGAACACACGGATAGCGGGCAAACTTGGTGTAACCGATAGCCGCTCCTATCAATGCTTCGATATTCCAATAGCGCCCCAAAGGCCAAGAGTAGCCATAGAAGGCACCGAGTGCACCCAGATCACCCTGACGACGCTCGTCGCGAACGGACTTGTACATTCCAAACGGGAACTTAATGTCGCCCACATTATAGTGACTGTAGATGAGGTTCGCACCAAAGAAATGGTGAACATCAACGGAGTCTGTCCAGTAACGCAGATCGGGCGAAAGTAACAAATGACGATATTTTCGCGTGGTTTCATCGTCCGTTGGCCAAGGACGGAAGCCGCCCGTCAGGCCCATTGACCAGTGACGATTCAGTCGCACGCCGACCCTCAGATTAGGGGTCAGCGTAGCATCGTACAACAAATTATTGCTGATAGTAACCTGCTGCGCCCAGACATGTGTGGATATCAGGGTAATAAACAGTGATATGATGGTTGATCTTAACATATCTTGCCTTTGTCTGTGCTTTTTGTTTTTGATTATTTGACAAAGATACAAAAAATGAAAAGAAAACTAAATGGAGTTTTATGCTTTCGCTTTTAATTATGTCCGATTACGTTATTATTTTGTCCGAAATGTAGCTTTTTGATTGATTTTAGCCAATGGTTTTGTTATTAGATGTTAATTTTCCCCGGGGGGGGTATTGGAATCCTTTTCATAGTACCTACGGAATTCAGAAGGCGTCATTCCATAAGTATTACGGAAGTTTCGGATGAAAGTGGCAGCGCTCTTAATGCCGCAAGCCTCGGCAATTGCACCAAGTGTGTATTCAGGATGTTGCTTGATTAGTTGTATCGCATACTCCATTCGTTTGATGTTGATATAGCCTGGTACATTCGTATTAGCGAAACGCTGTATAACAGAGGGCAGATTGTTCTTGTCAGTACCAAACAGGCGTACCAAATCGTCACGACCGAAATTAGGATCTGCAAACAAATGCTCCTTCATGATACGTTTGTCAACCTCCTTAAATAGTTTGAAGAGCTTCTGATCAGCATCAAAATTGCCGTTTTCATCGGTAAAATTAGCGTCACCGTTAAGAATAACTATATCACGATAGTGCATCAGACGCCTAACCATTTCAGTCATCTGATGGTTCCTTTTACGCTCTATTAACCCTTGATATAGAAGAATAAATATCAGGACAAGTTGAAAAAAGCCAGCTACGGCAAAAATATAAATAATGTGGTCGTTCATAGATGTGCGTTATAGTATTCTGAAGGCAAAAGTATAAAACATCTGACAAAACACCAAGAATAATATTGCTAAATTATTTTATTTTCCCATTTTTCTTTGATTCTCTAAGGAAAAACACTAAATTTTCCGAAAGAAATTACATGCAATCATTCATTTAAATTTTTAATTATATTTTTCTTATTGGCCCTAAAAAATCGCAAGCCATTGGGGACTTGCGATTTTAATTGATGTGTTGATATAATAGAAGTCTTTAGTCATCGGCAAGGACGAAGTCGAGTTGGCGCTTTTCGAGATTGGCGCGGGCAACCTTGATGCGGATGGCATCGCCGAGTTGGTATTTCTGATGATGACGGCGGCCAACCAGCTGGTAGTTGCGTTCGTCGAACTCATAGTAGTCGCCGTCGAGGTCGTGCATGCCTATGAGGCCTTCGCAATGGTTCTCGTCGATCTCACAATAGAGACCATACGACTGGATGCCTGAGATATGTGCATCGAACTCCTGTCCCACCTTGTCGGCCATAAACTCCACCATCTTATATTTAATAGAATCGCGCTCCGCATTCTGTGCGGTCTGCTCCATCTCGCTGGCGTGCTCGCAGAGCTCTTCGTAGTGGTCCTGATTGGCTGAACGGCCACCATCCTGATAGCGAGTGAGCAATCGATGAACCATCATGTCAGGATAGCGACGGATGGGGGAGGTGAAGTGAGTGTAGTAGTCGAAGGCCAATCCATAGTGGCCGATGTTATGAGTGGAGTATTTTGCCTTCATCATGGCACGAAGGGCGAGTGTCTCCACCAGTTTCTGTTCGCGCTGTCCCTGCACATCCTCCATCAGCTTGTTCAGGTTCTTTGATATCGCGCCACGTGTACCACTGGTCTTCACCTTGTAACCGAAGGGTGCCAATGCTGCGCGTAACGACTCCATTTTCTGTGGATCGGGCTGGTCATGAATACGATAGACAAAGGTCTTGCCTTTGGGCTTCTGGTCGTGAGCAGCTTGTTTTTGGCCTTTTACGTTGCCTATGAACTCTGCCACTGTGCGGTTGGCGAGTAGCATGAACTCCTCGATGAGTTTGTTGGCATCCTTCGACTTCTTGAAATAGCAGCGTGTGGGCTTGCCTTGTTCATCGACATCGAAGTGAAGTTCCTCGCGGTCGAACTTCACGGCACCATTCTTGAATCGTTTGTCGCGTAGCTTCTTAGCCAGTCGGTCGAGCATAATCAGTTCGTTGGCATATTCGCCCTGATAGGGTTTTGCCTTTGTGGCAGGTGGTGCGGGTTCGCCTGAACCTTCCACAACACCGTTCTTCTCCAGAATGTCCTGCACCTCTTCGTATGCAAAACGACGATCGCTCTTGATGACGGTATGAGCCAGATGCCAGTCCTTGATGTTAGCCTCTTCATCCAGTACAAAGATTACGCTGTAGCAGAGCTTTTCCTCGTCAGGACGCAGCGAACAGATAAAGTTGCATAGTCGTTCGGGGAGCATAGGGATTGTGCGATCAACGAGATAGACACTCGTAGCTCGTTGTTCCGCTTCGCGGTCGATGGTGGTTCCCTCTGTGACATAATGGCTCACGTCGGCGATGTGAACACCTACCTCATAAAGACTTTTAGCTGTTGGCTTTTGGCCATTGGCATTCTCGCCAACAGGTCTTATCGATAGCGCATCGTCGAAGTCCTTTGCATCCTTCGGGTCGATGGTAAAGGTGGTCACGCTGCGGAAGTCCTCACGGCGTGCAATCTCTCCAGCGCTGATCTCAGAAGCAATCTTGTTGGCAGCCTCTTCCACCTTCTTCGGATATTTATAGGGTAGACCGTATTGTGCCAGGATGGCGTGCATCTCCACGTTGTTATCGCCCTGTTCGCCCAATACGTCGATGACCTCGCCCAGTAGTTTCTTCGATGTCTCCGATGGCCATTGTGTAATCTTCACCACCGCCTTCTGACCAGTCTTTCCGCCTTTCAGCTTCTTTTTGGGAATCATGATGTCGTGGTTGAAGATGTTACCCTCCGTCACGAGGAAAGCAAAGTCTTTCTCTACCTGCAGGATACCTACGGCCTGGTCGTGCTTGCGCTCCAGTATCTCCGTTACCATAGCCTCCTTAATATGGTTCTGACGACGAGCCATCATGGCCACCTTCACACGGTCGCCCCCCATTGCAAACATCGAGTTGCGCTCAGATACAAAGATGGGTTTTCCGCCATCGTCAGGGAGGAATGAGTTCTTGCCGTTCGCCTTGCGGATGAAAGTTCCTTCTTGCACTTGTGTTTTCAGATTCAGACGATAGGAACTGTTGTCCACCTTGCTCACATAGTCGTCCCAAGCCATTTCGTCGAGCACGTCAACGGCCAGCATCTTTGCCGGATGTGTGTCCAGTCGTAATGCTTTAAACACTTGTTTCAACGTGAGTGTCTCGTTGGGATGAGCCTGAAACAGTCCTTGTACGGCATCGGCCACCTGCTTCTTTGAGAGTCTCTTACCACCTTTTTTTGCCATAATTCATTAGCTTTTTAGTTTTCTAAGTTTAGCAAAGATAGATATTTATGGCAAAACTTCCAAATGTTTTTTAAAAAAATAGTATCTTTGCGAGATAAATCTCGAGAAAGTACTTCCGCTCGGTAAAAAAAAAGAATAAATTCTTTTGTTTTGCGCTCGCTTAATCGTACCTTTGCACGCGAAAAAATACTGATTATGAAGATATTGGTAACAGGAGCCAGCGGATTTATTGGCTCATTTATCGTGGAGGAGGCACTGAAAAGAGGCTTTGAGACGTGGGCTGCTATGCGTGGAACCAGCTCAAAACAGTTCTTGACCGACGAGCGCATCCACTTCATCGAACTGAATCTCAGCAATCAACAGCAACTGGAGGAACAACTGCGTGACCATCAGTTCGACTATGTCGTCCATGCAGCTGGTGTGACCAAATGTCTGAACACCAATGACTTTTTCCGCATCAATACGGAAGGAACGAAGAACCTCGTTCGTGCCCTTGTCGCCTTGCAGATGCCCTTAAAGCGATTCGTCTATATCAGTTCGCTCAGTATCTTTGGCGCTATCCGCGAACAGCTGCCCTATGAGGAAATCCGCGAGACGGACACCCCACAGCCTAATACGGCCTACGGCAAGAGCAAACTGGAAGCCGAACGCTGGTTGGCAGGTAGTGCTGAGGGACAGACGTTGCCTTATGTCATCCTGCGTCCTACTGGCGTCTATGGCCCTCGTGAGCGTGACTATTTCCTCATGGCAAAGAGCATCAAGCAGCATAGTGATTTCGCTGTTGGCTATCAGCAGCAAGATATCACCTTCGTCTATGTGATGGATGTGGTACAGGCAGTCTTCCTTGCTTGTGAGAAAGGTCAGCAAGGCCGTGCTTATTTTCTCTCTGATGGTGAGGTCTATCAGTCATCAACTTTCAGTGATCTGATTCGCAAGGAGTTGGGCAATCCTTGGTGGATTCGTATTACAGCACCTATCTGGGTACTACGAGTCATCACTGCCATTGGTGATAAGATTGGTCATCTTACTGGTAAGATATCGGCACTCAACAATGATAAGTATCACATATTGAAACAGCGTAACTGGCGCTGCGATATTCAGCCAGCCATCGATGAGCTCGGCTATAAGCCGGAGTACACGCTGGAGCGTGGTGTGCCCCTTACGATTAAATGGTATAAGGAACACAGGTGGCTGTAAGACATAAGAATTCAGTTTTACGAGGTAAAGTTTTGTAGAATGGGTAACCTGAAGAAGATATTCTCCATAGAGAAGAAGCCGAAACGAGGCTTGTACATTTTTGAGTGGGCAATGATTGTCTATGCCCTCTTCACTCTGTTGCTGATGTGTTTCATGTACACAAAGCTACAGAATCCAGTATCAATGCTTTGGTTGCGTGTACAGTCGATAGCGATTGTTTTGGCATTGTGGGGTGTCTATCGCATGGTGCCCTGTCACCTGACCATCTTTTTCCGCGTGTTGGCTCAGATAGCCCTGTTAGGCTCCTGGTATCCTGAAACATTCGAGTTCAATCGCATGTTGCCTAACCTCGATCACGTGTTTGCAACCTGGGAGCAACAGCTCTTCGGCTTTCAGCCTGCTCTGGTCTTTGCGCAGAAATGGAGTCATCCCGTTATCAGTGAACTGCTGACATTGGGCTATGTGAGTTATTATCCCTTATTGGTCATCGTGCCCCTGTTCTATTTCTTCTATCGTTACGAGCAGTTTGTGAAAGCCTCATTCATCATCATTGCCTCATTCTTCCTGTTCTATGTCATCTTTATCTTCCTGCCTGTAGCTGGTCCTCAGTACTACTATCTTGCAGCAGGTGTTGACAATATAGCACAAGGCATATTTCCCAATATAGGAAACTATTTCGAGACGCATAGCGAACCGCTACCTTCTCCTGGCTATACAGATGGTTTGTTTTATAAGATTCTGGTGTGGTTTCATGATGCCGGCGAACGTCCTACAGCTGCTTTCCCCAGTAGTCATGTAGGCGTTGTCACGATTCTTCTTTGGTTGGCTTGGGATACGAAGAATCGTCGTTTCTTCTGGATGCTTGTTCCCTTTGGTGTCCTGATGTTCTTTGCCACCTTCTATATTCAAGCCCACTATGCTATCGATGCCATCGCAGGCTTGTTTACGGGTGCTATCATGTATTTCCTCCTTAAAGGCATCTATGGAATAATGAGGAAATAATGAGTACGTTGGCTTCGTACCACGAGTACGCCCAGGACGAACTTACAGTACGAAGCCTACAAACTACTCTTATAGATTACTTCTTGTCTTCCTTCTTCACGGCAGCCTTCACTTCCGTTGCCTTATAGCCGAACTTCTCAAATCCCTTAATGATTTTCTCGGGCTTGGTCTTGTCGGCATCGTAGGTGATGGTGACACGCTGGTTGGGAATGTCGCATTCAATCTGCTTAACACCCTTTTCGAAGCGGAGGTTACCCTTGATCTTGTTCTCACAGCTGGTGCAGTGCATCTGTGGCTGTGTGGTAACGACAACGGTCTTGATGTCCTTGGCCTGGCTGACAACTGCGGTCAGCATCATGGCGCATACTAAAGCGAAATGTTTCATAATTATTTGTGATTTTATAAATGTTTTTTTTATCTGTTTGTATTATAGTCTGCCGATGTTCACACGGATACCTGCGTAGAACATAGCTCCGTGGACGGGACCCCATACCATCGTTGGGTCGAAACGGCTGCTCCATGGGTCGGTAGCATTGATGATGGTCTGCTTCTGACGGAAACCTGTGAGATTCTCACCTCCGATATAGATAGAGAAATGACGATACCAGCGAGTAATCTGGGCAGATACCTGCTCGTAGGCAGAGAAATGATCGTCCCAGAGTCCGTCAACAGGTGTTGGCATGCGGCCTCCACCGTTCAACTGAAGGGTGGCGTCGAACTGCCAAAGACCAAGTGGCGTCTTATAACTAGCAGTTACGAGACCCTTGTAGCGACTGGTCAGGGGCTTCTCCATGAGTTCTCCTCCATAGGTACACTTCACATCGTTCCAACGCCAAGCGGCAGTCAGTTCGAATCCCTTGATGATAGGGTAGGTGGCATCCACTTGAAAGGTGTTGGAGTAAGAACGACCATCGAGATTGGTGATGCGTATCTGCGAGGAGTTGCTGTCATAGTCGATGACGGCCTGATTGTTGAAGTGAGTGTGGAAATACTCTGCATTCAGCTTCAGTGTCTTGTCGAAGAGCGGAATGTTGAACGAACTGCTGATACCATAGTTCCATGCGCTCTCCTGCTTCAGGTCGTCGATGACGAGTTGGCGACCGCTGGCCAGCAGGTTGCTGTTTTCGGCCAAGGCGTGAACTGTGCGATAGCCCTTACCAGCAGAAAGACGAAGGCTGACAGCCTCAATAGGCGTGTACTTCAGGTGGAAGCGAGGCGTAACGAATGTGCCGTACAGATTGCTGTGGTCGGCACGCACACCAGCCATTGCCGTCAACTTTGTGCCAAGGGTGTAGGTGTACTGTAGGTAGGCTCCAGGCACCGTTTCTTTGGTAATCGCATATTCGTCACTTTTTACCTTCACCTTTTCATCTAAATAGTCATGATTGAGCGATAGTCCTGCGGCAAGATTGTGCTGCTTGGTGAAATTCGTCTCGAACAACAACTGAGCGTAAGCATTCTTTTCATTGACTTTATATTGCTTATGTCCGTATTGTGCGTCGGTCTGGTGAAGTGATACACTTCCCATCAGCGCGATGTTGGTTCCATGCTCAGGGTCGAGGATAAAAGCATGCTTCATGTATCCCTCATAGCGGTCGGTCTCAATACCTATTTTATATAGATGAGATGGAGCGGATGGAAGATGGGATGCGGTATGCTCCGTCTGTCCGCCTTCACGCTTCTCCTTGATGATGCCGAAGCCTCCATGAAAGATGTAGCGATCGCCTTTCCATTTCCAACGGTTCTGCATGTTCCATTGGCGCACGTTGGGCTGGTCCTGAAAGCCATCGTCGTTGATATCGTGATGAGCGAACTCGTCCTGATAGTGCATTAATATGTTGGCACTCAATTGGTCGTTCATGTGGATATTGGCATCGGCATTAGCCTCTAAGCGACTCTGGGTGTTGCCAAAGAGGTTGACGGTAACACCCTGCTCGTCCTCGGGCTTCAGGTACTCTACGTCGATTTGACCAGTAATGCTTTCGTAGCCGTTACGAACCGACGAGGAACCTTTTGACACCTGAATGCTTTTCATCCAAGGGCCAGGCACATAGTCGAGCGAATAGGGAGCAGCAGCTCCACGGAAATTAGGGAGGTTCTCAGTAAGCATCTGAACATAGGTGCCGCTTAGTCCCAGGAGTTTAATCTGCTTGGCTCCTGTGGCAGCATCGCTATAGTTTACGTCGACGGAAGGATTGGTGGTGAAACTCTCGCCGAGGTTGCAACATGCAGCCTTGAAAAGCTCCTCGCGACCAATCGTTACACCATTGACAGGGCCAACCATGCGGCGCGTGCCAGCACGACGAGCAGTAACGGTAACGTCGTTCAGATTCTGGGTTTTCCAAATGTCGTCATTCTGCAGCGAGTCACTCTCTTGTGCATACGCCGACAGACAAAGCATCAGAATGATGCAAGTGATATTAAATCTCATGATTTCAGTATTTGATGTTAATATGGTACAATAATCTGTCAGGAAACTGCCACAATAAAGGCAATCCCCTGATAATGTTGAATCATATTAAGGAATCAAATAAGTAAGACGCAAATGAAGTTCAGGTAGTCGCGAGGCGGACTTTTCCATAACCTGTAAACAGACTGAACAATGGGCTTCCACACCACGGATAACAGCCATTCTGTTGAGAAATCGGGGAGAATGGTGAGAAGCGGCTGGAAAATATGGAAATCAGTATCCACCTGTTGATTTGTCACTGTGGGTGAGAGTTCCAGGTGGGTTACAGTCATGCACTTGGAGCGAATGCTGCAACAATTGTCTTCTGAGTGGTGAGTCAGGCTATTTCCAATGGCAGTCACTACCTCGACTGTACCTGAATGCGCACAACGAATGATGTTGATGCCATTTCCAATAAATAGGATTGTCATCAACAGCAACAGGGATACTAATATGTGCAAAGCCTTCTTCATTCGGCTGCAAAATTACTTGTTTTTTTACAAAAGGCATCAATAAAGCCGATAAAATTTGTCAATTTGATGATTATTTCATATTTTTGCAAACAAAATCTAAATACTATTTATTTTTGTGTTGGAAATGAAGAGACTACGAATACTGCTAGTAATATTGCTTGTAAGCGTTGCATCTATAGTGGAGGCTCAAAAAACAGTAACCGGTGTCGTGACCGATACGAAGGGCGAACCGCTCTATGGCGTGACGATTCGTGAAAGCGAGGCAAATAATTCGGCTGTAACCAATATCAATGGTCAGTTTAGTATCATTGTCAGTAATGATGCTGCCGTGCTTCTGTTCCGTTACATGGGAATGGAACCTTTCAAAACCAGTGTGAAGGGAAAGACAACGCTCAGTGTGAAGATGAATGAGCAGACAACAACGCTGGCTGAGGCGGTGGTGGTCTCGACGGGTTACCAACGGTTAAGTCGCGAACGCTCAACGGCAGCCTTTGGATTCGTGGACTCAACGAAGCTGAATCGTGTGATGCACAAGGACCTCCTTTCAGCATTGGAAGGACAAGTGGCCGGCTTGCGTATGGATATTAATCCCAATACGGGCGAAGGCAGTCCTATCCTGCGTGGCATAGGCACTTTCTCGAATAATGTTGGCACGAAGCCGTTGATTGTGGTCGATGATATGGCCACGAATATGGAACTGTCGGAAATCAATCCTTACGACGTAGAATCGATAACGGTGTTGAAAGATGCAGCGGCAGCCAGTATCTATGGCGCGTTGGCAGCCAATGGCGTTATCGTTATCACGACTAAACAAGGAAAGACCAATAAGACGACTGTCAGTGTGAATGCCGACTGGTATATTTCCACGAAGCCATCGTTCGATGCCATGCACTATGCCTCGACCTCTGATATCATCGACTATGAAACCAATGTGTATAATGCACGTGTGGCCAGTAGCGGTAGTGTGAAAACATTGTTCGACACCTATAAGAATAACTATTATTCTCCGCTCTATCAGTTGTATCGTGACCAGGCTGAAGGACGTATCAGTCAGGCTGATGTGGACAATACGTTGAATCAGTGGCGACAGAATGACTATTATTCGCAGTATCGCGATCATGTGTGGCGTACTTCGATTACTCAGCGTTACAATGTGTCGTTGTCGCAGAAGTCACAGAAGTCCAATCACTTTGCATCGTTCAATTATGAGCATGACAAGAACCGTATACAGAATGATAACAGCGATGCTTTCAGTATCTATCTGAAATCTAACTTCAAAGTTTCCAAGTGGTTGGATGTGAAACTGGGCATTGATACCCGTTTCACTAACTCAAGTACTCCCGACGGCTCCTATACCAGCTATACGATGCAGGAGCGTTACGCTTCCATTGTGGATGGTCAAGGTAATTATGTGTACTCGCCCTACGTTAATGTGAGCGGCTATACGGGAGGCTCCATCAACGGATCGCGTGTCCGTGAACTACAGGAACAGAATATTGGTGCTCTGTTGCCTTACTCATTCAATGTACTTGAGTCGCTGGACGAAGGTGTTACGAAGAATCGTAATGTACGTATGCGTCCGTTCATTAATTTAGAAGCAAAGTTCTTGAAGTGGTTCAAGTATAATGTGATGTTCCAGTATGAATGGGCACAGACACGTAAGGAACAGTATGATGAGCCAGACAGCTACCAGATGCGTCTGACCCATAACGCATTCATTGACCAAACTACACAAACATCACAACTGCCAGAAGGTGGACGCTATTATCAGCAGACCAACAACTCGCGCCGTTACACCTTCCGCAATCAGCTGAATTTTGAAAAGAGTTTCCTCGATTTTAAGCATAACGTGAATGCCATCATGGGTATGGAACTGCGAGAGAATCGTTCATCACGTCCCATAGAACAGTTGATGTATGGTTATAACGATACGGCTCTTACCTCTGTCAGAATGGATTGGCAGTCACTTTACAATGTAGGCATAAACAGTTTGGTCTATAATGAAAATGTAAAGATGAGTGGCTTGTCCACCAGTCAGAGTGAAGTGTTCCACCGTTATGCCTCGTTCTATGCAAATGTGGGATACAACTATCTATACAGATATAACCTCACAGGAAGTATTCGTTGGGATGAGGCCGATCTCTTTGGCCTTGATACAAAGAACCAGCATCATCCATTATGGTCAATCGGTGGTGGCTGGAATATTTCTGAGGAACAGTTTATGAAGGGTATCTCATGGCTCGACTTCCTGAAACTTCGTGTCACTTATGGTGTGAACGGTAATGTTGATCAGAGCTCCACTACCTATTTCGTAGCTCGTTACAGGACTGAAGGTTCTGACCCAACCAACTCGCAGTATCTCAGATATACAGATGATAACCTGCCCAATCCGAAGTTGCGTTGGGAGAAGACGTCAACGTTTAATGTCGGTATGGATTTCCGTTTGTTGAACAATCTGCTGAGTGGTTCACTGGAATTCTATAATCGCGTAGGCGATGATCTATTGGTGAGGAAATACTTGGATTCGACGATTGGTGCCACTTCACGCGTGATTAATAATGGTAAGATGCGCAATCAGGGCTTGGAACTCTCGCTGACTGCCAATATCATTCGTACGCAAGAGTGGGGACTTACGGCTACACTGAACTACGCATATAATAAGAACAAAATGCTTAGTGTAGAGCATAATCCAACTGATATCGCCTCAAACTTCATTACTGCCCCTGAGAACTATCGTATCGAAGGAACCAGTTACAATACTTGTTGGGCCTACCGACTGAGTCGTGTGGTGAATGGCTATCCTGTTATCCTCGATGCCGATGGCAATGAGATGGCGAAATTTGATGCCGACGGAAATCCTACGGAAGTGACCTATACTTCAACACTAAAGGGTACAGACGCTTTGGTGAACATGGGAACATTCACCCCCATCCATACTGGTTCACTGTCGCTCAATCTGCGTTGGCGCGAACTGGAACTGAACACGCTGTTCATATTCTCTGGTGGTAATAAACTGCGTCTCGATGTCACAGACATGAACTCATATCAGATGACGACTGACCATGTGAATGACCATACAGTCAAGCATTACTATGAGATGCCCACAGGAAGTGTAGCTCAGCAGAATGCTTCGACCTTCTCTGAATGGTGGCGCTACTGTGATGAGCAAGTGCGTAGTGCCGACTACTTGAAATTGCGTAGTATCAATCTCGCATATCATTTGCCTGAAGATATCATCAAGAAGATAGGAATCGGACCGACACGTCTGACGCTTCAGGTGAACAATCTGTTCTATTGGTCGGCCGCGGGGCATGATATTGATCCTGAGTCCTACTCCGTTAAGACTGGCACTCGCACCCTGCAGCAACCTAAGACGATTAGTATAGGATTCTCTACAACACTTTAAATTAGTAATGAGTAATTAGATATTTGTAATTATGATTAGACATCTCACATCATACATCATACTTCTTGCTTCTTACCTGTTCTTTTTTACGTCTTGCGATTCTTATATCGACATTACACCGAAAGGAGCTGTCATGGTACAGACTGCTGATGAGTACTATGAGTTGATTGTCAACCCCATGCGATCGTATTATCCCTCGCCGTTTATCCTGCTCACCGATAATCAGTGGGCGAAGGAGTCTGACATATTAGGCAATGAGAGTACCAGCGCCGATGGTATCAACTTCACTTTCAACGAACAGGCGGATCGCACGCTTTTGGCCGATAATAACCTTTATGAAAACATGTATAGTTTCATATTGCGTTCTAACCTTGTCATTGAGAATATTGACAATGCTAACGGCCCTGATGATATCAAAACTCTTGCGAAAGCAGAGGCACGCACATTCCGCGCTTGGGATCACTTCCTCGCGGTCAATACTTTTGCCAAAGCCTATGATCCAGCTACAGCCAGCCAGGATGGTGGCGTATGTATCGTTAACTATTACGATTTGGAATCTACGCCAAGGAAATCCACTGTTGCTGAGGTCTATGACTTCATCATTCGTGAACTGGAAGAGTCGGTTGACTTGTTACAAGAGAAACCGGTGAACATCTATCATCCCAACAAGGCTTTTGGCTATGCTTTGTTGGCTAAGGTCTATCTGTTCCATCGTGATTGGGAGAAAGCCAAGAAGGCAGCTGAAGTGTCCTTCTCGTTGAACTCCGCATTAGCTGATTATAATCTGATTAAGAATGCTGGTGGAACTGTTTACTATAAGGAGTTCGCTAAGGAAAACAATCCCGAAGTGCTCAGCTATATGTGGATGGCAGGCTGGGGAGGTGGCGAAGAAGTCTGCATGATGCATTATGGCATGATTAGTCCTGAGCTGAAAGAACTCTTTGCCAGCAATGATTTACGCTATAGCATTTTCTTCCGTGATAAAGTGACGGCCACCAATCAAATCGGTAATTGGTTTGATCAGGGTTCTGGTGCAGCCATCTGGTTGCCAGCCATTAAGAATACTGATCGATTCACCTATATGTCCGTAGGGCTTCGCACGGCCGAGGTCTATCTGATGCTTGCTGAAACAAATGCAAGACTGGGCGATTTGACCACTGCTACAGGCTACATCAACCAGCTAAGAGCCAAACGACTGAGCGGTACGAGTACGGATATCTCAGTTCCTGCCACACAGAAGGAAATGATGGATTCCGTCATTATGGAAAGACGCAAGGAACTGCTTTTCGGCTTCAATCGATTCTTCGATCTGAAGCGATTCAATCTTGAACCGGATTATCAAAAGACCATCACGAGAAAATTCCCAGTAGTAAACATCAGTGAGACTTATCCTCAAAAGACCTATACACTGGCCCCCAACTCACGACTGTATATTATTCCCTTCCCACGTTCGGCTCGAGACAAGAATCCGAATCTGACACTTAACACGGATGAGTAAAATTGAAGCATTATAAAAATGAATAATTTAAGAATTAAAGAATTGAAGAATATGAAGAAATTTTACACTACATTATTATTTGCTCTCATGGCAACGTTGTCTTTCGCACAGGAAAAGAACGACACGGTGTATGTCATGTTTGACTTCAACCTCAATCCTTGGAAGCTTCCTACAACAGGTGTAGCATCAAAAGGATGGAATCCAGACTATGAAGATTCCAAGGGATTTATTATGAACACAATCACTCTTGATTGGACGATTGCCGATGGCTCTACCAAGAAAGTATCCGTTGTAGTGACTCCTCCCTCTGATTTCGATCCTGAGGATGGTGGAAAACCTGCGTTGATGTATTATGGTCCGGACTTTGACCAGGCAAACGATGGCAGTATCTCGGCCACGAAACTCTGGATGAATCCAGGATGGACCATCCGTTTCAATGCCCCCGAAGGTTATAAGTTCGGAAAGATGTTGTTCTATTTCTATCGCAACTCTTATTTTGTACTTGATACGGAAGAGAAGATAAAGGTCAATCGAGATGGCTCTGAATTTGAGGAGACGCACAAGATTTGGATTCCCAGCACTCCCAAGAAGAATCAGTATGATTTGGAATGCTGGCAAGGCGATGAGAAAAGTGTCCTCTTTGACTATCCTTATGTAAACAGCGTTTTCGAGAAGATTGACATGCGTTTGGTTCCTGCAAGTTCTGCTGGTATTAGCGAAACGAAGATTCAAAAGGAGAATACTGTTGTATATGACCTTCAGGGTCGCCGCATGACGGAAACTTCCCACAAAGGAATATATGTTAGCAATGGCCGTAAAATTGTAAAATAAGCATAATTATTCAGACCATCTTTTCAGTTGTCGTTATTTTTGTTGTACCTTTGCACACATGATAACAACAACTAA
>Ga0265298_10005616_pt1 | contig 15663 bp, 17 predicted proteins | sample AusTroGonzalo_MG_3_FD_193486 | JGI IMG/M metagenome (GOLD analysis project Ga0265298, IMG submission 193486) | Bovine rumen microbial communities from tropical cattle in Woodstock, Queensland, Australia - Gonzalo_01 | ecosystem: Host-associated > Mammals > Digestive system > Stomach > Rumen ... | reverse complement strand
CAACATCCTCGGCGAAATCTTCGCCCACTTCTGCATCGGCAAATAGAGCCTTAGAAACAACTCTGAACAACTTTGAACAACTTGAAGTAAACCGCTAATTTATAGCGGTTTACTCGTTTTTAACACTTCGGGTTGCATATTTTTTTCTTCAACTTTCTCGTACTATTTTTGTATCATATTTCTACCGCGAGTGTAAACTGTGTTCAAATTGTCTTCCATTATGCAATATTTGGGACAAACGTGGAACAGCATGAAACTTATCCAAAACGCTACTGACGGGACAAAGTGGAACACAGTGGGAAATTACGGAACTGAATGGAACAAAAATGGCGGTTTTTCCGCAGAGTTAAACCTTTATAATGACGCACATTTATGGAAATAGAGAAACGATGTCAGTGGTGCGGGAAACAATTCATAGCACACAAAATGACGACTCTTTACTGCTCTTCAAGCTGTGTTAACAAGGCTTACAAGGCAAAAAAGAAACAGATGATGAAAGAAGAAGTCGAGCAGGAACAACACTCCAAGTTGCCCATCGTTGAAAGTCTTGGAGACAAACCATACCTAAGCCCAATGGAAGCTGCAAAGCTTCTGGGTGTGGGAAAAACAACCATATATAGGTATATGGCTCAGGGGCAATTCAAGGTTCTTAGACTACCGGCCAAGACCCTCGTAAGAAGAATTGATTTGGAGGCCATGTTTGACAATGCCCCCGCATATGTCAAGCGGAACAACCACAGGCATAAGATCGAGCACGATAGCTATACAATGAAGGAGATTTGTGAGAAATATCAAGTGACCCGAAAAGTGGCCATGCGACGGATTGAGCAGTTCGACATCCCAAAGATATACGAGGGACGCAATGTGTCCTTCTCAAAAACTGCCGTTGACAGGTACTTTTCCGAACTCATCGAGGACTTTGATAAGGAGAATTACTACACCATCCAACAGGTTATGGAGAAGTTCAACATGTCCTACTCTGCCGTCATTTCTTTTGCCAAACGGCATAAGTTACCAAGGGTCACCAGGCGGAGGGAAGTGTTCTATTCCAAACCCCATATCGACAGCCTGAAAGGTATTGGTGAAGCTATTGATCCTCTCTACTACACTTTCAAGGAGGTGATGGAGAAGTACGGATTCACAAAAGATCAAGTAAGCCATTATCTCCATACCTATCATATAGACCGCTTCAAACGAGGTACTTTTACAATGATTAACCGGAAGGAGTTTGACAAGACAATCAAGGAACGCATGCATGGATTCACAAGCATCTCTGAACTCAACGCAAAGATTGAAGAAGCAAATGAAGACCGAACAAGAACAGAGCAAATCATACTTCATTCTGGTAGCATTGAAATCATACCAAGTGTGGAATCAGAGAATGATGCAGATGGGTACGAAGGCTATATTAGTGCCGAGGAGATTGCTGCACGATACAAACAAAGTAAAAAGTGGGTTGGCTTCCTACTGCGTCAGAAAAAAATACCGAGGGTGCAGGTAGCAGGAATCCTGCTCTACGATGAGACAGCGGTTGACGATGTATTCAGCAGATACTCGTCACCAGACTCTATCACAGAATGGTACACCACAGATGATATAGAAAAGATGTACAACATGACACCTGTGGCCAGACGCAGCTTTACTCATCGTCACAATATCCCTACAAAAAAGGAGTATGGCATCACGTATTACTCCAAGCTCCATGTTGACTTTGCACGTAATCCAGGGCTCCAATATGCCGAAGACTACTACATGGTCGAGCAGATTATGGCCAAGTATCATGTTGACAGGGAGACTGTATATGGTATTGTCAGATACAAAAAAATCCCGAGCGTCAAAGACGGCCAGTTCAGAGTGTATCTTAAATCCGCCATCGATAAGTACTTTTCCGATAAACAAGAGAAGGACAATAAGAAATAATAAGCTCAGACTTATCCCAGCATTATTTTCAATTATAATCCGCTGATTGCCATCAGCATAAAATAAGTCAAGACATTTGCAAACTAATAAAACAATAAAGACATGCAGTACTGCAAGACAATCACACTTCGGAAACGCATCCTCAAATGCGGGATGATTTCCCTCTATCTGGACTATTATCCAGGCTATCGTGACATCATTTCTATGAAGACCATCCGTCGTGAATCACTTGGTATTTACATTTATCCCAAGCCTCAAAACAAGCGTGAGAAGGACTTCAATAAGGTAATGATTGAAAAAGCTGAAGCCATCCGTTGCAGGCGTTTTGAGTCCATCGTGAACGAACGTTATGACATTTTTGACAAAAAAAGATTCAACGGCGACTTCCTTGCCTACTTCTATCAGATGCTTCAAAACAAAGACCCCAAGTGGAGGTTTGTCTATGAACACTTCTCATACTTTGTTGGCGGCAAGTGCCGCTGCGAAGAAATCGACGTTGATCTGTGCAACAAGTTCCGCGAATACCTTCTGACAGCAAAGAACATGCGCAACGGCAGACCGATGGCCATCAACTCAGTCGCTGGCTATTGGTCAACATTCCGTGGCTTCCTGAATATTGCTTACCGTGACAAGATGATCCGAACTAACCCCAATGACTTCTTGGACAAAATCAAGACCATTCCTGTTGACAAGCAGAGTCTGTCAATGGAAGAGCTTCGCAGGCTTTACCGTACTCCATGTGACATCGACGTACTGAAAAAGGCATCAATTTTCGCTTGCTTAACAGGTATGCGCCGAAGTGACATCATCAATCTCAGATGGGAAAACATCAAGGAATACGCCGACGGCAACAAGTATGTCGAGTTCTATGCACAAAAGACTAAAACACGTAACCTTATCCCCATCACCATGGGAGCATACGAACTCATCTCTGAGGGACGAAAATCCTTATATGGACCCGTATTTGACGGGTTTGAGATAGACATGGCACGGAAACCGCTGAAAACCTGGCTTGCTAAGGCTTGTATCAGAAAGCGGATAACATTCCACTCATTCCGGCATACTTTCGCATCGCTTCAAGTGGAACTTGGCACGGATCTCTACACTGTCCAGCAGCTCCTGGCACACAAGAGTGTCACAACCACACAAATCTATGCTTGTCATGCCGACCCAAAGAGACGGGAAGCTGCCGAAAGGATATCATCCATGCTTCTCGGTGATGATGGTAAAAAAGTAACGGCTCAAACCAAGAAAACGAAGAATTGTGGCTAAAGATTGCGAAATACCTCAATATATTGAGGCGACGCAGAAATATGCCAATTAACCACAAAATCCATAATTATGATGGATTGATTGCTGTTATTAGTGGATAATTCCGTAACTTTGCGCTCAAATTATTGATATTTCATTAATATGAAGAGCAAAAAGGTTACGGAACTTTTCTTTTTGGTTGTAGGCTGTATTGCAATGGGTTTTTATATAGCAATGCTTTTCGAATGGATTGATTGTGCCGACTGGTTCACACTTCCCTCAAAGTTCATCAGCGGACAGTATGAGCAAGCAAAAGCCTTCGCACCCATCTTATATATTATCCTGGCGCTGCTGGTTCTTATCAGGATGACATTCATCAGTTATGCAATGGGCAAGACGGTAGTTGTTATCCCTCATAGTAAGCAGTTGCGTCTTGTCACTGGATCAAAAAACGATTCAATGACAGAAGAGCCTGAGAAAGATAAGACTGAGGTCATCAGAGAACGCCATCAGCAGCAGCTCATACAACGTAAGCGTCAAATTATGACATGTGTTTTGGATTACGTGGAGTTCACACTGGCCCCCTACATGAAGACCTCTGACCTCCATGTTTTTTGTAACAACATCAAAAATTGGGAGACCTCAAAGGACATTGAACCTTCGCCGTCCATAACCAACGGGCAACTTTCAACATTGGACCTCAGACATTTAGCCTGGAACATCGGAGAACGTTTCAAGTGGAATGGTGAGCAGCGGGCCATATTTATCAAGCGGTCGTTCCCCAATGAGTTCAGAGATCTTGAAATCAAATCAATCCGGCAAAACCTGCGACAACATGGAACTTGCATCATCCCGATAGACATCCCGGACAAAGGCTGTTTCAAGTTTCATACCCCATCCGCCAGCTTGCCATAAAACATTTACCTGCTTGTTACAACTTATTCTGACTTATTCCAAACTTAACTTTTGATGACATCATCCAGCATTGAATCAGTCTGTTACTTTGCCCTCGGAATCATAATAATTTCGACAATATGCAAGAACAGATTACATTCAACGACCTTCCCATGATGGTCTCACAGGTGCTAAGCAAAATGGAGCGGCTTGAACGTGTAATTGAAACCATCAGAGAACGGATAGACGGCAATTCCACATCTTCAGCCGAACATATTCCAATGACTATTGACGAGGCATGTGACTTCCTGAAGATGAAGAAATCAACAATGTACTATCACGTAGAACGTGGCAACATCACAGTCACCAAACGAGGGAAAAACTTCATTTTTTTCAAAGATGAACTTGTGCATTGGCTTGAAGGCGGCAGGAAAAACCAGGAAAGCAGCATGAATACAGACGAAGAGAATGACATGCGCCTGGCTTCATTTAGACGAAAACCCAAAGGATTCTATCCAAGAAGATGACTCATCCCCACCCAAGATGCGCCCATGCCAAATTTCTGTGTCTTTCTACTTGCCAGCCATTGGCATCGCTTTTGTCCATCACGTCTCGGCCTTTCGTGCAAGCATGAAAGCCTTCGCAGTATTGGACAATGACCAGTGAGAGTCGCTGAGAAACTCTGTGATGTATGTACTGGAGAATGCAAGTCTGACAACAGACATGCCTTCTCTTTTCCGTACATATAACACGGAGTTTCTTTTTCGACGACACTCACAGGTCACCACCATGCAATGGCCTGGCAGGCAGATTCATTGTTGGCATGGACTGCATCACCACCCTCATTCATCTGAAATATAATAGCTTCATATGAGATTGCTTTATTTTCTTGTAGCGATGTAGCGAAGCACAAACAACCCCATTGTTCTTTTTAAATATCAGCGACTTACGCTTCGCTACATGGTTTATTTTAGGTTTTGTTTCGCTACAAAAAACAGGGGCGGCCTGCCAAAGGTGACCCCTGCATTGTTTTATTAAAAACTAGTCGTATGAAATGAAAAAAGTTAGTTGGTGTTTGTATTGCTGCGGTTATTTGAACTCATTACACTTTGGACAGAACCAGTATGATTGCTTCTTCTTTTTGCTGAACACGCTTATCAGCGGCAGACCGCATATCGGGCAAAGCTTGATGACAGGCTTCATCCGCAGGTCCGCATAGAAGATTGGTTTCAGAGTGGTTGGATGTACACAAGAATTCTCCTGACAGATCCAGAAGTGCTTCTTGGTCTTCGGGGAATACTTGCGTACAAGCGTTTTACGATGGCATACAGGACATTCCCTATTGGGAACCTCCTGGCCTTCAGCTGCTTTGATTGTCAATGACATACGAGGAGAGGTCTCTTCTGCGAACTTAATGTTTTCGCGAACCATCCTCTCGGTCTGCTCCATAAAGTCACCTAACCCCATCTTGCCATCGGCAATGGCCGAGAGATTATACTCCATTTCTGCCGTGAGGTCAGGCTTGGTCAATGATTCGTGAATGTTCTCGATCATTGCCACGCCGAAGTCAGTCGGAACGAGTTCCTTACCCTTTTTCTGAATACAGGGAAACGAATGAGACTTTCCTGACGATATGGCGAGCAAGTCAGCAATGATGCTATCACGAGTTGCCGGCGTTCCAATGCCTTTGCACTCCTTCAGTTTCTCTCTGTTAGGATTGTCCGGGTTGACAAAACGCCAGATATTGGTCATCGCTGCCAGCAGCGAGCCTTCCGTAAAACGCTTAGGGGGAGTGGTCTTCTTATCCTCTATAATATATACAGGTATAGGGAACTCATCGCCAACCACAAGGTTTGGAATGTCTTTGACTTCATCCTCCTTGTCATCCGACTTAGCAACACTACGCCATCCTGGACTGACAACCGCCTTGCCAGTTCCTGCGAACATACATCCTTGTGCCTCTATTTCGTATTTGATGGCGTTGTATTTACAAGGGGGAAAGAACTGGATGATGTACCGCATGGCTATCATTTCATAGATCTTGCGCTCCCATTCGTCCAAGTTTTTTGGGACAACGCCAGTAGGTATCAGCGCATGATGTGCGCTGACCTTGTTGTCATTGAAGCAGCGACTCTTTATTGTGGAGTCGGCATGGAGTGCAGCCTCCATGCCATAATCGCCAAGGGATTTCAAAATTCGGACACCATCCTGGTGTTGACTTGATGGGATGTAATTACAGTCAGAACGTGGATAGCTCACGAACTTCTTTTCATACAAGGACTGTACCCTTGCAAGCACACTCGACGGAGACATGCCATAACGCTTATTGGCTTCCACCTGCAAAGTATCGATGGAGTAAGGCAATGGCGAACCTTCAGTCTGGCTATGCCTCTCGCAGTGGGTGACCCTTGCGGTTTTATTTTTGATTTCTTCCTTGATCCGCTCCAGATATTTCCGGTCAATGATACGCCCTTCGCAGTCAGTCGGAGCATCCGCTGTCGATGTCAATGTTGCCGTGAAGGGGATGCCGCCCTTTGAGAGGTTAGCCTTCAATTCATAGTAGTTGATGGAATGGAAATCTTTTATCTCCTTTTCCCGATTGACCACCAAAGCAAGCGTGGGTGTCTTCACACGCCCTACACGCCAGACACAACCATTACCGCCTGTCCGGGCACTGATCGTATATGCCCTCGACAGATTGATGCCTACTAACCAGTCTGCCCGTTCACGCGCCATGCCTGCATGGTACAATGAACGAAACCGTTCATTCGGCACGATATTGTCAAACGCCCGTTTCATACTGTCGCTGTCTTTGGCATTGATGAGAATGCGCCGTACATCCCCCTTATAGCCTACATATTCCAATATTTCGTCAATCAGCAACTGCCCCTCACGGTCAGGGTCACCGCCATTGACTACGACATCGGCCTTCTTCAAAACAGTGCGGATATACTCAAATTGTCCCTTGGCTGTTGGCGAGGGGAGTTTCTTCCATTCTGTCGGGAATATGGGATATTTCTTAAAATCAGCATATTCCTTACCGTAGGCCTCAGGCATAGCCGTCATCAAGATGTGGCCAAACGCCCATGTCACGATGACATCATCTTTCTGGTAGCAGTGCTTGCTCCTACAAGCGGCATAATCAGTCCACAAGTAAGACGCTATAGCTGTGGCGATGTCCGGCTTTTCTGCAATATAAACTGTCATAACGATTATGTTTACAGGTTCCTTTGAATGATATTTGGTGACTGGTGTCTTGTGCGGACCATCGTTGGGTATTCCAGCTCCACATTGTACATGTGGAGAATCCTGTAGATGTTGCTCTTCCCTTGATAGCCCGTCCTTGACATGATTTCCTTGATGCTGTAACCCGCATTGTACATATTGATGACCATGCGGTATTTCTTCAGTTTCTTCTCCTGGTGCTTATCTGCAATGAGTTCTGCCTCAAAGTCATCAAAACCTTCATCACGCTTGTCTGTGCGCACATTGACAATGGCAGAGAGCACATTCCTGGTGCTGCCATTTGGGAACAACTCATCGGAGGTGTCCAAACCATCGAACAAAGAAATAATCCGAATGTGCCGACTTAGGCAGTATTTCAGGAAAAACACCAGATCCGTGTGATTCTTGAAGGCATTGTCAAATGACAGAAGCACCGCTGCGTCGCCTTCATTGAGTTTGCCGAGAAAGCACTTCCATTCAAGACGATCATTGTCATCCTTGTCCTCAATATGGATAGGGGAACATTGAAGCTGTTTCATCTTTGAAACCCCCACTTCAATATTATCAACATATTGAGCATTATTTATATAGCCGACGCAACTCATGTTGTACCTATTGCTGCAAATATTGAGCGCAAAGTTATATTATAATTATTTAATAGACACTTTATTTGTCAACTTTAACACTTTGTTTTGCAATCAAATAAGCAAATTGGTTCTGTTTGGTTCTATTTCTCAATAAAATGATACCAATAATTAAAATATTAGGAAATAATATCAATATATTGAGCAAAACACAGTAGTTTTGCATCCTGTAAATCAACCCAAACATTTTTTATAAGGATATGATCACATTTAACACGTTCAAAAACTCAAAACATTTGACATTAAAACTATGTTCATTATGCCTGACGGTTTTCCTGTTTTCATCATGCTCCAGTGATGACAAACTTGATTTCAGATCTTCAAATGATGCGTTAAGAGCATATCAGGATTATCTGAGTTCCGTCAAAGAAACAAAGACCTGCAACACTTCATCATTCTGTAAAGAAATCAAGGTATGGAAGGAGATCTCAGATACCGTTTACCACTTTCTGATGAAGGATTCCACATTCATTAAAGACTTACATTGTGCAAATGACTATGCATCAATCCACGACTCCATTCGTTTTGAGTTTCTCAGACTGACTGAGACATGGCGGTACTCATACGAGGATGTTCTGCAAATCAAGGAGCAGACATCCATATTCCATGAGGACAATGAGCTGCACGAGGCCGTTATTGAAGCGCAGCCTTTCTTTGTCGCATTAGACAGTGTCCCTGTCTTTGTAGCCAACAAGAAAGATATTCTTTCTCAATATCGCAGCCTGTTGAAGCAAGCCATACAATCCGGCATCCATGATAAGGCGGCCATGCTTGACTTCATCGGCAGGGAGGATATTTTGTTCCGCTCATTCCTGATTCACATCTATGAGATGGATAACGAGCCGTTATCTGACATCACACAAGAAACGGAACGGATTTGCCGGAACATCTTTATTGCTGCGAAAAACGGAGAGATTGCTGCACGAGACGCCATGGTCTATATGTCTATGCGGACGGTCAGACGGCTTTTGCAAAACTCCACCGCCTGCATATCGGACATCAACAGTCAGAAGACAATGAGCAAGGCACAGGGAAATGCCTATCTCTGGATGATTATTCAGCCGTTCATCAGCATTGACCAGTTTTCGATCGCCACACTCACGCCACAGGAGCATAGTCATTTCAACAACATCATCGCACAACTGCCGAAGTCGGTCAAATTTGCCAAGACATTCGGCATTGACCAACGTACCTTAAACTATCTCCTTCCTCAACAACTCTTGAAAATGTATGTATTAACACTCTAAATATTCAAGGATATGATTAAAGACGAAGTAACCAGATTTATGACCTTAGCGCCGCTCATGCTGCCAAAGTTGATAAAAAACACGACAGCCGAAGAAACGGACATCACAGACGATTCCGCCATATTGTATTTCACATTGGAGGAGGCATTGCCAATCAGCCTCGTGATGGATATGCTTGAAGATGACATGGAATTGTCGCTGCTTTATCATGGCACAAGTAAGGACAACGCAAAGCTGCATCATTGCTGTTTCTTTACAAGCCCTGCCAATGGAAAGAACATGTTTAAGTTCAACATGGTCTCAGATAACCGTGAATATGTCAGTGACCTGACCATTTCCATTTTCGACTCACTTGACACAATGGAGAGTGAGCTGGAATCAGATCTGACGTCACATGCCAAAAGTTTCGACTTCATTCAGGCCATGGAGGTTTCTGAAGTGCTTGGCTTATTCTGTCTGTTGGAATGAGAACAGAACTCCTATATAAGATAGCCGACATGATCAACGCCAACAGCACGAAATACCGTGCTGTCATCCCTCGCGCTAAAAGGCAGTATATGACACAACAGGGCAAAATCCTTGTCAAGTCCACTTGTCTTGTCCTTAATGTCATGGTAACGACCCGACCGAAGAACCATGTGAATCGGAGCATCTGGAACATTTATGAAAATGACATCGACAGAATTATCACAAAAATCAGTCGCAGGGATAAGGCGTTTGCACAGCGGATTGACAATGGTGAGCCGACCCTGTTTGACATTGAGGTCATTGTGCGCCGGGCATCATTCCAAGCGCTTAAACTGAAGCTTGTCAATACGGCCTACGACATCTACGCTGAGAACAGTTAATTCAATATTATCCGTATTACTTGTATTACTAAAATTACATATGATAGCAAAGATCATATTCTTCGTATTTCCCTTATTACTGATATTGCTTCCTTTATTGCTTTATCGGAAATACAAACCACCGTACATCATCGTATGGCTTCGCTTGGCATTCGACAACAATGCCAGAAAGATGGCAACGAACATCACACAACTTGTGCTCATTTTCTTTCATGTCACATACTTTGCCGTGTTTCCCGAAGACTACGGTTTTATCTTTTCTTCCTTCATTGTATTCTTCATGTTTGCAACCAAAACAACTGTCCGGCTGATGCTCGCCACCAGACGGAACAAAGCCTTGTATCGGCTCATGGCCATTGCAAGCGTTGCGCTGCTATTCGCACCTCACGCATTCTCGACTTCTTTCTCTTTGGCATTGATCCTGGAATGTGTAACATTCTTTCCATCCAAAGAATCTGAGGACTTTCAGGAGAAGCATCTTAATGAGGAAGGAATGGACAAGAAATTCGTTGACTCCTATTTTAGTTGAAAATAAACATTAACACCATAATAAAACCAATTCGTCATGAAAAAGAATCAGAAAAATAGAACCATCCACAAGATGACATTTGACAACACTCTTCTGGAAATCCTTAAAACGAAAGACAATCACAAGCTGTCTCGTTTTGACGCATTCATGTGGTTAGCGGAGCATATCCTTGATGGATTTCCTTGTTCCCAAGGAGAAGGCCAGTTACAATTGTACAAAGTCACAAACAGTGAACTGGCAAAGCTATGGCATTGGAGCCGCCCAAGCGTCCAGAAATTCACCCAGGAACTCATCGATCTGGGTTTACTTAGACGGGAGCGTTTCGGCAAATATTTTGCCTATTCGCTGACTGCCGAAGCAGAGAAACTCATCAAGTAAATTGATTGCAGACTCTTCAATCTTCTCGAATATGAGCAGGCAGCAACAATCAATGATTGGAACTTCACTCTCCCAAATGGGGAGCTTGCTCCTCCGAACAAAGGGATATGATGTCGAACAAAGGGAAGGGAGTTTTATAAAAACTCTTAGCCTAATAAGAGTTAACATTCATTAACTCGTTAGGCTGCCTCTCCTGAAGGAGTTCCTACGGGGAGCAAGCTCAGGCAAAAGTGATTAATAGACACAAAAAATGGCAGAAAAGAAACAAGTAATGGATGTGCGTCCGAACAAGGATGGCATATCAAAACAGGAAAGCAACGAGCAGCAGCGCAACTGGTCAGAAAACCTTTGGGACAGAAAATCCAAAGACAGCCTTGCCAATTACGACCCGACTCGTGCCCATCTGAACTTCGAGGTCACAAAAGGAGGAAAGGTCCAGCCGATAGACAAGTCCAAGAGCATTGACGAGAGGATGAAAGACATCCTCAACTCACGTGGTATCAAAAATCCTAACGCCAGGGCTAAGGCACGCAGAAAGCAACGGATCCTTGCCCAGATGATATTCGGCGGCAGTAGAGGGCGCATGTTGGAATTGGCTTTCGGGGAGCAGAACGTAAATCTCAATAAAGGGGCGGATAACTCAAAACTGACGAGAGCCAAGGACATTGAGACATGGGCGGCTGAAGTCTATGGCTTTGTTGCCCGAAAATTCGGCGAGGAAAACATCGTCAGTTTCTACGTTCATTTGGATGAAACGAATCCTCATTGCCACTGTACCGTCCTTCCCATTGACGAAATGAACCATCGGATTTCATGGACAAGCGTTTTCGGGAAGAATCCCATGGAAGAGAAAGCAACTTTTACACGACTTCACAATGAACTGTACGAGGAAGTCAACAGTCACTGGGGACTTGAACGTGGTAGCAATAAGGCTGAAACTGGCGCAAGGCATCGCTCGACAGAGGAATACAAGCGTGATCTCATCAACCAGGTGCAGGAGCTGGAGAGCACCAGGGAAGGATTACAGAGGCAGATTCGTAGAGCAGAGATCAAACTGAAGGGGCTGTCCACGATGATAGCGAATTTACAGATTCGGAAAGAAAAAATAAACGAAGAAATAGGACTTATCGCACAGCAACTTGGTGAGGATGGACAGGACAAGGAACAGTTGGCCAATCGCATGGAAGAGCTCCGCAAGCAGATGGAGGACATCGACCTGAAGATGGCGGACAAGCAAAGGATGTTGGACGAAACGGAATCCGAACTATCGAATGCCAAAACGGAACTTGAAAAACTGAAGCGAGCGCATGGCGAAATGTCTAAATCAATCGGAGATGACATCGACAGAAGGGCTGAAATAGTTCACTCAAATATCAATGCCACTTATTATAAGATGGTGGCGTCCTCGATGGAACCCCTTTTGCCTACCCTTAATGCGGAACAACATGAGATTTTAGATAAGTCTGGCTTCTTTGACCTCAGAAACAATTCCCAACATATCATCAACTGCGCCCTTCTGTTGGCCATCAACTACATCAGTCAGGCCACGACCTATGCAGAATCTTGTGGCGGTGGAGGCAGCGGCAATATGTCTGGATGGGGTCGAGACAAGGATGACGATGATGAACGCTGGTGGATGAGGTGCATCTTACAGGCATCCGCAATGGTCAGACCTGCGGGTCGAAAAATCAAAAGAAGCAGATAGCCATCAATCTGAGTAATACAAGTAACATCAGTAACATTAGTAATATCAAAATCAATTACATCATGAAGAAAAAAATTCTGATTTCACTTTTGGCATTGTCAATGGCGACAAGCGTCCATGCAAGTATGATTGACAGCCTTCAATGGGTCACAGTTGACAACCCGGATTTACATCGTCTGACCCCGACACTGACGACTGACTATGTACAGCTGAGTAAAGCGAGTCAGCACTGGTTTATTGGTGTCCAAGGTGGGGCATCGGCATTCATTGGGAACCCGGTAGGATGTGGCGACCTGTTCGACCGCATCATGCCTTCATTCAACGCCTATGTAGGCAAATGGATCACACCTGATGTCGGTGTGCGGTTAGCTTTTCAGGGATTTAAGTACAAGAACAGTAACCTAGACATGGGTGACTACCAGTTGGGACATGCTGACCTGATGTATGATGTCGCCAACTTGTTTCGACAGCCGTCAGAACACTTGCCAAAGTTTGACTTTGCTCCTTTTATAGGTGCAGGACTCGTTCATGGCGCTGACCAGTTCTGTGTCGACGGTAGCAAGGATCGGAACTATTTGTTTGCCCTTACCTATGGCATCCATACACGATGCCATTTCGGGAAACGTTTCTACCTGTCTGGGGAATTGGGGAACTTCACTACATTCCGAGATTTCGACGGCTATGGTTCACATGGAAAGCTATGCGACAACATGCCGTCTTTGACGTTCGGCATCGGATTCAACTTTGGAACGCCACGATGGAATCATGCCGTTGATGCAAATCCTTTCATCAATCAGAACGACAATCTGCTTGCTTACGTAGAACGGCTGGAACAATCCAACAAACATCTTCGTGACCAACGCAATATCGACCGAAAGACTTTAGATGAACTGAAAAAGATTTTGGAGATTGAAGGACTATTGGGCAAGTATGGCTATCTTTTTGATAACAACGACGATGGTAATGCCAAGAACAATTACAGAGGACTGCTTTCACTGCGTTCTCGCATGAAGGGCATGAATGAATACGCCCCGCCTTACTCATTACAGGACAGACCGAATGTTTTGAACATACCCATATACTTCTTCTTTGAGCTGGGTAAAGCTAAGTTGACAGATAATTCCCAATTGATAAACCTGGACGAATTGGCAAGGGTGGCTATCGAGCATAATCTCAAGGTACATATTGCGGGTGCAGCCGACAATGCAACGGGTTCTGAGAATGTCAATTCCGCATTAAGCAAGGAGCGTGCCAGGTTCATTGCAAAAGAACTGTCAAAACGTGGTGTGCCAACAGATAGGATGAAAGGCGTTTCACTTGGGGGCATACAGGAGTTCAGTAACCCGAAAGACAACAGATACAGCAGAGTGTCACTCTATCTGGAAATTGACGACGAGCAATAGGTCAATTAAAAGGACGATTATCGAGTCATCATAGCTGGCAGCCGCTCCTTCAGTAACTATGAGTTGCTGAAGGAGCATTGCCTTTCCCTGCTTCAAGAGAAAAGGAGGACACATCGGGTCATCATCGTGTCCGGCCATGCCCATGGTGCTGATACAATGGGTGAAAGGTTTGCCAAGGAACAAGACCTAACCGTTGAACTTCATCCTGCAAAGTGGAGAGCCTTGGGCAAGGCGGCCGGCATGATACGCAATGCAGAAATGGCAAGAGCCTCTGATGCTCTGATAGCGTTCTGGGACAGAAAAAGCAGCGGAACGGCTCACATGATCAGTTTTGCCAAGCGAAGAGGATTGAAGGTCTCTGTCGTGGAAGAATTGAATCTGAAATCCTCTTTCACATCACACCCAGACAAACCTGTAACTTCCTTAGTACATGATGAGAAACAGTCATCAAAATCATGGCATCGATGAGTGTTTTTGTAATGATGACAAAACCGTAAAACAAGGTATTGATTGCATGTAATATTATAAAATAAGGCCTTCATTGTAAATAGAAGTATCGAATGCCCCGACCAAACAATGTGAATGGTGGTGTTCCAAAGTGCTACAAGTTGCCAAGACTTTGAATGATTATGACGATTTGAATAATTATTCTGCATCAATGAAGCAAGCCCTGACTAACAATCGGATCTCCAATGATGTATTATTTCGTAAAAGGAAGCCTCTCGAACGGTTGGAAGAATTGAAGTGGTTTATACTTAATTAACGTGAGTTTGACTAAAAGAGTCAAAAAATAGTCAACTGGTTATCAATTTCACGCTCCAATTGTATCATCGGTTTCTTGGGAGAGAAGCTGTAGGGAGCTATTCCAGACATAAGGTTATTGATAACGTTATTTAATGACCTGTGCCTTGAGTGCTCAATCTGAGCCATGTTCTTTAACTCATCATGAGCCAATTCGATGATTGATCTTTTCCTGAGCAGCACGTCATCCGAGACGCTCATCCACTTACCTTCAGGATGGTTTTCATAAAGACGGTCAGTTTGATGATAGCCCGCTTCTGCAACTCTACAAAGCGATTGTAGGACAATGTTTTAGGAGACAGATGTTTCATATGCTAGTACACATATTCAAGGTAAAAGTGCTTGGGGCATCAATAACCTGAATTGTGAAACTAGATCAGAATAGTCATATCCTCGGGGTACGACATAATACCGTCACGATAATAGTCATGTTTATTTTCGCTATCGCCATCAGTTATCGCATTTTGAATACTTTTGTCAAAAATCTTGCTAAACACATCACACATAAAAATTATTTCTGTAATTTTGCAATTAGGAAACGTAGCGGTTGTTTTTAGTATTTGTTTTTAGCACTATATAATTTCTAGAAATTCCGCTATGTTCTTAATTTTTAGCTAATTAATTTTCAATGGACTCATGTTTATTAAGTTAATGATTTGGGATAATGGCAAGAAGAGGTTTAAACTATTATTACCTTAGAGATCGTTATAACGGCGTACTCCCACGGCCAACGTTGGAGAAACCAAGGGTCTTTATTAGTCATCAGAAGAATGATTCCGATGCAGCGAGGGCTATTGCCGACTATCTACAGGATGCAG
>Ga0265298_10005615_pt1 | contig 15666 bp, 22 predicted proteins | sample AusTroGonzalo_MG_3_FD_193486 | JGI IMG/M metagenome (GOLD analysis project Ga0265298, IMG submission 193486) | Bovine rumen microbial communities from tropical cattle in Woodstock, Queensland, Australia - Gonzalo_01 | ecosystem: Host-associated > Mammals > Digestive system > Stomach > Rumen ... | reverse complement strand
TGACACAACATATATTGTTCGTCAAAAAACAGACAGCATATATATTCATGATAGTGTTTCAACGGCTAAGTTTGGCGACACGATCATGATTGAAAAATGGCACACTTCATTTGTGGACAGATTACGAATAGATACGCTACAAAAGATAACTATTGACACAATGATTGTTCCACAACCTTATGAAGTTGAAAAGATAAAAGAAGTTGAAAAACCGTTGACTTCATGGCAGCGCATAAGGTTAACAATAGCGGACTTTTTTATAGGTTGTCTGTCGATAGCAACTATTGCTGGAATAATCTGTTTTATTCTGAAATTAAAATGATAAAGAAAATAAGCACACGTGATTATAAGAGGAATGTTGAAACATTGAAGAAGCATGGTTACGAAGTACGGCCACGCATGAGTCACCGCCGAAAGGATTTTTATTTGTCGGTTGATGTTTACAACATGTTTGAGAACAAGTTTCTTGGGAACTTCTCAACTCCACGTAACGCATTAGATTTTTTTCATGATATAATATATTAATTGTTTAGACTGGCATTAGTTCGTAATACTTTTAGGTTTTGTTAGATTCTTCATAAATAATATTGTTATCGAAATCCGTTGTCTGTGAAGATAGCGGATTTTTTAATTCAAACAAAATTCCTTATATTTGCAACGAATAATCAAATCAAAACAATATGAAAAGGAAAGAACTTATTGAAAGAACAAAGAATTGGTGGTATTGTGACAACATAATTACACATCCTGAGCAAGTCGGATTATTACACATGGGATTTCCACGGCTGTTCATACTTATGCGAGATTACGATGTAGCATATTGGGCAACATTCGACAAATGGAAAGAAGATTTAATCGAAGTTAACTTCTTCGACAGTACTGACAGAATGAATACAACAGATGGAGAGTTAGAAGTCTTGTTAATAGATGCTTGGAATTTCTTGTGTCTTGAAGAGCAAGAAGAAGAAAGAAAAGCACAAGAATATGAAGATGATATAGACTATTAGATATAAATTATATTTTTTAATTTTTTATCCCTTGACACAATTAAGTGTCAGGGGATTTTTTTATTCCCTTTATCAAAAATGAAAACAACGATAGAAATTGAACAATTCGACAACGGTAAGACATATAAAGTTACTACCGAATTGGAGAAAGACCATGTCGAAAATGCAGCAATCGTTGCATTAAGTCACAACGAGAATGAAAAGTTAGGTGAACTTATTCTTGGGGATGTGAAAGCATTCTGTGACAGAGAAACAAGTAACAAAGTTAGATTAGTAATCGGTTATGAAAAAACAGAATAATATGAAAGCATGGATAGCGAGAGATAAGGAAGGGCTAATATCTATATTTAATGTAAAGCCAATAAAAAACAAAGGTTTAGGTTATTGGCATTTAAGCGAGATAGGATGGGGAGATTTTTGTTGGGGTATTAATCCCAAAGATATACCGAACATCAATCCACAATGGGAGGATGACGAGCCTATTGAAGTTGAATTTAAAATAGAAAAGATATGACACAAGGAGATAAAGAGTTGCTGTTAAGGTATATGTCTATGGCATTACCTTATAATGTGGTTGCGTCGTGCATAATCATAGACTATAATACAGAGGAAAAAGAAAAAGGAAATCACCCAATTTATAAAGGTGACGGTACTTTGTTTTTGATAGACAAATTGTCTAATAGGGCTTGCATAAGACCGATATTAAAGGGGAAAAGTTACAGAGAAAAAGTATATTTCGAGCAGATGTGCAATAAAGGGTATATTGCCATTGAAAATGTCAAGCCATACCTCCGACCAATGTCAAGTATGACAGATGAAGAAGACAAGAAAAGAATACAGTTAGGTATTTGGAGAAGTTCTCAAGCCAAAGGACATGAAGTTACAGGTATTACTAATGATTATGGATATAATGGTTCACAAGGTTTTCAAAACGCTCTTAATTTTCTTCTTGAAAATCATTTTGACATCTTTGGATTAATTCCTAAAGGTTTGGCAATAGCGGTAACTGAAGAAAACAACCCTTATAACTTAAAGGAGAATTAAGTATGAAATCATACACAGATTTAGAACAAAGCAAGAAGTTGACAGAGATACTACCAATAGAGAGTGCAGATATGAAAATATTATCATTTGGAATTGACATTAAGAGAAGGGTTGTTCCTATAAATGATATAGCAGTACTCAATAGAGAAGATGAAATTCCTTGTTGGAGTCTTGCAGCATTGTTAGAATTACTACCAGCAGCAACCTTAGATAGTTCTGATAACCATTGTTATAGATTAAGATGCAACGGACGGAGATGGTCGTGTCCGATTGTACTACTCGAAGCCTTATAAATTAACAGAAGATTATATATGGAATGGCTCTATATGCATCGACGAACTCCCCGAAGGTGTAAATCCATGTTGGGATGATGAAGAAGCAACAGAGGTTAAACTTAAAATAGAAAAAACATGACACAGGAAGAATACAATTCAGCAAGATTGAAGTTTCAACGTGGCGAGATGTCAGCAGACGAGTTTTGGGATTGCCACGTGGAATTTTGGAAGGGTGTAATCAAGGAGGAATAAACTATGAAAAAGATAATGTTTAATGACAAGTATGGTCTTACACAGGCTGTACTTGAAGGACGAAAGACGATGACAAGGAGAATCGTTCCGCAGAGTGTTCTTGACTACTACTTGTATGAAGCGGAAGACCCAACAATAATCGATGCCGCAAAATATGATATTGGCGAAGTCGTGGCTATTGCGCAAGCGTACAAGGTATTGGATTATACTTTTCACAATTATGCTACCAACCCATCACGTTCTTGTGGCATAAGAAAAGAATACGCTGAAAAGCAAAAGGGTTGGAACAATAAAATGTTTGTTGCAGCCAAGTTTATGCCGCATCACATCAATATTACCGACATAAAGGTTGAACGATTGCAAGACATTAGCGATGATGACATCTTACGGGAGGGAGTATTCGAGGGCGAGTTTATGAACACTTGGGACAGATACTATTATGATGAATGGGGTGACGTTGCTAACCACATTACTTTTAAGACACCACGCAAGGCATTTGCCTCACTCATTGACAAAGTTTCGGGTAAGGGAACTTGGGATAAGAATCCTTGGGTGCTTGCGTATAGTTTTATGTTGATTGATTAAAGAAAGAGGATTGACAATGAAACCAGAACACAACGAACAGAAAGAGAAGAAACCTTACGAAGCACCAAAGATGCAAGTCACAAAGGCTCAGCTGGAGGAGGATATTATGTGTGTCAGCAGTGACAACGACTATAACGGAAAGCCTGGGCACGGTTGGGGCGATAAAAACCACGATCATTTCGGACCGCCGGGGCAGAACAAAAAGAATGGACTTGAAGATATTTGGGAGGACTTTTAATATGAAGAAACCATTATCACACAAGATATAAGTTAGTGTTTTATTTTGTATCGTATGTAAATTGCAGCGATTAGCGAATCGCAGAAGATAATCTTTTTATTTAGTTTTTCATTCCTCGGTGGCTGTGAAGCATAAGGGGAATTTTTAATTTTTTAAAACATATTCAATATGGATATTAAAGGTAAAGTACATCTTTTCTTTGAACAAAGCGGAACGTTTAAAAATGAATTTATCAAACTTGGAATACCAGCAGAAGATTATGATATACAGAACGACTTCAACCAAACCGACCATGTTATTGACTTGTTTCACGAGATTGAAACAGCGTATGAGGGGGGGGTAAGCCTCTTTGATTCAATCACTTGCGATGATTTGATAATCGCATTCTTTCCGTGTATCAAGTTTTGTTCCGTAATGGAGCAAATTCAACATGAAGATTTTTATGACGCAGCTCAACGGCGAAAGAAAAACTTTGGCACAAAAGAATACTTCGTGCGTAAATGGGAAGTCTTACGTGGTTATAGTCAAGAACGATTTTATTTTTACGACGTGCTTTTAAAATTAACAGCAATTGTGCAAATTAGAGGTTTAAGATTAATCATTGAAAATCCATGGCATCCAACTAATTTTACTAATCACTTTTTCTTTTTACGCACAAGTCTTATAGACAAGAACAGAACACTACGTGGAGACTACTTTGTGAAGCCTACGGCTTACTGGTATGTCAACTGCAATCCCACCAACGGACAATCTTTCCAACCGACAAAGAAGTCAGACATAATGAGAATAACAGCGGGTTCTGGTGCACTGCGCACAAAGCGAAAATTACGGAAGGAAATAGATAAAGAAATACTTGATAAATGGTATATAGACCATACATCAGACAAGAATATATGCGATGAAGAACGCAGTATGATTTCCCCCGATTATGCACGTAATTTCATATGCGATTTCATAATCGGAAAAGTTCAAAAACATACACAATTAACATTATGGAATTAGACAAAATATATAACATCGACTGCTTAGAGGGGATGAAGAATATTCCTGACAAGAGTGTGGATTTGATTGTAACTGATCCGCCGTATGAGTTGCAACAATATAATGGCAAAGGAGCATTCGGACGTGCTAACCGTGAATATCATCATGAGATAGATCATTTGCGAAATGGTGTCAGTGACTTGGTGTTGCATGAAATGTTAAGAGTATGCAAGCATCCGAATATGTATGTTTTCTGTTCAAAAGACCAACTACCACAATTATTGAAATTCGCTCTTGACAATAAACTAAGTTACGATTTGTTAGCATGGCACAAAACAGACCCAGTACCTACATGCAATAATAAATATTTGAGCGACACGGAGTATATTGTATTTATGCGGAGGGGTGCTAATGTCTATGGAACGTATGAAACGAAACGTAAATTCTTTATTACGCAAACAAATACAGCAGACAAAAAACTATATGGACACCCTACCATCAAGCCGTTGCCACTTGTTAGCACATTGATACATAATAGCAGTAAACCATCTGACACAATATTAAGGCAGAGCAAGCACAATTGAAATTGTTTTGATATATGTTAGGAGATATTATTTTAAGTATTAAAAAATGGTGGAAGCAATTTATCTGCATACATGAGTATGATTATAAAGAACTACCAGCAAATTGTTCATTTTATAAATGCAAAAAATGTGGACGAATTAAAAAGGAATTTGACTATGACAAATAAAAACAAATTAACATGCGGCTCATGTGCGCACTTCAAAGACGAAGATGTTTTTGGATTAGGTTGGTGTGAGAAGAAAGACCGACCACGCACATGTGTAGATATGCAATGTTCACACTACCTCAATCGTAAACAACTCCGCCACCACATTGCAGTACTACTACAGCACAACCGATGGCGAAGAGACACCAACGATGTAAATGCGAGAAGAATGGTAAATCCTACCGAACTCGGAAAATCAATTGATTTTGCAATCAAAATTCTTAAAGAGATATGAAAAATATAATAGCACAATTAAAAAGAATATGGAGACTATCAAAGATATGTCACGAAACAAAATTGCGAGAAGAACATCGAAAAAGAATGTCAGCACCTATAATATTCTGTGACCGTTATTGCAAATACATGTCACAATGTGAATTTTATCGCAATTGGTATATCGCATATCGAATTTCTGAGCAGAACAAAAGGGAGAACGATACTTCAGAATTTCGCTATCCTTATTTTGATAAAGGGAGAATTACTAAAGATGAATGTTCTGAAAGAAATCCTCGCTTATTTAAAAGAGATAAAAATTGGAAGAGAAAACTTTATGAATGATATGAACGAGAAAGAAACTTATAGGCAACAAGTACTTGGATATAGTATGTTGCTGAAGCAACGCAATAAGAACTTAACCGGTGAAGAAGCCGTCAACATTGCCCGACGAACAATCTGCAATCTTAATATATCATTTGTTCTTGCGGATGTACTGAATTCTTTTTTTATGGATTGTCTGGCCGATTTGTCAAATATGGGCTTAACAGTAAGCGGAGAGGATAAACACAGATTTCTCTTGATGATGAGAGCAATTCAGTCAGCACGACATTTGTCGTCTGCATTCGCTCGGCCTCTATACTTAATAGACGATGCGGACGATGCATGTAAGGCTTCAGATTGGTATTACAATTTTTTGAAGTTGGTTGAAGAAAAAATAACAGATGCACGTAAATCGCACATGTTGATTGAATACTTACTTAACATGCCTTCCGAACATCCGTTGTATAATGTTAAGTACGAAGACTTCAAAGTTTGATGTAAACCAAATTAGTAAAAATATCCGATTATAAAAATAGTTAATTATGTCGGATAATATACTTAGACTTAAAGTCGATAGCAAAGAGTATGATGCTAACTTGAAGCGAGCCGCTCAAGGGCTGTTGCAGTTGGAAGCAGCATGTCGAAAAACAGGTGGAATTCTCAATGTGCTTGAGGATGAAAACCGCGACTTCATTCGTTCGCTTGGACAAATGGACACTCAGGCAACGAATACTAAGGGTGCACTTCGTGAAATAACACAGACGATAATGGACTTAACAACAGTCTATCGTCGTATGAGTGATGAAGAAAAACAAGGAGAGTTTGGCAAAGAACTTTCTAAACAAATTTCGGTCCTGGAACAACGAGCCGGAGACCTTCGCGACACGATGAATGATGTGAATGCATCAATAAAGCATTCGGCAAGCGACACAAAGACTTTCGACCAAATATCAGGAAGCATCCAGGGACTTGTGTCGTCGTTCCAAATTGTCACTGGTTCTGCTGAGTTGTTTGGAATTGAAATCGGTGACAACGTGGAAGTTCTCGCTAAGTTGCAATCCGCAATGGCAGTCACCAACGGCCTGACTCAAGTGCAAAGTCTATTGCAGAAACAATCGGCTGTAATGATGGGTTTGTCGGCATTGCAAGCGAAAGCACTTGCAGCAGCTCAGGCATTGAACGGCAAGAATACTGCGATTGCCACAGCAGCACAAGTGGCCTTCAATCTTGCGGCAAAGATGAATCCTTATTTAATTTTGGCAACAGCCGCCGTTGCTGCTGGAGTCGCAATTGTGGCTTATACGCAGAAGACGAAGGCGGCCGCCGCCGAGACAAAACGATTACAAGAAGAATCGAAAAGACTCAGGGAAACTGAGGCAAAAACTCAAGCCGCACTTGGGCAAGCAGTTGGAGATACACTTGCGCAATATCGCTCATTGCAAGCACAATGGTCGTTATTGAAGAATGCGTCTGAACGCAATCAGTGGATACACGATAATGCGAATGCATTCAAGCAACTTGGACTTCACGTTAATGGAGTGGCTGATGCTGAAAAGGTGTTAGTGACAATGGCTCCTCAAGTGGTGGCCGCACTTCGTGCAGTTGCAGAAGCGGAAGCCTACAACGACTTATATAAGAAAGCCATCAAGGACCGCGCAGAAAAATGGGAATTCAGAGTGAAGTCTCGCGCCACTGGCGATTATGTTGCATCTATATCTGATGCAGACAGAACCAGTTGGGGCAAAATCACCGACGAATGGAAAGCAGCTGGTATAACCAATAAAGACTATACCTATACAGCTCGCAATCCATCACTTGGAGGTGGTTCACTTTACACTGTGGATTACTTCCGATTAACTCAATCGGGAGAAGAAAAATTACTTGCATATCGTAAGAAGATGGCAGCAGAAACGAATGCTGAATTAAAAAAACGATATGACGAACAAGTAGATATGTTTGGCGATGCTTACGAAAAGAGCATCAAGAAAGCGGCCGAAGCCAAATCAAAGATATCAAACTTGTTTACACCTACATCAGTCGGACCATCGCCAGTTTCACGAACTCGAAATTCTGTTAATGAGGTCGTAAAGGAAGAAGAAATTCTCCCTATTGGCAGTGTGAAGCAACTTGAACAAGAACTCAGTAACCTACGTGAGCAACAGAAACTATCCACTTCCGCAGAAGAATGGATGAAATATGCTGATGCAATAGAGACTGTCAATAATAAGATAAAGAAAATTACTGAAACCACTCAGGACTTAACGTCGGTTACAGATTCTAACATTCAGTCGTTTATATCCGATTTGCAAAATCAGATAAAGTCGGCACCTATTGGCTCGGAACTCTATAACAATCTCACCGCACAACTTGCAGATGCAAATTCATTCGCAAACATACTTAAAGAGTATGTGTCGAAGGGAATAGACATTGTCGATTTACCAACCGCAGAATTGTGGAAGAAGATACTTCTTGGAGATGGTGACACAATCAGCGATGAAGTATGGAGTGCCGTTGTAGCTGACCTCAATGCAAAGTTAATGTCGATTGGCAAAACTCAGAAGACATTAGACTTTCATTCAGGAAATCTGTCCGACTTGAAGACAGAAGAAAAGAACAACGACAAAATGCAGCATTTAGGTGCAACATTGAGCCGATTGGGAAGTAGTCTGAGCAGCATCAATTCGGGGTTGCAGAATATGGGTGTGAAATTGCCTGAGAAAATCACAACTGCAATAAATGCCATTACCGGATTAGCACAAGTGATTAATGGAGTTGGCTCAATTATACAGTTGTTTGGTAGTGGTTCTCAGTCGCTGAACACAGCAGCAGTCAATGCGAATACAACAGCAATAATCGGATTGATATCTTCGCTTAACTTGAACACAGCAACAAATGCTATTCCATTCTTTGCAAGCGGAGGAATTGCTCATGCCGCAAATGGACTTCACATATCCGACGGCTCAAGCCACTTTGTCCCTGGAAGTTCTTTTAGCGGTGACAAAGTTCCAGCATTGCTCAATTCGGGCGAATTAATACTCAATCGAGCACAGCAAGGAAACTTAGCAAGTCAAATGATGGAAAACGGTTCTTCAGATGGTGAACTGGTGACTTCAATCACGGCTGAGCAACTCTATATTTTGTTAAATAACTTCGGCCGCCGCAAAGGCTTGGGCAAATTAAAATTCGGTTGATTATGGGCTTAGAAATTAATCATGCGCTCATAAAGTCGCAAATCGAAGCGGTTGAGAAACTTTTATCAACCGACACCGACAATGAGAAAAGAATTCGTAAGATAATCAAGGAAGCAATAAGTCAGGCTCGCAATGAAGTCGTGGTGGCTGGAAGTGCCAAAATTCCCAACGACCCACATCATTCATTAGAAGCGGTTAGGATGATGACTTATAAGGCGGTCTTAGGTGGTCAGTTGAACATTCTAAGTGGCCGCAAGAACGAACCTTTGTTGCCCTCACCTCCAGAGGAGACGACTATACGCAAGAAGCGAGGTGGCAATAGAGTGAAGAGAAGTGAGCGCACATCCATGATGGACCGATATTCTCCGAAACAACGTGGTTTCATCCTCCGTTGGCTCAACAACGGAACTGGTATGCGAACTGCTGGAACTCGTGGCGGCAAACTCTCGGGAAATCGTGGTAAAATTGCAGCTCGTAATTGGTTCATTCCAACCGCCGAAGCGGCACTTAAGAAAGCAATGGTCAGAATAGGCAACATGATTGAAGAAGAAATCCAAAAAAACATGAAATAATGCAAGATTTAGAAAGTTTGATTAAACAACGGCTTTCAAAGCCAGTTAAGAGCTCATCAGGTGCAACTCTATTGAATGACGAAGGTCAACCGTTGACGGCACTCGATGCAATGGTTATGTCAGTAGTTAACAATGCGATGAAGGGTGATATAGCATCGTTGACTTTTATTCAGAACATCACACGCAGTCGCACAGCCGATAATGAATATTTTTCTCAGCAACAAAAATTATTGAAAGAAAAGAAAGAATATATAAAGACACAACTTGATGCAGAAGGATTATACATTAATCAAGATGAAGAAATTGAAAGAGTTGCCGGTACTCTGCTTGTTTGTACCAGGTTGGAACGATTGATGATGGAGTCTGACAATCAAGATATCGTTTCCGAATTTAAAAAGGACGGAACTTCGACTGTCAAAATTTCTCCACTTAACGAAATCCGCGACAAGTATGTTAGAATGTATAGTGAGCAACTAAATGAATTGAAGACAAATGCACTTCGTTCTGTCTTAAATATCAAAAATAAAAGAAATAAAAAATTATGAGTGAAAATGTAGTAAAAATTGAAAGCCTTATTCAAGATGATAAGAATTTTAATAAAGGCACATAAAAAGGCGAACAGTTAATAAACAAATCCTTTGCCGAACTTGGTGCTGGTCGTTCTGTATTATTAGACAAAGACAACCGAATAATTGCCGGTAACAAATCTCAGAAAGCCGCAATAAATGCCGGCTTAAAAAATGTCCGAATAATCGAAACCGATGGCACAGAACTAATCGCTGTAAAACGCACAGATGTTTCTTTAGACTCCGAGAAAGGTCGCAAATTAGCACTTGCAGACAATCTTACTCAGCAAGTGAATTTGGCATGGGACGAAGCTGTAGTTTTTGAAATTAAAAATGATTTACCTGAGTTTAATCCTGAAGATTATGGTTTTGATTTTTCTAAATTAAAAATTGAACAAAATCAAGAATTATTAAATGGAATACAAGAGGACGATTTTGACGAGTCTCATGTTGTAAATAGAGATATAAAGCATGGTGACATTTGGTTGTTGGGACAACATAGATTAATGTGCGGAGATGCAACCAGTGCCGATGATGCAGATAAATTATTATATAATGGTGAAATTTGCAATTTATTATTAACAGATCCTCCTTATAATGTCGCATATACTGGTAAAACTCAAGACGCTTTAAGAATCAGTAATGATTCTATGGATAATATAAGTTTTGGTAACTTTTTGTCAGCTGCATTTATAAATGCGGAACGAAAATTAATTAAAGGTGGGCCTTTTTATATTTTTTATGCAAGTTCAGAAAGTGTAAATTTTATTAATAGTGTATCAAAATCTGGTTTACAAATAAAGGAGCAATTGATTTGGGTTAAGAATTCTCTTGTAATGTCGAGACAAGATTATCATTGGCGCCACGAGCCAATTCTTTATGGGTGGAAAGAAGGAGCCCATCACAGATGGCTCTCGGATAGAAGTCAAACGACAGTTCTTGAATTTGATAGGCCGTCAAAAAATAAAGAGCATCCAACAATGAAGCCAATTGCGCTATTAGCATATCTGATTTCTAATTCATCGCAAAGAGATGATATAGTATTAGATTTATTCGGCGGAAGTGGTAGCACATTAATAGCATGCGAGCAGTTAGGCCGTAAGGCACGTTTAATGGAAATTGACCCACATTATTGCAATGTGATAATTTCACGTTGGGAAAAATTAACTGGAAAATCAGCAAATAAAATGTAAAAAAGTTTGCATATTTCGCAAAAATGTATTATCTTTGTAATGCAAATAAAAAACATAACAATTAACAAACAAAAGAGCAGTGCAGCTCTATAAAGTCTGCAAGAAATTATGAAAACTTTAAAAGAGCCAAAGGTTGTAACAGAAGTAAAAGAAATCATCAACAGCAACCTTCATGTATGGGAAAAGTGGGAGGCATTAAAGAAAATTAATTATCATTGTATCGGTGGCGCAGAGGCAAGAGGTTGGACAAGCGGTTGGAAGGGATTTATTAACGGTAAAAGAATGACACTTCCTTGCCACAATATTAAGATTAATGAGCAACGCGAATTCTTTAATAGTTCTTCATTATATTATGCGAGTATGCCTACAGATACATTAAAAACTATTGAAGAAGAATTAAAGTTAATTAATGTACATTTTCACCCACGCGATATAGTCGCAGACATTTTTGAAAGTTATAGAGACGGTAGAATTACCCGAAAACAAGCAGCTAAGGAATTGGGAAAACAAATGAGACCTTACTTCCTTCAGCGCAAAGAAAACGCAGAAATTATCGAACAAAGAAAAGAAGAAAACAAAAAATGGGAAACTTCATTTGGGTTTCAAAAATATGGATTTTTTTATTACACATACAATATAGAACATTTAATTCCAAATGGAGCAATCAGCAATTTAGTAATAGGCAACTACGCATTTTGTTGCAGCGAAATAGTGGATAAAGATTGGAACTATTACAGCAAATCATGGCATAGTGCTTACGGACCTAAAAGAACAGTAAGTGACCGTATAATCAAGGTGCGCAAATTAGGTCGCAAAGATGCAATTAAGAAGTACCATCTTCCACGCTGGTCACAATCAGAAATCCTGAAAGTAATAGCAGAAACATTCGGAGTGACTGAGGTAAAACTTTCAAAAGATTTAAAAAAATTTCAAACATCAAAATATTTCGATGTTAAAAAATCAAAGAAAGTTAATGGCTATCAGATATACAAACAAACAATCGGCAAATATACAATCGGTCATGTGGCCTATGATGCAGTAACAGATACGCACTATCATGATTACACAATTGAAGATGCTGTGCAAGGACTTACATCCAAGATTGAAAAGGCTGCACAAGATAAGATTGCAGATGCAAAGCAGATAGTTACAGCTGATTATGCACACAAACGATGGGGATTTTGTTTTCCAGGTATGACGGAGTTTGCCGAAGCCGCCGGTTTAGACATCAACGGAAGTTACTCTATCGCAGAATTGAAAAAAGCAACTCAATATGTTAGTCGTTACATAAAAGTAAAATATTCTCGAGAATTGAAAATAGCAAAATTAATCTAATCATGGTGGGCAAAAGCCCACCTTTTTATCCTTAAAAAAAATGAAACAAGACCCTTTCAAAATAAAAAAACTTGCGATTGAAAAACTGAGAGAGAAAGTTCCTTCAAGAATTGAAGTTTTGAAAGCATTTGATTCTCGATTACTGGATTATTACGAGGATTTATGTAACTATTCTTCGTGCATTGTTGACGACGAAAACGACCACCATAATTGTGACGAGATCCTTGGCGCAATAAAGTTCTTGAGATTGACAGAAGAATATATTTGCGATTTTGAAATGGCAAAATCGGTTATATATTCTTACGAAGGAGAATGGCGCAAGGAAGGCAAACGATGGATTCACGTGTCAGGTGGACTTAGGCATCCGGGTTCGAGCGGTCCGACATATTACCGATTGCAGCCTTTTCAGGTTTTTGTCATCTGTTGCATTTTTGGTTTGCGATTCGAGGCGAACACTTATCAAGATGAAGGCACACGTGAACTTTTATCAACGGAGTTCGAGAGGGATGGATATATATGGGATAGTCGAAGAATGTGCTCCGAATTTATCTTGTTCACTCCGAGAAAGACAGCAAAAACACAGTTTTCCGCATTCATTCAGTTGTGCTTCTTTATGTTTGGCGATGCAAATGCAGAATGCTACTGTGCAGCGAATGCGGAGTCACAATCCAAAATTCTATATTCGAGAACAAAAGCGCTTATCCATCAGTTAGACCCTGACGAGAAATTAATACGATTCACCGACACCGAATGTAACTGGAAGATAGGCACAATGAGAAGTGCAATTTTAGCGTCATTGTCGGCTGGGGGCAAGACAAAGGATGGTTTGTTCGCGCAGTTGTGTTCAGCAGACGAGTATGGCTCAGCACCATATGTCGGAGGAAAATCCGACATGGGTAGGTTAGTCTCTGTGCTGGAGTCGTCGATGGGTCCACGACGAGAACCGTTGACTTTCATCACCACCACCGCCGGAACAATCAATTCAGGACCATTTATAGAAAAATTGCAAAGTACACGATTGCAACTTCTTAGTGAGCTTAACGACTCCGCCGAACATCCAGTGTCTGAGGACCGCCACATGTGTCTGTTACTTCATCCCGATGAATGGGAGAAGTCCGAAGATTTCCTTTTTTCGCACCAAAATGTGCGTCGGAAAATAAATCCGATGTTGGGAATAATAGTCCAACACTCTTTTTATGATGATGAAATCTCAAAGGCACGAACTGACGGAATAGACAAATTAGCCGATGTCATATCAAAGGATTTTAATGTTTATCGAGCTTCCGCAGTTGATGAATGGATAAAGTCGTCTGAAATAATGCCATTACAGCGAACAATGAGAGTGGACGAGTGTACAGCCGATAAAGACTGGGTTGTTTTTGTTGGATGTGACTTCTCGAAGGGCGACGACTTGAATGGAAACGGCTATCTATGCTTCAACATGAAGACGCACAATTTCTTTTGTGACGGCGACTTCTACATTAGCGAACAAGCATGTAATAAGTCTCCGATTTGTGACCTGTTAAAGCAATGGGCATCTGAAGGATGGTTGCACATCACTCCAGGGGCAACCTTTGACCCCGCCGTTGTAGTAAGCAGAATTGTGGAATTGCACAACAAGGGAATAAATTTTGCGATGTTCGGTTACGACCCATTCAATGCAAAATTAGTTGTGAATGCTCTTGCAGCTTGGATATATGACCTCAGTCAGGAACGAGGAGAACTAATCGAACCGAAAGACATCATCATCTCCGTTCGTCAGAATTATGCAACGTATAATCCACTTGTGAACGAGTTCGACTATCTGATTCACCGAACCGAGATTAATTATGAAGGGAAATCTGTCCATGCACCACTGGTGAACTTCTCAGCATCTCCATTATGGGGGTGGATGTTCGATAACTGTGTGCTTGCCGAGTCCAACGACGGAATGAGCAACAGAAAACCAGTAAAGAAATCTTCAGCAGCATCTTGTAAGGTGGACGGAGTACAGATGATTCTCACAGCGTTACATTTGTTTGATATTCTGAATAATCGCGAAAACTTAACTGATAATTAAAAAAAATGCACTTTTTTTGAAAAATAAATGTAAAAAAGTTTGCACATTTCAAATAAATTCACTATCTTTGTAATGTAAATAAAAAACAAGAACATTAATCATTAACCGAGCAGCGCAGCTCGTTAAAGTCTGCAAAGAAATTATGATAACAAATGAACTAAGCAAGTACTTTGAGATGGCTCGCAATCTTGCACAAGATGCCAACAAGCCTATATATCAAGACTTAGAAGGTAATGAAATAAAAGAGAACTGGCTTATAATATATGACGATGACAAGCCTATTACTCCTGCGGATATATTCACAGATAACAGGTTTTCTCATGCCTTATTAGCCAAGGATGGTTGTTATGGTGGTCGTTATTACACTCGCCAATTAAAGACTGATAAAGAAGGAAAAATACTTCCTCGTAAAGTATATCGTACAGAAGTTTACTATCATAGAAAGTGGGCAAGAAAAGATGAGTTAGTCACTGATGTAACTTTCGATGTAATCGGATTAAAGCGTAAGACAACACATCTACCATGCGGTGTTCTTATCAATAATATACAATTTATAACAGAATAATTTAAGTATAAGCAGAATTAAATTATAAATTAAAAAAGTATTTTTATGAAAGTTAATAAAAGATTAACAAATGGGGAGAGAAATCTCCCCTTAAACCAAAAAAAACGTTATGAGAAATAGAGAAATAAATTATGAAGAACGTAAGCGAATAGGCGAATTAATCGCAAACATTCGCAAATCGAAAGGCATCACACAACTTGAACTTTCCGAATTGAGCGGTCTTGCCCGTTCGCACATCACGCACATTGAGAGAGGCGACTATAATGTTCGACTCGACACATTAGCAATTGTAGCCGAAGCACTCGGCTGTGAAGTTGGATTTATTAATCGAATAAAAAAATAGAGAATTATGAAACAAACCTTATTAGCAATGTTATTATTGATTGCAACTTCAGTTCAGGCGCAATCTTATGATTGTGGATATTACTTGAAGCAATCAGCAGCATACGATTATGCAGCATTTGGATGTGCGCTTA
>Ga0265298_10005613_pt1 | contig 15673 bp, 14 predicted proteins | sample AusTroGonzalo_MG_3_FD_193486 | JGI IMG/M metagenome (GOLD analysis project Ga0265298, IMG submission 193486) | Bovine rumen microbial communities from tropical cattle in Woodstock, Queensland, Australia - Gonzalo_01 | ecosystem: Host-associated > Mammals > Digestive system > Stomach > Rumen ... | reverse complement strand
CCCGAGAACTTCGACATCGAGGTCGTCAACGACTTCGTGACGGTGCGCGTCAAACGCGAATGCGACTGCGCCGACAACCCGGCGGGCGAGAAGCACTACATCCTGCGCGAACGCTCGTTCGAGGAGTTCGAAGAGAGCATGAAGCTGCCGGTGAGCGTCCAGGGGCACAAGGCGAGCGCCAAGTACGTCGACGGCGTGCTGGAGCTGACGATCCCCCGCGAGGACGCCAAGAAGAACGCGAGCCACGTGATCAAGGTCAAGTAGTCCGGCCCTCCCGGATACGACGGAAAGTTTGCAAATCATGAAAAAGGAGAAGATGATCATGAAGAACGATACCAAGAATACGGCAGCGGAAGAAACGAAAGCTCCGGAAGTCGAAGTTCAGGAAGCGCGTCCGGCGGTGGACATCATCGAAAGCGAAGAGGGCGTGACGCTCTTCTTCGAAGTCCCCGGCGCCAACGCCAAGACGGTGGACGTCGAAGTCAACGACGGCGTGCTGTACGTCAACGCCAAAAGCTCGCTCAGCCGCAACGGCCGGCAGATCGTCTACAAGCGGGCGTTTCAGATCTCCGACGCGGTCGACGTCGAGAAGATCTCCGCCAAGACGGTGGACGGCGTGCTGAAGCTGGTGCTGCCGAAGTCCGAAAAGGCCAAGGTCCACAAGATCAAGGTCGGCTGCTGAAAAACTCGGGATGCCGACCGTCGGGGCCGGAAGTTGCGGAAACTTCCGGCCCCGGCGTTTTTTTGCCTTCTCTTTCGCATGCGCGTATTTTCGCGGCGAAGTTGAAAAACCGTCCAACGGTGATATAGTATAGTAACATATCGAGATATGGCCGTTCATGCCCGCGCGCCGGGAGGCGCGGTCGCGCGGCGTGCATGCGCGGAGTTCGGCTGTGGAAATACGGATGGGCTGATCTATGAATGAACAATGCTTCGACCGGTTGGTCATATTGGAAATGGCCAACAACCACATGGGCGACGTCGACCACGGCGTCGCGTTGATCCGGGCGCTGAAAAAAGCCGTCGACGGGAGGCCTTTCCGCTTTGCGGTGAAGTTCCAGTACCGCGATCTGGACACGCTGATCCATCCCGATTTCCGCGGGCGGACGGACATCAAATACATCAAGCGCTTTTCGGAAACGCGCCTCTCGGAGAACGATTTTCTCCGGCTCAAGGAGGAGGTCGAAAAGTGCGGGTTCATCCCGCTGTGTACGCCCTTCGACGAAAAGTCGGTCGATCTCGTCGACCGGCACGGCTACGGGATGATCAAGATCGCCAGCTGCTCCTTCAACGACTGGCCGCTGTTGGAGCGCGTCGCGCGGAGCGGCAAGCCGGTGATCGCTTCGACCGCGGGGGCGGCGCTGGAGGACATCGACAACGTGACGGTCTTCTTCCAGCACCGCGGCATTCCGCTGTGTCTGATGCACTGCGTCGGGGCGTACCCGACTCCGGACGCGGAGCTGGAACTGAACCAGATCGACTTTTTCCACGACCGCTACCCCGGAGTTCCGGTCGGCTTCTCCACGCACGAAAATCCGGACAATCTGCTCCCGGTCGCGATCGCGGTCGCCAAGGGGGCGGCGGTGCTGGAGCGCCACGTCGGGCTGCCCACGGAAAAGTACTCCATCAACGCCTACTCGTCGACTCCGGAGCAGGTCGCGAAATGGCTGGACGCCGCCGCCGCGGCGTACTCGGTCTGCGGCAGGCGGGGCGCCCGGCGCGACATATCCGCCAAGGAGCGCGCCGATCTGCGCGGACTCCAGCGCGGACTTTTCGCGGCGAAGCCGCTCTGCCGGGGCGAGCGGATCTCCGCCGACGCGCTGTTCTTCGCCATGCCGAATCAGCCCGGGCAGTTCGTGGCCAACGACTTTTCCAAGTACCGCGAATTCGTCGCCGCGGCGGATATCCCCGCCGGCGCGGCGCTGACCAAGGACAACGTCGGGACGCTCGACAACCGCGCCAAAGTGCGCGAGATCGTCGGCGAACTGTGCCGGCTCATCCGCGACTCCGGCATCCAGCTGCAGGACCAGCTGGATCTCGAACTTTCGCACCACTACGGGCTGGACCGCTTCCACGAGACCGGATGCGCGATCATCACCTGCGTGAACCGGGAGTACTGCAAGAAGATCATCATGCTGCTGCCGGGGCAGTTCAACCCGACGCACACCCACCACCAGAAGGAGGAGACCTTCCATATCCTCTACGGCGAGCTGGAAATAAACCTCGACGGCGTGAAGCGGATCTGCCATGCCGGGGACATCGTGACCGTCGAACGCGGCAAGGCGCACAACTTCGGCAGCGCCACCGGCGCGGTCATGGAGGAGATCTCGACCACCCATTTCCGCAACGACTCGTTCTACGACGATCCCAACATCGCCGAAGCCGCCAAGCGCAAGACCTTCATGACCTTCCGCCGCAGCTGGCTTTCGGGGGAGATCGACTGACATGGCGGAAAAGGTATCCGATTACATCTTCCGCCGCCTTCACGACGACTTCGGCGTGAAGGAGTGTTTCATGCTCCCCGGCGGCGGGTGCATGCACCTCGTCGACTCGCTGGGCAAGAGCCGGATCCGCTACATATGCTGTCTCCACGAACAGGCGTGCGCCGTCGCCGCCGACGCGGCGGGGCAGTACACCGGCAATCTCGGCGTGGCGCTGGTCACGGCGGGACCGGGATCGACCAACGCCCTGACCGGAGTGGCCGGTTCGTGGATCGACTCGACGCCGGTGCTGATCCTCTCCGGTCAGGCGAAGCACAACGAGCTCATGGAAAAGCGCGGCATGCGCCAGATGGGCATTCAGGAGGTGGACACCCCCGCGATCGCGGCTCCGGTGACCAAGTACGCGGTCACGGTGAAGGATCCGTCGCGCATCCCCTATGAACTGGAAAAGGCGGTCTATCTGGCGCGCACCCCGCGCAAGGGGCCGGTGTGGCTGGACATCCCGGTCGACGTGCAGGGCGCGCCGATCGAGCCGGACGAACTGGAGCATTTCACCCCGCCGCCCCCCCCCGACGACGCGGAAGAGTACCGCCGGGCGGCGGAGTTCATCCTCGCCGAATTGAAGAAGTCGGAACGTCCCGCGATATACGTCGGCAACGGCGTGCGCTCCACCGGGCACGTGGGGGAGTTTATCCGCTTTGCGGAAAAGTTCGGCGTGCCGGTGCTCGCCAGCTGGAAGGCGGCGGATTTCATCCGCGACGACCATCCGCTCTTCGCCGGACGGCCCGGCATCATCGCCTCGCGCGGCGCGAACATCATCCAGCAGACGGCGGATTTCCTGCTGATCCTGGGAACTCGCCTCGACCTCTGCCAGACCGGGTTCGACCACCCCCGTTTCGCGCCCCGGGCACGCAAGGTGATCGTCGACGTCGACCGCCCCGAGATCGACAAGCTGGATATGGAATTCGCCGGTAAATTCGCGCTGGAGGCGGGACGTTTGCTCGACGCGCTGCTCGCCGCCCCCGCCGTTCCCGAACCGCAAAGATTCGCGCGCTGGGCGGCGTTCGCCCGCGACCTGCGGCGGCGCTATCCGATCGTCACCGATGACATGAAGCACGGCGACCGGATCAATCTGTACCACTTCGTCGACGAGCTTTCGGAGCTGCTGCGCGACGACGACCTCCTGATCCCCGGCAGCTCCGGCGCCTGCGCCGAATTCGTGATGCAGGCGATCCGGATCAGGTCCGCGGCGCGGATATTCAATACGCCCGGGCTGGGCTCGATGGGCTTCGGACTGCCCGCCGCGATCGGCGGAGCGGTCGTTTCGGGCAGGCGCACCATCGGCATCGTCGGCGACGGCGGGCTTCAGCACAACATCCAGGAGCTCCAGACGCTCCGGAATCTCGGGCTGCCGATCAAGTTCTTCGTGCTCAACAACGGCGGCTACATGTCGATCGTCAACATGCAGAAGGCGCGTTTCGATTCGCACTTCGTCGCCAGCAACGCCGAGAGCGGTCTGCATCTGCCGGATCTGAGCCGCCTCGTCCCCGCCTACGGTCTCGAGTACCGGAAACTGGCCTCGCCGGAAAATCTGCGCGAAGGGCTCGCGGAGCTGCTGGAACTTCCCGGCACCGTGGTCGTCGAGGTGATGACCGATCCCGACGCGGTGTGCGCGCCGCGGCTGTCGTCGCGGATGATGCCCGACGGCCGGATGGTGTCGATGCCCATGGAAAACCTCGCCCCGTTCCTGCCCGAAGCGGAGCTGAACGAACTTTTGAACTGGAGCTGACGAACGACCATGCTCTGCCGCCTGTGCCGCCGCGAGATACCGGTAAAGCCGGAGCTGCTGCTCCCCGGCATGCCCGCCGTGTCCCAGCATCTGCCGGATTCTCCCGGCGGGGGCGGCGTCGACCTCCGGATCGCGGAGTGTCCGGCGTGCGGGCTGATCCAGCTCGACAACGATCCCGTCCCCTATTACCGCGAAGTCATCCGGGCGGCGGCGTATTCGCCGGAGATGGGCGAGTACCGCCGGCGGCAGTTCGCGGAGTGGGTGGCCGAGTACCGCCTGCGGGGCGGCCGGATCCTCGAACCCGGCTGCGGCCGGGGGGAGTATCTGAAACTGCTGCGCGACAGCGCCCCGGTCGAGGTCTTCGGCACCGAGTACGGCGAAGCCGCCGCGGCGGCGGCGCGCACCGTCGGCGCGCGAGTCGAAAGGATCTTCTTCGAGCGGGGGGACGAACGGCTCGCCGACGCCCCGTTCGACGGCTTCTTCACCTTCAACTACCTCGAACACATGCCCGATCCCGGCGCGTTCCTGCGCGGCATCGCCGGGAACCTCGCGGACGGCGCTCCCGGCATCGTGGAGGTGCCCAACTTCGACTTGATGTTGAAAAAGAACATCTTCAGCGAATTCACGATCGACCACCTGTGCTGCTTCACCGCCGATACGCTCAAAAAAATGCTGGAGATCAACGGCTTCGATGTGCTGAAATGCCGCGTCGCATGGCATGATTACATCATTTCCGCCGAGGTGCGCAAGCGGCGGCGGACCGATTTTTCGGGCTTCTCCGCGGCGGCGGAAAAGCTCCGCGGCGAGATCGCGGCATTCTGCTGGGAGCATCCGGCGGCGGAGCTCGCCGTGTGGGGCGCCGGACATCAGGCGTTCGCGCTGCTCGCCTCTCCGGAGCTGAAAACGCGCTTTGCCTGCATCGTGGATTCGGCGCCCTTCAAGCAGGGGCGCTACGCTCCCGCGAGCGCGCTGCCGATCGTCGCGCCCGACGTTCTCGATTCCGGGCGCATCGCCGGCGTCGTGGTCATGGGCGGCTCCTACTCCGACGAGATCGTCGGGCGGATACGCGAAAGATACGGACGGCGTTTCCGGCTGGCGGCGGTCCGCGAGGACCATTTGGAGATCATACAATAATCAACCGATAACTGGATGCGATGAAATGACCGAAGAAAATCGTCCTCTCACCCCCGCCGAACAGGCGAAGCGCAGCCGGCTGCGCACGGAAAAACCCTACGTCTACGAAAAGATAATGAAGTACGCGGACAAGGTCCGGCGCGGCGAGAGCATCGCCATATTGCAGTTCCAGTACGACTACAGCTGCAATTTCCGCTGCGAACACTGCTCGGTCAAACGCTTTCAGGGCAAGAAGGATGGGCGCTTTTTCACCATCCCCGACGTGCGCGAACTGTCGCGTCAGGCGGACGAGCTCGGACTGGCGCACCTCGTCATCACCGGCGGCGAACCGCTGGTCTTCCCCGACCTCGACCGGATCATCGAAGCGGTCGATCCGCAGAAGTTCTACATCACCAGCGACACCAACGGCTGGCTGCTCGACGACAAACGGGCGAAGCACTTGAGATCCGTCGGCCTCGACAAGATCCAGCTGAGTCTGGACAGTCTGAACGCCGCCGAACACGACGCCTTCCGCCACGCGCCGGGATCGCACGCCCGGGCGCTCCGCGCCATCGACGCGGCGAAGAACGCCGGACTGAACATCATCCTTTCGACCGTCGTCACTCACGAGCGGGTGCGCTCGCGGGAGTTCATCGAATATCTGGAGTTCGCCAAACGGCGCGACGTGCCGGTCTTCGTCACCTACGCCAAGCCGGTCGGATCGTGGGAGGGCAACTTCGACGTGCTGGTCGACCGCGACGACATGAAGTATATGGAGGAGCTGGGCAAATCCTACGACGTGTTCACCCATCTGACGCCGTCTTACGGGCTGGATCTGGGGTGCATCGCGGTCAAGCGGATGATCTCCATCACCAAGTACGGCGACATCATGCCGTGCCCGTACATCCACGTTTCGCTGGGCAACTTCTTCCGGGAACCGCTGAAGGACATCATCGAGCGGGGGCTGAACATCAAGTGCTTCGGGCGCAAGGTCGACACCTGTCTGATCGCCGAATCCCTGCCTTTCATCAAAAAGTACATCGTGCCGACCTATTCGCGGGAACTTCCGGTCCCCTGCGACGAGATATTCACCGAAGCCGATCTCATCGAAAAGCCGGGGAAAACGGGGAAAGCATGAACATCGCCGTCATGGGGGGCTCCTCCCATATCGCCAAAAATCTCATCGTCCGCTTCGCGGCGCTTCCGGAGTGCCGGCTGACGCTCTTTTGCCGGGACACTGCCCCCGTCGCGGAGTTCGTGCGCCGGCACGTCCCCGGCGGCGACGTGGAAACGGTCTGCGGATACGGGGACTTCATGACGCGGCCCTTCGACGCGATCGTCAACTGCGTGGGCGCCGGAACCCCGGGCAATCCGGGGTTTTCTCCCCGCAACTGGTTCGACACCCTCCAGCGGTTCGACGACCTGGCGCTGGATTATCTGAAGCGTTCCGGGGGGCGGACGACTCTGATCGGCTTCAGCAGCGGCGCGGTCTACGGTTCGCGTACGCCGGGACCTTTCTCCGGCGGCAGCACGGTCGAGCTGCCGGTCAACTCCCCGGCGACCGGGGACTTCTACACGATCAGCCGCCTCTATGCCGAGGCGAAGCACCGGATGCACCGCGATCTGCGGATCGTCGACCTGCGGGTGTTTTCGTTTTACAGCTGCTTCATCGACGTCGGCGCCGGGTACTTCATGAGCGACGTGCTCAAGGCGCTGCTCGACGGCGCCGAGCTGACGACGTCGCCGGCGGACATGGTCCGCGATTACATTTCGCCCGACGATCTCTTCGACGCCGTGCGCTTCTGCATCGGTCTGGAAGACGCCAACCGCGCGTTCGACCTCCGCAGCCGCGCCCCGGCGGGGAAGTTCGAGATACTGGAAAGTTTCGGCGCGCGCTTCGGCCTGCGCTGGCGCTTCGCCGCCGCCGCCGCGTCGCCGAACGGCGAACGGAGCGTGTACTGTTCCGACGACTCGGCGCTGGAAAAGGCAGGACTGCCGCCGCGCCTTGCCGCGCTGGACACCTTGATCGCGGAAACGGAAAAACGCCTGTCTTACGGAGGTTGACAGATCATGGCACGCAAACTGATCAGCATCGTCAGCGGATGTTACAACGAAGTCGAGAACCTGCCGGAACTTTACGACCGGATCCGGAAGGTCATGGAGCAGTTCCCCGATTACGACTGGGAACTGCTCTTCGCCGACAACCACTCCACCGACGGCACCCGCGAACTGCTGCGGGGCATGGCGGCGGCGGACAAACGCGTCAAAGCCGTCCTGAACTCCCGCAACTTCGGGCACATCCGCTCGCCGATGAACCTCTTCCGTCAGGCGGAGGGCGACGCCGTCGTCACGATGTGCTCCGACCTTCAGGATCCCCCCGAGCTGATCGCCGACATGATCCGCGAGTGGGAAAAAGGCGCGCGCGTCGTGATCGCCGTCCGCGACAGCACCGAATGCGGCAGGATCATGGAGGGGGTGCGGCGGATGTACTACAAGCTCCTCAAAAAAGCGGCTCCGGACGAAGAGGTGATCAGCGGGTTCACCGGCTACGGACTGTACGGCAGGCAGTTCATGGACGAGTTCCGCAAGATCCGCGATCCGTACCCCTATTTCCGGGGCATGATCGCGGAGATCGGTTTCGACCGGGTGGAGATCCCGTTCGTCCAGCCCAAGCGCAAACATGGCAAGTCGAAGAACAACTTCTTCACCTTGTACGACATGGCGATGACGGGTTTCGTCAACCACACCCGGATGCCGCTGCGCCTGGCGGCGTTCGCGGGGTTTCTGCTCGGCGTGGTGAGCCTGCTGGTCGCGGCGGTGTATCTGGTGCTCAAACTCGTCTTCTGGAACAGCTTCAGTTTCGGCATGGCGCCGCTGATGATCGGCATGTTCTTCTTCGGCGCGATCCAGCTTATTTTCATTGGGATATTGGGCGAGTACATCGGCGCGATACTGGTGCAGGTCAAGAATCGTCCGCTGGCGATCGAGGAGGAGCGGCTGAACCTGCCGCCCAAAGACGGCGCTCCGCGCGAATGACGAAGGGCGGTCATGGATCTTTTCACGGATATCGACAATATCTTCTTCGACTTCGACGGCACGCTCTGCGACACCGCTGAAGACATAAAGACGGCGTGGCGCGCGGCGATCGCCGAAATGAAGCTCGATCCCTCCCGCTTCGAACGCGTCTACCGGATCGGACCGCCCACCGCGGAGTCGGCGCGCTCCTTCTTCCCGGATGCCGACGAAACCCTGATCGAACGGCTTTGCGACGCCTACTGGAAACGCTACTGGAGCTCGGATTATCCCTGCTCGCACGCCTATCCCGGCGTGGACGCGATGCTGAAAAAGCTCAAAGCGGCGGGGCGGCGGCTCTACATCGCCACCAACAAGAACGGTTTTCCGCTGCGGCGGCTGGTCGAAAAACTCGGCTGGAGCGATATTTTCGACGAGCTGCTGCACCGCGATCTGCTGCCCCCCGGCGAGACCGAAAAAGCGTACCTCGTCCGGGAAGTGATCCGGCGGGAGCGTCTGGATCCGCGCCGCTCCGCCATGGTCGGCGACACTTCGCTCGACATCGCCGCCGGCAGGGCGGCGGGCATCGCGGTCGTCGCGGTGGATTACGGATACGGATTCGCGGAGGAACTCGCCGGCGCCGACGGGATCATGACTCTCGGCGACGTGGCGGCGCTCGGTGCGGCGAAGTAAGGACAGATTTATGGCGACGATCGAAGAATTGAGGTATTGGAGCTTCGGCGGGGAGGCCCCCGCCGGGGGCGGAACGCCGCTCCCGGACGCCCGGATCTTCCGGGTGATGGCCTATCGCTTCGCGCCGGAGCGTCACTCCGAGTTCCGCAACGAATATTTGTGCGCCTCCATGACCGAACTGCCGCTCTCGGTCGAGCTGAAGCGGATCTCCAAGGCCTTCCGCGAGGCGAACGTGCGTTTCGCCCCGATCAAGGGGGCCGATCTCGCCGAAAGCTGTTATCCCGATCCGACGGTGCGCATCCGGTGCGACATCGATCTCGTCGTCCACTCCGACGACATCGGGCGCGCGGTCGACATCGCCCGTGCGGGGGGGTGGCGCGCCGCGCACCAGTACGCGCACGACAGCCACTGCCCCAGCATGTACAAGAAGAACGCGATGCTGGAACTGCACTTCACGCTGCCGGATTTCGCGCCGGAAAAAATGCCCGCCGTGTGGACGAAGCTCGTCGCGCAGGGCGAAAGTTCCGAGTACCGCCTGCCGCCCGAGCTGTCGCTGGTCGTCGTCTTCCACCACGCCCGGAGCCACCGCTGGATCAACAGCCCCCAGCTGATCGCGGACTACGCCTTTCTGCTCAAAACGCACCGCGGATTCGATTGGAAGCTCGCGCGGGAATACGCCGCGGAGTTCGGCGCCGCCGATCCGGGGGTGCTGTGCTTCGCACTGCCGGAGCTCTTCCCGCCGGAGGTCATGCCGGATGCTCCGCCGCCGCCGGAGGAGCTGCGGCTCGCCCTGCGCGAAGCGGTGCTCGATCCCGTGAACTTCCAGCTTCATCAGGAAGACGAAGTGATGAACCGCGGCGACCGCTTCGGCGGCGCGTGGTGGAAAGCCCGGATCCGCGGCTTTGCGCCGTCGTCGGTGAGGATCCGCTACCACTTGCCCGACTCCGCCGACTGGCGGCGGATGACCGCCGCCTACTGCCGGATGCTGACCGACAAGGTGAAACTCGCCGTGCGCGGCATGCGGAAAAAGGATCCCGAACTCATCCGGGCGCTGCGCCGGGCCGAGACGGTGGAACGGGGATTGGCCAAGCTGGAAAAGTGAATCCCCGAGGGGAGGTCACTCCTTGGACGAATCCGACGCTTCGGCGGCCTTGTCCTGCTCGCTCGCGGCGAGGCCGTCCGCCTTGTGGGAGCGGATCTTGTCCTTCAAACTCCGCGTCTGGGCCTCAAGCTTGCGGGCCGCTTCTTCGAAGGTCTTGCCGAGGTCGAATCCGGTCGCGTCGGCGGAAAACACATGGTACTTGCAGTTCAGCACCAGCGAGACGCCGAAAGAGTTCTTCTCCTTGCCCAGCGTCGCCGTGAGCAAAGTGGTCTTGAGCATGGGATCTTCGGCGATCGGCTTGAGCCGGTTCTCGACCCATTCGCGGATCGTGGAAGTGATCTCCATCTGACGGCCGTTGATCTTGATGCTCATACTCTTTCCTCCCTTGATCCCCAAAAAATGCACCGCTTCGCCGTTTGAGGCTCGCGCCCTTCGGGTTTCAGTGCATTTCCCGGGGGGCCCCCGCTTCGGGGCTTCCGTGCAGCTTCGCTGTACTCACCCCTGCGCGCAAGGTCGTTTTTGTTTACGATGGTATGAATACCATCTGCCTTATGAAACGCGCGGCATGGCGCCGCGTCGAATCCCGAATTTCACCGCCGGGCAAGGCGCGGTATACGCCAAGAGGCGCAGAAAAAACTACATCGAGAACTGCGGGCCGAGATAGAGCTCCTTGGCCCGCTCGTCGTTGACCAGAAAATCGCTAGAACCTTCGAGCATGATCTTGCCCATGCACATCAGATAGGCGCGGTCGACCACCCGCAGCGTGTCGCGCACGTTGTGGTCGGTGATGAGGATCCCGAGGTTGCGCGACTTGAGCTGCAGAATTATCTGCTGCACGTCGTACACCGCCAGAGGATCCACCCCGCTGAAGGGCTCGTCCAGCATGATGAACGACGGGTTCGTGACGAGGGCGCGGGTGATCTCCAGCCGCCGCCGCTCGCCGCCCGAAAGCGTCATCGCCTTCTGCTTTTTGAGGCGAGTCAGTTCCAACTCGTCCAGAAGTTCGGCGCAGCGCCGCTTGCGCTCGGCGGAGCTGATCGCCAGCGTTTCGAGGATCGCCATGATGTTCTCCTCGACCGTGAGCTTGCGGAAGATGCTCGGCTCCTGCGCCAGATAGCCCATGCCCATGCGGGCGCGCTTGTACATCGGCATGTGGGTGATGTCCACGCCGCGGAAGGATATGTCGCCGCCGTCGGGGCGGATCAGCCCCATCACCATGTAGAAGCTCGTGGTCTTGCCCGCGCCGTTGGGCCCGAGCAGCCCCACCACTTCGCCAGAACGGCAGGTCAGCGACACGTCGCTCACCACCCGGCGGCCGTGGTAGATCTTGACCAGTTTTTCCGCGCGGATGAGCACTTCGCCGGCTTCGCCGACGTCGGCCGTTTGAAGTCCGGGGTGCGTTTCCGCCGCTTCGGCGGGGATGGCGCTGTTGCTGTCGTCACTCATAAGACATCCTTGAATGCAGGTTTTCCAATAACGTATTATACCACCGCGCGGCGTTTATTCAAGTGCGCGCGGCAAAAAAAGTTCGTTTCCGGGAGATCATTTCCGGTACCGGACGACGGATTTTTCCTCGCTCAGCAGATATATCACCAGCGACACCGCGTCGCTTTTCGACTCGTTCACCGGAAAGTGCGGGATCGCGCCGTCGAAAAAGAGCGTGTCGCCCGGGCGGAGCGGCACCGTGTCGCTGCCGACGCGGTATTCGAGTTCGCCGGACAGCATATAGAATATCTCCATGCCGGCGCCCGACACCGCCTTGCGCTTCGCGCCGGGGGATACGGTGACCAGCATCAGCTGGACCTCCGAGGCGGCGATCCCGCTTTCGAGCAGCAGCGTGTAGCTCATGCCGTGGTTGCTTTCGCGCTCCACCGGCGAGCCGCTGCCGGCCGGCACGTGCAGCCACTGGCGGTCTTCGGGGGCGGTCATCCCCTCGAAGAGCTTCGCCGGATCGAGGTGCAGTTCCCGCGCGATCGTCAGCAGCACCGGCAGCGACGGGATGGTGCGGAAGTTTTCGATCTTGGAGATGAGTCCGGCGGAAAGTCCGGTGCTGTGCGCCAGTTCACGCAAAGTCAGCCGGCGCGATTTTCGCTGATCGCGCAGCCGGGTGCCGAGAAAGGACAAGTGCTGGTACATATTAAGAACTCCCTTATAAAAGTTTGAGCTGGATTATATCGTCTTCCTCCTGCGCGCTCCGGCGTCTGCGGCGCACGGTGCGGCGCTCCAGATGCCCGACGATCGCGTCGCGCGGCGCGGAGGCGTTCTCTTCGAGAAGTTCCAGTATCTCGTTGGCGCGTTCGAGCACGGCTCCGGGCAGTCCGGCGAGCCTGCCCACATGGATGCCGTAGCTGCGGTCGCAGGCGCCGGGGACGATCTGCCGCAGGAAGATGATCTCGTCGCCGTACTCCTTGACGGCGACGTTGAAGTTGTTGACGCCCCGGCGGGTGCCGGCGAGCTCGGTCAGCTCGTGGTAGTGCGTCGCGAAGAGGGTGCGGCAGCGCGTTTCGTCGTGCAGGAACTCCGCCACCGACCACGCGATCGACAGCCCGTCGAAGGTACTGGTGCCGCGCCCGATCTCGTCGAGGATCACGAGGCTCCGCTTCGTGGCGTGGCGCAGGATGTTCGCCGTCTCGACCATTTCGACCATGAAGGTGCTCTGGTTCCTCGCCAGATCGTCGGAGGCGCCGATGCGGGTGAAAAGTTTGTCCACGATGCCGATCCGCGCCTCTTCCGCCGGGAGGAACGAGCCGATCTGCGCCATGATCGTGAGCAGCGCCACCTGTCGTATGTAGGTGGATTTGCCCGCCATGTTGGGCCCGGTGAGCAGCATCATCCGCCGCAGGTCGCCGTTGAGGACGGTGTCGTTGGGGACGAAGTTCGCCGTGCCGAGCGTCTGTTCCAGCACCGGATGGCGTCCGCCCTTGATGACGAGTTCGTCGCCGTCGGTGATGCGGGGGCGGGTGTAGTGGTTGATCCGGGCGCACTCGGCCAGACCGGCGAGGGCGTCGATCTCCGCGAGCGCGGCGGCGGCGGCCTGTATCCGGGAGGTGTACTGCAGTGCGAATTCGCGGAGCTCCGCGAAGATCGCGACTTCGAGCGCGCGGGATTTTTCCTCCGCGCCGAGGATGCGGTTTTCGAGTTCCTTGAGCTCGGGGGTGATGAAGCGCTCGGCGTTGACGAGCGTCTGCTTGCGGATGTAGTCCTCGGGCACCGCGGCGAGGTTCGCCTTGCTGACTTCGATGTAGTAGCCGAAGACCGAGTTGTACTTGACCTTGAGCGACTTGATGCCGGTGCGGTCGATCTCGCGCTGCTGGATCTGCGACAGCCAGTTCTTGCCGTCGACGGCGGCGCTGCGGAGCTCGTCGAGCTCCTTGGAGAATCCGGCGCGGATCACTCCCCCGTCGCCCGCGGACAAGGGCGGATTGTCGGCGATGGTCGCGTCGATGCGGCCCGTCAGTTCCGTGAAGTCGCCGATGCGCGAGACCGCCGCTTCGAGGATCGGCACGTCGAAGCACCCGACCAGCTGCCGCACCCCCGGCAGGTGCCCCAGCGAAAAGGCGAGGTTCTGCAAATCGCGCGGCGTCGCCGAACCGATGTTGAGCCGCCCCGTGATGCGTTCGAGGTCGCGGACTCCGCCCGCCGTTTCGCGCAGTTCCTCAAGTGTGAGCGGATCGGAGACGAAGGCCTCCACCGCGTCGGCGCGCGCCACGATGCGGTCGTGGTCGCACAGCGGACGCAGCAGCCACGAGCGCAGCAGCCGCGCCCCCATCGCCGTGCTGGTGCGGTCGATCACCCCGAGCAGACTGCCGGATCTAGTGTTGTCGGAGCGGTTTTCGAGGATCTCCAGATTCCGGAGCGTCGCGGCGTCGATCTGCAAAGCGTCGTCGTGGACGCGGAGTTCGAGTTCGGTGACATGCCCCGCCTCCTGCCGCAGACTTTCCGTGGCGTAGCGCAGCACCTCGCCCGCGGCGGCGATTTCGCCCGGGCGGTCGCGCAGGCCGAAGCCGTCCAGCGTCGCCACCTTGAAGTGGCTGCAAAGGAAACGGTCGTTTTCGGCGGCTTCGAAATCGTAATCGGGGCACTCCGTCCAGAGCATCTTGGAGCACTCGCCGTCGGGGAGTTTCGCCTTGAGCTCCGCCGCGCGTCCGGCGGGGATCAGGCACTCGCGCACCTTGAAGCGGTCGAGTTCGCCGACGAGCTCCGGCACGTCGGGGAGCGTCGTCACCGAAAATTCGCCGGTGCTGACGTCGAGCAGCGCGAGCGAAATATCCTCCTTGCCGGGGACGGCGGCACCGAGAAAGTTGTTGGAGCCGGAGTCGAGCAGATTCCCGTCCGTCACCGTGCCGGGCGTCACGATCCGCGTGATCTGGCGCTTGACGATCCCCTGCGCGAGCTTGGGATCCTCCATCTGCTCGGCGATGCCGACCTTGAGCCCGGCGGCGATCAGCCGCGGCAGGTAACTTTCGAGCGCGTGGTGGGGAAAGCCGCACATCGGGTACCCCTGACGCTTGGTGAGGACGAGCTCCAGCACCTTGCTGACGCGCTCGGCGTCCTCGAAGAACTCCTCGTAGAAGTCGCCGAGGCGGAACAGCAGCACCGCGTCGGGCGGGATCGCCGCCTTGGCTTCGCGGTACTGCCGCATCATCGGGGTGAGTTTTTCGCTCTCGGCTTGTTCGGAGGCCATTTCAGCGCATTTCCTCCCGGTCGAAGTGCATCTCGATCCCGACGTTCGCGAAGTCGAGCGCGCGGGGTTTTTCCAGAAGGACCTCGGCGCGGCGCACGGGGGCGTACTCCAGGATCATGTTTCCGAGCTTCGCGCCCAGCGCCTCCAGCAGCCGGAAGCGCCCCGTTTCCATGATTTCGAGCGCGCGGCGGGCGACTTCGGCGTAGTCCACCGACTTGGTGAGGTCGTCCGTCCTGCCCGCGGGGGCGAGATCGAGGTACAGCGTGAGCTTGGCGACGATCTCCTGACGGTATTTCTGCTCGCGCTCCAGAGTGCCGACGAGAACGTTGGCGCGCAGATCGCGGATGATTATCCTGTCCATAAAAAACGAAACTCCTCCTGTCCGGCGATACAATACCACCACAATACCGATTTTGCAATACTTGTTCCCCCTTGAGTTGCGCCTTTCATGGTGCTATATTATCGCCATGATAAATATCAGAGGATGAATCCGGCATCATGTCAGAACTGAAAAAGATCCGCAACTTCTGCATCATCGCGCACATCGACCACGGCAAGTCCACGCTGGCCGACCGGATGCTCGAAATAACGGGGACCGTCGCCAAACGCGACCTGACCGACCAGCTGCTCGACGGCATGGATCTGGAACGCGAACGCGGCATCACCATCAAATCCCACCCCGTCCGGATGCACTACGATCCGGGCGACGGCGTCGAATACGAACTCAACCTCATCGACACCCCGGGACACGTCGACTTCACCTACGAGGTCAGCCGTAGCCTGAGCGCCTGCGAAGGGGCGATACTCCTCATCGACGCCACGCAGGGGGTGCAGGCGCA
>Ga0265298_10005611_pt1 | contig 15682 bp, 25 predicted proteins | sample AusTroGonzalo_MG_3_FD_193486 | JGI IMG/M metagenome (GOLD analysis project Ga0265298, IMG submission 193486) | Bovine rumen microbial communities from tropical cattle in Woodstock, Queensland, Australia - Gonzalo_01 | ecosystem: Host-associated > Mammals > Digestive system > Stomach > Rumen ... | reverse complement strand
AAAACGCCCATGCGGATGCACTGGGCGTAAGGGGAGAAAAATGAATAAAACTCGAAATCAACGGGAACTGTCGGAACCTGATTTCTCAATTATCACAATATCAGGACAAAACGGACTGTCAACACCTATTTTTCAGTTTTTTATATATTTATTCTTCTTTTTCAGATTTTAGCGACATATATCGCTTGTATTCCTTGCGAAGTCCTTCTGAAGTGGATCCGTGACCGATTTTCCGCGCCACTTCTTCCCAGGTTCCGTGTCCAAGGAACTTGATCTGGACAATCAGCTGCAACCGTGGCGGCAACGTGTTTACCCATTCCTCTGTTTCAATCCGGAGTTTTGCCGCGTCAAGCCTGCGCTGATCGAGTTTCTGTTCCAACTCCCGTAATTGTTTGTCTGTATAATCAAAGTTCCCCAAACCCTCAATCCGAAACGTCACTTCTTCATATGGATAATTCGGATTTGAGCCTTTTACGATGTCTGTCAGTACAGCTTCCCGTTGTTCGCGCAGTTTTCTTATCTGCTGTTCGGTCTGCTTGATCACATTTTCAGCATCTATGTATTGTTGAAGTGTGCCCTTATCCAATGCCGTAGATACCTCCCCGTCAGAATGGACTTCCCAAAATCGAAGCAACCTGCGCCTGACCGTCAGCGCCCTCATGGATAGCAAGCATCGTTACCATGTCGGGAGCATCGTCGTGCGGATTTTTCGACAACTGGCTATACGACGTAAGCGCCGCCATAAACTGACCGTACTCCGAATTAGGCACATACCCGTCAGGATTGTCCACTGAACGCATTTCACGGAAAAGAACGTGGCTGATTACCCACGGGCTGTTGACAATGATCCTTGTCTCCTTGTTTGCCGTGGAGTAGCGCTTCTCAATCACGCATCTGCCGTTCGCTTCCTTGACGATCTTCTGTATCTCGTCGCCGGTGCGCACACCTTCCTTGTTGGACTCTATCTGGCAAATCTGCACGTTATGCTCAATCAGCATGTTGGCATTAAGGCGGTCAAGCACATATGGGTCGATATTTCGGTAAACCACGTCGGCCAGGTAGTAGTCAGCACCGTACTGGTAGAACACGCCAAGAGTGTTGTAGTCAGTGCCGCTTCCTTTCGGATCGAGGAACGCCCATATCGCATCCGGCGTCTTGTCAGGCGGCAACTCGCGGAACCGTCTAAGCAAGTCAGGCTCATACAACAGGCCCTCACGCTCTACCGGCTGATTTTTGTATAGGCACTTGTACGTGATATCATCAAGAGTATTCTGAATATCCTCAAAATACGCCTCGTCAAAGCCAACGCCGTATTGGTAATTCCAGTTGCTCTTGCCAGTCTCAGGGTCGATGTCAGGGTACGCAATGAACTCACAGCGGCTATCTCCGTCATACTGCTTCTGCAACCGACCAATCACGTCCCACACGGACCAGCGCGTTGCAATATGCAGCTCCTTCACTCTCCGACCATGCCTGCCGCCCTTCTTACGGGTTTTCAGGTCTGTACTGTACTTCTGCCATAACTTATCGAGGCGTATTTTCGACAGCGCCTCTTCAATTCCAGAACACAGGTCGTCGCAATAAAGCAGACCGTCAGCACGGGTAACACCCGTTTGAGAAGCACCGATAGCACGGAAAGTAATGCTCTTGAATGGTTTGAACTTGTTAAGGTTGATTGTCTCTTCTTTCGCATTGATATCTTGTATTGCTACATCCGGGAAAATCTCTCTCCACGCATATTCCGGAACCTGACCCTTCTTCAAGTCGGCCCCGATGATATTGCAGATAACATCATAGACCATCCGCGTAACATGGCCGGAGTGAGACGAAAACAGGTTGCACGCATCCGGATCCCAACCAATCCAGAGAGAGAGGAACATTTCGGCCAATGTGGTTTTCCCGGTTCCAGGCGGGGCTGATATGGTCAGGATGTCCAATTCGTCGTCAATGAGACTCTGTAACGCCTGCGTCAGACCAAGATGCGTGAACTCTACACGCCTCGGCAAGTAGAACCTGTCCTCGGGCAGTCTATAGCGCTCAAGATACTGAAGCGCTTCGTCAAGGCATCTGTTCTGTGCCAACGAAAGCATCGCTCCCCAGTACAACTCCGAATACGCCGGATCGCTGACAGCGTACTTTGCGGCAGATAACTTGACGTTGCGCATCTCCTGTATGTACAAGTCCCTGTCAGAGTCCTTCCAATCTTCAGCAACAGCGTAGTATATCTTCAAGTTCTCTATGTTGGACAGGTCGAGTGAGTGGAGTTTGGCAATTAAGTTTTGCTTCTCAAAGTCGGTCATAATCCTCAAATCTCGGAACACTGTAGAAAATCATTGGAGCATTGCACCACCTCTGCATCTTGATCAGCCTATGATGCTTCGGCAGACTGTTCTTCTGATAAATCCGAACATCAGGATGATAATTCAAATCACGAAGCGTGTAGACTCGCTCTAAGTCCTGGTCAAATGTCGTGTCGTAGTTCGTCAGAAGGTAGACGGACATCTTACTCTTGTTCCAGCCCGTGATTTCCTGAAACATTTTCAGCTTCGGAATGATTTTCTCCTTGTCCTCGTATCTATCCCACGCAAAGTGTATGTTCTTGACACGGATACGCTTGATTATCTCAGCCTTTTCCTCGGTCATGGTGCGAATGTCAATTCCCTGTGTAAAATCAACTCTCGCTCCACTATCTATCAATGCCCCCCCCAAGAAATTGAAGTCGGGACATGCTGTGATATTCGGATCCAACAGGACGATCTCTTTTTGACCATGCCAAAACTCGGACAGGTCTGCAACCTTGACGGATTTACGGCCCTCTTTTGGCGCTACGTGGCAGAATTGACATCCTCTCGGACATCCTCGCGTCAAAAAGCCATATGCCTTGTCTGCTGTCATGTCTGTATAGAGACTGTAATCTGGATAGATATGCTCTATCTCGTCAGGCAGGTTGTGATCTCGACCAGAGTGGAAAACCTCTTTTCCGTCCTCAACGTCTATGGCGTAACCTGAACCGCCCTTGATCACCTCGTCTGCGTCGATGAAGTACGGATAGTCAGGAGTGAAGCTGAACACCTTCGACATGTACACCCGGTCAAGATATCCGCTGAACATAGGACTGTACCATTCTACGGAGTCTCCGCAGGCTTTGTGATAGGCAGATAATTTCATCAGCGGCAGGTTTGGCCATCTGTGACCATCCACATCAATCAGTCCGATCTTCATCCTCTTCGTCCCCGTCATCGTCCTCCGGGCATCCTTCGCAGTCGTCACACAACGGATTAAAGCACTCGCAGTAAGCCGTTTCTCTCTCGCCTACGATGTTCTGGCATCCGCAATGCGGGCAGTCAAAGGCGTCATGCAAGCGCTCTTCTCCACCGGCTATGGCAGACAGGCCCGTTTTGCGTATCTTCGTTGTGTAATGCTCTTCCTCCAACAGTGGGAAGTCTCTGTCGCAGATTTTACATGTGTACATACCCTTCATGGCTTTTCTCCTTATCGAACTATAAACGGCCTTTGAACTGATGGAACCAGAACCATGATTATTTTCGGAGGGGCTGGCCGTAAATGTCCTGCCTCCTATCCGGTAGCGAACCGGCCTCTTGTGCGGGTAAGGATTTGCACCTAACATGGGCTAGTGGCTCGTTATGTCCACCGCAAGCCTCGGATCAAGCGGCCCTTACCTTATAAGCGTCTACCTATTCCGCCACCGCATAACACCTGTCTTTCCAGGCTGTCAGACAAAGTACTCCATTCTTGCACTGAATGGGATCGGAACGGCAGGAATCGAACCTGCACACAAACCGTCATCCGCTACTCACACGGACCGCTCTACCTAATTGAGCTACGTTCCGGAATGCCTGTCTTTCCAGGCTGTCACAGTGTTTTTATTCGTACTTTACCGCGCTACCTTACACTGCCACTACGTCGCGCTCCCACTTGTCACGGAAATGGGCGGGAACCGGAAGCTCTATCGTGGCTTTCACACGCAACCTACTTCATAAGGTTGACCCATGCCGGTTTCTCACACCCTTACGGATGGTCTATCAGGCGAATAGATAGCTTGCTCAACCGAAAAGCCCGTCGGAAGGGTAGGAATCGAACCTACGTCTCGCACACTTATATGGGATCCCGCTGCTCTCCATCCAATTGAGCTACCTTCCGAAATGCACCGTATCCCCAAAGGTGCATCCTACTTCTGCATTGCCAGACCGCTGCATTTTCGGGTTTCTCATACTACCGGCTTTCTGGTTGCCGAACAGAGGAGGATTCGTTTTACTATCTGTTTTGCCTGACTTCACGGAAGAACATTTACTCCAATTCTGGTAGCGTTCAGACAGCTTTCGGGATAACTGTACCCGTCTGGTTTAACGTGGGAAGATACCACGGCATCGGAACGGCGGGACTCGAACACGCATATGCGGCTTGCACAATAGGAACATGACAAAATCCTCCACCGCTGCTTTCCCTTTTAAGCTACGCTCCGTACTGTAAGGGGAGAAAATCAAATGCCAATCTGAGAAGTCTCCGGACCAGCCAGAGAACATCTGGAAAAGCATTGACTGCTGTACGGCGGGACTTGCACCCGCATCTTCTGCTTAACAGGCTACTGTGCGCACAGTATCGACTGATCACATCGAAGATGTTCTGCTGCTTGAACTACGATACAGCTATACAGGGTGGCCGGAGTCGAACCGGCTCCACCGATGACCACTGACAGCGTTAAGTGCCGTATTCGCTTTACTGATCATGGTCAAAGGTGTACTCCCGTGAGTGCATCCCGTACCGCAACCTCTCGGCTGCATGTATGCCCTGAATACCTATGCCCCGTATCCAGGACTTCTATGGAGGTATCAACACACATGGCAATATGTGAAGATCGAAGATAATTGTGCCCGTCAGGACGTTTGCGACAGGGAAACGATTTTCATGACGTTCTCATATCGCAGAAATTTCACATGGAAACGATTTTCATCAGGTTTTCATGATGTGGACATTTCGGACATGGTTTTCGGCTGATCCTGAAGGTTGTTGGCCCATCCAGATACATGCTCGTCAGGGAAGTACCATCCGTGAGTTTGTCTTACGCACACCAGATGCAGACGACATTTGCCGTACACCGCAATCATGCCCAGATGCAGACGACGTTTAATGCATATACCGCAATCATCATCGCAAACCCGACAATGCTCGGCTTCTCGTCAGCGTTCACCCACTTTAAGGGACACAAAAACCGTATCAGGATTGAGGCAAATGCTATGTCGAGGATGGTTGCAAGGTATCGAAATATGAGCATTGTTGTCACCTAAACTCCTTTCTGCGGAGTATGAGCATATGGCATGGCTCCTTTTTGAATTTTGGAGAAATTTTCAGATTACCATGTAGTATTCTTTGCTATAGCACTTCAAATCAGAGATCGTTTTCTTCATATCTCCCCAGGTAACAGGCTTCTTCGGGTGTATGTTTCTGGGAGTGTAAACAACATCGTCATTCAAACCAGTGTCGTTGAAGCAGATAACCCGCCTTGAACCGTCAAGGTATGTCACATCGCCTATTTCGCAGCCATCAACCGCAGTGTACGGGCTGTTCGTGATACGCACATCAAGAGTGTTATGCAATCTTTCAACCCCACGACTTTCGCACCACTTTTTGTACTGCTCAACCTGTTGCGGATGCGAACTGTCAGAAAGGTTCATCAACGCCTTGCACTTACGGACGCCTATCTTTCCTGCTACCATCAAGTCGTAAGCGCTAAACGCAGTATCATCGTCGCATTTAGACGGCCTGCCAGTGTCAGAGCCGGAATGATCAGCGAAAGCCTGTATGTGTCTGCCGTTATGCGCGGCTTTATGGCACTTGTAGCAAAGCGGAACAATGTTGGTCAGATTGTTCGTGCCACCCTGGCTTAAGGCGACAATGTGATGATGCTCGACCATATCAGTGGAACCGCAATTCGCGCATACACAACCAAGCTCCCTCTTCACCATGTCCATGAAGGACCTGCTGCGGGCCTGCTTGACCAGTGCCTTGTATTCTTCTGACTGTGTGTAGTGGTTATCCATAGCCTTTTTCTTCCCGTCGCAGAAAAACAGGGTAATCTGTGGTCGATTTCGTGCCGATTTAGACCCCCGCCCGGGGCTTTTCCGGCGTGCCGTCGTTGCTTGCCTGGTCAATGAGTATGGTGTGCCGGTGTGCTGATCCTATGCGAAACAATTTCGCGATCCCGAAACATTTTCGATCTATTGGATAAACTTATGTTTCGCGGAGTTAGTAATGACTAATAATTTAGATATAATACTATACTTTACGCATATAATGCGCTTCCCCTGCCTGCCGTGGTAGTTGTTGCGCACTATTCGCTATTATCTGACTATAATAGTTAAATATACGCCTTTATTCTTTGCCGGTTTCCGTGATCTTGTAGGGCGCGTCTATCGGTTTATCTTCCAGCAGCGCCGCGCGTGCCTCTTCTGCTGTTATGGTGACGGGGCCGGCGTTTGTGGGCGCTACGTCTAGCCGCGTGGCATCCTCTAAGCCGTCATAATTCTTTTGCCAAAAGATCATGGTAACGGGGTTTAGCTTGCCTTGTGCGCCTAACTGCTCGCGGTATTCAGCTAAAAATTGTATAGCTTTTTTCAGAATGTCTATGCAAGCGGGGCTTACCCTGCTTTTACTTTTGCCCGTAATAACGTTGTTGACGTCTTGCCGCGTGAGGTTGAGCGCCCTATATAGTCCCATGTTCCCGGGGCGCTTGCCTGCCTTTTCGCAATCTATAAAATAATCTGTTATGGCTTGCGTTACTTCTTCCGGGTCGTGCAAGTTAACCGGCGGCTTGTTAATTGCCTCTATAAAATTCTCGCGCATGTTCCTCGTGAGTGCTGTTAACTCGTCGGGCGTGGCCTGTAGTCCGTTATTACCTATAAGCGGGGATCCGTTGCCGTCTTTGCTTCCGCCTCTTGGCATGGTGTTTACTCCTGAAAAATAAAAAAGCCGCCGACATTGTTACATGTCGCGGCTGCTCGTTTCGCGTTACTCTGGAGCGTTGCAGAGTTTACTCTGTTCTGTTGTGTTTTGTGAAATATTGTCCAGTAACGCGCGATGCTGTTATATAGTGTCCTCTAGTGTTTTGCGGGCGTTTTGTCCGCTCGTCATAATTATATTGGTTTGCTGTCTGCTCGTCAAGGCGCGCGCGGTCCTGCTGCGTTGCCTTGTCCGGTTCCGTGTTGGCCGGCCGTGGTGTTCCTGGTGGTCAATGGGTAGCGGTTGCCGGTGCGGTTATCCTCTGACTAGGGGGATCTATATTCCGGCGTTCCGTTCCGGGTAGCCAAAACGAACAGGGAACTTTAGGGCATCGATTCTCCAGTTCATATATTATAGACGTATATATACATCATACACACGTTTTTATATATGACTTAAGAATCTATTCCCTAACATTCCCTGACATATAGAAAAGCCTTATTCTAAGCGGTTTTTCGTGGTGTGACGTTTTCCCTGTTTCATGCCCTGACATATCCCTAAAGCGGGCATTTTTTGCCCTGTTTAATTATTTCGTAACATATGAAAATAAATTCAAATGTTCATATGTTGGTTTTTTAGGGTAAAAAGTTCCCTGAATCGGGGAATATAGACACGATTTTAGGGAATAAAAAAGCGGCCCTTTTCGGGTCGTTGCTTGTGGTTTCCGGTGTATGCAAATCATGTTATCCATAATTTACGGCAATAAAAAAGGCGGCTTTTGCCGCCCTTGTCCGCGTCCCTTCCGGGGCTTTATTAGTGTTTCTCCCTTCATTCAATATCAATAAAATATACCGGGTATTCATTGCGGCTTTCGATTAACAGGTCTCTGTATATATCATTTTGGAAGTATCGCGCGATTAATTCGGCGTTACCCTTTGCGGGGCTGCTTGCGAGTTCCTGACGGTCAATAAATGCTCGGCTTCCGTCGTCCTTGCGTGCGCTGTACTTTGTCAAGTAAACGGTGTATTTTCTCGTTCTGCTCATTTCGCTGTTGCCTCCCTTTATGCTTTCGCGTATTCCCTGATCAGACCGGCCCGCACCGCTTCCATGATCCGCTGTTCTTCCTGGTATTTCCATGCATCCAGTTCGCCCGGTTCCGTTTCGGCTGCTTGTGTCCATGCGTCTAGTTCCTTGAACAATTCCAGCGTGACGCGGCTGTGATAGTAAAATCCCCCTCTTTCCGGCGTCCTGACTGCTATATAGTTACGCGTGCGGTTCGCCTGTAAGAGTGCGACGCAATCCAATGCAACCAGTGCGGCGGGATTGTATAAGGGCGTGTAAAACGCTTTAATTTCTGCCAAAATCGGCGCGATGTTTTCCGGTGTGTCAAATCTTCTCATTGTGGTTTGCCTCCCTTCATGCCGCTGTTGCGGTGCTGTTTGTGCCCGTGCAGATTGTCACGTTGTCGGGCGTGTGCTGGTCCTTGTTTGCGTCGTGGGCGGTTGTATATTGCCCGTCTGACAGTGCTATCATTTCCCCGTTGCGGTCCCAAAATGTCGAGCGCTGTATCTTTCCCGGCTCTTTGATTGATCTTGTAAAGATTACAGTTAAATCCCCCTGGCAATAATAAAACCAGTCAATGAGGCCCGTTTGCAGATCGTCGAAAAGGCTTTTATATATTGCGTCGTGTGCGTCGCTTGCGGCCCTGTATGCGTCCATTGCGGCCCGTTCTGCCTGTTCGCTGTCTGCGTGGAAGATTGCCACAACTAAATCATGTAAATTGTTCTGAATGATGATTTCGCGGTTGTTCATGGATGCGTGTCCTCCCGTTCAAGTTCCCATTCCTGTCTGAGTGCCTGGATCACTTCAAAAAGTGAATCCCCGGTCCGGATGTCCCCGGCGCTGTCTGCTTTGACTATGGCCGCGCTGATCGCGTTTAGAATTGCCTCGGCGTCAAGGTGTCCCGCCTCGACGGCTTCCGACAATGCTATAATTATTTCGGTGTGTGTCATTGCCTTGTGTCCTCCCTTTGACGGTGGCGGGCTTTCGCCCGCCTTTGCTGTTATTCAGTTACCAGTTCCGGCGCGGGGACTGTTGTGACGGCGGCGGCGATGTCATTAAATCCGGCTTTCATGTTTTCCGCGATGGTTTCCAGGGTGTCCGGTTCGTCCTCGTCGTCCTCGCTGAAATTGACAATTTCATCAATCAGATCCTCAAACTCTGTATCACTGATATAAATATGGTTGCGCTTGTCGATGATCTCATCCAAAAGTTCGCCCTCGTCAACATTGTCTCGATAATAGTCGGCCATGCTGTCGGTGCTTTCGATCCCGTAAATGGTATCAACAAAAAAGTTGTCGTTGTGGTTAAATTCCCGGCCCAACTTGTCCAAAAAGTCTGTGAGCGATACACCATAAAAAAGATCGTTCAAGTCCTCCATGTAGTAGCAGCGGAAGCCGTCCGCGTATCCGTTCCAGCTGTCAAGCTCGTTTACCATTTCGCAAAAAATGTCATCATCTGTTTTCAGAATTTCCAGGGCCTCATTGATAAGCTGCTGATAAGTTTTTTTCATTTCGTTATCCTCCTATTAAATAATGTATGTTTGTTTTTCGTTCTCCCGCTTTCCCGGCTTCACTTCCGGCGGCGGCGCTCGGCTCGTCGGCGGCGGTTACTGGTTCCCGTTCTGTTGCGGGTGTGCTTTGGTCTGCTGTTCCTTTGACGGGTCCGGCCCTTTCGGGCCGGTGTGCCTTTGTTTAGAAGATTTCAAGTGATATATAGCTGCACTCGTTTATGATGTTTTCAGTGATAATCATGATCAACTGTTCTTCGTCTACTCCGTAAGAGTTCATTTTTTCTTCGATATTGCTATGACTTGCGATGTCTTTAGCTATCTCTTTCACTCCGTCGATGTCGTGGGCCTGTTCGCACATCTCAAAAAGCATGTGAGAATATTCTTCATTGTCGCCCCTGGTGTAATAGTTATCATTGATGCACATCTGCCTGACCTTCATATCATTAACTAAAATTTTCATTTGTTTCCCTTTCTGCCTTGCGGCTTGCTGTTGTTGTGTTTCGATGGTGGTATCTTAACTCTATTCGTACGAATATACAAGATGGGATATTGCACAAATATATTCGTACGATTTTGTGCAAGTTGTATACTTGTACGAATATTTTCAATGTGGTATGTTATGGGCGGGTAACTCTATATTTATGAAAATGAGGTGATTTTATGGGCGGGACTTATCGCGGATACACTGAAGCGCAAAAACGTGCTACGGCAAAATATAAGGAAAGTAAATATAAAAGGATCCCCCTGGATGTAAAAACGGAAGAATACGAAGCATTAAAAAAATACGCGGATGATCACAACGAAAAAGTTAATGGTGTGATCCGGCGACTGATCAAGGAAGAATTAACGCGAAACGGCGTTGTTATTGTTCCGGCATCGTCTACCAGTCCGGCGGCGTCTGCTTCCGATCTGGAAGAAAAACCCGCGTGTGATACTTCTATATATTAGGATGATCGGCGGGGCCTGCGTGGCCTCCTGATCTGGATCCGGCGCGGCGTTGCTTCTATATATAGGAAGATAACCGGCGGCGGGTCCGTACATGGTCAAGGCGTGCAACCTGTAGCGCGTCGGCGTCTCCTGGTGGGTTATAGCAAAGCTGGGCGGCGTCGGCTGCTCCTGGTGGCCGTTTGGCCGTTTCCGTGGGCGTGGTGCGTCCTGATGGGTATATAATGCCCTTGCGGGCGCGGTCTGCCTTTACGGGCGGATTCTGCCTCGGTGCGGGCGTTCCCGTCTTGGAGTCTGTCAAGACGTGCGGCGGGCGTTGTCTGCCTGTTTGACGGTCTCCGGGTCTGCGTGTCTCACCGGCCCGCGCTGGCATCCGGCGACGGTTTACGGCGTGCCCGCCTCCCCGATCACGACGACCAGGACCACAAACCTGACCGGATCCGAAAAAGCCACTTCTCGACAAAAACTTACGAAAACGGTACGAAAAAAGAGGCCATTCTGAAATCTCAGAATTTTCGGCCTCGATTTTTTGTATTTTCGACTTCCCAAAATGAAAAAATCCGGTGCACCTCGCGCGCGCTTATGCGTGAGGCTTCTCTTCTCGGTTTGACCAGACTTGCCACCATGATCACGGTGCTGTCTTGGTTCGGTAGTCAACCAGGTCTTTCAGGAACTTGTCAGTGTTATGGTAGTAGCCGCAGCACCTCATTTCGGTACATCTGCCGCGGTAGAGACATTCCGGAACCATGCAATCGGCCAACTCCGGCTCAACGGCTCTGACGGCCTCTCTGACGGCTCTCCAGACGGCTTGTGTCTCACTGGCCGACTGATGGCACAACCTCTTCCTACTGATTGCTATCAGGGCTTGTGCGTTTGCTTTGAAAGTGTAATCAACGGGAGTATCCTGGGGCATGACGGTTCGATCAACTCCGGTCCGGTCACTGCGCTGGGTGCTGACAAAATGCTCAATTCCGACTTTATGTCGTACCAAATGCATCACGATCCAATACGGCACATCGGTAATTCTCACCGTCAACTCAATCAGACGGATGGGGCTATGTTCTGCCAACATGATTTTCCGTTTCCATTTCTCACTCGGATACTTGCCAGACTCAATTCCAATCGTATTCATGGCGGCGTTTTTCACCTGCTGCCAGGTATCAACGTGGTTTATCACTTCGACTTTTATGATGATCACCTCCTGCTTTCGACCAGTTCTAACTCAATTCCCACTCGAATAACTCAAATAAACTCAATTCCAACTCGGCTATAACATTTCAATAACATTCCAATAACATTCCGCTCACATTTCAATCTCATACCGAATTGCCAACTATGCCAACTCCATGCCAACTCGGATGCCAACTCGAACCGCTTACAAATTGTAGGCAGTTCTACAAAAATTCATTTCGAGTTTTGGTTTGCATAATTCGCAAAAAAATCTCATTTCGAGATTCGACTTTGCGTTTTCCAGAAAAATCTCATTTCGAGATTCGGTATGAAAATCTCAAATGGAAAAACCAAATCGAAAATCTCAATTCCAGAATCCGAAGAAAAATCTCAAATCGAAAAATCATTCAGGAAACGGAACATCCTTATTGTCCTTCGGGACTTCCATAAATTCGTCCTTGTCGTCTTCCTTGATCGCAAGTCCGGCGAAAACAAAATCCCCATTCGTCTTGTGATCTTTGTATCCCTTATTTCTCAGCGCCTTGAAGAAACCACTCTTCTGATGGGCCTGCCTGCCCCACTCGTCGCACCATTCTGCATACTTCTCATACAAATCTTTACGGTTAATCTTCACGTCCGACTTCTTGACGCACGCCTCTGACAAGAACGCCTCAACCGTATCACTGTCATTCCTCAACTGGGCTGTCCGTGCTATCGAGTTTGAGGAAACAAGTATGGTTCCACGCTCATACATACGGTGAAGCGCCTGCATGGAAATATGAAGCAGATAAGGCAACTCTTTTTCCAACTTGTCAGGAAGATTTGGATCCCTTTCTTTTGGCTTCTCGTTCATCGTCAAGATGAGTAATCGCCTGTAAAATCCTTCCGTTTTTTCATTTCGGACAAGCGGTAATTCGTTCGTCGAGAACAGCAGTTTTGCATAGTTGTCGAAGCTGATAATATCCTTGCCCTTGTAACTGTCAGATATGGAGTCCTCGCCTATCAGCTTCTTGATCATGGTTACGTCATCCAGGGCGTCAATTTCCAAATCGGCACAAGAGTTCAGCAGCTTTCCCATCATCCTGATGGCCTGAAAGTTGTCCTGTAATTTGCTCATGGCAACGTTCGAGATGTTCCGCTTTCCAACAAGTTTCTGTATCAGATTGATAATGGTACTTTTTCCGGTTCCACCGTCACCGGATATGATCAGCATTTTCTGCTGTCTTACGTCCTTCGTGCAACACAGCCCGATGTATTCCAAAAGCATTTCCCTGTCCTCGTCATCCGGAACAGCATACCGAAGAAACTTCTCCGTCTCCACTCCGCTTCCATGATCTCCATCCGGTGTGTATGACCATGGCAACTGGTTTGTCGAGTATATCTTCGGGTTATGCGCATACACTTTCTGCTTGATTGCATCGTACATCCCATTTTCAAAATTGATGTAATGCCCGCTATATTTGTTTAATTCATCAGTGGTCTTTTCCAAATCGCAACTCTGTAAAAACATCTTGAATATCCTATCCGTAGTTGATGACTTGATATACTGTTCAAGGCAGCAATCCATGATCAGCGTCTTGATGATCGTTCCTCTCAAATCCATTTTGTAGTAGCCGTCACGATAGATGTATGTAATTCCACCACAGGTAAAGATATGGTTAGTGTGCGTGAGATACACAAAGATCCTGTTGTCAATCACGCCTGACGGCTTTCCCTTGCCGTCCTCGCTGTGAAAGCACTTCTGTTTGATTGAAAGAGGAAGTTTTCTCGGATTGCCATATATCATGCCAACCCACTGATCATCGTCAAAATCGGCTGCGTCAAGGTCGTGCAAAACCTTGTCAGTCTCAGACGCAGAAGCCGTTGTGTTGGCCTCTGCGCTTGCCTGATCGGTATTCACTTTCTTCCTTTTATTCATCTCGGTTCCCCATTGTTTCCTGCTCTTGATGGTGGTATTGGTGGTGTAGGGCCTGCGACTATGTTCATTTCCATTTCGACTTTTGCGTAGATATCGCCGTCAAAAGGTGATTGATCTGACTTCGTGTATCCAAGCGATACTCTGCCCTCCGGCACGCCTAAAGCGTGTGCGATGGCCTGTTTTATGTCCTTCTCAGTCATGGTGATTACTGCTGTCATGGCTACACCTCCTATATTCTTCCGCTGGAACCAATGCCGCCCCGTGACGGGTTTTCCAACTCGTCAACCGTTACCAGTTCGATCTCCGGCTGGTTCTTCTGGATCCGGAACTGACAGATACGCTCGTTCTTTGGGATTTTTGTTTTCCTTGTTGCGTACGCCAGGAAATGCCATTCGTCATCCGGACCGGAATAGGAATTGTCGATCACGCCCATGCTGTTTGCAAGCAGGACCCCGTACTTGTGGAAAGTGCTTGACCGTGGCGTCACAAGTGCTTCATACCCTTCAGGCAGTTCCATGGCCACGCCCAACGGGATCTGACAATACTCACCCTCAAACAGCCAGATATCCTCTGCGCATCTCAAATCAATCCAGTCACCGGCCTCGATCTTCTCAATCGGAAGTATGTCTCTCAGATACTTCACCTTTATTTTCATTCTTAAACCAGTCCTCCATTTCTTTGTAGTCCAGAGCAAACACGATAGCGATAGCGATAACAACCGCAATCGCCCCAAGCACAACACCGATAAAAAATGCGGTTAATGTGGCGCAACTCATTGTAAACCTCCCTCTGATCACTTACCCGTCAAGGCTCAACAGTATCCTCAGTCTCCTTCGACAGTCTACGCACAACGCAACCTGGATGGCCGTAGATAAACCTGTTCCGATGCTGATATACTTCAAGTCATGCTTCTGACCGCAACCGACACAGGCTTGACTCTTTTCCTGTACTTCTTTTATCTCGATCACTGCTATCACCCCTCCTCCAATAATCCGTACTGTTTCTCTTGCACTTCTTGCACGGCAACTCCCACGCCAAGACACCTTCATAAGCACACCCAGCACATCCATCTGCGAGATAAGCAGCAAGTACCTTTCGCAGTTCCTCCACTGCCCACTGATCTACATCCGCAGCACGGCAAATGTGGTCAAACATCATCATGGCTTTGTCTTTCATCCTGCTCACCTCTTATCGTATCATTGCGCCTATTTCATCAATAGATTCGTAAACAGACATTTCCGTGCCATCGGAAAAGGTGATTGTAGAACGTTTTCCTTGATATACCTCGTCATAATGATTTTCACTCACTCTAACAACATGCCTAAGATTAACCGCCATTATGCGACCTGTTCCATAAACAGTTACTTTAATCCATGTGCCTTCGTTCATCCTTGCTCACCTCTCATATCCGCGCCACAGTTCGGGCAATAGTTCGTTTCATCATAATCCGGGTAGAGGTCTGCGTATGTGGCTCCACATTCCGAACACTCTTGACTGCAACCCACCTGTATCCAATGTCCGGGCTTTCGTTCAGGCTGTACGGATGGCAACTGCTTAATTCCATTGATCACATGTTTGATTGCATCACGCTCTCTTTGCTCGGCACGTTCACAATAAACAACTTCAATCCACTCTTCAGCCTCGTCTATTGCCGCCTGTCTGCTGATTAAATCTTGCACTGTTCTACCGTCTTTCGTAACGATTCTTTAAACTCATCTGTGACTATGGATACAATCCGTCCAATATCCGTCAGTGCCTCAACAATCCTTTCTGGCGGCAGGTTCTCTTTTCTCAGCACGTTCGCAATCAGTATAAGATGCTCGATGTCGTAACCGCATAACGTGGGCTGTGCGGATGGCAGTTTTTCAATCGTTTCAATATCTTCGTTAATCTGCCCTCGTCTTTGTTGCTGAATTATTCTCGAATTGTAATCAAGCATCAATGAATCAAGAGCAGCATTTATCATTTCTTTATTTTTAGTCAGCGCATCAATCGCCGCCTGTCTGCTGATCGTGTCATTCATTTTTCAACCCCAACCTTTCTGCACATAGGCATTCGTTAGAAGGACATATCTTCCTGTAATGATGTTCTAAATCGCATGAGCCTATATGCGTCCCGAT
>Ga0265298_10005609_pt1 | contig 15684 bp, 14 predicted proteins | sample AusTroGonzalo_MG_3_FD_193486 | JGI IMG/M metagenome (GOLD analysis project Ga0265298, IMG submission 193486) | Bovine rumen microbial communities from tropical cattle in Woodstock, Queensland, Australia - Gonzalo_01 | ecosystem: Host-associated > Mammals > Digestive system > Stomach > Rumen ... | reverse complement strand
CAAGTTACCCTGGGCATCTTTCTTTTGCTTGTGCTCATAACCAGTAAGGAACGTCACTGCATTCACGAGCTGTTCGCTACCGGATAGATACTTAAGGCTGGCAGAAATAAACTGTGGGCCAATTGCCGTCTGTACTTCTTCACGTTTTCTGAGGTACTCAGCCACATCGAGATGCGCCACGCCCTGGGCATCAATTGTACTGTAAGCTTTCTTCAAGCTATCATCAAAGTTCGAAAGCGCCGTACGTTCAATGTTATCAAGCGAGGTACCTTCCATAAGTTCTTTCATACCCTTCTTAGCAAACATCTGGGTAACTTTACCGGTAGCTGCATCGAGCTCCATGTGGTAACCCTTAATATACTCATCATACGAAAGTTCCAAATTCTGTCTTTCGGCACTGTTAAATACCTTCGCGGTTTCGAGGTTGATGTATTTACCAAACCGTCTAAGCCATGGATCGGAATCCTTCACATCGAACATCAAGAAGCTGGCAAGCTCTTGTGATGCGTGAGTACCAAGCTCGATACCACCACCGACCTTCTTATCGAGAATGTTATCGATTTGTTGTTTCACAATATCGGTATCACCACGAGAGTTAATTACTCTGAGACCGGAGATAATTGCATCAATATCCTCAGCAGCATGCTGATTCTTCGTCATTTCTTCAATGCGGTTCACCACATCCTTAGTTGGCGGCGTGAGCTCCATGTACTTTTGCATCTTCGAAGCTACAATCTTACGTTGAGAATCATAGCTGTAAGCTGCAGAAGCGGCTGCATATTGAGCATCGTTGAGATCGCCTTCCATCGTCTTCGAAAGTGCAGAGTAGCGGTTGTTGGCCATGCGCTCCATATGACTGCCCGGAGCAAAGTGGCGTCTGTAGGTAGGTCTGCCATTCTTATCAACTTCATGACCATGGAGATTATCCATATGAGCATTCATTGCCTGATCCATACGTTCGTGGTAACCCATAGCATTCTTGTAATCAATTCTCTCGCCACGAGCCTGCTCCATCTTGAGCGTATCGAAGGCAATCACATTCTGGTTATCAAGCTCATCAAGCCGTGCTTTCTGCTTGGTTGAACCGTTCTGAATCACCGCCTCAAGCTGGCCAAGACCCTTGTTCATGTTGTTCTTGTGGCGCATAATCTGCTTCTGATATTCAGCATTTCTGGCCTGTGCTTCGTAAGCTTCCTCACCCTCCTTAGACGGAATCTCGGTTCCGCGTTTGTAGTTTCTCGAAGCTGCGTATGCTAAGCCACGGTTTCTCACGGTCTCAGCATGCTCTCTCGTTTCCTCTTCACGCGCAATCTTTCTATCCGACAAATACTTTTGTAACTTCATGGAAGGCGTATAAGTGTTTTTCGAAGCCAAATGTTTTTGCCTTGAAAGTTCGCGGTGTGAAGAAGCCCAACCTTTGACACCACCAAGTGGAGCTCTAGTAAGGCCATTGAGTTTGGAGTTGATCGTACCAAGCACAGTGCCGGACATCTTCATCAAACTCCACGAGAAGAACAGTGGGAAAATTTGTACTGCAATACCAATCAAAACGCCAAAGCCGCTGTCTGACGAAATGATGATTGCCCAACCTGCAATGTTTGATGCGCCAAAGAGGAGCGAGAAGGCTGGATAGAAGATTAGCATTTGGAAGAACAGGTGCCGCCATTTCTTAAACCACTGCTCGGTATTTGGCAGCATATATGCCACGATTGCCAGAGGAGCAATCATGATGAGAAGCGTCACCACCGCCTGGCGCATGGCGATTGTGATGAGGCCGATCACTACGGAACATAGCGCGCCGAGAGCCAAAGGAATCAACATCCAAATCGCGCCGGTTTCAAAGGCAACTACTGCCCCGCCGATGGTAAGAGCCAGACCACCGCCGACCGACGCCCAGACTTCGGACATTGTTGTATTCGAGAGTGCACCACCCGCGATATTCCCAGAGGTTGAAGCTTCAATTGATTCAAATAATCCACGTAGCCCACTACCAAAAATATTGGACACATCTACCGCAATCGAACAGATATAAAACGACAAGTTCACCAAAATTGCGGCCACGATGATCTTCGGTAAGGCCTTCTTAATCCCATAATTTGAAATCCCCCACCCTGTTATTTGCGAGAATATCACAACCAAGAGGAACCCGATAAACACCAGGTTCGTCACCCCCTGGAAATACTTCCAAATCTCATAAATCGGCGAGCCGTCTTTTCGCTCCACCGGGTTAATCACAAGAACATCTTCGATCTTGTCATACAAAAAGTCTACAGCCTCGGAAATCTTCCCTGTAGATGGACAAACAAGCCAGCCTAGCGAACCCAAACTATCTTCACAGGACGTTGCGGAAGTAGTTTGTTCTTCACCTTCCGGCGCAGCATAAACTTTCTCTGTTGTTCCAGGGATAATTCCAAAAAGATTGGTAAGCATAATGAGAATAGCAAAAAAGCACCCAAAAACCTTTACTTTAATATCTCTTATGAGGCTCTTTTTTCTCATAATAAAAACGCCTTCCAATTAGGCTATGACTTTATTATAGCACACATAAGCGTTTTTGTCAATGCTTTTACCCCTATTTTATTGACTTTTTTTAGAATAATCGTTATTATAAAAATATATGAAAAATTTTGTTAAAAAAATTGCCGTTCTTGTGGGCATTATTGCACTAGCTTCATCTGTTATCAACTTCGTTTCGCCCGGCGAAGCGCATGCCGCCACTGGGCAATGTCGTTATTTCCTTGGTCTTCCATCTTGGAACTGTGATGTTGAAGATATCACTGACGAAGATTCTTTGACTAATAGCATTGGCATGATTGCTGCCAACGTTCTTACTGCTATTTCCGCTGCTGCCGCCTACCTCGTAGTTGGTTATGTCATCTATGGTGGTTATCTTTATATGATGTCCTCTGGCGATGCCGGCAAAGCTGCCGCCGCTAAAAATACTCTCACCCATGCTTTCATTGGGTTGGCAATTGTCATTTGTGCATATGCTATCTTCAGCACTATTCGTATTGCACTTGTTGGTAACCAAGCTATTGGTAGCTGTGATCCTACTACCGGTTCTGGTTGTATCGATGCCGAAAACACTGGTACTATGATTCTTGGTCTTATCCAATGGGTTGCCGGTATGGGCGGCGCCGTTGCTGCAATATTCCTCGTAGTTGGCGGTTGGGGTTACATGACTTCTGCCGGCGATCCTGGCAAAGTTGCCAAAGCTAAAAACACTATTCTCTACGCTATTATCGGTTTGATTGTTGTTGCTCTCGCCGAAGTTATCACTGCCTTCATTGGCAACGCCGTGAGAGAATCCGCCAACATTAATTATCGTCAAGATAGCTTAATTGGTATTAATATAGAAAAGGAGACACTAAATGAAAAAAGCTAGATTTATTACCGCGGCAGTTGCACTTGCTCTTTCGGTTTTTGGGCTAAGTTTAATCCCAACCGTTACCCACGCAGTTGGTTCTACCAATGTTTGCGACACCAACGTCCCACAAGAAATTAAGGACGCTAACGGTTGTGGCGGTGGCGGATCTACCGACTTTGCTAACGTCATTTGCGAAATCATCAAAGTCGTTGTTGGCTTTATGGGCGCAGTAGCAGCCATCTTCGTCGTGGTCGGTGGCTTCCAATTCATGACTTCCGCTGGTGATGCCGGCAAAGTTGCTAAAGCCAAGCAGACTATTCTCTACTCTTTGATCGGTTTGATTGTCTGTGTACTTGCCTTTGCAATCGTTAACTTCGTAATCACTAACATTATTAACGGTAACTAATACACCCCTGTTAAAAAGGTCTTGCATTCCTATTAAAAACGTTATAAAATAATATTAAGTTAAAAATAAAGGATTTAAAAAACATGAGTAATATTCTTACACAACTTGCTGTCTCCGGCGCTATGGATATCAACACCGTCGGTAACGTAGGCACCACTAGTGGCGATGATTTGAAGAACGGCATCGTCCAAGCTATCAACGTAGTTGTAGGCTTTTTGGCCCTCGTTTGTGTGATCGTAATTATCATCGGTGGCGTTAACTACATGACTTCTACTGGTGATGCTGGTAAAGTAAAGAAAGCAAAAGACACTATCCTTTATGGTCTTATCGGTCTTATCATCTGCGTACTCGCATTTGCAATTGTGAACTTCGTGATTCTAAACATCATCAAGAGCAACTAAGACAACTAAAAACTGGCTCCTCCGGGAGCCAGTTTTTTTGTTTACACGTACAACCTTTGTTAGTCGCCCACTCTCTATTGAATAGGAATTTTAGTTGGAGCTTCAACTTTTACCTTCTCGAAGGTAATAGTGAGGACACCATCTTTGAGCTCTGCCTTTACGCTGCCGTCGTCTTCTTTAACTTGGACAGGAAGTGCAATCATTCTGGAGAATTCACCCCAATAGCATTCTTGGATATGCCATCTAGTAGTTTGCTCGTCTTCACCACCAGAAAGAACACCGGAAATGGTTAGGATGTTATCAGCAATACTGACATCAAGGTCTTGCTTGGAAATACCAGCGGTTCTTGCTTTTACTACTAGTTTATCGGCGGTCTCATAGACATCTACTGCTAGTTGTCCAGGAAGATCGTCGGTTTCTTCATCCCACTCATCCCCATCATCAGGGGTATCATCGCTAGGCACTTCGACTTCTGCAAACTCCTGTTCGACTTCTTTCGCACTCGGAGCTGTAGCGCTGCTACTATCATCCTCGCTAAGAAAAGCTGCAGCTAAGTCATCGTCTAACAAATCTTCGCTATTTGTACGAGCCATAGTTCCTCCACTTATGTTGTTATGCTTTATTATAAACCACTTTTGTAGTAAAATCAAGAGAATTATGCCTTTTATTGTAAAAAATACAACATTGCCGGGACTATTTGACTTGGTCTCGCCCCACTCCTGTAGAGGTTGCGGGTGTTTGGGAACGGTCCTTTGTAAGTGTTGTAAAAATAACATCCTTATGCATCGTGATAAAAATGGGCTAAATTCAAAAGGCAAAAACCTACCACCTATCTATGTCGTAGACAAAAGAAATGGCATCCTAGAAAGACTCATCAACGACTACAAATATTATTCCGTCCGTGATCTTGCGCAACCGCTCGCTGGTTTAATCGACGAGATCTTGCCGAAAGATTTACCAAAAGATTCAGTTGTAGTTCCCCTCCCTACCGCTTCAAACCACGTACGTGCCCGCGGCTTGGATCACACTTATTTAATCGCCAAGAACTTAAGTAAACTTCGCAATTACAAATTAAGACGTATCATTCTCAGAAACAAAAACACCGTTCAGGTGGGCGCCGGCCGGACTGCCAGAATCGCCCAAGCCGAGAAGGCTTATGACCTTAATCCGCGCATTCCCATCGATCCAGAAAAAACCTACGTGCTCCTCGACGACGTTTGGACCACGGGTGCTTCTATTAAAGCTGGCATCAAAATCTTAAAGAAGGCCGGCGCCCAAAAAATCATCGTAGCTTTACTAGCTTATTCTTAAGCCCCGTTGTTTGCGGATGAAGATGGAAGTGAAGTAATCACAAAGTTTACAATTGCGAATGCCAAGAAAGCAATAATAAGACCAATAATTGCATAAAGCACGGTGTTTTTAGCGTCAGTCACTTTCTTGGCGTCACCACCAGAAATCACATATTTAACACCACCAATGATCAACATAATCACGGCAATTACACCTACGATGTACAAAACTACGTTGGTGATTTGCTTAAATACACCAGTGTCACCAAACAAATCTTCTGGGCATTCAGAACAACGAGCAGCTTCTGCGCCTTCGCGAAGCGACATAGCTTCCATAGCTGATGCGTTAGCAAAAGAGCTAACAACAGTAAAAGTAAACAAAAATCCACAGATTATGAGTGGCATAAACACTTTGATCATTTTTCTCATACTCATATTATATCACATCTCCTTTAAAGCTTCAACTTTTTTGTATAGTCTCGTTTCGTTTTCGTCACTACTGTAAATCAACTCATATCGTTCATCATTTAAGTTCGATAATGCCTCTTCATAATATTCTTCCACCAACAGAAAATCAAAATCGTATTTGGTGAGAAAATCCGAAACCTTGATTTTACCGTTTTTTACATCGATGTATTCCTGCAAAATATCTTCTTTTTTATTCACTGCCTTCACAAAATATTCACCACGCGGATCAAGATAGGCCGGATAGCCCCGATATTCTACATAACCACCCTGGTTGTATCCCACGTAAACTTTCAAATCCTTTTTGTTCTTGTCGCCCACTTCTCTATCAATCGTATCCATTGCTTCTACCATCGCCCGTTCTGGCCGATTCGGAATGTTAATTGTTACCATCACTAAAACACATAATGTAACACCAGCTAGAAGCAATCCCGTCCACACCGCCACCGCTTTGCCAATTTTTACATTATCAAAAATCTGTGGAAATTTAAAATCTTTATATACGTAAGCTAGTGGGAAGAATAACACCAAAATCACTTCGCTAAAACCTTTGAGTGACGTAAGCCCCATAAACAAAAATCCAAAGAATAGAAGCAAATGTCGGACTTTTGTTTTGTTTTTAGCAAAAATCTGCAAAACCACACCAACAACTACCGCCAAGAAGAAAATCAAATTATATCCCACCAGTGGATTAAATGGTCTTAATTCTTTCACGAAATCTAACCCCGCCATACTGCCATAACCATTGAATATCGTCAGTATCATTTCAATCCCGTACGGATTTAAAAAGCCCAAAGGAAGTGACACCACAAATGCCAAAATCAATGGCCACAATTTATAGTTTTTGATTCCCCCAACAATATATGCCACCATAATCGCAAATAGCATCCACCACGAGGACGCGTGCAAATTTATCATCGCCACCGAAAATAGCGGGATCCACAAAAGATGCTTGATTTTCCCTGTTTTAATGAATAACTCCATCACATATATCAGCGCCAAAAATACAACATAATCAATCATTTGCGCTCGTGTCACGATGAACCCAAATGCTAACACCACATCTGTCGCCGCCATCAAAATCAATGAGAGTTTCACATTTTTATTACTGAGTAGCATACAGATCTTATAAAGCAAAAACAAAATCACAAAATTAAGCACCAGCATCGCAAGATAAATTCCCGGTGCACCGAGTACTGAATGAATCAAATAGAATATTGTCGCAAAACCATAATTTTGGACCGTTGCATGAAAGCCCTCATGCATTGAAAGCACATCTTCATGATAAATCCCATTTTCTACAATATATCTTCCCTCGGCCAATACATCCCAAGAATCGTTATCTAGATAATGATTAATTCCCATCACCACCAACATCGGCAACAAAAAAGCAATTAAATACTTCATTGCTTTCGAGAAATCTATCTTTTTCATAATTCCGCCAGATGCGTGGCGGAGGGTGGGAGATTCGAACTCCCGCTCCAGATCACTCCAGACTAACGATTTAGCAAACCGTCCCCTTCAGCCACTTGGGTAACCCTCCGTTAGGATTATTTTAGCATATCTAGGCCAAAAAAACTAGGATGTGCTATAATTAGGTTATGGCAAAATCGCATTCTATTACCTGGGAGGCAGAAGAATACATCGTTAAAGACCACAATGGTCTATGGTATCTCGGCCTCGTAATTGTTACTGGCGGACTTAGTGCTCTCGCTGTTTGGATCCAGGGCTGGACATTTTTAGCACTCATTATTGTTAGCGCTATTACCGTTCTTGTTTTCAACCTTCGCCCTCCGCGCAAAATTCATTATACTTTAGACGATGGTAATCTCACCGAAGGCAAGAACAAACATCCACTCACTAATTTTAGAGCTTTCGGCATCCTTAAAGAAGGTTCGCACTATTGTGCTGTTTTAATCCCGAAAAAACGCTTTGGCATTAACGTAAAAGTTTATTTCCCAGAAGGCAGTGGCGAAGCTATTGTTGATAATCTTGGTGCTAGACTCCGCATGGAAGAAGTCAAGGTTGATTTCTTAGACAGAATTGTGAATTTTTTGCGTATTTAACTTGCAAAATTCATAACTCTTATGCTATAATGAATATTAAGTAATTATGAAGGTGGGTATAAAATGAACCAAAACACTACTGTAGATAATGATCTACAAAAAGCAATCGATGACATCACGAAGTCGACTAGTGGCGATCCATTATTTGCTGATCCTGTAGCTGCCCCAGCTCCTGCACCTGCACCAGCCAAAGCTGCTCCTGCCCCAGCACCACGCCCAGTCGCTAAAGCTGCTCCACGACCAGCACCGGCTCCAATGCCAGCTCCAAAGCCAGTAGCACCAGCAGAACCAGTTTCTGCACCAGTAGAAGAACTTACTCCAGTTGAAATCGGTCATGAAGAAGACATGGAACCAGTCGCTCCATTCTTGGAAGGCGATGGCATGGGCATCGGCCAAGTTAAGGAAGCTGCTCTTCGCGAGCTCGCACCAATCCTCGACAAACTCGATGTTCCTTCCGAACAGAAATTCGATATTTACAAGAACGTGATTGATAACTATCACGATTCTAGCGTTGTAGAACCAGCTTATCGCGCTGCTCTCGGCATCGCCGACGAACGCGAACGCGGCGAAGCTCTTCTCTATATTATCGACTCGATCGATAACATGTAATAGACCTCACACAACAAGACTGCGCGCCCACCTCGCGCAGTTTTTGTTTTTATTGTTTAACACTTGCAAAATTCTCATGCTATGCTAATATAATATATAGGACAGGTCATACACAAACATGTTCACAAACGAAAACCAAACTTTTTCTACTGAGAAACTTTTTCGGTTTAGTTTCTTAGGCTCGCTTCTACTTCTCTGCCTTACCGGCCTTACTTTGCTTTTCCCAACTTCTGATGAGCCAAAAAGAGTTAGTGCTGCTACTCGCATTGCTGAATCCGAAACTAATATTGCCGTTACCACCGGCAGCGAAGATCTAAAACTCCGCTTGCTTCTAAATGATCTAAACGGCAACTTTGCCGCATCCGAAGAAAGCGACAAAACCAAATTTAACGTCACCACTAACAACTTCACCGGTTACACCCTCACTGTTAGTAGCGACAATGACGATGGTGACTTAGTCAATTATGAGCATAACGACCATTTCTCTTCTATCGACACTCCGGTATCAATTACTACTTTCAATGATGCTTCCTACAACAACCAGTGGGGCTTTTTCCCAAGTAAATACAACTCCGAAGTAAATACCGAATTTCTCCCTGCTCCTACTACCGAAGCTACCATTCTGGACGTAACCAACGCTCCAAACGAAACTGCCAACGATTACAGCATCGGTGTTGGTGCTAGAGCCGGGTTCGAAAAAGCTAGCGGCGCTTACACCACATCATTTATTTTGAATGTCACTGGCAACCCAGTTACCTATGCTATTCTCTACGCCGACAATACTAGTGACAGCGCAGTATCTAATCTTCCAGCTACTCAGTCCAGCGTAATTGGCGAAACCAATGTTACTTTGTCTAGCCAAATCCCAACCAGAACCAATTATACATTCTTGAATTGGTGTCTTGGCACTGCTACACAAAATGGCACCATTTGTAATGGTAAAACCTACAACCCAGGCGACGAATTCGACCTTGATCAAACTTCCGAAAACGCCCCAACCCTCTACGCCATTTGGAGCCCAAACATTGCTATTAGAGTTAATTCCGGTACCACCAAAGTTACCTTAAATGGTCACGTTTGTAATTATGGTGAACCAGAAGCTGCCACCGTTGGTTGTATTGTAACTGGTCTCAAAAATGGCGAAAGTTATTTACTAACCGGTACGCTCGAAGAAGGCCACAACTTCTCCGACTGGAATCCGGGTAGTGGCACCATCGCCGACACTCATTCTCTCACCACCAACTTTGCTCCAGGTGCTACCCCAACTACAATCACTCCAAACACTACCGCTCACACTTATCCAATTAGTCTCACTAACACTGACGCCACCACTCCTGGCTCTACCAGTGCTATTGCCACTCGTGGCAGTCGCGAAGTAACCCACATTATCAATCCAAAACGCGAATATACTGTGGCCGGTTTTGCTATCGGCAATAATAATAGCAATGGCGCCACCGTTTCTAGCACCCACACCATCATTGCTGACTATGGCTTTAAAGGCTGGTACGACAACAATGGGACTAGAATTATCACTGGCTCTAATTACTTGGAGCCAAATACTCCATACACCGATGCTTTTGGCCGTTGGTCCGTCGGCAACGGCGCAGCACTCCATGCCGTTTGGGGCGAAAATCCAGTCACACTCCCAACTATCTCCAAAGAAGGTTGGACCTGTGGTTGGTCCACTCTTCACACCACCAACACCATTCAATACGCTTCCGGATATAGCAGCTTTGTCCCAACCGAAAATACTGTTTTGCATGGCGTTTGTGTTGAGACTGGTTATACCATCACCTTCAAGACGATCGATGCCAACAATATCGAATTTGACGGTACACTCTACAACGACAACCAAACCGTAAAAGCTCTTCCTGGCACTTATTCTCTCCGTGGACATTATGCACCTAGATATGCCTTCTCTTCTTGGAACGCTACCGCCGGCACTATTTCAAATGCCGAATACGTAGATTATAACTTGAATACCTACACCGTAACCGGCAATGCTACTATTACTCTCACTGGACAATATGTCGAAACTGAACTCCAGAATCTAGAATCCGAAACTTGTACTACTACACCAATCCCGGCTTACGACAACCGCGACAACCAAGTCTATTGGATCAAACGACTTGATGATGGCAATTGTTGGATGATGGATAACTTGAATCTTGGTGCTACTCATCTCTCTACCAATCTCACTAGCGCCAACACTAACTTAAGTTCTAGCATCTCCGCTTCTACCTTTAACAACTGGCGGAAAAACACTGGAACCAACTCTTTCACATCTCCTGATTATATTCCGGTTACTTCCGAAAAATCTTCCTCGCATACAGACGTAGATAAGATATCAGGAACATTGTATGGGACATTATACAACTACTGCGCCGCTTCTGCTGGGACTATTTGTACAAATTCAAGAACGAACGATCCAACCAGCGATCTTTGTCCAAAAGGCTGGCAAATGCCAAAAGGTGGTGAATCTTCCGACCCCACGAACCAGTTCGGTATTTTGTATGCCAACCCTAGTTATAATACCTATGATAAAATGCGTGCTCCAGTTTCAGAAAATGGAGCAGCCTTCGCCCTCTCTGGAGATTTTGGGGAAAATTGGTTCGGAAACCAAAACAGATACGGTGAATATTGGACTCGTACACTAGGCTACTTTAGTTTTACTGCATATTACTTATCCATAATTAACAATTCAATTACCGTTAGCACCGAAAACCTCAGCGTTGGTCGTACTGGCAGCGCCGCTATTCGTTGTGTCCGCAAGAAAACCGATATCTCTACTATTACTTACTTACAAGACATAACTCCAAAAATTATCGGCGAAACTACTATTGGAACCAAAGCCACGCTCAAAGACAGACGTGATAATGAAGAGTACCTAGTGGGGAAACTTGAGGATGGTGGCATTTGGATGTTGGAAAATCTCCGTGTTGATCCAGTCGCGCTTTCTCTTAATGCCTTGAAAGGTGAGACTAATGCTCCCGACGAAGCTCTCACTTATCTGAAATATGGGGGTGGTGATGATTACAACAATTACTCAATCAATGCCGTTCAGTATGGAGTTCCAGATAACAGCAACACAGATAATCTGAACCACTATAACCAAGCTTACATAATTGCTACAGAAAAAAACACCGTGGGAGAAATAAACTATGGTGAAGGGCCCCATAAAATCGGCATACTTTATAACCACTGCGCGGCCACAGCCGGAGCTTATTGCCCAGATTTACGGACTCCTTACTATTATATAAGCGACCCAGGATACGATATCTGTCCAAAAGGATGGGAATTGCCAACAGCTGGCCTCTACACTACACAAGGCCCCAACGATTATGTACGCCTTCTCAATACTTATAAGTCATTAGATGATGGCAGTGGTAATTCCCTTAAAAGCGCCCTAAATCTCACATTATTTGGTATCAATGTTCTTGGTAACCAAACAACCACAAACAACATCGCCGAACTATGGTCCCATACACCCGACGGCAACCATTATGCAGAAATACTCCGTGCTGATAGCTCTAACATAGGCGTTAATGCCACCGTTCGCCAATGGGGCGCAACTGTTCGTTGCGCCGCCAAACGTTAAGCCAACGGCCCCAACCTCTCTTTCATCGTATTTGTTAAATACATAATATCTGCCAAGACTTTTTCGAGCTCCCCTTCCGGAAAACCCCGATGTCCCCATTCAAAAATCACTTCTGTAACCTCACTAATATAAATCCCAAATACTTTCTCCGGTTCCCTTAATTCTTCCTTCAGCCGGGAAAGCATTTTTATTACTACTTCCCGATTATTAAATTTTAAAAACACTTCAAAAAATTCCCGGTTCTTCAAAATAAACACCAATGTATCTAAATAAAATTTCCTGATATACGTCCCGTCTTTTAATTTCCTTTTAATCTTTTCAAAATATTCTTCCAAAATATCTTTTTCGCAATCTGGAATAATCTGCCACAAAGAATGGTGATGCAGATAAATCGTAGATCGCGCAATCCCCGCTTTTTCGGCTAAATTTTGCATTGAAATTTCTTTACCGATCTCACCAAAAAAGACCGAGAGTATTTTACACTCGGTCTTTTTGTAGCGGCGATCCCGCATTCTAATAGCCCATGCCAGGGTCGGCAGCTGGTTTCTCCTCCGGAATTTGACAGATTAAAGCGCCCATCGTAATGGCCGTAGCGGCAATCGATGTGGCATTTTTGACTGCTTCTTTGGTTACCTTAGCTGGGTCAATCACACCAGCCTTTTTAAGATCAATCAAACCTTTTTCTGGGGTCATCACGTTGATGCCAAAGCCAGGTTTAGCAGCAGATTCCACTTCGGCTAGAAGCGCCTGAGCATTAAGCCCAGCATTTTCCATAATATGTACGAATGGAATTTTGAGCGCTTCTTTTACAATCCGTGCGCCATTGTCGGAATCGGAAAGTTTAGAAGCTAAGTTTACGAGCGTTACACCACCACCAGTTACAATACCTTCGGCAAGTGCGGCCTTAGTTGCAGCTACCGCATCGTCCACGCGGAATTTCTTCTCGTCAATTTCGGTTTCGGTAGCACCACCAACTTTGATCACGGCTACTTTGCCACAAAGTGCAGCTGCGCGTTTTTCAAATTCTTCTCTTTCATAATCAGATCTAGCACCAGAAGCCATAGTCCGAATCAAAGCGATTCTCTTATCTACTTCAGACTTAGCACCGGCACCTTTGATGATGGTGGTTTCATCTTTAGTAGCAATCACTTTGCTAGCTGAACCGAGTACTTCAAGCCCAACTTCTTCAAGTTTGAAACCTTTTTCTAAGGAAACTACAGTAGCATCGGTGAGCACCGCAATGTCTTCCATCACTTCTTTTCTACGTTCACCAAATGAAGGAGCTTTAAGTACTAAGGAATTAAATACGCCTTTCAATTTGTTGAGCACGAGGAGCGACAAAGCTTCGCCACTGACTTCCTCAGCAATAATCACCAAATCTTTTTTGCCAGCTTCGGCGCATTTCTCAAGAATTGGTAGGATGTCAGAAGAAGATGAAATCTTGTTCTCGGTAATCAAAATCAAAGGTTTATTGAAAGTTGCTTCTTGGCGGTTTACATCAGTGATAAAGAATGCTGACGCATAGCCCTTGTCATAAGAAAAGCCTTCGACAATTTCTTGTTCCATTTCTAGGCCTTGGCCAGCTTCTACGGTTACTACACCATCTTTGCCAATCTTAGAAATTACCTCAGCGATAAGTTCACCAATTTCAGCATCACCAGCCGAGATTGTAGCGACTTCTGCTACCTTCTTAGAATTGCCTTCAATTTGCTCAGCCGATTTTTCAATTTCTTTCACGATATCAGCACCGGCTTTTTCAATCCCGCGGCGAAGCTCCATTGGGTTTACGCCGGCAGCAATCAACTTATTTGCCTCAGCCAATATATTATATGTAAGTACAGTTACGGTAGTGGTACCATCACCAGCAGCTTTATTTAATTTTTGCGCAGCGGCTTTGATAAGTTTAGCACCTACCGCTTCGCCCATGTTTTCTTCCTTGGTTGGAAGATCCACTGCCTCGGCTACTGTTACACCATCATGTGTAATTACTGGTGCACCGTAATCCTTTTCAATTACTACGTTCTGGCCTTTTGGACCAAAAGTCACCTTCACCGCATCGTAAAGTTGCTTTGCACCAGACAAAACTTTTTCTCTAGCTTCTGCTTCATAATAAATTTTCTTTGCCATTTTTACTCCTTATAAAATCCTTAAAGCGTCGCGAGAACGTCTTCTTCTTTTAGAATAATATAATTCTTGTCGTCTAATTTGAGCTCGGTCGTGGAATAGGTACTATAAATAATTTTGTCACCTTTTTTCACGGACTTCACATCCGGGCCTACGGATTCTACTACCGCATAAGCTGGTTTTTCTTTGGCTTCACCTAGAAGAATTCCAGATTTAGTCTTTTCTAGCGGTTTATCAATCACCGCTACTACTCTGTCTTTTAGAGGTTTTAATGCCATAATTTTAACTCCTTTCCCCGATTATAGCACACGATTCTAGCACTTGCAAACGCCGAGTGCCAATCCATTCATCCACTGCTTTTTTAACGCCAGGCAGCGCCTCATTATTATAATCATGCACAATCAAAATTGCCCCAGGCGCCATCTTGCCGTTAATCAATTTTAGCCCATCGCGAATCGATTCATAAAAATCTCCATCGAGAAAACAAAACGCAATCTCCTCCGGAAGATCCGACGCAGAAAAATCCGCAAACCAACCTTTTTTAATTACTGGAACTTTCAGCCCAGCACGCAGGAATCTTTCTTTTACTTCCCGCTTAGTTACGAATAATTCGCCTTCTTTAAAATTCTCTCCCAGCGGCGAATTATCAAAAGTAGTTTTTTCCGGTAACCCTTCAAAGGAATCATAAATCCAAAGTTTCTTATCGGAATCTTGTAGTAGTTCCGCCAAAGCCAAAGATGTGTCACCTTTATAACAACCGAGTTCCACAAAATCACCAGAAACCGCCAAGCATTTCTTAGCGGTTTCTAGAATAAATTCAGTTTCTGTACTTGAGACTTGATCGTTTTTGAAACTCATCTTACTCTTCGTCTAGAAGTTCGGAAGCTTTCTTAATCATGTAAGCAGCTTCGTTGGTCTGAATAATATATACTGGCTTGGAACCTTCTTCGGCAATGTTGGTATAGCCAGCGCTTTTATCAAGCGATGCTTCTGGTTTAAGTTTGAAGCCCATAAATTCTAGGTGTGACATAATTGCGTTACGCACAGCAATCGAACGTTCACCGATAGTAGCAGTAAATACGATGGCATCAAGTCCGCCCATTTTAGCAGCAAACTCACCAATCTTACCAGCTACACCTTGGATAAACATATCGTAAGCCTTGGCAGCACCTTCATCACCTTCTTCTGCGTTAGCGATAATTTCGCGCATATCGTTAGAACCACCAACTGCAAGAAGACCAGATTCCTTCATCATGATTTCGATTGCGCGTTCCATGCCATATTTCTCGGTGAGAAGTGCACCAATAGTAGCATCAATCGTACCAGTTCTAGTAGAACAAATAAGACCTTCAAGTGGAG
>Ga0265298_10005608_pt1 | contig 15685 bp, 10 predicted proteins | sample AusTroGonzalo_MG_3_FD_193486 | JGI IMG/M metagenome (GOLD analysis project Ga0265298, IMG submission 193486) | Bovine rumen microbial communities from tropical cattle in Woodstock, Queensland, Australia - Gonzalo_01 | ecosystem: Host-associated > Mammals > Digestive system > Stomach > Rumen ... | reverse complement strand
CGGTGGTTCCCGGGCCCAGAAATGCTGGCCGATATAGCGGCAGGCATCGGCACTGGCTTCGTTCCATCCGCGAGGCTCGCTCAGGGCCAAGGCTTTCCGGGCATAGAACATGCTTTTTTCTCCATTGAGCGTATTGTAGCCCTGGGACAGCTCCCGGTAGGCCCGGTTCAGGGCCACCAGTTCCTCTTCCGAGGCTTTATCCACGGCATCCGGAGTCCAAGGGGCCACCACCCTTTCAAGCGAATCAAGGTTGTGCCCCCGGTGGTCGTTATACCCCCGGGCCCACAAAATGGAGACGAAAACCAAAGAAATGGCGAAAACGGCATGTTTCATGCAGACAAAGATAGTAAATATCGGGATTCAACCCTTCAGGGTGGAGAAAAACCACCCCAAAGGGTGGTGTATTTGTGCAAATATTCCCCGACATTTGCGGATATGAATGCTATTTCGCTCACAAAGCGGGAACAATCTATCCTGCAAGAAGTTGCTCTGGGGTATACAACCCCTCAGATTGCACGGTCTCTGGGCCTGAGCCCGGAAACGGTAAAATGGTACCGCAAGCAGTTGCTGGACAAGTTCTCGGCAGCCACATCGGCCGAGATGGTGAGGATAGCCATGGAAAGTAAACTAATACAAAACCAATAGATTATGAAACGGATTCTTCTCTCTCTGGCTGCGCTTATGCTCGTATGCAGCGCCGCCAATGCACAAAGCTTCCTGGAAAGACTGGGCGAAAGGGCCAGGAATGCGGCCGAAAGCAACATCGGCCGAAAGGTGGAAGACGGTGTTAACGATGTGCTGGACGGCAAGGTCGGCAGTAAAGACAATAAGAGTAAGGATAAGAAGAGCACCGACAAGAAGGGCTCCAAGGACGCCGGCTGGACTTGCGAGGAGTGCGGTCACGAGGGCAACACCGGTAAGTTCTGCGAGGAATGCGGCGCCAAGCAGCCCGCAGGCGGTGCCGCTGCTGCTGCCACCTGGGACTGCCCCGAGTGTGGCCACAAGGGCAACACCGGCAAATTCTGCGAAGAATGTGGCGCCAGGCAGTCAGCTGTAGCCAATCCCGTCACGGAGGAGATCAAGAGCGACTTCGTCCGCGGCAGCGTAGTCCTCTTCCAGGACGACTTCAAGAACGAGGAGGTGGGCGAGTTCCCGTCCAAGTGGGACATCCAGAGAGACGGCAGTGCCGAGACGGCGGTCATCAACGGCCAGAAGTATCTGCACTTCACGACAGATTACAATTTCGTGGAGCCTCTGATGGAGAATATGAAATCCTATCTGCCTGATGTCTTCACCCTCGAGTGGGATTATTTCTGCAGCAAAGCGGGAGATCTCGGCGCGTCCAGCCTGGAACTGATCTTTGACATGGGGAGGGATGAACGGGTAGGATTATTCGAATTTGCATACCGTTCCTGGAATCCTGATTACTGGACACAATACAGTTATCGCAAACCCAATAGCGATGATTCCGTATCGGGATCCAATGAATATGATGCTCTTAATTCGATTATCAAAGAGGGCCAGTGGAACCATTTCGCCGTATCGTTCAACAAGCGCGCGCTTAAGATCTACATCAACGGCCACCGCATCATCAATCTTCCGAACGTGCAGGCTCCGGAGCGCTTCAAGTTCTGGAGCAACGGCGAATATAAGTACATAGGCTTCACCAACGTGCTGCTCTGCGCCGGCGCAAAGGAACTCTACGAACGTGAGACCACCAACCTCTCCGAGGCCGCCAAGGCCGTGGAACTGGCCATCGCCCAGACCGGCAAGTTCGTGACCAACAACATCCTCTTCGATACCGGCAAGGCCACCATCAAACCCGAGTCCGAGGATGAGCTCAACAAGATTGCCGAATACATGAAGGCCAACCCCACCGTCCGTTTCGAGGTCCAGGGCCATACCGACAACCAGGGCTCCGACGCCGTCAATGACCCGCTGTCCCAACAGCGTGCCGAGGCCGTTGTGAAGGCCCTCGAGGCTAAGGGCGTGGACGGCTTTAACCTCCGCGCCGTGGGTAAGGGTTCCCACGAGCCGGTAGCGGACAACAGTACCGACGCCGGCCGGGCCAGGAACCGCCGTGTAGAATTCATCAAAAAGTAAACTATGAAAAGAATCATCATTGCAATAGCGGCCTTGACGCTGCTGTGCGCTCCGGCATCGGCCCAGGGTTTCCTGGACAGAATCCGGAAGCAGGTGGAAGAAACCATCGGCAACGCCGCCCGCGAAGAGGCGGAGGATAACATCCCGGACGACGTAAGGACCGGCATGGACCGGGCCGAGGGCAGCATGCAGATGGTAACCGGAGAACAGGCCCTGCCGCCGCGTCGCTACAGCACCTTCGGGTGGGACGGCCCCGTTACCCCTTCTGCGGCCAAATTCCCCATTCCGCTGATGAACGAATTCCCGGCGGTGCCTGGCGCGAAGGAGCTGGCGAACCCCACGGAAGCCAACCAGATAGCCTACTACAAGGCCATCAAGGCCGTTACCTTGCGGGCGGAAGAACTCAACCAGGACACCACCTGTGAAGACCAGGAAACCCTCCTGTGGCGCGAAAAGAGCAACAAGATGCTGAAGGAAACCTTCGGCCTCACCGACGAGGAGATTGCCATGCTGGAGCGGGACGACCTCACGGAAGAGGAGCAGGAGCGCCTGAACGACAAGATGACCCGCGCCCTGCTGGGAGACATCGACACGGCCGCCCTGGAACAGGAAGCGGCCGAGATGGAAGGCAAGAGCCAGGACGAGGTGGCGGGCAGCTACATGGACAAGAGCCAGAAGGCCACCTTCGAGGTGTACGACCGCAATGCGGCGGACATCAAGAAGTACATGGGCGTGACGGCGGATGAAATGAAAGCCGCCTCACGCGCCCAGTACCAGTACCGGGGAGACGGTCAGTGCCCGGAAATGACGGCTCTCCAGAAGAAGACGGAGGCCTACCAGAAGGAACAGTCGGCCAAGGATCCGAACTTCCGGAAAGAGGCCGATGCCTTCGAGCAGAAAATGCGTTCGGAAACGCTGAAGGCCCTGCAGGGCAGTTCCGCGCTGGGCGGGCTCATCGGCTCTATCGGCAAGGCCACGCAGAAGGTGTCCCCCATCGTAGAGATGGAGCAGAAAATGGCCACCTACGTTGCCCAGATGCAGAAACTGATGTGGGTGCCGGACTCCCAGGCCGATGCCCGCTTCTCTGCCTCCGACCGCCGGAAACTGGAGTCCATCAAGGAAAAGATTTACAGCACGGAAGATCCTTCCGTGTACAATCCCCTCTTCGCGGAGGCCTCCGAGCTCATTGCCACTTACCGGGAGCGCGCCGCCAAGGTGTGGGCAGAGGATGTACAGAAGCGTTTCAACGCCATGAAGGAGAACCTGCCGGAGCTCATCAAGCTCAACCGTCAGGCTGTTGCCGATGAGCTGATTCCGGAATGCGCCCTGTGGCGGATGCCGCTGAACTATGTGGTGTCGGCGGGAGACGTTCTGGCCGAAGCCTACAGTGAGTTCCCGGCCAACTATCCTCCCATGTATCAGGAAGAAGTCATCCGGGAAGTGCCTCTGAGCAAGGTGCCCGGCAGTTATGCAAGCGCCTGGTTCCCGGAATTCTCCGTCTTTGGGTCGGCCCATTTCGACGACATCAAGGCCGGCAAGTACATCTTCGCCAGCAATGGAGAAGGTGAGGTGTACCAGTTCAATTCCGGTTCCTGGACCAAGCTTTCCGACAAGCGGATCAAGGAGCTGAGCGAAATGAAGCGGGGAGCTGCGGCCGCCGGCGGTTCCTGGACGTCCCAGGATGGCAAGCGTACCGTAACCTTCAATGGAGAAGGCGGTTACATCGCGTTGCCGGAAGGAGACGAGATCTTCCAGCCGCATGCCTGGAAGGCCTCTTCCAACAAGATTGAATGGATTTACCAGAACGCTACCGAAGACGGTAAAATCCAGCTGGTCCTTTGCACCTACAAGCTCTAATACTGGGTCTTTTGATTGCGGCAGCGCCCTCTTCCGGGGGCGCTGTCCCCGTCCTGCCCGGCCCCGACCGGGCATCTGCCGCCTGGCGGGACACCTGGCGGTCGTTTGACGTGGACCCGCTGCTGGCGGAAGCCGTGGTGTGGCCGGAGAGGGAGCGATACTCCCGGCTGCAGGATTTGATGGAAACCACGGCCAATTACGGCACTTATGTTACTACGGGCGGCGGGCCGGACTTTTCCATCGGCCCGTTCCAGATAAAGCCTTCCTTTGCGGAGGAACTGGAGAAGGCCTGGATGCGCAGCGGCCTGGCGCGGCAGTACGAACTCTGGTTCGACACGGCCGACAACGCCACGGCGCGCCGGGTGCGCATTTCCCGCCTGCAGAAGGAGGAGTGGCAGGTGATTTACGTTGGCGTGTTCCTGCGGCTGCTCTATTCCAGCTACGGGTCCTTCAACAAGAACGGAGAACGTACGCAGGACGGACTGGAAACGCTTTCCGTGGAGGAACAGGTGCGCCTGGCGGCCACCGCCTACAACCGCGGCTGCGTGTGGGCCGCCCCGGGGTACGGGGATATCGGCCTTCTGCGGGAACACGCAAAGGAAAAGCATTTCCATTACGCCCTGATTCCCACCAAACGCACCAGGCGCTACTGCTACGCCACCCTGGCCTGGAAGCACTATAAGCGCATCAGGCAGGAGGTGGATTAACCGTTAAAAATTCCTATCTTTGTGGTCCTATGTCAGAGGACAAGAAAATCATACAGGAATTTACCAGCGGAGAGTACAAGGAGGGGTTCGTGACGGATGTGGAGCAGGAGTTCATCCCCAAGGGGCTCAGCGAGGAAATCGTGCGGATGATATCGGCCCGGAAGGAGGAGCCCGGGTGGCTGCTGGAATTCCGGCTGGACGCATTCCGCAAGTGGCAGGCCATGCCCATGCCGGAGTGGGCCCATCTGGATATGCCGGAAATTGATTTTCAAGACATTATCTACTTTGCGGCACCCAAGAAAGACAAGGATCGGCCCAAGGAGATAGACCCCAAGCTGGCAGAGACCTTCGACAAACTGGGTATTCCGCTGCAGGAGCGGGACGTGCTGGCCGGTGTGGTGGCTGTGGATGCCGTATTCGACTCTGTTTCCGTTACAACCACCTTCCGGAAAACCCTGGCGGAAAAGGGAATCATCTTCTGCTCTTTCTCGGAAGCCGTCAAGGAGCATCCGGACCTGGTTCGAAAGTACCTGGCCACGGTGGTGCCGGCATCGGACAACTATTTTGCCGCCCTCAACAGCGCCGTTTTCAGCGATGGCTCCTTCTGCTACATTCCCAAAGGCGTCAAATGCCCCATGGAGCTCAGCAGCTATTTCCGCATCAACGCCCGCGGCACCGGCCAGTTCGAACGTACGCTCATCGTGGCCGATGAAGGCTCGTATGTGAGCTATATGGAAGGCTGCACCGCTCCCATGCGGGACGAACAGCAGCTGCACGCCGCCGTGGTGGAGATTATTGTGGAGAAGGATGCCGATGTTAAATACAGCACCGTCCAGAACTGGTATCCCGGAGACGCCGATGGAAAGGGCGGCATCCTGAATCTAGTCACCAAGCGCGGCATCTGCAAGGGCAGCGGCAGCCATCTCAGCTGGACACAGGTGGAAACGGGCAGCGCCATTACCTGGAAGTACCCTTCCACCATCCTCAAGGGAGATTTTTCGGCCTCTGAGTTCTATTCCGTGGCCGTTACCAATAACCACCAGCAGGCAGACACGGGCACCAAGATGATCCATCTGGGCCGGGGCACCAAAAGCCGAATTGTGTCCAAGGGCATATCGGCCGGGGTAAGCCAGAACAGTTACCGCGGGCTGGTCCGGATGGCCCGCAGCGCAGAAGGGGCCCGGAACTATTCCCAGTGCGACAGCCTCCTGATAGGCTCCCGCTGCGGGGCGCATACCTTCCCGGACATCCAGTCTCAGAACCCGTCGGCCACCGTGGAGCACGAGGCCACCACCTCCAAAATCTCGGAAGACCAGCTGTTCTACTGCACCCAGCGGGGAATCGGCCCGGAAGAGGCTGTGGGCCTGATTGTGAACGGCTATGCCCGGGAGGTCCTGAGCCGTCTGCCCATGGAGTTTGCCGTGGAGGCGCAAAAGTTATTGCAAGTTTCACTTGAAGGATCCGTAGGATGATAGACACTATTATTTTTGAAATTGCCGGCAGGCCGGTTCTGCTGATAGACCTGATATCCAGTATCCTGGGCCTTACGTGCGTGTTTCTGGCCGGGCGCAACTCCAAGTATAATTTCTGGGTGGGGTACCTGTATACGGCCGCGCTCTTTTTCCTGTTCTGGAACAAGAATCTGTATGCCAGCCTGCTGCTGCAGCCCATATCCCTGGCCATTAACATCATGGGCCATTACCGCTGGACGCACCCCAAGGCGGAAGAGCGCTCGTCCGAAGACCAGAACAGCCTGAAGGTGAGTATGCTAAGCTGGCCGGAACGCATAATGGCCGTGGCGGCCGTGCTGGTGGTTGCCTTCGTTTGGGGCTGGACGCTGGACCAGATGTTTCCGGAGGACCCGCACCCTTATCTGGATTCCTGTGTAACCGTTCTCATCCTGCTGGCGCAATTACTCAGCGCCCTCAAGAAGTGGGACTGCTGGGTGGTCTGGCTGGTGGTGAACGTTACCCAGATTATCCTGCACGTGAGCGTGGGCAATGTGTTTATGCCCATTGTGTGCGCCCTGTACCTGGTGAACGGCCTTTGGTCGCTGGCCACTTGGATGAAGCTGTACCGTAAAAAAGCGTAAGCTATGCTTGAGATTAGAAACCTGCATGCCGGCATAGACGGCAAGGAAATCCTGAAGGGAATCGACCTGACGATCGGCCCCGGGGAGGTGCATGCCGTGATGGGCCCCAACGGGGCGGGAAAAAGCACCCTCAGCGCGGTGCTCACCGGCAGGCCCGGCTATGAGGTAACGGCCGGAGAGGTGCTGTACAAAGGCCGGAACCTTTTGGAACTGAGCCCCGAAGAGCGGGCCTGGGCCGGACTGTTCCTGAGCTTCCAGTATCCGATAGAGATTCCGGGCGTAACCATCACGGCCTTCATGAAGGCGGCGGTGAACGCAAGGCGCAAGGCCGACGGACTTCCGGAAATGAAGGCCGGAGATTTCCTGAAACTGATGAAGGAGAAGATGGCCTTTGTGAAGATGAAGCCTGAGTTTGCCCGGCGGGAAGTGAACGTAGGCTTTTCCGGCGGCGAAAAGAAGCGCAACGAGATTTTCCAGATGGCCATGCTGAATCCGGATCTCTCCATTCTGGACGAGACGGACAGCGGTCTGGATGTGGACGCCCTCAAGATTGTGGCCGATGGCGTAAACGCCCTCCGGAGCCCGGAGAAGAGCGCCATCATCATCACCCACTACCACAAGCTGCTGGAGTATGTGCAGCCGGATGTGGTGCACGTGCTCAAGGAAGGCCGCATGGTGGCAACCGGAGGCTGCGAACTCATAGAAGCCATTGAGTCCAAGGGTTTTGACCAGTTCTAGCATGGGACACGGACACTATATTGATCCTTTCTGTCATTCTGAGCGGAGCGAAGAATCTGTACACCGGGTGCAGGCCGGCGAAGTCCTGAACCTGCAGTTCGTGGTGCTGCCTGGGGAATCGCGTGATATAGATGTGGCTATAGACCTCATCGGCCCCGGGGCGGAGGCCCACCTGAAGGGGCTGTACCTTTGCGGCGGCACGGAAAAGGTGCGGTTCAAGGTGCTCATGCATCACCGGGCGCCCGGCTGCAAAAGCACGCAACTGTTCAACGGCATCGCCGGCGGAGAGGCCGATGTCCGCTTTGACGGCACCATCGTGGTGGCCCCGGACGCGCAGCAGACGGAAGCCTATCAGGAAAACCACAACATGGTGCTTACCGAGAAGGCCAAGGTGGCCACCAAGCCCCAGCTTGAGATTTATGCGGACGATGTGAAGTGCTCCCACGGGGCCACCGTGGGGCAGCTGAACGCCGACGAACTGTTTTACATGCGCTCCCGCGGCGTTCCGGAAAAAGAGGCTAAAACCTTGCAGATGTTGTCTTTCCTTTCCCCCGTCATTCCCAAAGGCCGGGAAGAAGAAGTGGAAAAGGCCGTCCGGAGTTTGTAACTTATCAAATATTGTTTGTATCTTTACACCATGCTCTCGTTCGGGCGCATAGGATTGTTATGCTCTGCCGTTATCCTTACGGTGGCGTGCGGACGCCTGTCCCGGGCGGACAGAAACCTTCGGCGGCAGCTGGACGAACTGGACGGCTTCGTGGAAGCGCGGGAAGTGTACGTGGCCCGCAAACTGGACCAGATGGATGCTCTCCGTAAACTCTGCCGCAGTACCCAGGACCCTGCCCGCCGGTTCGATTTGGAAATGAACATGGCCGCCGAGTATTTCGCCTTCAGTTTCGACTCCACGCAGGCGTATCTTAAGCATTGCCAGGAACTGGCCGCCAGGCTCCGGAACCCGGAACTCCAGAACCAGGCTTCCCTTCAGCTGGGGCATCTGTATGCCAAGGCGGGAAACTATCTGGAGGCCTCCCAGCTGCTGTACGGACAGATAGATACATCGACCCTTACCCCGTTGCAGATGCAGGAATACCTGTGGGTCCTGTACGATTTCAGCAAAGACATTGCCGGGAATTCCGGTGTGGCGGAGCGGCTGGCCATTCCGTCGGAAGCGTCTTACCGTCCCCGCCTCATCAGCCAGCTCCCCAAGGACAGCGACCACTGGCGCTCCGTGCTGCGGGACCAGTTTATCGACCGGGGGCAATTGGCCCGGGCAGACAGCGTGAACCGGCTGCTGCTGGGCACCGTACGGCCGGAAGACCGCAATTATGCCGTCTATGCTTTTTTCCAGTCGGAAATTGAAGAGCATCGGGGCAACCAGCCCTCCCGGTTATCCTGGCTCATCCGGTCGGCCGAATGCGACATGGTGAATGCCGTACGGGACTATGCCTCCCTGACGATGGTAGCGCAGAATATCCTTTCGGTGGATGTGGACCGGTCTTTCCGCTACCTTCGGATTGCCCAGGAAGACGCCCTGGCCTATAACGCCAAGCTCCGTCCCTGGCAGATTTCCCGGTTCCTGATGGAGGTGGAGGATGCCTATTCGGCCCGCCAGGCCCGCAGCAAAACCTTTTCGGCCGTCTCCTCCGTGCTGCTGGCCATCATGGTACTGGCCCTTTCCCTCATAACCTGGTCACTGGTGGCCCGCTCCCGAAAACTCTCGCGCATGCAGGCAGAACTGGAAAACAGCAACGCCAAACTGGCCACGGTCAACCAGGAACTCAATGTGCTGAACCGGCAAATCTCCCGCGCCGACAAGGTGAAAGAGGCTTATATTGTGGACTTCCTGCAGGGCCTTTCGGAGCAGGTGGCCCTGCTGCGCTCCCAGGATAACCGTTTCCGGAACCTGCTGAAACAGGGCAAGAGCGACCAGCTGTTCCGGGAACTGGCCATATCGGAACGCTCGGAAAAGGCCCTGGAAGATTTCTATCGCAAGTTTGACGAAACCTTCCTGGCCCTGTACCCGCACTTTGTGGAGCAGTTTAACGCCCTCTTGCAGGAAGAAGACCGTATTACGCCCCGCAAGGGAGAAGGGCTGAATACAGAGCTTCGCATCTTTGCGCTCATCCGTCTGGGTGTGGACGATTCCAAGAAGATTGCCACCCTGCTGCACTACTCGGTCAGCACCATCTACAACTACAAAGTGTCCATCAAAAATGCGGCCCTGGGAGACCGGGATACTTTCGAGGAGCGGGTGAAACAGATTGGAAAGTAGTGTTTAACCCTTTCTTGCAGCACTACTAATTTAACAGTTTAGCAAATTATTAAAAGCTTGATTATAATGCGGTTGGGTTTTCAGCCGCACTACTTTTATATTCTTATGCGCGAGAGGTATATGTGTGCGGGTTAATTTTGCAGCAGATCCTTCGAGGACAACTGAAACCCATATTAATTATCAATAACCAACGCACAACTAAACAAACCGCGTATGAAAAAAATTGCTTCCCTAATCCTTTTGCTGGGATTAAGTCTGGTTGCATTTGCGCAGAATGTCACCCTCAAGGGTGTTGTTCTTGACGATGCAGGCCAGCCGGTTATCGGCGCATTTGTGGTTGAGCAGGGAACCAGCAACGGTGCCATGACAGACGAGGAGGGTGCATTCACGCTCTCCACCCGTCCGGGTGCCGAAATTGAGGTGTCTTGCATCGGCTACGTTACGCACGTAATTACCAACAACGGAGAGCAGAATTTGGTCGTAACCCTTGTGGAAGACACAGAAATGCTCGAAGAAACCGTGGTTATCGGTTACGGTGTCCAGAAGAAGTCGGTGGTTACGGCCTCCATCTCCTCGGTTACTGCCGAAGATTTGAAGGTGCAGTCCCAGACCCGTGTAGACAACATGCTGCAGGGTATGACCTCCGGCGTTCAGGTTACCCAGTCTTCCGGTGCTCCGGGCGCTAGCTCCACGGTTATCGTCCGTGGTATCGGCTCCATCAACCATGCGTCCCCGCTATATATAGTAGACGGTATGCCGGCCGGCAGCATCGACTACATCAACCCCAATGACATTGAGCGCATTGATGTGCTCAAGGACGCTGCTTCCGCAGCCGTTTACGGTGCCCGTGCGGCAGACGGCGTCATTCTGGTAACCACCAAGTCCGGCAAGGAAGGAAAGACCGTTGTCAACTATGACTTCTCTTATGGTATCCAGAATCCCTGGAGAAAACCTTCCGTGCTCAATGCTACGGAATATGCCATCATGATGAACGAAGGCATGCTCAATTCCGGACAGGCCCCCATCTACGACAACCCTTACGCCCTTGGGGAAGGGACCGACTGGGTGGACGCCGTCTTTGACAAGAACGCCCCCGTCGTAAAGCACGATTTGAATATTTCCGGCGGCACCGGCCGCATCAATTACAGCATTTCCGGCGGCTGGCTTTCCACGCAGGGAACCATCGGCGGACGGTTCGGCCAGTCCTATTACGACAGAATGACGCTGCGGGAGAACGTGGGCGTTGTCCTGTTTGACCAGTCCGACACCCGCAACTGGCTCAACAAACTCATTATCGGCAACCAGGTTTCGTTTGCCCATATCAAGTCGGCCAGCATTTCCGCCAATTCTGAGTACGGCTCTCCGCTGGGTTCCGCCCTGGGAATGTCCCCGCTGGATCCCATCTATGCCGATGCCGCCGAAGAGGCCCGTTACCAGTCTCTCTATCCGGCGGGCTATCCTTATATTATCCGGAACAGCGAAGGCGTGGCCTACTTCATCGCAGACGGCGGTACCTATAACGAGCAGGCCAACCCGATTGCCATGCTGGACCGCCCGCACGGCTATAGCAGCACGGACAAGATTGTCGGTAACTTAAACGCCGAACTCCAGCTGATCGACGGCCTCAAATTCCGCAGCGCCCTTACCCTGGACCTCTCGTATGTATATGGTCACAGCTATACGGAGCAGTATTTCCTGACTTCGAAGAACTACAGCCTGGACACGGTCACCTCCAACACGGTTTACGACCAGAACGGTAATCCTTCCACCATCGAAAAGATGAATTACGGTTCTTCCGCCACCCAGACCATGAACCGTTACTACAGCTATCAGGTGGAAAACACCCTCACTTATGACAAGACGTTCGGCCGGCACACGGTGAACGTGGTGCTGGGTCAGTCGGCCTATTATTCCACTTCTTCCTATCTGGGCGCTTCTGCAAGGGGCCTTCAGTATCCGGACGATCCCTGGAAGATCAGCGTGGACAATACGCTGGGCCAGCAGAACGACGGAGACCGCAACGGTTGGGGCCGCTGGAATTCCATTCCTTACAGCATCCTTTCCTATTTCGGCCGTGTCTCCTACAACTTTGACGAGCGCTTCCTGGCCCAGGCCACTATCCGCCGGGATGCTTCCTCCCACTTCGGCCCCAACAACAAGTGGGGTACCTTCCCGTCCGCATCCCTGGGCTGGAACATCAAGAACGAGGAATTCCTGAAATACAACCCGGTCATTTCCATGGCCAAGATCCGCGCCTCCTGGGGTATCAACGGTAAGGACAACCTCAGCGACTTCCTGTATGCCGTGTATGCCCAATCTGGTAACAACTATGTGTTCGGCTCCGGCGGAAACGGTACGGAAAGCATCAATGTAGGCGTGAAGGCTTCCGGCCTGGCCAATCCCAACGCCAAGTGGGAACAGTCCATCCAGACCGACTTCGGTATCGACCTGGGCCTGTGGGGCAACCAGTTCACCGCCACCCTGGACTACTATATCAAGGACGCCTCCGGCATGCTGATGCAGATGCAGGTGCCCACCTATGCGGGAGACTCCGCTCCTACCGGCAACGTGGGTACCATGCGCAACTCCGGTATCGAAATCGACCTCGGATACCGCGGCGCCATCGGCGATTTCAACTATGGCATCAAAGCCAACGCCTCCTACAACGTGAACAAGCTCACCAAGCTGGCCGATGACGCATCTTACATCACCACCGCCAGCCATAAGATTGGTACTCTTACCCGTGGCGAAGTCGGGGAAGTCTTCCCGTACTTCTGGGGTTGGAAGACCGACGGTGTGTTCCAGAACTGGGACGAGGTGAACTCCTACGTGAACAGCGAGGGCAACCTGATCCAGCCCAACGCCCAGCCCGGCGACTTCCGCTGGAAGGATATCAACGGAGACGGTGTCATCAATGACGATGACCGTACCAAACTGGGCAAGGGTATTCCGGACTGGACCTTCGGCCTCACGCTTACCATGGATTGGAAGGGCTTCGACTTCTCGATGCTCCTGCAGGGCCAGCTCGGCGCCCAGACGCTCAACGTCACCCGCCGTACCGACCTCTACTATATCAACCTTCCCAAGAGCATCCTGAACCGCTGGACCGGCGAGGGCTCCACCAACGAGTATCCCCGCTTTGCGTTTGAATCGGCCAACGAGAACTACCGAGTTTCCGACTACTGGATGGAAGACGCCTCGTTCCTCCGCGCCCGTAACATCCAGCTGGGTTACACCCTGCCTGCCAACCTTACCAAGAAGGTTTTCGTCTCCCGCCTGAGGCTGTACGCACAGGTAGAGAACGCCTTTACGCTCACCAAGTACACCGGCTGCGACCCTGAAGTTTCCGGAGGTTTCCAGGAAGTGGGTGTGGACCGCGGTGTCTATCCCCAGAACCGGACCGTCACCTTTGGTGTCAATGTAACTTTCTAACAGACTACGGATATGAAAAAGATCATTATAGCGCTCTGCGCCCTTTCCGTTCTGCTGACTGCCTGCTCCAAGGATTTCATCAATCCCAAGCACAACAGCTCCGAACCGCTTGACGAGTATTTCAATACTCCGGAACGCCTCTTCCAGTGCCTGGTGGCCGCCTACGACCCGCTGGAGTGGTACGACTACGCCTTTGGCCAGTACGACAATCTCCACCTCATCTTCGACGTGATGGGTGACGACGTGTATGCCGGCGGCTCCAACGAAGGTGACCAGCCTATCATCGTGAAGACGCATTATTATCAGGCCACCTCCACCGATGTCTGCAACCAGATGTGGACGGTGAACTATTCCGGTATCAACCGTGCCGCTACGCTCATCAAGTACATTGATACGGCCGAAGGTGTGGATGAGACCACCAAGAAACTCTACGTGGCCGAGGCAAAAGTACTTATGGCTTACTACTATAACATGCTTTGGAAACTCTGGGGCAACGTCCCTTACTGGGAAGAGCTTCTGGAGAGTCCGTACATTGCTCCCCAGCTGAGTCACGACGAGGTTTATGACAATTTCATCAAGCTCATCGAAGACGCCATCGACCTCAATGTGCTTCCGATGAAGTCGCCCGTGGGCAGCGAAGGCCGCGTTACCAAGGCGATGGCCTACATGCTTTATACAGAGGCTGTTATGTACCAGAACGACCAGACCCGTTACCAGACGGCACTGGGCTATATGAAGGAAATCATCAACAGCGGCCAGTATGCCCTTGTGTCCGACTTTGCCGGCATCTGGGAAGAGAGCGGTGAATGGTGCTCCGAATCCATCTGGGAAATCAACTACATCTCCGAAGGCGGCATCCGCGACTGGGGCAACTCCATCGCTACCGGCGGTCAGGTGAACTCTATCCTCACCGGCATCCCTGCACCGAAGAATGTGCCGGATTACCACGAGGGATGGGGCTTCGGCACCATCGCCAAGAGCGCCTACGACATGTACGACGACGACGACATCCGCAAGGACGGCGGCATCCTGAACTTCGCGAAGTATGCCGAATCCCATCCCGGAGCGGAATACACCCCGCGCTGGCAGGATACCGGGTTCTGGAACCTCAAGTATATCGCCCGCGAAGGAGGCAACCATGGTTACAAGGCTTCCGACAACCTGAACTACGGCAACAATGAACGGATCTACCGTTATGCCGAAACCCTGTTGAACGCCGCAGAGCTTTCCGTCCTCCTGGGACAGGATGGCACGAGCTACCTCAAGCAGGTCCGCGACCGCGCGGGCTGCCACGACACGGGTGTTTCCCGTGAGGATATCATCCAGGAACGCCATAAGGAGTTCGTGGGCGAAGGCAAGCGCTATTGGGACCTTGTCCGCAGCGGCCTGGCCGCATCCGTGCTCAAGGCTGCCAATCACGAATACCGTCAGAACGACTGGACCGAGAACAAGAAGTACTGGCCCATCCCGCAGGGCGAGATTGACAAGGACCCTTCTCTCCAGCAGAACAACTATTAATACCAGGCAATCATGAAAACAATCTGGCAATATATCGCAATCGCGGCGCTGGCTGTTTCCGCTGCCGCCTGTACCCCTGAATATCCTGTTCCCAGCGCCAGCGGCCTGCCGCAGGCCTCCGACCTGGATGTCACCATTCAAGTGGACCAGGAAACCAACTATGTCACCTTTGTCCTGAATAACAAAGGCGTGGTACCCGTGTGGATTTTCGGAGACCAGAAGATTGACGGGAAGGCCAACAAGCGCTATTCCTACACCGAGAACAATGTTACCCTGCGTTTCCGCGAAGAAGGTGAACACACGGTTGAGGTGAAAGCTTACAACGCCAACGGTCTTTCCCAGGGTTCCCTGGTAAAGACGTTCACCCTGAACAATACTTATCGTGACCCGTTCGACCCTTCCCCTTACATCAAGGCTGTCACCAACGGTGCTTCCCAGGACTGGGTGTGGAACAGCACCGAAAACGGCCACTTCGGCTGCGGCCCCGTGGGCAATCCCCTGGGCTGGTGGAGCTGTGAGGCCAACGGCAAGAAGGGCTTCCTGTATGACGACACGATGACTTTCAGCGCCGAAGGCCTTTATACCTTCGACCCCGGCGACGGAATGGCTTATGCCAACACCGGCTCCGAGTATATGAGCGAATACAACACGGGTGAGGATTACCTTTTCCCGGCCGATGTGAAGACGACGAAGTTCACCTTCGAGAACAATTGGAACGACGCCGGTATCGAGGAAATCTTCCTGGTCCTGGATCCGGGCAGCCTCCTCTCCTATGTTCCGCACAAGAGCGCCGTTGAGGACCCCCGCTTCCTGGTGATGGAGTCCAAAACTGCCAACATGAAGAAGAAACTGCAGCTGATGTCCACCGTGTATACGCCCAACAACCCCGACGGTATCTCCTGGTATTACGAGTTCGTTCCCAAGGGCTCCGTGGCAGGTGACCCCGATCCGCTCTTCGGTGTGGAC
>Ga0265298_10005606_pt1 | contig 15689 bp, 11 predicted proteins | sample AusTroGonzalo_MG_3_FD_193486 | JGI IMG/M metagenome (GOLD analysis project Ga0265298, IMG submission 193486) | Bovine rumen microbial communities from tropical cattle in Woodstock, Queensland, Australia - Gonzalo_01 | ecosystem: Host-associated > Mammals > Digestive system > Stomach > Rumen ... | reverse complement strand
GCGCGACGACCCGCCACCCCAGAAAGGAACCCCATGAAAATCGTTTCAACTCACGCGCGCTTGGGAGCGCGCGACCTTTCCTCCCTCTCCAACTATCCAACCCTCTCCGTTTCAACTCACGCGCGCTTGGGAGCGCGCGACCTCCCCGCTCCTCTCCTCGAAAGCACGTTCAACAAAGTTTCAACTCACGCGCGCTTGGGAGCGCGCGACGAGGAGGGCGATGATGGATTTTTTCATGGCGGTTGGTTTCAACTCACGCGCGCTTGGGAGCGCGCGACACAAAGGGACGTGTTGGAAAACGCGAAATTGTGATGTTTCAACTCACGCGCGCTTGGGAGCGCGCGACCTCCACCCATTCCGGCAGAGGCTGGCGGACAGATGTTTCAACTCACGCGCGCTTGGGAGCGCGCGACGCTTTTGATATAGGACGTGAAGGCGTCAGGATTGTTTCAACTCACGCGCGCTTGGGAGCGCGCGACGTTGCCGTCGCCCAAAAATTCCCCTGCCTTGTTGTTTCAACTCACGCGCGCTTGGGAGCGCGCGACAGGAAGGCACAATGAGAAAGATGATGGCTGTTTTGTTTCAACTCACGCGCGCTTGGGAGCGCGCGACTCGATGGCCGCCGCCCGCCCCGCCTCTTCGATGATGGTTTCAACTCACGCGCGCTTGGGAGCGCGCGACTCCGCGTCCGGCGTGATCAGGGCCACGCTTTGCGGGTTTCAACTCACGCGCGCTTGGGAGCGCGCGACGGCCGGTGTAGCCGGCGCGGGCGGCGAGGCGGTAGTTTCAACTCACGCGCGCTTGGGAGCGCGCGACGGCGAGCCAGACGAATCCGTCAGACACCCGAAATAGTTTCAACTCACGCGCGCTTGGGAGCGCGCGACCTTTTTCCGACGGCCCTCCACGTTCCCAATAGTCGTTTCAACTCACGCGCGCTTGGGAGCGCGCGACCTTGGAGCCGGACGGGGCGATAATCTTGATGATGTTTCAACTCACGCGCGCTTGGGAGCGCGCGACTTTGCCGGACTCGTCCGCCGCCCAAGCGTGGACATGTTTCAACTCACGCGCGCTTGGGAGCGCGCGACACGCGCGTTTTGCGTGGTCGGGGTGTCCAGCGTGTTTCAACTCACGCGCGCTTGGGAGCGCGCGACGGCGGCGGATTGCCTCGCTTGCCTGTTTTTGGAGGTTTCAACTCACGCGCGCTTGGGAGCGCGCGACGCGCGGCGGGCGGCTTCGACGGCGGCGCGCAAGGTGTTTCAACTCACGCGCGCTTGGGAGCGCGCGACAAGCGGTGGAGGCGAGCGGGGCGACGGCGGAAGCGTTTCAACTCACGCGCGCTTGGGAGCGCGCGACGCGGGGCGTGGCGGATTCCGTCGGGGGTGTTGGCGTTTCAACTCACGCGCGCTTGGGAGCGCGCGACCGGGCGAGACGCCGGCGGCGACGACGGCGGAAACGTTTCAACTCACGCGCGCTTGGGAGCGCGCGACGCTTGGGTCGAGGCGGCGGGAAAGGAGATGGAGTGTTTCAACTCACGCGCGCTTGGGAGCGCGCGACGACGTGGCTCTGGAACCCCGACGCGCGGGAGGACGTTTCAACTCACGCGCGCTTGGGAGCGCGCGACCAAGCGCGACGACCGACGTGCTGGGACTGAACGTGTTTCAACTCACGCGCGCTTGGGAGCGCGCGACCCAATGCGGCGGCCGTCGCCGCGCTGGAGAACGCGTTTCAACTCACGCGCGCTTGGGAGCGCGCGACTTTCTCACCCCCGTGATTTCTTTTCCCGCCTCGCGCGTTTCAACTCACGCGCGCTTGGGAGCGCGCGACATTCCGCGCCTCCATACCGCGTTTCCACGGCGGGGGTTTCAACTCACGCGCGCTTGGGAGCGCGCGACATGGGGAGGCCCATTGTGTACACCTAACAAGGGAGTTTCAACTCACGCGCGCTTGGGAGCGCGCGACGACCGGTTCAAGGACCAGTTGTCCCGGTGGAGCGTTTCAACTCACGCGCGCTTGGGAGCGCGCGACGACTAGGCGTGGCATCCGCGTCGGGATGCGTAAGTTTCAACTCACGCGCGCTTGGGAGCGCGCGACGCGCTGGACGACGTGGTACGTGGGGGCGGACGGGTTTCAACTCACGCGCGCTTGGGAGCGCGCGACTGGTGGGGGCGAAGGTGGAGACGAGCGGGGATTGGTTTCAACTCACGCGCGCTTGGGAGCGCGCGACGTTCCTCTACGACACGAAACCGCACGATTGGAGCGTTTCAACTCACGCGCGCTTGGGAGCGCGCGACCTGCGGACTCCGTAGACGGTGGCGCTCATCGGGTTTCAACTCACGCGCGCTTGGGAGCGCGCGACCTTGGACGCGCTAATGCAACTTCCCCCGCGTACGGTTTCAACTCACGCGCGCTTGGGAGCGCGCGACCTGATACGAGGTCGGCAGACCACATCATCACGAAGGTTTCAACTCACGCGCGCTTGGGAGCGCGCGACCCGACATGGAGGGTGGCAGCATCATCACGTCATCGGTTTCAACTCACGCGCGCTTGGGAGCGCGCGACCGGTTCTTGCTCACGGATCCACCTTGGAGTTCTTGTTTCAACTCACGCGCGCTTGGGAGCGCGCGACGTTCAGGATTGCCGTGGGCTGGCTGCTCAAGACGTTTCAACTCACGCGCGCTTGGGAGCGCGCGACCGCTCTGGTTGCGACCTGTTGTAGTTGCGCAATGGTTTCAACTCACGCGCGCTTGGGAGCGCGCGACGTGGGTCACCTACGAGCTTATGTCGCCGTACATTGTTTCAACTCACGCGCGCTTGGGAGCGCGCGACGGCCACGTTCAGCGTGATTTTTTTTTGAGATGGTTTCAACTCACGCGCGCTTGGGAGCGCGCGACCCGACTGCCACCACGGGTACACCTTGGAAAAGCTGTTTCAACTCACGCGCGCTTGGGAGCGCGCGACCCCAGCCCGACAGGCCCACGTCCCACGTGTAGGTTTCAACTCACGCGCGCTTGGGAGCGCGCGACGGGCGGGGCAATGTTTGGCAGGCGAGGCAAGGTATGGTTTCAACTCACGCGCGCTTGGGAGCGCGCGACCGCCACACCTGCCAGTCGGCGCCGTTGGTGAGGATGTTTCAACTCACGCGCGCTTGGGAGCGCGCGACTGTGTACGCCATCATCGTCTTCGGATCGCCGAGGGTTTCAACTCACGCGCGCTTGGGAGCGCGCGACTCCCCGCCCCGCTTCGTCGCCGGATCGGGCGACGTTTCAACTCACGCGCGCTTGGGAGCGCGCGACACAACCGGGAAGAAAGGAGCGGCGAGATGAAAGAGTTTCAACTCACGCGCGCTTGGGAGCGCGCGACAAATTAGTTCAACTGATGGTTTCCGTTCCCCTTTGTTTCAACTCACGCGCGCTTGGGAGCGCGCGACCGTCCGCGCGATTATGAGCGGGCCGCTTTTCTGCATGTTTCAACTCACGCGCGCTTGGGAGCGCGCGACGGCACGCCTTGGCCGACATCCTCGACGCAGTGGCGGTTTCAACTCACGCGCGCTTGGGAGCGCGCGACTGACCCTCGAAAGGAGGCTCTTGGCCGCTTGAAGGTTTCAACTCACGCGCGCTTGGGAGCGCGCGACGCGATAGCTGCAGCGGGTGTGCCGAAGGACGTCGTGTTTCAACTCACGCGCGCTTGGGAGCGCGCGACAAGGCGTCCAGCGTCTTCTGCAGCTCCTTCAGGTTGTTTCAACTCACGCGCGCTTGGGAGCGCGCGACCCCCAGCGTCGTCCTCCACCCAGCCGCCAGAAGTGTTTCAACTCACGCGCGCTTGGGAGCGCGCGACACTCGGCGACCTGCGTCTACAACGTGGACACCGAGGTTTCAACTCACGCGCGCTTGGGAGCGCGCGACTGGCCTCGTCGGGGATCCCCGCGCGGTGTTTCAGGTTTCAACTCACGCGCGCTTGGGAGCGCGCGACATGCCCCTGCAAAATGTCCCCGTTCTCGTCAATGTTTCAACTCACGCGCGCTTGGGAGCGCGCGACACTCCAGAACGGAAGGACAGTCGATGGTGGCGGTTTCAACTCACGCGCGCTTGGGAGCGCGCGACGGCCGGAAGAGAACGGAAAGGGTGTTGTTGATGGTTTCAACTCACGCGCGCTTGGGAGCGCGCGACTGCGGAAAACACTGGGGTTTTCCGGAATTCGATTGCGGAAGAGCAACCGAATCATGGGGAGTGTAGTTCGGGGCTTCGGAACTTGGCAAGGACGGAATTGTCTGGAAACAAAAAAGATATTCAGTTTTCAAAGAGCGGGAACGGGGGAGGTCCGCCGCCGCGAACCTCCCGGGGAAAGGGTGTGGGCTTGGGGTTCGCGGCGGTCAGACGGTGAGGAGGTCCGTCTCCGGGTCGGGGACGGTTTTTGCCCCGAAATGGGAGACTTTGCTTTCGTAGTGGTTGCCCAAATTGTAGTAGCGAAGGCTGTCGGTCTTCGGGTCGCAGATTTCTTCGAGGCGGGCGCGGAGTTTGACCCATTGGGCGGTGTCGATGTGGCACTCGAAGACGGAAAACTGGACGCGTGATCCGTAATCCTGGCAGGCCTTGGCGACGCGGCGGAGGCGGCGCTTCCCGGCCGGGTTGGCGGTGGAGACATCGTAGCTGACGAGCATGAGCATGGGACGACCTCACTTGGGCATCCAGGGGGGATAGGCGTCGATGTCCCCGCGCAGGTGGCGGGCGAGGAGCAGCGCCTGGACGTGGGGGAGCAGTCCGACGGGGACGCTCTCGCCGAGAAACGGGTGCATGACGGTTTCGAGTTTGCGCTGCTGCCACGCGAGGAGGACGGCCTTTCGGGCGTCGTCGGAGAGCTGGACGGCGCCGGATTCGGCCGTCTTGAAGTCCTTGGGGGAGAGTTGCTGCCGGTTGACGAGGGTCAGGGCGAGGCGGTCGGCGACGGGGGCGCGGAACTCTTCCATGAGGTCGAGGGCGAGGCTGGGGCGGCCGGAGCGGAGTTCGTGGAGGAAGCCGATTTGCGAGTCGAGGCCGACGGCTTCGCAGGCCCCGCGGCAATCGTGGGCGAGCAGCGTGTAGAGAAAGGACAGGAGGGCGTTGAGCGGGTCGGTGGGCGGCCGGCGGTTGCGGTTGGCTATGGAAAAGGCGCCGCGGTTGGCAAGCAGGAGGTCGTTGAACGCGGCGAAGTAGGCGGCGGCGGCTTCTCCTTCGAGTCCGCGCATCCGCGCCGCGTCGGGGGGTGACTCGCGGAGACGGGAGAGGACGTCGGCCAGTGCGTCGGCCGCCGTGCGGAGGGCGGCGGTTTCGCCGTGGTCGCGCATGCGGCGCAGCAGCAGGGCGCGGTGGTTGGCGACCTTCCCGGCGACGCAGGAGCGGGCGATGTCGCCCTTGCGCACGGCGTCCTCGAAAGCGCGCATCTGGGCGACGCGCAGGAGGACGTTGCCGGATACCGGCCCCTCCACCCGCGCGAGGAAGCGTCCGTGTTCGGACAAAAACGACACCGCGATTCCGCGTTCGGCGCAGAGGTGCAGGAGGAAGGGGCTGCACATGACGTTGCCGAACGTGACGAGTCCCGACAGCGTGTGGACAGGCAGGCGCAGGAGGATGTCACCGTCCTTTTCGGCGACGACGGTTTCGCCCTCCTGCCGCAGGTAGACGCCTTGGGTCTGGACATAGAGCGTATTGAGCAGTTTCTTCATCGGGCGGCCTCCTCGAGAGCGCGGTCCAGCCACGCGCGGGCGGAACGGCGGGAAGATTTGGGCATGCAGTCATCCACCATGGAACACGATTTGCAATGGGGACCGAACCGCGGCGGGGGCATCTCCCCCGAATCCAGCAGCTGGTGGATGCAGGAGCAGATTTCCTTTGTCTGGACGCGCAGGGGTTCAGCGAGGGGGACCGATTTCCGGCGTCGCGCCGCCCCGAGATAGAGCTCCCCTTCGTCAATGGCAAGGTGAAACATTTCTTCCAGGCAAATCGCCTGGGCGCAGAGCTGGTGCATGTAGGGCAATTCGTTCTTGGCGGTGCCCCACTTGTATTCGACGGGATGGGGCTTCCAGCGGCCAGTCCATCCCCGGATCTGCACGCCCGCCGCGTCATCACGGAAAAACTCGACGGCGTCGGCGATGCCATAGATGCCCAACTCAACCGACTTGAGCGGAAGACTCCGGGCAACGCGGCGTTCGCGACGAGACTCGGAGCCGCCACGATCGACCGCGTCGTGCAGGTTTTCGCCGCTGGCGGTGAAGTAGTTGTCGGTCCACAGCCGCTCCGTGTGGACGAGGGCGCACCGGCGCGGGCAAAACGAGTAATGGCAGATGGCCGAAAGCGGGAAAAGGGAGTCTTCGCCGGTGGCCGGCTTCATACCACCCCGCCTCCTGACCGGGCAAATTCCGCCACTTTCAAAATGCCTTCCATGCACCCGAGAAACGGACTGTACTCCAAATGCCATCTGAAACAGCCGGGATGCCCGGCGAGTTCGGGAACGTGCAATTGGTCGAGTTTCGACCCCCAAAGTTGCACCGAATGCCGCTGGACGTCCCGCCAATCGACAGGTTGGAAGGATTCGAACCGCGCCACGAGGTCGGAATCGACAATGACCGTCCGCGTGTCGGAGGCGATGACCTTGAAGAGTTCTTCCACCTTGGGGAAATTGCGCACCGCTTCCGCCTTGGCGATTTGGGCGAGAGTGCTTTCGCTGCCCGGATTGAGACGCAATTCGCGGCGCAGGGCCTCGGTACACAATTCGGCGGAAAGCGGGTGTTTTTCCGCAATCAAACCTTTCAACACACGGATGGAATCCACCAAGCCCGGATGGCAGTTGAGCGATGGCTCGTCCGCAAAAGAAAACAAATACATGACGGTATGCCAGCGTTGGCCTTCGCGGTTGATTCGCCCGGAGGCTTGGAGCAGGGAGGATAGAGAGGACATTTCCCGGAATCCCGTGGCGAAATCCAAATCCATGCCCGCTTCGATGCACGACGTGCCGACAAGCACCCAATTGCCGTCGGGGTCGGTTTTCAACCGTTCTTTGATTTTTTCCAGCGTGTCCGCGCGATCTTCCGGAGTCAACGCCGTGGACAAATGAAACACGGTTTCGAAACGCCGTGATTCCGCAAAAAACTTGGCCGCCACGGCGGCATTTTGGACCGTGTTGACGATGACCAGACGGGGGCCCGGAGCCGTCTCGACATGGTTCTGCAGTTGGGCCAGCGTCAAAGGCGCTTCCAACGTTTCAAAACGGACACGTGCCTTTTCGTAGCCATCGGCTTTGTCCCGGGTTTCCCGCGAGGCGAGCATGGGGACGTTTCGAACGGGCAACGGATTGCCCGGATGGGCGGCGTCGCGGATTTCCGGCATTTCCCAGAACCGGACGAGCGATCCGGAAGCCAACACCCAGTGCACGTTCCATTCGTCGGCAAGCGTCTGCATCCACCGCCAGGCAACCGGCAAAAGCTTGGCGGGAAGGGCGGCGTGGGCCTCGTCCACGAACACCGCGGCGCCCGCCAATTCATGGAGGCGGCGGAGGGCCGATGGAGTGGCGGACGCGAGCGTTTCGAAAAACGCGACGGCCGTCGTGACGATGATGGGGGCGGTCCAGCGTACGGCTTGGTCCCGCGTCCGCTCTTCCGCACTTGCGGCACTTTCGTCCGTCTCGTCCGGGGACTTCCGGAAATCCGCCAAGTGGTGGACTTCGGCAACGATGTCGTCAGGATTTTCCCCCGGCAACACAAGCGCTTTGCGATAGGTCGCGGCGGACTGTCGGATGATGTTCGTGAAAGGGAGCACCACGAAAATCCGGCGAAGCCCCCGTTCCTTGGCGATGGCAAGCAAATGGGCCATGACGGCCGTGGTTTTGCCCGATCCGACGGGGCTGTCGCAGGCGACAATGTTGGCGTCGGAGCGAGAGGTTTTGCACCCCTCGTAAATGGCGCGCCGAAGCGCATGTCGTTCGGATTCGCCCTTGAACCGGGACACATACGCATCCAGGGCGGCCAGACGTTGCTCCGCCAACAGGGGCGGATGCCGGTCGAGAGGAATGTCGGCGAGCGGCCGGTTCGGGGCGGACGAATCCGTGTGGTCGGCGTCGACAAGCACCGACAGCGCCATGCGGAAGAACACGGACAAATCGCGGACATCCCCGGTTTCGGGCGGTGGAACGTCCATCGTGCCACCCAGTGCTTCGGCATGGCGGGCCAACAAGAGGGCAAGCGGAGCTTGCATGTTCGCCGATTTCGCCCGGAAGGCGGCAGCCCCGCGGTTTGCCTCTTCGGGGAAATTGGGTAGTCCCGTGTGGTGGGCCGAAACCAACACGGCGGCCAACGGACGGTCTTGGCCAAGCAGATGGACCGTGCCCGCATCCCAATGGGAGATGGGCAAGTGACCGGCCTTCTTCTTGCCACCGAGGACATCCTGGTTGGGATCTTCCAGTTTGCCCAAGTCGTGGTGTTCCACCGCCGGGAATACCCCCCGGACAAGCGCGAGGAACACGGCTGGCGGCAACAGGGGGGCAAGCGGCGCCACAAACCGTTCGCCGTATGCCCGCACGCCCGAATAATGACGGAGGTAGCTTTGGGCGGCCTGCCCTTTTTCGGGTTTCGCGCTGCGCGCCAGCCATTCCATGGTGGTTTCTCAGTTTGCGAGGTCGGACAAAACAAGCCCCTTCGCTTTCAGGTCGGCGGGCAGGTCGGTCGGGACAACATAGTCTTCCCAACACGACGGATTGTCCTTGTCGGTTGTCGGGGTCAAGGCGTCGAAAATCCGGAAGTCGGGGCAGGACCCCAAAGCGTCGGCGTGTTCGACAAACCAAGCGTGGCGGATGCGCACGTCGGGGCGGATGGCGGAGCGGGTGTGGTCGTAGGCGTAGGGAATCAATGCCTTGAGCAACTCGATGTCCTTTTTCGTGCAACCGGATTTCGGCGCATAGGTCGGATTGACGAAAAACGGCATGCAATAAACCGCGTGGGTGACGACCCGGTAGGCCATCGGCGCCATTCCCTGGTTTTTGCCCTCCTGCACCCCGGCTTTGTTCGTGTTCGTGTGCCGGACCACCTCGATGGGTTTCACCGAAAGCCCCATGCCGAACTGCACGGTGCCGGTTTTGATGGTTTTCTTGTCGCCTTCTTCTTCCAGAAACGTATTGCCGAACACGCGGGCGTCCCAGTATTTCCCGACAAAGGTGCTCTTCATGAAATCGCCGCCTTCGCCATCCTGCATTTCCTTTACGATGGAGTTCCTGTCCCGGCCGCGCGATTCGAGGATTTCAAAACCGCCGTCTTCCAGCTGGAGTCGTTCTTTCAGCGATTGGAACACGGGTTGGTCCTTGGCCTCGACGAGGTCGCGGAGCTTGCGCTTGAACGAGACGGGGGAAATTTCCCCCTGCCCGTTCGGACGCTGGCGGGGATCGCTTTCGCGGTCGGGATCGCCGTTGGGGTTGGAGTTGACGACTTCGAGGACAAGAAGTCCCGTGGCGCGGTTGATTTCACTCATGTTCGTTTCCTTGGGGTTGGGGGTCATTTTCAATGTCTTCCGGGCTGTCGGTTTTCCCGGTCCAAGAGAGATAGCCGAGCAACATCTCGGCTTTGTCCGCATCCGAAAGGCGGGCGGGAAGTCCCGCCTGCTGGATGGTGTTGCATACGCGGCCGAGTTCGCCGAGGAACCAACGGGAAAGCTTGGCGTCCGGCGTGGAGTTGGTCTTCGCCCAGTCCAGGTATGGTTTCACGCGGAGTCCCATGTTGCCGAACGCCTGGACGGGATTCAGCTGGAACGACGCAAAAAACGAACTGCCAAGCAGCTGGGGCGGCAGGGGATCCTTCCCCTTGACGTTGCGGCACCAGACGGCATGGAGGCCGTCGGCGAGGTTCAGGAATTTTCCGATGAGATATGGGGCGTTTTCCATGTACGTTTCCTTTTTCCGGTTGAGTTTTTCGAGAAGGATGCCGAAGAGGGGGATGGCCGTTTCGAGGTGGGCGACGACCCCGCTGTGCGAAACGACGCCCCGTGCATGGCCCACATTGCCGCAAGCGGCACAGAGACTGGCGGAACCGCGCAGAAGGAAGGCCAGCAGTTGTTCGGCCAGTCCCGTTGCCAGGGCGTCGCCGAGAAACAATTCGAGCCCGTCGAAAACGGGAATCTTGTCGTACAAAAGGGCGGAGCGGAAAGGCGGACTCCAATTGGCGGCACCGTCCTGCGACCACATTGTGTAAGCCAAACCAATGCTGGCGAGCGGCAAAGGGGCGTGGAACTCCATCGGAATGGGCCGAGTCCCTTTTTGCGCTTTTTGGCCTTTGGGCGTCGGTGGCCATTTCAGCAAACGGATTTCGGGGATGTTGTTCGCCCCTTCCAGCCATTTCGACACGGCGGTTTCCAGTTGTCCAACGGAATAATTCCGGTAGAAGACGATTTTGCGTCTCGCCTTGTCGGCCTTTTTGATGGCGAAAATTTCGATTTCCGCGTCGGATGCCGGTCCCGCGGACAGGGTTTTCAGCCCCTGCAAAGCCGCCACGGCATATTGTTCGAAACGGGCTTCCTGTTGTTTGGGGTCGTTGCCGAAGAGACGGGCCAAGCGGGGAGCGGTCTGCGGCATGCGCTTGGGATAGGCGAAAACCAGTTCCTCCTTTCCGGCGATGGCCCACGTTTGGCCTTCGCGGTCGGGCGAGGAAATCCAGGTCAGGGCGATTTTCGCGTTTTTCCTGATGGTTTTCCCCACGGGAAACGATTCCGCGTCGATGAACCCATAGCGGGTTTGGCAACGCGATTCGGCGTTCATGCTCCGAAGCTTCGTGACCGCCACGGCCCCCGGCAATTTCACTTCGGGAAGCTTGTCGTCGAGTTCGGCAGGAACGGCCCATTCCCCGAAAGCGTCCATAACCTGACCTTGGAGTTTCCCCTGTTCGGAACTCCGGGCGGCGAGAAGCCGCTCGTTGACCGTCCGCATCCCCCATTCCGACGCCAGCGGCATCGCCGATGGGTCGTGCAAATCCAAAAAGACGACCACATCGCCCGTGCCGCGGAAGACGAGGCTACCCATGGTCCTGTCGCCGTCGGCAAGAAGCATGGAAGAAGTGACATTCTTTCGAAGAAAAGCCCATAGCTTTTCGTTGACGGTCCGCGCGATGTCCACGCCGTCGGGAACAAAACACCCGAAAGCTTTTCTGAATCGAGACAAGGAGTCGTCCTCGGCTTGTCCTTCGGCTGCGATTTTGAAAAATTTGGCGGCCACGCTTCCAAGGCATTTTGCCATCTTGGCGTCGGGTTTGCCGCGCGGTGCCTTCGAGACGACCCCCACCGAATCCGGCAACGTTTCCCCGGACGAAAAAGCGCTTGCAAAATCGCGAATGGAGTTTGCCTTTTGTTGGGGCGTCAATTTGGACCCCTCAAAACAGTAAAACGGCTGAAAGTTGAAGGCGGGGAAACACTGGCCCAGACTTCCGCCCTGCCATGTCCGCAGGAATTTCGCCTTTCCCGGCTCAAGATACCGGATGTCGGCGATTTCGCCGACGGGAGAAAGCGAGAGGACGAAACAAGGGGACCCTTTGACCTTGATTTCCTTGAAGCGGTCATCCCATTCCACCCCAGTGAATCCGGCTGCCCGGATGGAATCGGACAACATTTTCAGTTCATTCAGCATGCGGGGACTCCTTTCCGGGAAAACGGAGCACGCCGTGTTCGATGGAAACATTTTGGTCAAACAGGAAGCGCGTGACCTTTCCGTCCGGGCCATAGACCGCCTCGCGGAACATGGACGGCAACACGGTCGTCACGTCAACGGGGGCTGTTTCCTGGCGGAACGGGCCGAAATAGGAGACGGCAAACTCTTTCCACCCCAAGAACGGCGTCTGGAAGCATTTCCCCGAGGCAAGGCGACGGTCGAATATTTCCTGGTAGGCGTGTCCGGGCGACTTGGTGCGTTTCCTCCAAGCACGGGTCCGTTCGCTTTCCGAATCCGATTCGGGCGTTTCCACGACGTCGGCATACATCCGATAGCGGACGTCAATCAAAACGGTGGCCAACAGCTGGAATCCCCCGCCCGATTTCACCACGCCGCTTTTTCTGAGAGGGCCACCGTAGTTGGTGTTGTACGTGTGGAATTGGAGCGGGGCGCAGATGTCCACCTGACGCGGCAGAATCTCGACGGCTTGCCCCCATAAAATCGACTGGAAGATGTTCTTCACGGCCGAGTAGGTCGGTGCCGGATAACTGACCGGACAGTCGCCAGTGTCCGGGCGAGTCCACATCGCCGTCGGCCCGGCGATTTCAAGTTGGATAGGATAGTGTTTCATATGTTGTTCATGGAGAGTTCCACTGGTGAATTTGGCCAATTAACAAATACAATTTCAACTCACAGAGCAATGCTGAACATGGTCCGTTTTAGCATGAGTTTTTGAAAGGTGTCAAATAAAAATTGTTTGTATTTGTTATTTAAGCAAAACATCATCTTCATTTATTGATACGATAGTTCATATTCTTCCCGCCCAGGCATGTCAAGGGGAAAGAACGGGCCAAGATGCACACGAAAAAACGCTCCCAGAGGCGCGTTTTTCGCGGGGAAGATGAATCCCGTTGGATAGGCGGGTTATTCGCCGTCGGCGACCGTCACGACTTCCGGTTCCCCTCTCGCTTCCCTCCCACCTCCCCCGCAAGCCCCGATTTCGTCCCCCTCCCGCCTCCCCTCTCGCAGCCCGCCCTTTGTTCTTTGTGGCTACCTCTGTTTTCGGCTCGCCGGGGACGGCTCGCCCCACCCCCCGCCTTTTCTCCCGCCCCCTTTTCCCCCTTTTTGCTCTCTTGTGCTTCCCTTTCGCGGCGCGGAGGGAAAGCCGCACTCCCTAATTCGTCACGCTCCTCCCTCCCCTCCGCGTGAGCTTTCGCTTGCTACTCCTCTTCGAGAAAGTCGCAAATGTTCACATGGCGGACGCCATTGCGCCCCATGTCCACGGGATCCATCGAGACGACAAAGCGCGGGTAGTGGTCGGGGATGCGGTCGAACGCGCCGAACTCGCGGGCGCGGGTCTCCTCCGTGGGCATCAGGTAGGCGACCTGCCAATAGGCGCGTTCCCCGCCGCGCTCGCCGGCAAAATCGATTTCGCGTCCGCCCGCCCGGCCGACCGTCACCCGCCAACCGCGGCGCCGCAGTTCGGAACAGACGATGTTTTCGAGGGCCTGGTCGATGTCCCGCGCTGCGTTTCCCCCGACGACGGCGCGGCGCATGCCGTGGTCTTCCGCGTAAAACTTTTCGTCCACCGCCAAGATGCGCTTCCCGGCCAAGTCCTCGCGCCGCACCCGTGCGAAGAGGAACGCGTTCTCGCAAAGCGAAAGGTAACTCAGCACCGTGTCCACCGTGCAGGGCCGCCCCTCGCTTTTCAGGTAGCGCGCGATGGACGAAGCCGAAAACGGATGCCCCGCCTCCGACATCACGTAGCGCGCCAGCCGCTCCAGCAAATCGATGTCGCGCACGTTTCCGCGCCGCGCCACGTCCTTGAGCAAAATGGACGAAAACACGTCCTCCAGATACCCCCCCGCCAACTCCGCGCGCCAACCCAGATTCGACAAGAACGGCATCCCCCCCACTTCCAGGTATTTGCGGAACACCGCTTCCCGGGACATTCCCCGAAACGTTTCCGCCCCGGCCGCGGCGAACTCCCGGAACGAAAACGGCGTCACCGGCACCTCCACGTACCGCCCGGTCAAATACGTCCCCAGCTCCCCCGACAGCATCTTCGAATTCGAACCCGTCAAATACACGTCCACCCCCGGTTTCACCCTCATGGAATTCACCGCCGTCTCCCACCCCTCCGCCTCGTGCGGCTCGTCCAAGAACACCCGCACCCCGCGACCGTCCGCCCGCCGCCGCGCCTTCTCCACAAGCTCCCCCAGCGCTCCCTTTTTCAGAAAACGCGCATTTTCTTCCTCCTCGAAATTCACCCAAACCGTCGTTGCGTCGTCCCCTTTCGCCTCCAACCAGTCCCGGATTTGCCCCAGCAAAACCGACTTCCCGCTCCGGCGCATCCCCGTCAGCACCTTCACCACGTCCAGCCCTGCATACGGTGCCACCTTCCCGAAGTATCTGTCACGGATGTACATCTTCTGCTCCCTTTCAACGTCCAATGTTTTATTATCGACCACAATCGAAATCAATGCAAAATCTCATAATTCATCGACCATAATCGACAGCATTAGCCCCGGCTGGCGTTTTTTCCGTCCCGAACTCGGCAGAACGCCTTCCGGTTTGCCTCCCGTCTTCCCCTGTCCAGCCAGCCTTCTCTCCCCTCTTTTCTCCCTTTTTGCCCCATTGCAATTCCCTTTTGCGGCGCGGCTGGAAAGCCGCACCTCCTATGTGCCGCCCGGGGAAATGTTGCCAGTGTGCAATTGTTGGCAATTCCAATGGCCAATGGGGGAGAGCGCGCCTCAGCGCCTCCACGTGATTCCTCTCCCGCCCTTTTCAAGCACCCTTTTTCATGATTCCCCCGCCCTCTTCCCTCCCGCCGAACCGTCCCCGAGGAGGCGTTTCACTTCCCGATCGAAGTCGGAAATGATTTTCTGCGTGCGGTTGAACTGCTCGTATTCCCCTTCCGCCCGCCTGTCGGCATCCCTCCTGCTCACGCTCCCGGAACCCTCCAACACTTGGTATTGGTTGAATGCGAGAAACGCGTTCACGCTCTTGGCGAAAGCCTCCATGGTAAACGTGTTCCCCCTCTCCACCAGCCCCTCGATGTAGTCGAAGAACCCCGTGACTGTCCGCTCCAGCCGCCGGATGTCGGCCATCGGGAGGTAGTTTTTCGCCACGGTCACGTCGCTTTTGAGGATGCGTCCGTTGGGGGCGTGTTCCCACGTCGTGAGCCCCATGTTCGCCTTTTCGTGGTCGGCGCCATCGTGGATGATTTCCGCCGCCGTCTTCCCGGTAATGGCGTAGTGGAACTTGTTCTGGACCATCGCGTAGAACTCCCGCGTCACCGGCGAATTCCGGTCGTAGTCGGTCGAGCACTCCGCGAAAATGTCCGTGATCTGCTGCCAAATCCGCCGCTCGCTCGCCCGGATGGACCGGATCCGCTCCAGCAATTCGCGGAAATAATCCTCGCCAAACGGATTTCCGCCCTTTTTCAGCCGCTCGTCGTTCAGCGCGAACCCCTTGACGATGTACTCCCGCAACACCCCCGTCGCCCAAATGCGGAACCGCGTGGCCCGGAAGGAATTGACGCGGTATCCTACCGCGATGATGGCGTCCAGGTTGTAATAACTCACGAAATGGCTCTGGGTCTTCCCGTCGATTGCGCCATGGAGAGTGGTTGTTGCAATTTTTGCAACAACCACTTCTTCCTCCAATTCGCCTTCCGTAAAAATATTCTTCAAGTGCCTGCTGACGGAAGACTTGTCGACTTCAAACAACTCCGCCATCCCCGCCTGCGTCAGCCACAACGTCTCATCCTTCACCAGGGCGTTCACGACCACCCGCCCGTCCGGCGAGGAATACAGCACCACGGGAATCTCTCCCGTGCCCTTACCGTCGTCCGCCCGAAAACTGGATCCGTCCTTCATGTCACTGAACCTCCGTACAGTTTGAATCTATCACCCCCTCCCCCGCTTGCCAACCCCAAACTGCATGGCTCAGGCGCTCTCCGCAAGCGCCGATTTTTGAACCGGTTGGGCGCGACAGGATGTCGCACCCCCCATCCTTGCGACCATTGGAAATTGGCA
>Ga0265298_10005605_pt1 | contig 15689 bp, 9 predicted proteins | sample AusTroGonzalo_MG_3_FD_193486 | JGI IMG/M metagenome (GOLD analysis project Ga0265298, IMG submission 193486) | Bovine rumen microbial communities from tropical cattle in Woodstock, Queensland, Australia - Gonzalo_01 | ecosystem: Host-associated > Mammals > Digestive system > Stomach > Rumen ... | reverse complement strand
AGCGTCTGCCCGGCCGCCGCCATGTCTGGGACGATGTGTCGAAGTCGTTCGACGCCCGCGAGGCCACGGCTCTGCTCAAGAGCGCGTACCGCGAAGGTTGGGGCAGGGATGCGGGGGTCTGACCTTAAGAGCCGAATTTTCTGAACACTGTTTCGCGGCTCGGATTCGCCGTAGCGTGTAGTGCCGCCTGATGCCGGTGCTGCCGGAGAAGCGCGAGGCGGGAGGGGTTTCGCGAGGGGAACTCCACTACACGAGGTTCACCAATGGGATCGGACCCTGGGGCGGCTCTCGCATTCGCGAGGAAACTAGGATCTGTTGAGATCTGATGCGTCTGCGTCTAGCCCGATTTCGTCTTGCGCCAGGCGAGAGGGTTCGCGCCGGTGGAGTTGCGGAATGCGTCGCGAAAGTGGGCGATCGAGATGTATCCGCACTGTTCCGCGATTGAAGATATCGGCAACGAGGTCTCGGAGAGAAGTCGCTTTGCCACGTCGACACGGGCGTTCGTAAGCTCTTCTAGTATCGAGTGGCCTGTCGCACGGCGGAAGCGTATTTCTGCGTTTCGGCGCGAACATGGGAAGTCGGCGACGACATCCTTGGGCGAAAGGCGCACGCCGTCCGGCTTCCAGATGCGTTCAAGTGCGCTTGCGACCCATGCGTCCTTGCGCATGAATCGCCTTGTCGAGCCTCGCCTTACTATCCTTGATATGGCGAACACCGTAGTTTGCGGAACGTTGCCGCGCCCGCTGAGCTTGCGTGCCAGAAGCCTGGCGGCGAGGCGTCCGCCTTGGCGGAAGTCGGGGCGGATGCTCGACAGTGTCGGACTAGTGCTTTCGCAAAGTTCCGTGTTGTCGTCCACCCCGATGACGGCGACGTCGTTCGGAACGGTAATTCCGTTTCGTCTGCAGACGGAAAGAACCGTTGCCGCAAGGGAGTCGCTTGCGGCGAACAGTCCGCATGGCTTCGGCAGGTTCCCCAGCCAAGCCTGCAGTCGCTCGTTGTCCTTGCCGCTCGGATTGACGTCCATTGCCGAAAGCGGCTTGCCGTTCATGCGGAGGACGGACGCGAACGCATCGGCGCGTCGACGGCTCCAGTTGCGTCCGCTCATGCCGACGAATGCGAAGTTTTCCAGTCCCAGAGCCATCAGCTCGCGTCCTGCCGTCTCGCCCGCCGCGACTGCATCATGCACGACACACGTTGCGTTCGTCGGGGTGATGTGACTGTCGCCGCCGATGTAGACGACGGGGATGTTGCCGAAGGAGTTCTTTGGGATCGTTTTGTCGGTAGTGCCGTTGCCTGTCGCCTCGACTATGCATCCAATGGGAGACCAGAACCTTATCAGGTCCTTCACGGGCAAGGGCGAGCCGTCGAAATCGACGTGGTTGATCTCCCAGTCGGTGCCCTGGGCGAATTCCCGCACCCCGGCCAGGACCTCGGTGCGCACGATGTCGGTAGAAGTCGAAAGCACAAGAACGGTCTTCATGGAGAGCATTTTACCACAATCCACCCGAGTTCGCAACTGGGTCTTTTATTTTTGCGTCATCGGGTTTTTATGCGCAAGTCAGCTTTGGTATAATATGCGTTGCGTAGGAGTGGAATCAATAAGAGATACGGACACAATGAGGCTTGAATCGGCAAAGAACTACGATGCCATGAGTGCAGTTGGTGCTTCGATCATATTTGACGAGGCGATGGATCGGCTTTCTCGCGGGGAGCGCTACAACCTCGGTCTTGCGACAGGGAACACGATGATCGAGCTTTATGACCAGCTCGCGGCGAAGTTCAACACGGCGCGGGCGGACCTTTCGCTTCTCTCGACATGGAACCTCGACGAATACTCGCTTGACGGGAAATGCGCCGTTCCGCACGACCATACGCTCTCGTACTGGAAGTACATGCACGAGATGCTGTTCTCGAAGTTCGACCCGACGCTTGGCTTCCGCGAAGAGAATGCGCACTTCCCCGATCCCGCCGCGCCGGAAATCTACGACCCCGCCATCGCGGCGGCCGGCGGGCTCGACCTGCAGCTGCTGGGCATTGGCTTCAACGGGCACATCGCGTTCAACGAGCCGATGGGCGAAGACGAGATTTCGGTAGATGATTTCGCCGCGCTCCCGACGCGCGTTCTGCCGCTCTCGGCTGAGACGATAGCGCAAAACACTCACGTAACGGCGGGCGGCGATTCGTCGCTTGTGCCGCGCTATGCCGCGACAATGGGCATGGCGCCGATTCTTGCCGCGAAGAAGTGCCTTTTGCTCGCCTGTTTCGCGGAGCAGACCGCGCCGCTCAAGGCTATAATCGAGAAAGGGCGGCCTACGCCGTTCCTGCCTGCTTCGTATTTGTGGGGACATCCAGACTTTCGCCTGATCCACACAATGAACACGATAGTTCTTTAGATATGTTCACAAATCGCAATTGGCACAACTGTTCACAAATGACAAATGAATAAGGAGAAGAATAGAATGAATGCAAAGGCAATAGCCAATAGCATGATTTTGCTTGCCGCTGGATTGACAATCGCCGGGTGCGCGACTGCGCCTAAGGCGCCGGTCGAGCCGCACCCCGATACGCCGGCCTACAACTGGAAGCCGCTGTTTGCGAAGGATTTCTCCGACGCCGAGCTTGAGAAGGACGCATGGCGGTGGGAAGGCGACGTGCTGCGGAGCGTCCTAGACAAGCCAATATGGACGAAGGCCGACTGGGAGAACTACGTGCTTGACTTTGAGTACATGATGGAGAAAGACGGCAATAGCGGCGTATTCATCTACATCTCCAACCTCGACAAGTTCCCGAAGTACAAGATAGAGGTGCAGCTTCTGGACGACGAGAGTCCCAAGTTCATTGGCAAGGAACTTCCATATCAGCAGTCCGGTTCGCTATACGGACGCGCCGCCGCGCTGGAAATCGCCTCGAAGCCGGCGGGCGAGTGGAACAGGATGACGGTATTCTGCCAAGGCAAGAACGTTCATGTAGTCCTGAACGGCAAGGCCGTTGTCGATGCGAACATTGACGACTGGAAGAATCCGCTCGTCAATCCGGACGGCACGCCCGTTCCGCCATGGCACCGTGGCTTTCCTGCGCTATCGACGATTCCGACAAAGGGGCGCGTCGGGTTCCAGGGCGTGCACGGCGATGCTGGCGTAAGAATCCGCAATCTTCGGATTGCGTCGCTGTACTGACAACAAGGCAAAGGGGGCTTTAAATGAAGAATGCAATCAACCGCAGGAACTTCATCGGGCTTGGCACGGCGTTCGCCGTCGCTGGCTGCAAGTCGTGGAAGGGAGGCTTTCCCGCAATAACTGCGGTGCGCAGTCCGAACGGGCTTTTGCGCCACGCCTCGATAGGCTGCGGCAACCGTGCGAGAGGTGACATTAAGGAGCTTCGCACTCACAAGAAGATCGAGATGGCGGCGTTTTGCGACGTCGATGCGAACTATCTTGCCTGGGCCAAGGAGAAGTTCCCGAATGCGCGTTTCTACCGCGACTGGCGCGAAATGCTGGAGGCCGAAGGCGACAGGATCGATTCCGTGCTTGTCGGAGCCCCCGACCACCACCATCTGGCGATGGCGACGGCTGCGATGAAGCGCGGCAAGCACGTATATCTTGAAAAGCCGATGGCGAAGACAATGCAGGAGGCTGCGTTCCTGCGACAGACGGCGCTTGAGAGCGGCGTAGTCACGCAGATGGGAACGCAGTACAACGCATACGCCTCCGACCGGCAGACGGTGGCCGCGCTCAAGTCGGGCGTTCTCGGCCCCGTCGAACACGTCTATCTCTTCTCGACGCGCAAGGGCGCTTCTCGCAAGCGCCGCTTCGTGCCGAAGGCCGCCCCCGTGCCGGCGACGCTGGACTGGGACCTCTGGCTCGGCAGCGCGGCGGAGCGTCCGTACGCCGACTTCGTGTATCATCCGCTCATCTGGCGCATCTGGCGCGACCTCGGCAGTGGCTGGATCGGCGACATCGGCTGCCACCTAATCGCTGCGGCATGGCAGGGCATGGAACTTGGCTCCACCGCACCGCGCGACGTATGGGCGGATACGCTAACCGATGCGGAAGACGGCGTGAAGGACCTGGTGTGGCCGACCTCCGCGCACATCGTCTGGAATTTCGACGGTGTTGCCTCGTCGGGCGGCAAGCCGTTCAAGTTCGAGTGGTTCGATGGCTTCACCGACGCCGACAACCTTGCGCCGGCAAAGTACCGTCCGCCGGAGTTCATTGACGCGCTTTTCGCCGCGTCGCCGTTCAAGTCTCGTCCGTACGAAGGCAAGGTGGTAAAGTGCGCGAAGGGGTGGCTGCTTCAGCCGCACGGCGTCAAGTTCGCGTATGCGGTGGACTTCAAGGGCAATGCGATAAAGATTCCCGAAGTCGGCCCCGCGCCCACGCACTACCACGAGTTCGTCGACTGCTGTCTCGCGGGCAAGGCGGCCTCCACCGATTTCGCCTGGTCCACCTACATGCGCGAATGCGTCATCGCGGGCGAGATCGCCGAGCGCGTTCCCGGCGTCAAGATAGCGTGGGACGCGAAGTCCCGCCGCTTCGACAGCGACGCGGCAAACGCTTTCCTCACGCGCGACTACCGCAAGGGCTGGGAGATTCCGGGGCTTCAAGTCGTGTAGCTGAGCAAAATGATGTGTGGGGTCAATAAAGTGTTGTGCCTGATGCTGGCTTTTGTCGGCATGGCTACGTTCGCTGACGACCTTGCAGATTGTTTCCGTACTCCGTCGCCAAGTGCTCGCCCGCAGGTGTGGTGGCACTGGATGAACGGCAACGTCACGAAGGAGGGAATCACCGCCGATCTTGAGGCGATGAAGGCGATAGGCATCGGCGGTGCGCACATCTTCGACGTGAGCATCGGCATTCCGAAAGGCCCCGTCAGCTTCAATTCGCCCGGTTGGTACGACCATGTTCGCTGGGCGGCGCATGAGGGGAAGCGGCTCGGGATTGAACTTGGTCTCTCCAACTGCAGTGGGTTCTCTTCGAGCGGGGGGCCGTGGGTGACGCCAGAAGATTCCATGAAGCGGCTCGTCTGGACGGAAGGCACGGCGTGTTTGCCGATGCCGCCATCGGAGACGAACGGCTTCTACCGCGATGTGGCGGTGGTGGCGTTCCGTGCGCCAAAGGCTGTTCACCTGAAGGATGTCGCGGGGAAGACTGTGCGGAAGGAGCCGTTGCGCATCACCGTCTCGTTCGATGAGCCGTTCCGTGCGACAATGCTGGGCATACGGATCGAAACCAAAAGCTGGTCTGATGATTGCCCTGTGCGGGTGGAGGCGAGTGATGACGGAAAGACCTACCGCACGATTCTGGAGCGGCGGATATACTCGCAGCTTTCCGGCAAGGTGGATACGTCGTTGCGCAACCTTGTCCTGCCCGAGACGACGGCTCGGCACTATCGAGTGACGGCGATGCCACGGCGTGGCTTGCCGTGTACGCTGCACGATATCGACCTTGGCCGCTGGGGTGGACTTGAGAACCTGCCGCTCAAGACGTTTACCTTCAAGGCGGAGCGTCCAAGCCTTTCCGACCTTACCGAGCGTGGACGAGCCGACAAAGACGAGACCGTTGCGGAGGTGCTGGATTTGACGGATAAGGTGCGCCCGGACGGTACGCTGGATTGGCAGGCGCCAGAAGGCGAATGGCGCATCTTGCGATTCGGGTGCGCCGCGATGGGCGTCAAGACGCGTCCGGCGACGCCGCACGGCGAAGGGTTTGAGACCGACAAGCTGAACGCCGAATCCACGCGGCGGCATTTCAACGCCTACATCGGTTCGCTTCTGAAGGCGCTTGGTCCCGACAAGGATGCAATCGACACCGTTCTGGTGGACAGCTACGAGGTGGGGGCGCAGAACTGGACGCAGGGGCTTGAACAGATTTTCCGCGAGCGGCTGGGGTACAGCCTCGTGCCGTATCTGCCCGTGTTCGCCGGTTTCGTGGTCAAGGATATAAAGACGAGCGAGCGGTTCCTCTTCGACTTCCGCCGCCTTGTGGCAGACCTGTTCGCCGAGAACTACGGAGATGAGATGGCGCGGCTCTGCCATGCGCACGGACTGAAGTTCTCGCTTGAGCCACACGGCGATTTCGCTTCCGACGATATGCGCTATGGACAGAATGCGGATATCGTGATAGGCAACTTCTGGTCTAGGGAGAAGGGGACGGTGAACCCCGGCGTCGAGCGGCTGGTCGCGTCCATCGCCCATGTCTGGGGGCGGCGGTATGTCGGCTCGGAGGCGTTCACCGCCGCACCGAAGGGATGGCTTCGGACGCCTGCGTACATCAAGGCGCAGGGCGACTACGCATATTGCCTCGGCATCAACCGGATCATATACCACCGCTACGCCCATCAGCCGTGGACGAATCCGACCTATGTGCCTGGCATGACGATGGGGCAGTGGGGAATGCACTTCGAGCGGACGCAGACCTGGTGGTATCTGGCCAAGGACTGGGTGACATATCAGGCGCGCTGCCAGCAGATGCTGCAGGACGGTCGTTTCGTCGCGGACGTCGCGCTGTTCTGCGGCGAAGAAGCGCCCAATTCCCTTAAAGGAGTCGAGAGCGTTCCTAGTGGGTATGGCTTCGACGGATGTGCGGCGGCGGCCGTGGAGGCGATGCGTGTAGAGAAAGGTGAACTTGTTCTGCCGTCGGGGATGCGCTATCGGATGCTGGCCGTGCCAGACAGCTGCCGCATGAGCACGAATATGTCCAATACTCTTGAGCGCTTCAAAGCGGACGGCGTGCCGGTCGTCAAGTACGGCGAAGTGAAGGATGCGCTTGTGCGCAGGGGAATTGCGCCCGATTTCAGCTGCCCGCAGGACGGAGTGTCCTACATTCATCGTCGGCATGAAGGGGGCGAAGACGCATATTTTGTGGCGTGGCAGGGCTTGACGGGGGCGACGGTGCGCTGTTCTTTCAGGCTGGAGGGGCGCATTCCCGAACTTTGGAATCCTGAGACGGGCGAGATTGCGGATGCGTCCGAATGGAACATCCGGGATGGGCGCACCTGCGTGACGCTCGACTTCGAGCCTAGCGGTTCGACGTTCGTCGTGTTTCGCCGTCCGGCAGACGATGCCAAAGGCGCTTCTCGCCGGATGCGGCAGGAGACCTTGCATGAACAGCCTGTGGCGGGCGGATGGGAGCTGGCGTTTCCGTCGGGCTGGGGCGCACCGGCGAAATTGCACCTTGATGCGCTTCGCAGCTGGACGGAGATTCCCGACGACGGCGCAAAGTATTTCTCGGGCACGGCGACGTATGCCAATCGCGTCTCTCTAGCCAGAGCCATCGGCGCTGGTGAGCGGCTTGTGCTTGATCTGGGCGATGTGCGAGAGTTCGCGGAGGTGACGGTTAACGACGTTCACTATCCGGTCCTGTGGAAGCCGCCGTTCCGCATCGACATCACGGATGCAGTATCAAAGCGCGATGGCCTTGAAATAGTGGTCAAGGTTACTAACCTCTGGCCGAACCGTCTGATCGGCGACGAACGGCTTCCGCCGGATCGCGAATGGAAGCCTGGTCGAAGCTGGCTTAAGGAGATTCCTGATTGGGTGAAACGCGGTGAGCGCAGCCCGACCGGTCGCCACACCTTCACCACATGGCATCACTGGACGAAGGACGATGCGCTTCTGCCGTCCGGTCTCATCGGCCCCGTCGTTTTGCGTCATGTGCGTTTCGTAGATGCAAATGAGGCGGAGGGGAAAGTCAAATGAGCGACAAGAACAAAAAGGACGAATTCATTTGGGCTGCGCTGCTGCATCTTGGCATGAACATGTGGCATGACCAGAAGGCTCCGTTGAAGCCTGTGCGCGACTGGCTGTGGTTCGAGGAACCAGTGTGGCGCGACGTCACACAGGCGATGCACGACGTGGGCATGAACATGATTGTCATCGACCTTGGTGAGGGCATGGAGTTCAAGAAGCATCCCGAACTGGCGGTGAAAGGCACGTGGTCGCAGGACAAGATGCGCCATGAACTTGACCGCTTGCGCGCTTTGGGCTTAGAGCCGATTCCCAAACTAAACTTCTCGTCTCTGCATGACGCGTGGCTCGGCGAATACCAGTGGATGCTTTCGACGCCGGAATACTACCGCGTCGTCGAGGACACCATTGGTGAGGCGATAGATGTGTTCGAGAAGCCTCGCTTCATGCACCTTGGCTGGGACGAGGAAGAGAGCGGCGGACTGCAGCAGAAGTATGATCTTAGGGTGGAGCGGCATGGTGATCTCTGGTGGCATGACTTCCTCTTTACGCTAAAGAAAGTGGAGGAACGCGGCGTAAGGCCATGGGTGTGGCATGCGCGTGATTTCAAGGAATGGACTTCGCGCTGTCCGAAAAACGTGATAGCGTCGTGGGCAATGTACGGGCGGACATATGATGTCAACAAAGTAGATGTCGAACGTCACAAGGAAATGATACCGCGTTACAAGGGACTTGACGAGGCGGGGTATGATCAGATTCCTTGCGGAACGACGTGGGTGCCCGACCATTACGCCAAGTACCATATCAAGCAGAACGACGTGAACTTTCCGCTGACGGTGGCGCATTGTCGGAACGTGATTTCGCAGGAGCGGCTGAAGGGCTTTCTGATGGCACCGTGGATGCCGACGGACACCAAAAACCGCGACGTGCTCCTGCATTCGATAGACCTTGTCGCCCAGTCGATGAAGATTTAAGCAGAATTTAAACTATACACAAAACAAACAAGGAGAGAACACATGAAAACAGTAAAAGCAACAGGAATCGTGGCGGCGTTCCAAGTCGTATCTCTCGCTATAATCGGGTGCGTATCACCGCTTGTGGCGAACGCGGTTGTCCCCTATCAGGACATCACGAAGCTTGTCCGTGAGGCAGGTAGCGGAAGCTATTCGGTCGCGCTTGGGGAGGGAACGATCCAGAACGCCTCCTATCCCGCATCAAACGCTTTCAACGGCGTGACGAACACCGTCGCATCCGAAAGGGCCTTGCTCAACAAGAAGGACGGCACGTCGATGCAGATTATCTACACGATCTCGAAATCTGCCCTGCCGGGATATGACTTCAGGGTCTGTTCGTTGACGGTCTATCGCCTTACGAACGATAGCGCCCTTGAGCGCAGCCCGAAAGCGTTTACGCTTGAAGCATTTGACGGAACGGAATGGAAGATGCTGGTTGAAGTCGATTCACAGACGTGGGACTGGGACACGTTTTCCAAGAGCTATGAAATTCCACAGGCGAACAGGGGAAATTACCGCTCCTACCGCTTCACCATTACGGACTGTCTCGACATCTATTGGAGCGGCGTGCAGGAAATCACCTTCAACGGCATCGTCACGCCAAGTCTTCGCTGGAACGGTGCGGCGGGTGCTCGCTGGAATGCGACCGACGCGAACTGGCTTGACGGAAATGGTGCGGCGACGAGCTGGATTCCAGGGGCAAAGGCAGCGTTTGGCGTGAGTGAATCAGCGAGCGTCATTGTCGATGGCACGAACGAAGTTGGAGGAATCTCGTTCTCCGCCGCCAACCGCTGTTCTGTCTCTGGCGGTGCGCTGGCAATCGTCAGTCCCGGTGAACTCAAGGCGGGGAACAGTGACGTTATTGCATCGGAGTTTGTCGATGCAACGCCGGTCTCGGTATTGTCCGGAAGTGAACATCTGCCGACTGATCCATCCGACAAGAACAAGGGCGCATGGACACTGCTGTGGCGCAACAGGAAACTTTCTGACATCACTGGGTTAGCGGACGCGACAATCGACCAGAACGGCACATTGCGCACAGCGTCGCCCCAGCACTACGTCAACAATGGCGATACGGCTTCCGTCCAGTTTCAGTATCTGATTTCCGGCGGTGCGCTTCTGGGCGTGAAAGTCCTCTTGGAGCAGAACGGCGCCGATGTCTGGGGGCGCGTTGCCTACTCCAAGTATTCCTATGCGAATCCACGTGCGCTTGGCGACGACCTGGACATTGACAAGAGCGATGTCTATTACATAACGGTTCGCGATGGGGTGGTGTCCACAAGCGGCTACGGGCTTTACGGTGTGACGCCTATTGGTGGCGAGATTGCTTCTGCGCCTGTAGTGGTGTCCGTTGGCGATGGCGCTGAATGTGTTTCACAGCCGAGCGACAAGTATCTCCCCAAGAACGCCACGAACACGAAGACGGGCGACGTGGTTCTTCGGTTCCCTGGCTACAGGCTTGAGGATCTTGTCGGAATCGCCAATTCCGATTTGAACTACAACGGCGACATGAAACCAGCGTCGGTGCACTTTTTCACCAACTGCGTGACGAATGCAACAGTACAGATCCAGGGCAACACCAGCGGCGTTGTTGGAAGCGGTGCGCGGTTGTGCGTGAAGGTTGAATTCACGGAAGGTGAAGGCGGTGTGTATGCCCGCGCCGTTTATGCCAAGTACGATTGGAGCGATGCGAAGGCTCACGATTTTGACAAGGTTGAAAACATTGCGGATATCTACGATGAAACCTATGTGAGCGGCGCGGCATATGGCGTGAAGAACCTTGTTGCCGTGTTCCGTGGGCATCGCGTGACCTTTGGCGCGCCTACCGTTGCGCTTGATCGCGAGATTACTGGTGACGGAACGGTGCGTTTCGCGCCGCTTTCCGGTTCGCAGACCGTGACGGTTCCTGTTGCGCGGACGCTGGACAAGGTCGCATTCGGCGGCGCAACGACGTTCGCGTTTGCCGCTGGTGCCTCGCTCTCCGTTGGCTCCGCAGAGGTCGAGGATGATGCTGCGGTGAATGTCTTGGGCGTGAACCTCATGCGCATTGGCACCACTAAGAACCTCACGCCGGACGAGCGTGCGCACTTTTCGGTGAATGGGTCTGGTGCCGCTCAGGACGAGAATGGGTGGATCGTGCGCAAGCCTGGACTGTTGGTTATCATCCAATAGCACAGTTAATCATGAATGAAAATGTTTATGCATGATGTGCCGTTGGTTGCCGTCGTACTCGCGGCGACGGCGGCGTTTGGCGTTGCAGACCATTCGCTAACGGAGTTTCCGCGTTTGGCGGGCGAGACGGACGACGCGCCGCGTTTTCAGCGCGCGGTCGATGCCTGCTACGGCGGCGGACTGCTTGCGGTGCCGTGTGGCAACTACACGCTGGCGCGGACGGTGTTCGTGACGAACCTCTGCTCCATCGAGATGAGCCCCGGCGCGCGTATCAAGGCCGTCGCCGAGATGGACTGGATGTTCAAGATCAACCAGATGTGGCAGTACAATCCGAAGACCGCGCCGAAGGACGTTGAACCGAACATCTACAACCTCACGTTTCGCGGCGGTACGCTGGATGCGGACGGAAAGGCATCGTGCCTTGCCATCGACAACTACCGGCACTTCACGCTGGAGAACGCGACGTTCCTCAATGGGCGGGTGTATGGTGTGGGAATCGAGACGGAGGGGCTCGGCTACGAGATGACCGCCCGCAACCTCTACTTCAAGACGCTCATTCCGGGGCTTGCTGGGAACACGGCGCTTTGCACGAAAGGCGGCGACAGCCAGTACACGGACATCATCGCGGTCGATTACACGGTGGGCATCCGCGTTCTGTACGGCGGCGCGAACCGCTTCACGCGGTGCCATGTCTGGGGCGGGCCGATCAAGCCGCCGCGGCCGGGCGAACTGCCGGAGATGCTGAAGAACAGCGTCTGCTTCAAGAGCAACGGAACAGGCACCATCTTCCGCGACTGCTACGCCGACACGGGCGCGATCGGGTTCTGGATCAAGGGCGGGGACTCCCAGCTCTTCGGCTGCTACTACTACAACAACATATGGTTTGGACTGAAGGACGTGGCGGTAATCCGTCAGGACGGCGGCAAGCTCCGCTGCGACGGCAACAACTTCCTCGGGCAGACGCCGGAAACGAAACTTTACGTCGGGTCGCCGAACGCCAAGGTCTATTGGGGGCCGAACAACGTGTTCACGGGCTTCAAGGATTCCGCTCTTCCGCGCGTGACATCGGTAACCTGTTCGGCCGATCCCGTTTCGCCGCCCATCTCCATCGATGCGGGGCGGCAGCTGATGCTCGATGACGAGCTTTTCGCGTCAAGCACGATGAAGCGTGTCTGGCATCGTCCCTCGCGCCAAGCGAAGTATGTTGCGGTGCCGTCGCTTGCGGGTGGCGTGTGGTACGACGGCGCGGCGAAACGCTACGTTGGCTGGACGGATGATGGCGCGGTACGGATGGTATCGAAAGATGGCATTCAGTGGACGGATGAGAAGGGCGGCGAGTGGCAGGGCTATGACCGTGTGCGCGTGACGATGGACTACGACGCGCTTGACGGCAAGAAGTTCAAGGCGTTCGCCGTGAAGAAGGGCGTCGGCTTCGTCTCCGCTTCGGCGGATGGCATCAGCTGGAGCGAGCCTGTCCGCGCCCTTGCGGGCGGCGATCTGGCGATGGCCTACTACAACCCGTTCACGTGCCAGTGGGGGTATTCGCTTCGAAGCACGGTCAAGAAGGGCGGCGCGATGGAGCATGACTACCACGAGGCGGACAACTTCTTCTTCGGTGCGAAGGTGCGTCCGCCTCGGCACGGAGGGCGCGGAACGCCCGTGCCGACGCCGTGGGTGCGGGAAGGGAAGAAGCTGCGCGGCAAGTCGTATCGCGACGTCGGCGAATTTGCATGTGTTCCATACGAAGGCGTGTTGATCGGCATGGCGCAGGTGTTCGACAGCGAGGAGAAGAAAGGTTCCGATCTTTGGTTCGGATTTGCCCGCAACCGTTGGCACTGGACGTTCCCGAAGCCAATGGATGGCGAGGCGTTCATTTCGCAGACGCGTAAGGACGGTGATTGGGATTGCGCGAGGCTTGCACCGAATCCGGGCGTGTGCGTGATTGCGGACGATGAACTGCGCTTCTACTATTCTGGAGCAGGCAAGGCGACGGGCTGTGCCACGCTCCGTCGCGACGGGTTCTGCTCCGTACAGGACGGCGAAATCCGCACGAAGCCGCTCATGTTCTCGAAGGGCGGCAGGCTGTGGATCAACGCCGACACGCGGCAGGGGGAACTGACCGTGCGCGTGGAAGGGCAGAACGGCAAGAACTTCGGCGAGCGCAGGATTACGGGCAAGGACTCCACGCGGATTGAGGTTGGAGCGGTAGAGGCAAACGCGCCATTCACGCTCGTGTTTTCATCGACCGGCGGCGCGAAGCTCTATTCCTTCTGGACTATCGACGTGGACTGATTCCGTGAAGCGGCTGCTTGCTGTTCCGAAATCGATTCATACCTTCGCCAGTATGTCGGGGATGTTGGATTTGTCGAGGGATGAGAAGGCGACTTGTCAGTGCTGAGAAAGTATCTCCTGTTTCCTGTTTTCCTATTTAGGACTATGGATGGTAGGAGCAAATCGCCGATTTGAAACGTTTATGGGGCAAACGGACTTCATCATTCGTCACTTGCCGAGGACGGCGGCGTATTGGCAAGTCAACGTTGATAGAGCATTTTGCCAAAGTGTCTGGCGCTAGGTTGATAATGATTGAGGGCTTGCGCCCTGCGAAGAGCCTTTCAAACTCTGCGGAACTAGCGCATTTCTCGGCACAGTTATCCGTGTCTGTTTGACGCGATAATTCCGTTTCGCCGGTTGCTGGGAATCTGAAATTGCGTTTTTCAAGTCCATCCATGCAACGCCGGAAGCGGAACCATGCGCTCGCCGAGGCTCTTGCCGTAGAACACGCGCCAGAGGGAGAGGCCCTGCGGCGGGGCCGTCTCGACGCGGGCCGTGCGGGGCGTCTTCGCCTCAAGAAGTTCGCGGACGGCGTCCGGCCGCTCCGCGCCGCGTCCGACGGAGAGTAGAAAGCCCGCCATCGACCTCACCTGCTTGTACAGGAAGCCGTCGCCGCGGACGATGAACGTGTGGCGTGGGCCGGACTTCTTCACGTCGAACGAAAATATCGTCCTCACCGTCGAATCCAGCTCCCTGTCGGGATTCGCGGAGAACGACACGAAGTCGTGCCTGCCGACGAAGTGCGCCGCCGCCTCGCGCATCGCCGCGAGGTCGAGCGGGCGATGGCAGAACGTCCAGAACGGCGCGAGGTGCGGCGGCAGGATGTCCGCCTGGTACACGTGGTAGCGGTATTCCTTGCCCTTGGCCGACAGCCTCGCGTCGAAGCCCTCCGGCGCCTTCGTCGCGGACATGAAGCGCACCGACGGCGGGAGCCTCGCGTTCGCGGCGCGGACTAGGTTCTTCGGCGGAATCGGCTTTTCAAGCGCGAAATGGCAGACGAACCCGCGTGCGTGGACGCCGGCGTCCGTGCGCGACGAGCCATAGACGCGGACGAAGCCGCCGTCAAGCGACGCGAGGGCGTCCTCCACGACCTGCTGTACGCCCAGGGCGTTCTCCTGGCGCTGCCAGCCGGAGTAGCCCGACCCGTCGTACGCGATCGTGACCTTGTATTTCATCGCACGTCCTCGGGGCTGCGGAATCAGTCCCCGGATTTGCCGCGCAGGACGGCGACGAACGCGGACTGCGGGACGTTGACGTGGCCGAACTCCTTCATCCTCGCCTTGCCGCGCTTCTGCTTCTCGAGCACCTTCATCTTGCGCGTGACGTCGCCGCCGTAGAGCTTCGCGAGGACGTCCTTCCTGAACGGCCTTATGTCCTCGCGGGCGATTATCTCGCGGCCGATGGCGGCCTGGACCGGAATCTTGAACTGGTGCGGCGGGATGGTCTCGGCGAGCGCCTTGCACATCTGGAGGCCCCTTGCGCGGGCCTTCGACCGGTGCACCATTGTCGCGAAGGCGTCCACCGTCTCGCCGTTCAGGAGGATGTCCATCCTCACCATGTCCGAGTCCTGGTAGCCCGCCGGCTCGTAGTCCATGGAGGCGTAGCCGTGCGAGACGGACTTCAGCGTGTCGTGGAAGTCGATTAGTATCTCGTTCAGCGGCAGCATGCAGTGGAGCATGACGCGCTTCGCGTCGATGGTCTCAGTGCCCTCGACCAGCCCGCGCCGGTCCATGACGATCCGCATCACGTCGCCTATCGTGTCGCCGGGAGTGATTATGCGGGCCTTGAGCACGGGCTCCGCGATCGATTCGAGCGCGGACGGGTCCGGCATCTGGAGCGGGTTGTCGAGCTCGCGCTCCTCTCCGTTCTTGAGCTTGAGGCGGTAAACGACGCCGGGCGTCGTGGAGATGATGTCGAGGCCGAACTCGCGGCGGAGTCGCTCCTGCACGATCTCCATGTGGAGGAGGCCGAGGAACCCGCACCTGAACCCGAAGCCGAGCGCAATCGAGCTTTCGTGGTGGAACGTGAACGCGGCGTCGTTGAGATGGAGCTTCTCAAGGCCCTGCGAGACCTTCGGGAACTCGTCGGTGGACATCGGGTAGATTCCGCAGAAGACGGTGGGCCTGAGTTCCTTGAAGCCGGGGAGCGGCTCCGACGCGCCGAGCTTCACCGTCGTCACGGTGTCGCCGATCTTGATCTCGCTCGGGTCCTTGACGGTCCCGACGATGTAGCCGACGCCGCCGGCTGAGAGCCTTTCGACGGGCCTCTTGTCCGGCGAGAACACGCCGACCTCGTGGACGGTCGTGGTGACTCCGCTGCCCATGAAGGATATCTGCTGCCCAGCGCGGACGGAGCCATCTACTATCCTGACGTAGGTGATGACGCCCCTGAACTCGTCGAACACCGAGTCGAACACGAGCGCGCGGAGCGGCGCGTCCTCGCCGGCGGTCTGCGGCGGCGGGATGCGGTTAACTATCGCCTCCAGGACT
>Ga0265298_10005603_pt1 | contig 15694 bp, 14 predicted proteins | sample AusTroGonzalo_MG_3_FD_193486 | JGI IMG/M metagenome (GOLD analysis project Ga0265298, IMG submission 193486) | Bovine rumen microbial communities from tropical cattle in Woodstock, Queensland, Australia - Gonzalo_01 | ecosystem: Host-associated > Mammals > Digestive system > Stomach > Rumen ... | reverse complement strand
GCCGAAAAGAACCTGTCCGGTGCGGGAATGGACGGGCTGTCAGGACAATTGAATAAAATCTAAATCAAAGGAGGACCCGGAACATGTTCAATAGAAAGGCAATTGAGGAACTGGAAGGCAAAGTGCGGTCCATAGAAGGCGATCTGCAGAGCGTGCAGAAAGAGAAAACGGATCTGGAAACCAAACTGAAGACTGCGCAGAAAGAGAAAGCGGATCTGGAAACCCTGCTGAACAGTGCCAACGAAAAAATCAGCGAGCTGGAAGAAAAACTGAAGAATACGGATTACGACGAACTGAAAGAACAAGCCAAGAAGGCTGCCGTTGAATTTGAAGGCCTGAAAGAGCTGTATACCGAGAAGATCAAGGAGTTTGAGGAATCCCGGGAAAGCAAGGAAGAAGCCTTTGCGAAGGAAGCGGCGCTCAAACGGAACAATCTGGACGAAGAAATCCAGGCCAACCGCTCAGAAAATCAGGATCGGGTTACCAACTCTGTCAGGGCCTTTACGGGAAGTTACATGTATTACATGGATCAGATCCGCCTGTTGATGGATGCGCTGAACCAGGCGGCAACGGAGACCGGGAAGACGCTGTTTGCCAGCGAAGTGGAAGATGTCAAGGAATGCTTCGGTGCACGCATCGCGGAGCATCTCCGGAAGGACGTCGGCGAGCTGAAACAGGGAGCCGGGGATCGCCTGCTGATCAGCGGAGCGGATGAAGAGAGAATCGTGGCCCGGATTAAACCCTGAGACGGATCAAAGCCGGGGCGGGTTCAATGATTCCGGCAGCAAAGAGCGGCTCTGCCTCGAGCCGCTTTTTCTGTTTTCCCGCAGGGCCCGGAGAGGGAACCGGAAAGGAAGAGAGAGGAAAGAACATGAGACAGTTACTGAAAAACGCCACAGTGTACGACGGAACCGGAAGCGAGCCATATCAGGCGGATATCCTGCTGGAAGAGGACCGGATCGCGATGATCGCCCCGAAAATTGATCTGCCGGCGGACAACGTGATCGATCTGACGGGGAAATCCGTTTCTTCCGGATTTATCGATGCCCATTCCCACAACGACTGGTTTGCGATCAAAAAGGAGCCGCTGCCATACTTCCGGCCGTTCCTTCTTCAGGGGATCACTACTTTTATCGCCGGAAACTGCGGCATCTCCGAGATCGGTTTTGAAAAGGGAAACGCCTATCTTGAAAAAATGGGCGGAGGCATCTTCGGCTTTAAAGACACCGTCGGGCAGTTCGGCACGGCGGAAGAGTATTTTCAGGCGACGGACCGGAACATGCCCTGCAACATGGCTGTGCTGGCCGGACACTGCACCGCCCGGGCGGCGGCCGGCGGCATCGAGAACAGAAAACTCACGCCGGACGAGGAAAAGCGCATGCTGGAGATCCTCGAGCAGGCTCTGCAGCAGGGCGCCGCGGGCATTTCCCTGGGCCTGATGTACCAGCCCGGACTGTATGCGGATGTGGAGGAACTGAAGAAGGTTGCGGCCCTGTGCGTCAAATACAATAAGCCCCTGACCGTTCATCCCCGGGCGGAGTCCAAGGTATCCATGGCCTATCCTCAGCTATTCGGCCGGTCCCATCTGCTGCGGGCGGTGGACGAACTGGCGGAGATTTCAAAGGGAACAAATCTGAAGCTCCAGTATTCCCACGCGATCTTCGTGGGGCGGAAAACCCTGAAGGACAAGGATGAACTGCTGCAGATCTTCGACTCCCTCCGGGCCGAAGGTGTCGATGTGATGTTTGATATCTACAATGAATGCCTGGGCGTGTCGGTCATCACCGTGATTCTGCCGGCCTGGTATCAGGCGATGAATGAAAAACAGCGTAACAGCCTGATGACCCGGATCAAGCTCTCCGTGCTGGTCAAGGCGACCAGCAGGCTGCTGGGTTTCGGATTTAAGGACATCCAGATTGCGTATATCGGTCCCGGCTATGAAAAATACGAAGGCAAGACGGTGCATCAGATTGCGCAGGAAGAAGGCACATCCGATCTGAAGGCTTATAAGATGCTTTGCGAGAAGAGCAACTTTGCCGGCCGGGTAAACATGGGCCCCTATTCCACGCCGGAGATCATCAGCGCCTTCGAGCACGACGACCGCTGCCTCTACATGACCGATGCGTGGGTTGAAGACCATGGCGTTCAGAATCCGGCTGTCTACGACTGCTATCCGAAGTTCCTGCGGGATGCCCTGCGCGGAACCGGGGATACCATGGCAAAAACAATCCGGAAGATGACCGGGGCAGTGGCCGACCGGTTCATGCTTCCGCAGCGCGGATATCTGAAGGAAGGTTACTATGCGGATCTGACCGTTTTTGACGAAGAGGCCCTTCGGAACGGAATTCCGGACCGGGAACAGTCCTTCGGCATTGAGAAGGTGTTTATCAACGGCAGGCTGGTGTACAGCGAAAACATGCTCGACGAACACGCACTGAAAAAGATCGGCCGTGCGATTCCGGTCGGATGATTGCCCCTTTGATCATACCGGGAGGAAAGGATGGACAGGCAGAACAATCCGTTTGACATGCCCAAAGCAGTTTTATATAATATCTGCAGTAAGGTACCCCGGAACAATCCCATAAAAATGTGAAAGGAAAGAAAAAAATGAAACTCAGAAAACTGTTGTGCATCGCGGCGATCCTCTGCCTGCTCTGCTCCGTGGCTGCGGCGGACAGGCCCGGGAATTTCAGCTACGCCGTCCCGGTGAATATTATCCGCAGCAGCGTGCGGCCCTACAACTGGGAGTCCCAGGAATACCGGAATGGCCGGATCGCGACGCATATCGATTCCGCCCTGGACGGGAACTGCTCCACGGCGATGTGGTTCGGCTGCTACAGCAATGCTGCCACGGACGATATTCCGGATATCACCTTCTATTTTGACAACGCGACGATCAAGGACATCTGGATCCGGAACGGAAGCGAGAAGTCCGACAACTTCCGGGATTATGCCCGGATGGGCAATCTGGCCGTGACCATCTGGTCCGGCGACAGGAGCTACGGCCTCTATTTCCCCCGGAAAGGCCGCTATAACAAGTTCTACAATCTCCAGGACAATTACGACGCCGACGAGCTTTCCGAAAACTTCATTGACGGATATCAGCGCTATGCCCTGGACAACACCTACTATAACGTGACCAAGATCGAGTTCTGGGTCAAGGGATGGTATGAAGGGGAAAAGAAGGACAATCAGCACCGCTATCAGATGTGGATCGCGGATATCGCTTTCCTGTCGGATTCCCTGGTGAACCTCTACGGCCCCGGCGTCTTTGATTCTTCCTATGGCATCCGTATGCCGTCTCAGAACTGGGTGCCGACGACGACCGCCGCGCCGCAGATCAATTCATCCTCCGGATTCGCAAGGACCAACCGGCAGGACGTGAGAGTGCGGGAATATCCCGACAAAACCAGCGCGCTGAAACAGCTCATTTCCAAATCCGGAAGTTTTGTTGAACTGGTGTCCAGGACCACCGGCAACGACGGACGCCTGTGGTATTACGTGAACACAGAGGACGGCATCAACGGCTATATCCGCGAGGATTTCCTGACCGTTCAGCGGCAGCCCGGCAGCTGAGACGGTTGAAAATGGCATACGAAATCTGTATAATGATCCGGACACCGGGAGGATTTCCGGCGTCCGCAAAGTTTTGAAGAAAGCTGAAGGTGAAAAGAGAATGACAACACTGAGCCGCGAAATACCGCAGGAGAAAAAGACGCTGTTTCGCTCCAATCCGGTGCTGAACCGGATGAACAAAATCACGGAACGCTCGGAAACCAATGCAGCCACCTACGCCGGTATCGCCACGAAAACGACCTTCTTCCTGCTGATGACGCTGGTTGGGGTTGTGATCCAGCTGCTGGTATCGAACATGCTGGCTTCCGAACCGGTCTGGCAGTCCTTTACAATCAACAAAAAGTTCGTCGTTTCTCTTTCCCTGAAAGAGACCTATATCATCGGCGGGGTTCTGATTGCGGGCCTGATTGCCGAACTGGTCGGCGTGTTTGCCCGGAAAACCATTCCGGTCACCGGAACGATCTATGCTGCCAGCCAGGGATATTTCATTTCCTTCCTGGTGTTCAAGGTGCTCGGTGAGTACAGCTATCTGGGCCTGGAAGCGCTGCTGCTGACGGTGGCGGTGGTGCTGGTCATGGGCTGGCTGTATACCTCCGGCATCATTAAGGTCGACAACAAGTTCCGCACGGTACTGCTGGCACTGATACTGGGTTCGGTGGCTGTCGGCTTGCTGACCTTTATCGGCTCCCTGATCCCCGCCACCCGGCCCTTTGTCCAGAGCATTATGGGCAATCCCGGGATTGCCATCGCGGTGGACGTGCTCGGCCTGCTGATCGCATCCCTCTTCCTGATCAGCGATTTCTCCATGATTCAGGAATGCGTGGAGCGCGGCTATCCGAAGGACTGCGAATGGTACGCCGCCTTCGGTCTGGCCTTCACGGTCATCTGGATTTACCTGAAGATTCTCGACCTGCTGATGCAGATCTCGGGAAACAAAAAGGACAGCTGACCACAGGGGATAACAAAAGAACAGCCGGCCCGTCAGGTCACCAGGACAAAAAATCAGCGCAGCATCGTTCGCTGCGCTGTTTGTCTTGCTCCAAAAGATCCATTCGCGGAGGCAAAAAAAGCTCCCGCTTTTTTCTTACTGCTTCTTTTCGCTGTCCTTGTCCTTGCCGTTGTCCTTTTTCCAAACGGAATAAGCACAGGAAGCACCGAAGCAGACGCCCAGAATCCAGTCTATGACGTTTTTGAAACCGTCGGCAAAGGTTCTTCCCTCATGGATCAGCGTGTTTAAGAAGGCAAAGCCCGTTACAAACGCGGCGCAGGCCAGGACGCCGATCAGGATATACTTCACAATACTCTTGGAACCCATCGACTCATTCCTCCCTTTTCCATCATGATGATACGCGCATTATAGCAAAACCAGGCGCATCTGTCCAGCCGGGAACCGAAAGATTGCGGTTGTCATGTCCGGCAGAAAACGATATAATAAAAGATGGTGTTTTATGCCCGGAAAGGAGGGAAAAGGATGTATTGCCGGGTGATCGTGGACATCGTTCATGAGAATGTGGCAAAACCTTTTACCTACCTGATTCCGGAGAGCATGGAACTTTGCGCGGGGCAGCGTGTGGCTGTTCCTTTCGGAAGGCGTGAAAAGGAAGGCGTCGTCGTTGAAATCACGGATGAATGCGATGTACCGGCAGAGAAACTGCGGGAAGTGATACGGCCGCTGGAGGACTACGCGGCGATTCCGCCGGAGCTGATGGCCCTGGCGGAGGAAATGGCCGTAAAGGCGCACTGCCCGCTGGCCGAAACGCTGCGCCTGATGCTGCCGGCGCAGATGCGCGGCGGAAGGGTGCACGTAAAAACCGTACGCGTGGCCCAGGCAGCGGTTTCGGAAGAGGAAATCCGCACGGCCCTGGCGGCCGACCGGCGCAAAGGGAAACGCGCGGCGCTGCTGGAAATCCTGGCGGACGGCAAAAAAAGAACGGTGCATGAGCTGGCGGAAAGCGTACGGGATCCGCAGGAGGCCCTGAAGAAACTCGCCCAGGACGGGCTGATCCGCCTGGGGGACGAGGAAACGCTGCGGACGCCGGAGGGCGCCTTCGCCGAGACGGAGGATCCGGGGTACGAACTGACCGCCGGTCAGCAGGAAGCCCTGGAGGAGATCCTGCCCTGCCTCACGGGCAAAGGCGGACGGTTCCTGCTGCACGGAGTGACCGGCAGCGGGAAGACGGAAGTGTTCATGAAGGCGGTCAGGGAGACGCTTTCCCTCGGGAAATGCGCCATCATCCTGGTTCCGGAAATCGCCCTCACGCCCCAGATGGTCAGCTGGTTCCGGGGAAGGTTCGGCCCCGTTGCGGCAGTGATTCACAGCCGGCTGAGCCCGGGGGAGCGCTATGACGAATGGCGCAGGATCCGCCGGGGAGAGGCCCGCGTCGTGATCGGGGCGCGGAGCGCGGTGTTTTCGCCGGTGGAAAAGCTGGGGCTGATCGTTGTGGACGAAGAGCACGAGAGCACCTACCTGAACGACCGGCATCCGCGATACGACACACGGGACGTGGCAGCGAGCCGCTGTGCGCGGGAAAACGGGACGCTGATCCTGGCCAGCGCAACGCCCAGCATCCTCAGCTTTGCCCGGGCCCGGCGGGGAGACTACACCCTGCTGGAAATGCCGAAGCGGGTCAATGACCGGCCCCTGCCGGAGGTCGAGGTGATCGACATGCGGCAGGAACTGGAAAACGGCAACCGCACGGTGCTGAGCAACGCGCTGCGCAGGGCCCTGAAGGACTGCATTGACGCCGGGGAGCAGGCGATCCTGCTGATGAACCGGCGGGGATATAACAGCTTTGTGAGCTGCCGGACCTGCGGATACGTCGTGAAATGCCCGAACTGCGATATCAGCATGACCTATCACCTGGGCGGAAGCGACGGGAAACTGCGCTGCCACTACTGCGGAACGGAAGCGGCGCCGCCGACGGCCTGCCCGGAATGCGGCGGACGCTACATCCGCTACTTCGGGGCGGGCACCCAGAAGGTGGAGGAGGAGGTCGCCAAAATGCTCCCCGGGGTCGTTTGCGCCCGGATGGACTACGACACCACGGGCACGAAGGACGGCCACGGAAAGATCCTTGAGGAATTCCGGAGCGGCCGGGCGCGGATCCTGATCGGAACCCAGATGATCGCCAAGGGGCTGGACTTTCCGCAGGTGACGCTGGTGGGCGTCGTGGCGGCGGACATGGCGCTGAACCTGCCGGACTACCGGAGCCGGGAGCGCGCGTTCCAGCTGTTCACCCAGGTGGCCGGCCGGGCCGGCCGGGGGCAGCAAAGCGGCCGTGTGATCATCCAGACTTACCTGCCGAACGATCCGGTGATCGGGTTCGCCTCGCGGCAGGACTACCGGGCGTTCTTTGAAAGCGAATTCCGCCGGCGCCGGAACGGCCTGTATCCGCCCTTTACGGTGCTGGGCCGGCTGCTGATTGAAAGCAGCCGGGAAGAAGCGGCCGTGCGGGCCGCGGAGGAGCTGGACGGGAAGGTGCGGGCACTGACGGCGCAGCATCCGGACTGGCAGAAGAAAATCCTGACGATGCTGAAGGATATCCCCTCGGTGAAATTCCTGAAGGCGAAGCACCGGCGGCATATCGTGATCAAGGCGCTGGTGGGCCCGGAAACGGATGCGTTCTTCGGGACGCTGACGGAGATGGCGGGGGAAGGAACCGACGGCGCGGAGGTCACCTTCGAGGTGAACCCGACGACGATGATGTAGGTTGGAGATTGCTGTGGAGAAGGTTGAACTGACGGGGATGACCCGGGCGGAGATCACGGACTGGGCGCGGGAAAACGGCTTTCCGGCTTTCCGGGGGAAACAGATTTTCGAATGGATTCACCGGGGGGCGGACTTTGACGGGATGACGAACCTGCCGAAGGACATGCGGGAGAAACTGAAGGCATCCGCGGTGGCCCAGCCGGTGACCGTTCAGCTGCACCGGGAAAGCGCGCTGGACGGGACGGTGAAATTCCTCTACGCGCTGCGGGACGGCAACTGCGTGGAAGGCGTGCTGATGCAGTACAAATACGGCATGAGCCTTTGCATCAGCACCCAGGTGGGCTGCCGGATGGGATGCCGGTTCTGCGCCTCCACGCTGGAAGGACGGGTGCGGGATCTGACGGCCGGGGAAATGCTGGGAGAGATCCTTGCGGCGAACCGGTTCCTGGCAGAGCAGGGGCGTGAAGCGAGGGTAAGTCACGTGGTGCTGATGGGCAGCGGGGAACCGCTGGACAACTATGATCAGGTGATCAGGTTCCTCCACCTGCTTCGGGAGGAGGAAGGAATCCGGATCAGCCTGCGGAACGTATCGCTGTCCACCTGCGGGATTGTGCCGCGGATGATGGATCTGGCGAAGGAGAACCTTCCGGTGACGCTGTGCGTCAGCCTGCATGCACCCAACGACGAAATCCGGCGAAAGACGATGCCCATCGCGAACACCTACGGGATCCGGGAAATCCTCGAAGCCTGCAGGGTTTACATTCGTGAAACCGGGCGCCGTGTGATTTTCGAATACGCGCTGGTCGACGGGGTGAACGCCGGGAAGGAACACGCGCTGGAACTGGCGGAGCGGCTGCGGGGCATGCAGTGCCATGTGAACCTGATTCCGCTGAACGAAGTGAAGGAAAGAAACCTGAAAAGCGTCAGCGAGGACACCGTGCGCGTGTTTATGCAGACGCTGGAGGAAAAACATATTTCCGTTACGCGGCGCAGGGAAATGGGCGACGATATCGAAGGCGCCTGCGGCCAGCTTCGGCGGACGGTTTTGCAGCATCAGGAAGCGGACGCCTGAACGGGGCGGCCGGCGATGATAGAATAAAAAAAGTTTGGAGAGGCATCCTATGGGAACGAGAAAGATTGTGACGGTCGGGGACGAGACGCTGCGGAAAACCTGCAAAAAGCAGGAAAAGTTTGATCTGCGGCTGGCGCTGCTGCTGAAGGACATGGCGGACACCATGTACAAGGCGGAAGGCGTCGGCCTGGCGGCGCCCCAGGTGGGGATTCTGCGGCGGGTTTGCGTTGTGGATGTCACGGAGGATCACAGCGGTCTGCTGGAGATGGTGAACCCGGAGATCGTCAAGCGCGAGGGAACCCAGACGGGACGGGAGGGCTGCCTGAGCGTGCCCGGACGGCAGGGCGTCGTGACCCGGCCGATGAAGGTGACCGCCCGGTACCAGACCCGGAAGGGCGACTGGATGGAGATTGAGACGGAGGGCTTCGAGGCCCGCGCGATCTGCCATGAACTGGATCACCTGGACGGAAAACTGTACATCGACATGATGGACCGGGAACTGACCGAGGAAGAGATCGAAGGACATATTCCGGAGGACGACGCGCAATGAGAATTGTTTTTATGGGCACGCCGGAATTCGCCGTTCCGAGCCTCAAAGCCGTGATCGGATTCCCGGGCGCGGAGGTCGTCGGCGTTTTCACCCAGCCGGACCGGCCGAAGGGACGGGGCAACAAACTGACGCCGAGCCCGGTGAAGGTCACCGCCCTGGAGAACGGGATTCCGGTTTTCCAGCCGGAAAGAATCCGGAAGGACGGGGTGGAAGACCTGCGGGCGCTGCGACCCGACCTTTGCGTGACAGCAGCCTTCGGGCAGATCCTGAGCAAAGAAGTGCTGGACATTCCGCCGATGGGGAACATCAACGTGCACGCGTCACTGCTGCCGAAGCATCGGGGAAGCGCGCCCATTGCCTGGGCCATCATGCAGGGCGACCGGAAAGCCGGCGTCACCACGATGATGATGGACGAGGGCATCGACACGGGGGACATGCTGCTGCGGGCGGAAACGGACATCGGCGAAAGCGAGACCTGCGGCGAACTGACGGAGCGGCTGAGCCGCATCGGCGCAGAGGTACTGAAACAGACGCTGGAACAGCTTGCGGCCGGAACGCTGAAACGCACGCCCCAGAACAACGAAGAAATGACCTATGATCCGATGCTGAAAAAAGAAATGGGCATGACGGACTTTTCGGGAACGGCGGAGGAGATCCGGGGGCTGATCAACGGACTGAATCCCTGGCCCTGCGTCAGCATTCCCTGCGGGGAAGGGCGGATAAAGCTGCTGCGGGCCGTCATGGCGGAGGGCAGCGGAACGCCCGGGAGTATCCTGCGGGCCGACCCGAAAGAAGGACTTATCATCGCCTGCGGAACGGGGGCTGTCCGGATCCTGGAACTGCAGGCTCCCGGCGGAAAAAGGATGCGGCCGGAGGACTATCTGCGCGGACATACGATTGAAATCTGACAATGACGGAGAAGAAAAAAGTGAGTGAAGAGAAAAAGGCTCCGGTGAACGGCAACAGGACGGCAGGCCGGCGGCCCGGAAATGGCAGAAAGCCCGCCGGCGCGCGGCCGGGATCGGAATTCCGGAAGGACGGGCAGAAGCCGTTCGGCAGCCGGCGGTCCGGAAATGGCGGGCGGTCTGTGCGGCCGGGGAACAAACAGCCGGAGAAAAAGCCCGAACCGGAAGGCATGGCGCCGCGGCGGATTGCCCTGCGGGTGATTCGGCAGGTGACGGAGCAGGGAGCTTTTGCTTCGCTTTGCCTGGATAAGGCGCTGGAAAACTGCGGCCTGATTTCCGCAGACCGGCGGCTGGTCAGCCGGCTGGTGTACGACACGCTGGATCACCTGATTTATCTGGACTGGTGTCTGGGACAGGTGATGGCCCGGGAGGATACGGACATCAAGCTGCGGAACATCCTGCGGCTGGGCGCCTGCCAGATCCTGCTGGAGGACCGGATTCCGGAGAGCGCGGCCACCAACACCTGCGTGCAGCTGTGCGTGGAGAACGGGATGGAAGGCCTGAAGGGCGTTTGCAACGGCATTCTGCGGAACCTGGTTCGCAAAAAAGATGAGCTGGTGTTTCCCGATCCGGAGACGGAGCCGGACAAGGCGGACGCGATTCGGTTCAGCCTGCCGGAATGGCTGTGGATCCGTCTGCGGGAGGCCTACGGCCGGGAGGAAGCACAGAAAATTCTCAGCACGCCGCGGGGAACGGAAGGCTGGACGGTGCGGCCGAACCTGACGAAGCTGACGGACGAAGACTTCGAAAAGCTGCTGGCCAAAAAGGTGTGGGAAAAGGAGAAAACGGACCTGCCCCATGCATGGCGGATCCGCGGGGCGATGGACATTGCCCGGGACGCCGACTTTACCGGCGGCAATTTCTCCATTATGACCGGCGGGAGCATGATTGCCTGTCTGGCCATGGACGCGAAGCGCGGAAAACAGATCCTCGACTGCTGCGCGGCGCCGGGCGGAAAGACCTGCTATCTGGCGGAGCTCATGGGCGGAACGGGACGGGTGCAGGCCTGGGATCTGCACGAGCACAGGACGGCCCTGATCGAAGCCCAGGCGCGGCGGCTGGGGCTGGAGAACGTCCGGCCGATGGTGCGGGACGCGCTGAAAGCACGCGAAGACCTGATTCAGACGATGGACGGCGTGCTGCTGGATGCCCCGTGCACGGGCCTCGGGATGCTGGCGGAAAAGCCGGACATCAAGCTGCGGGTGACGGAGGAAAGCCTGCGGGAACTGACGGAGATTCAGCGGAAAATGCTGGACACGGTCTGCGCATACGTCAGGGAAGGCGGAACGCTGGTGTATTCCACCTGCAGTATCCTGCCGGAGGAGAACGAACAACAGGCGGAAGATTTCCTGCGGAGGCATCCGGAATTTGAAGCAGCGGCGCTGCCGGAGACGGTTCCGGAGAAGTATACGCAGTATCGGAAAACCGGGCTGCAGCTGCTGGAGTACCGGGACGGCGTGGAAGGATTCTATGTCTGCCGGTTCAGACGGAAACGGATTTAGGATTTAGGATATAGGATTCAGGGTTGGGTTTGCGGATTTCAGACTTTTGCTCGGGAGAATGAAGGAATATGAGAAAGTTTAACCTGAAGGACAAAGCAGCGGAACGGATGATGAATCCGGAGGCGGAAAAGCCGGCGGCAGAGCCGGAAGAGGAGCGGGCGGAATGCCCGGTGAGCGGATTTTCGATCGCGAGCCGGACGGATGTGGGCCGGGTTCGCAAAAGCAACCAGGACGCATTGATCATCGGAGAAGGCATCGCAGGCGTGGCGGATGGTATGGGCGGCCACAACGGCGGTGAAATCGCCAGCGGCGAAACCCGGGACGGGATTCTGCGGGAACTGCAGGGGAAAACTCCGGATCGTCAGGTGCTGGAGGAAGCCGTGAAGAAAGTCAACCTGGAGGTCTGGGAGCGGCAGGAAAAGGACGCGGCGCTGACCGGCATGGGGACGACGCTGACGCTGCTCTGGCCCGGAGAAAAAGAAATGCTGATCGCCCAGGTGGGTGACAGCCGCGCCTATCTGATCCGGGACGGGAAGATGCGCCAGGTCACGGAGGACCATTCCCTGGTCGGGGATATGGTGCGCAGGGGCGCGCTGACGGAAGAGCAGGCGGCCTGCCATCCGATGCGGAATTACATCACCCGCGCTGTCGGAACCGAAGATACAATCGAGGTGGATCTTTACAGCGAAGAACGCAAAAAAGGCGACCGCTGGCTGATCTGTTCTGACGGGCTGTACAGCCAGATCACCAAGACCGCGCTGGAAGAGGCGGCACAGACGGAAGATCCGGAGACGGCGGCGGACAGGCTGCTGCAGGCGGCTCTTGAAGGCGGCGGGAAAGACAACATCACCCTCATTCTGATGACAGACGAAACAGAAATCGAAACAGAAACAGCCTCCGATGAAACGAAGACCGGGGAGGCGGAAGCATGACGGAGAGAATTCTTGCCAACCGCTACCGGCTGATCGAACAGATCGGTATGGGCGGCATGGCGATCGTTTACCGGGCAGTGGACCTGCGAACCGGGCATAACGTCGCGGTGAAGGTGCTTCGTCCGGAATATAACGAGGACCGGGAATTCATCAGCCGATTCCAGCGTGAAGCGGAAGCGGCCAGCAAGATGACCCATCACAATATCGTGAACCTGCTGGACGTCGGCATGGACGGGGAGAACCGGTACCTGGTCATGGAATATGTCCAGGGAAAGACACTGAAGGCCGTGATCCAGGAGCGCGGAAAGCTGAGCGCACCACTGGCCTGTCAGATCGCGATCCGGATCCTCAGCGCCCTGGAGCATGCCCACCGGAACGGCATTGTTCACCGGGACATCAAGCCCCAGAATATCCTGGTTCACGAAGACGGACACATCAAGGTGGCCGATTTCGGCATCGCCCGGATTGCCGACAGCGCAACCCTGACCCACGGTGACAACGTCATGGGCTCTGTTCACTATTTTTCACCGGAACAGGCCCGGGGTGAAGGCGCCACGGCCGCCAGCGATATTTATTCGACGGGCATCGTGCTGTATGAAATGCTGACGGGACGGGTGCCCTATGACGGGGATAACCCCGTAGCTGTGGCGATGCAGCATCTGCATGCGGCTCCGGCGCCGATCCAGAGCATTTCCCCGGACGTTCCTCCGTCAGTGGTGCGGGTTTGCATGCGGGCCATGGAGAAGAATCCTGCTGCCCGGTATCAGACGGCTCGGGAAATGGCGGCGGATCTGCGGGTGGCACTGGAAGAGCGCGGGGCGGAACCGGTCCAGATGCCTGAAAACGAACTGGACGTCCGTCAGCCAAAACCCCAGGTGACAACGGAGCGTACCGGCAACACGGGACTGCGGAAAAAAGTGAACAGCAAAGCGAGTCAGCGCAGGCGCGTACGGATTCTCACGGATGTCCTGATTGCCCTGGCGGTGCTGACGGGGCTGTTCTTCGGCGGCAAAGCCATTGTGGAAAGAACGATCTCGAAGGTCAGCGTTCCGGACATTATGGGGATGAATATCGACGAGGCCGTGAAGGTGCTGAAACAGGCAGGCCTGAAAGAAACCCACAAGTTCATGGCTAACGACGAGGCCGAAAAGAACGTGGTTTTCAAGCAGAATCCGGAGGGATCCATGGACGCTCACAAGGGTGATACGGTGATCCTGCTGGTTTCCAGCGGACCGGTGCCCTATGAGATGCCGGACGTGACAGGTATGACGGCAGACGAAGCGACAAAGCTGCTTTCAGAGAAAAAAATGAACATCACCCGGGACCGGGCCGCCAGCAGCGAGGTAGAAAAGGGAAAAGTGATCAGCCAGATTCCGGCGGCGGGCGACATGGTGACCCGGGACGACCCGGTGACGCTGACGGTGAGCGGCGGCAGCACCACCGTACCGTCCCTGGCGGACAAGACGCTTGAAGAGGCTGAAGAACTGCTGGCCAGGCAGAACCTGACGCTGCAGCCGGGGCTGAAATACCAGAGCACGGAGGAATATGAACAGCACGGGCTGATCGCCTCTTCGCTTCCGGAAGCGGAAAACCGCGTGGCGGAGGAAACACCGGTTCAGCTGACCATCTGGCGGCATCCGGTGGCGGCCACCGTGGCGAATTTGAATATAAGGCTGAAATCCAGCGACCAACAGACCAAAGTCCGCATCACGATCCAGGCGGAAGGCTCCAACACGGTGATTGAAACGAGAACCTATACCTTCGACCCGCACGACGCACGGCAGATCGAGGAGACCATTTATCTTCCGGACCGGCGGACCTATACCTGTACGGTGTACGACGGCGACACGCAGACGGAACAGAAGACGCTGGTGGCCGAATGAAAAAAGGAACGTTGATCCGCGGCATCGGGAGTTACTATACCGCGAGGGACGCGGAAGGCAGCTGCTATACCCTGCGGTGCAAGAAGAAATTCCGGCGGCAGGGCATCAGCCCGCTGACGGGGGACGAAGTACTGTTTACCCCGGGAGAGGGCGAGGAACACGGGTGGATTGAGGAAATTCTGCCCAGGACCTCCGTGTGCCTTCGGCCGCCGGTGGCAAACGTGGGCCGGCTGGTGATCGTGATCGCGCCGGTTCCCGAACCGGATATGCTGCTTTGCGACCGGCTGATCAGCCGGGCCGGCGCCCAGGGCATCGACATCCTGATTGCAGTGAACAAAGCGGATCTGGACGCGGACCTTGCAGAACGGACGGCCCGGGAATACGCTCCGGCCGGGATCCCGGTTTTTCGCGTGTGCGCGAAGACAGGGGAGGGCCTTGAAACATTGAAGGAGGCCATGAAAGGCGCGCTGTGCTGCCTGACGGGGCAGAGCGGCGCGGGAAAGAGCACGCTGCTGAACGCGATTTTAGGGCTGGAGCTGGAAACAGGGGACATCAGCCGGAAGATTCAGCGGGGGAAAAATACCACACGCCAGGCCGAACTGATTGAAAAGGACGGGTTGCGGGTGATGGATACGGCAGGGTTCAACCTGCTGGAGCCGGAAAAAAAACTGGAGCCGGAAAAACTGCGGGAACGTTATCCGGAATTCAGGGAATTCGAGGGAGCATGCCGCTTCAGGGAATGTCTGCACGACCGGGAACCCGGTTGCGCGGTGCAGGCGGCGGCGGACGAGGGAAAAATCCACCCGGAACGGCTGCGGAGATACCGCCTGCTGCTTCAGGAAACAAGGGAAGAATGGAGAGAACGGTATGATTAAGATTGCTCCGAGCATTCTTGCGGCGGATCCGATCAACCTGGAGAAGGATGTGCGGCGTGCTGTCGAAGCAGGATGTGACTGGATCCATGTAGATGTAATGGACGCGCATTTTGTGCCGAATCTGGCCTATTCCCCGGACACGGTGCGGCGGCTGAAGGAGGTTTGTCCTGTGCCGCTGGACGTTCATCTGATGATGGATCAGCCGGAGACGCTGCTGGAAGCGTTCCTCGATGCCGGCGCGGCGAACGTGACGGTGCACGCGGAAGTCGGCGATATCAGCGGGCTGATCCGGAAAATTCACGAAAAAGGTGCAACCGCGGGCGTGGCCCTGCGGCCCGGTACGCCGCTTGCGGCAGTGCAGCCGTACCTGGAGAGCGCGGAGCTGATTCTTACCATGACGGTGGAACCGGGATTCGGCGGCCAGAAGCTGGACGAGCGCGTGATCGGGAAGATCCGGGAACTGCGGGAAAACGGATACACCGGGGAGATCGAGGCCGACGGCGGCATCCGCATGGACAATATCCGGCGTCTGGCCGAAAGCGGTCTGTCGGTGGCCGTGATGGGAACAGCGCTGTTCCGGCACGGGGATATGCAAACAGCGATTTCGGAGCTGCACAGGATTTAGTGGAT
>Ga0265298_10005602_pt1 | contig 15696 bp, 10 predicted proteins | sample AusTroGonzalo_MG_3_FD_193486 | JGI IMG/M metagenome (GOLD analysis project Ga0265298, IMG submission 193486) | Bovine rumen microbial communities from tropical cattle in Woodstock, Queensland, Australia - Gonzalo_01 | ecosystem: Host-associated > Mammals > Digestive system > Stomach > Rumen ... | reverse complement strand
TCTGCATTGTCCATTGGGATGCCTTCGTTCGTATCGTTCATTTTGATTCTCCCTGTTGTAGTTGCGTGTTAGATTATGGTTTTACGTCCGTATAGCCGCACAGCGCGCCCAACGCCCAGTCGAGGGCGAAGAAGGAAACGCCCTTCAGGGCGTCCGCAGCCTCGAGTTGCGCGCGCACGGAGTCCCGGTCGGGGCTCGCCTCGTCCGCGCAGGCGGCGATTCCCGGGACGAGGGCGGACGCCGGCGCCGCCGCCTTGCACAGGGCAAGGTCGCGTTTGAATGCGATCGGAGACTCGGTGTAGATCATGGGCGAGACGAAATCCACCCACCCCTCCTTCACCCACCGGGGCCAGTCCTGGCCGAGCTTCGCCGCCGCTTCGGGAGTGGGGAACACCGCAGCGGAAAGCGCGCAGCCCGGACGCGCGCGGCGAAGCATCCGCGAGAAAGTCCGGACGAAAAGCGAGATGTCCTCCATCTTCTCGGCGGTCGCCTCCTCGTCGGACGGCACGCGCACGTAGTCGAGTTGGACGCCGACGACATCCTGCGGGATTGAATCCAGAAGCTCCTGCACGCGCCTGCCGCGCGCCTCTCCGCCATGTGGAACGGTCCACCGGCCGTCCGAAGCCGGTTCGAACGCATTGAGCCAGAGATGGACGCCGACGCCAGCCTTGCCGGCCATCCCGAAAAAACGCCTGACGCCGACATCCCCGGAGCCAAGCGCTTCGCGGCGGACGAAGAGCGCATTCAGGCCGTACCTCTTCATCCATTCCGGCAACGCCGGCATTCCACCCGGGAAGCCGGGGGGATTCTGCAGCCATGCCCCGCGCAACTCGAACTTGGCGAGTTCCGTGACGGAGATCGGCTTCATGGGGCCGGGGAGGTCCTGGCAGGCAATGTCGGGCGACACCTTCTGGACGACGCTCCTGAGGTGCCTTGCCGCCCCAGGCGACGGGAGCGGCGGGATGTGCGAGAACCATGCACCGGCGGGCGTGAGCGTCACGGCCGGCGAAACGGCCGCGCCGCCGGGGGAGAGGAAACGGGCCGCCACCTTGGCGGAAGCCGAGCCGTCGAAGGACGGCACGATTGTGTTGTCGGTGTGGTGGGGATATGGCGGAACGGCCTCGTCAAGAGGCTTGATGGCGCACCACTGCTGTCCGCCTTGCCAGGCGCCGGGCCGCAGGCCGAACGCCTCCGATAGGACAGGGTTGGCCGAATAGTAGATGATGGCGCGTCCGCCTTTGCGGACAAACCCGGCGAGGAGCTCGGCATCAGCGTCGGGGAGCGACGAGGCGTCGGGGACGATGACGAGGCGCGGGGCGGACTTCACGGCGGCGGAAACGGAGGGATGGAGGTCGCAATCGAGCCGGCTGCGGGAGAGCGTGGCGGCCACGCGGCGCGCAAGAGTCTCCATCCACGAACCTGCCGGGCCCGACAGAACGGCGATTTCAGAGGCGGGGGCGAGCGAGAGGGAGTTGACGACGAGCCTGCCTGCGCCGGGCGAAGGCGAGCGCCACACGCTCACGCGCACCTCGTCTATCTTCGGCTTCTCGCCAACGGACGGCGCAAAGTTCCCGAACGGAACGCGCAGGCGCGACGTGGCGAGCGCGGCAGCGTCAACTTGGGCGGAGGCAAGCCAGTCGCCGCCGATTTTCAAGTGGAACGTCGCGGCCCTGACGGAAGCGGCCCCCTTGAAAAGCCCGATGTCGAGCGCGATGGCGCCCGCCGGAACGCCGGGACGGGATGGCGTCGGCTTCACGTCCACAAAGACCCGGTCCTCCGCCGTTTTCGCGAAGTCCCACTCGAGCGACGACACGGCGGCTGGCGCCATCAGGGCAGCGAGGGCGCAGGCAGGCGGCAGGAGCCTTTTCATGGCCCTTTGGAAGATCACCGCCACACGTACTCCTCGTTATCGGGGGCCGGTGCCTTGACAGACTGGCCTGTTGGATTGTCGGCGGCGACGACAGTCGCGGACGCCGGATCGGGCGTCTGGGCAGGGGTCGGCGCGGGAGTTGGAGCCGCAGCAGCAGGTTCCCGCGCGGCAAAGGGGTTTTCCAGCCTTACGGGAGCGTGCTCGTTGCCAGTGTTGCCGTTGTTCTTGATGATGCGGGCGGTCTCGCGCCGGTTGTTCCGGATGCGCGAGCGGATCGCGTTTACCAGCGCGCTCAGAAGGAAGATGGCGGCGAGAACGCCGAACACCATGTGGAAAAGGTCGTCCTTAAGCAAGTCTTCCATACCGGTCAACCCTCCTTCGGCAAGATGTCCGCGTCCTCGGCCGCCTGCTGCATGATCGCGGCGTTTATCTCGGGAGCCTTGGCCACGTAGCCGAGCATCAGCGCGGTGTCGCAGATGTTGGTGATGCTTCTGGGCACGCCGCCGGAAAGGCGGTAAAGCTCGGACAGGGCCTCTTGGTTGAATATCCACATGTCGCCGCCCGCCGCCATGACCTTGTGCTGGACGAACTCGATGGTCTCGCTGTGCGTGAGGGGGTCGAGCGTCCAGGTAAGCTGCACCCTGGCGCGCAGGGACTGGTAGGAACGCACCATTTCCAGAAGCTTCGGTATGCCGCCCATGATGATCGTGGCGAGCTGCTGTTCGCGTCCGTCGCTGGAGGCCAGGCGCAGGTTGCTCAGGTAGTGGATGAGGTAGAGCCCGTCGTCGTCGCCCATATACTGCGCCTCGTCGATGAGAATCGCGTGGCGTTTCAGGGCGCCCGGCTTGCGGGAGAGTTCCTGGAGCATCATGAGGCCGTCCGGGATCGAGGCGACCGTCCCCTTCACGCCCAGGCCGGCGATGACATGGCTCAGCAGCGCGAGGTGTCCCTTGGGGATGGCGTCGATGCGGATGTACGGGATGCCCGCCTGGGCGATGCGCTCGGTCAGGCTGGACAGGAGGAAAGACTTGCCCATGCCGAACTGACCGGTGAGGATGCCGGCGACCCGGCCTTCCGAAACCAGGTAGAAAAGCCGTGCCACGCCCTCCTCGAACTGGCTTGAGCGGTAGAGCTGCCGAGGGTTGTATGAGTTGACGAACGGCGCTTCCCTGAGATTCCAATATTTTTTGTACATGTCAATCCGCCTCCTTCATTGCGGCGGCGAAAGAATATTTCGCATGGTCTTTCCTTTCCGGAATGGGCGCTGGGCTGGGCTTGGGCGGCGGCACGAGATGCGAAATCTGGCCGAGTATGGACTGCGTCATGTCCATAATCCCCAAATCTGCCCCATGTGAGAAGGACTCCGCAGCCGCCGGTGACTCATTTCCCTCGGCAAGAGTCTGGAATTCGCCCGACGACGTCGGGACGGCTCCGGGCTCCGCGTCCTTCACGAACCCTTTCCCCGGCACGAACTTTAGCGGCGTCTCGTATGGCAGGCGGACGTCCACCGTCAGTCCCATGTAGGCGAGCACCTTCATGAAGTAGTTGCCCAGCCTGTCGCGGTGGAACTGGATCGCGACCGAGGACCTGTCCTTCATTTCCCCCCACACCTTCTTCGCGGCGGCGGAGACTGGTTCCGGCAAGGCCACGATGGCTGTAAGCCCGGATTCTTCAAGTATCGAGACGAATTCCGCGACGCGCTCCGGTGCGGCGGAAACAGGATGGACTTCGAGCCAGGGTCGGGCGTCCTGGATGAAGAGGGTGGTCGCCGAGATGCGGTGGGCCTCCGCGATAAGTTCCTCAAGCGATTCCCTGACGGACAGCGCCTCGCCCGGCTTGTAGGCATGGTAGAGGATCGAGAGCGCGCCGACTTCAGTGGCTTTCTCCAGATCGTAGCCGACTTCGCGCGCCCGCAGCGCGACAAGGTCTTCGGACTCGGCGAAGACGGCCAGGACCTGCTCCTCCAGCCGGTAGTAGTTGTTCAGCGCCGTACCCACAGCCACTTCACGGCCTTCGCCCGAGGCACCCGTCAGAAACGTCACGTGGCCGACGTAGATGCCGGAGAACTTGTCGTCAAGCACCGGAATCCCGATGGGAACCTTCATGATCTTATGAGCCATCTATGCTCTCCTCCCCGCCGTCACGGCAGCTTCAAGCTCGCGCAGACGGTTCGCCATCGCGGTGATGTCCATCAGCGTGCCAACCACCAGGTCGTGGTGGGTGCCTGAGCACTTCATCAGCTCGCAGAAAAGCACGTCCACGTGGTCGAGCTTGAGCGAGTCAACCAGGACGGGTCCTCCGGAACCGGTATCAACCGTGTTCTTGACGACCCCGTTGAAGAGCTCGGCGTTCTGCCCCACGACGTCCGCAAGCGTGAAGCCGACCGTCCGCGGGCAGCCGACCAGCGCGTTGAAGCGGCCGTTGGCGCGCACGATCTTCCCCGTAGCGGCATCAACTGCGAAGACGGCGGCGGCGGTCCCCTCGAGGACGGCGTTGAGTTCCCCGCCTGCGGAGGCGATGGCGGCGGCGACGGCGTTCGCCCGCTCGCAGACGGTCTTCACCAGCGTCAGCAGCATCTTTCCGTCGAAGGGCTTGCCGATCACTTCCCACGCGCCGCATTCATAGAGCTCCGTGACCGTCTGAAGATCGATGGCCGAGGCGGTCTCCACCACCACCGGCACCATATTGGCTATGCCGCTTTCGCGCAGGAACTTCAGCACGTCCCATCCGTCCACCTCATGCATGACGAGGTCAAGCACGATGGCGGAGTAGTTGTGCTGGCCCGTGCGCAGTATCTCGATGGCCTGTGCGCCGTCCGAAGCCTCGTGGACCTCGAAGTCGTTCTGGAATATGCTGCGGGCGATGGACCGCACGACGTTCGAATCGTCGATGACCAGGATCGGGGGTTTCACGTCCCTGCGGGCTCCGTCATGCGAGCTGAGGTGATGGTTTGGGATTGTCATGTGTTCGTTCCTTTGCAATGTCTTGGATGATCGGAGTGGCGTTAGAAATGGCTTAGGAAGTAGAGAAGCACCATGTGGTCGATGTAGGACCTCATGGCCAGGATGTCGTATTCCACCGAAACCGTCAGCCAGTCGGTGATGTCGTAGCTGTAGAGGCCGCCAAAGCCCCAGATGGCCTCCCAGTCGGTGTCATGGTCGTACACGTTCCTGAACTTGTATGATTCGCTGGTGCTCTTATAGTTCCTGTCGTCCAGCGCAAAGCCGCCGCGCCCGTCGCTCTTGGAGAAGCCGCCGAAGATGTCGGCGCGGAACCGCAGCTTGTCCGAATCCGTCTCGTAGCGCAGCACGCCCAGCACGCGCTTGTCCCAGTAGGGCGTCCAGTAGAAGTCGCTGGGGTCGCTCGTCGTGGTGGTGTTGAATCTCAGGCCGTACCAGACCGTCGGCATGGATTCGGAAGACCACAGGGACTCGAGGTTCATGAAGTACATCGCGTTGTCGTCGCGGTAGGTCCAGTACTGCGTGCGACCGGACAGCTTCCAGTAGTCGGACGGCAGCCATGCCGCCGTGAGGGCGAGGGAGTCGTAGGTGACGTCCTTGACGGCCGAGGCAACGTAGTCGTGGTCGAAGAGCGTCATGACGGAGAAGTTGTCCTCGGGGTTCCACCGGGCGCCAAAGGAAAACACCGTCTCGTCGTTGTTGCGCATCGGCGTGAAACGGCCGCTGTTGCGGTGATCCTGCAGGTTCGAGTAGTCCTCGTACCTGTACTTGTCGGAATCGTCTGGCTTGCGCGACGACTGCCCCGCCGAGCCGAAGAGGAACACCCCGGAATCGAGGCGCCAGTTCACGCCCAGGCGCCAGTCCTCGGTCTCGGCCTTGAACTTGTACTTCGTCTCGTCGTAGGCCACGTCGGTCATCGTCTGCGCGTTCCAGTAGGGCCGGACGGTCTGCTTGATCTCGCCCTTGTGCAATTCGCCGTACAGGCCGACCCTGTCGTTCCAGTTGGCCCCGGCCTTCGCGCCGTACCTGACGATCTCCACCTGGTCGTTGGCCTTGGTGTGGGAGATGTCAACCTGCCCGTAGGGATGGCCGGGATCGAACCAGGGCTTTTCCTTCTCCTTGGACATCTGCCACTCGAGCTCCGGCTCGCGCAAGTCGCCCGCAATCTGCTTCTCCCCCCCGCCTTCGCCGGAATCGTTCCGGCGGATTATCGTGTCGTTGCGGTCGTCGCGCTCCGCGTCGTGCGCGGACGTCCCGCCAGAGACCGTCTCCAGCAGCGGGCGCATGCTGGCGGAGACGCGGTTGCGGAAGCGGTGGCGGATGTTGTAGTCAAGCCTGGTGCACAGGTCTTCGGGGTAGCCGTCCTTGCGGAGGCTGGCCACGATCTTGTTCGCCTCGTTCGGCTGGTTGAGGAGCATCGCCAGCTCGGCGCGCATCCGGCGGCCGAGGAAGTATGGATGGTACTCGTAGGCGTGCCGGACGATGTCCTCGCCTTCGTCCGACCAGCTGGGCTCGTAGCGGCGCGCGATCATCGGGTCGTCGCCGGTCACGGTGAAGCCGGTGGTGCTCTGCACGAAGCCGAGGCCATATGAGCAGGCGGCCTCCGAGATGATGCTGTCGCTGATCGAGCGCTTGGCGCTGATGTTGCACGCGCCGACCTGCCCCACCGAGCCGAGGGGGTAGGCCACCATGGCCACGGCGCAGTCGTTCGAGCCCATCGCCCTTCGGATCTTGGCGCGGCTGTCCCGGAACTCGCGGCGGATGCGCCGGTCCCATTCGTTCATCGACTCGATCCGGTTGCGGTCGGCTCTCCAAAGGCGGTTGTGCAGAGGGTCTCGCATGTCGGCGCCGTCCTTGTCCACGGGCGCCTTCTTGTCGCCGGAGCGGAGCGAGGATCCGATGATCCAGTTGCCGGTTTCGGCGTACTGGCGTATCTCATCCCACCCAGGCCTGCTGGGCTCGAAGGATTCCGGCTCCTCGGAGGGGGTGAACAGCGCGAAAGGAACGCCGAACTCCTCCGCGACACGTGTGCCCAGCGCCATTTGCGAGCGGCGGGCCGTGTCGAACGTCACCGCGAAGGTCAACCGGGGGCCGAAGGAATCCTCGTCGTCCTGGCATTCCTCGTCCTCGTCGCCGTCCTCGTCGTCTTCATCCTGCCCGGATCGCCTGCGCTCGCGGGCCTTTTTCGCTTCCTGGTCGTTCTTGAGGTAATGCACGCCCGTGATCATCCAGCCGACATGGTCGAAGAACTTCGCCGGGAGGGGCGTCTCCTCCTCCTCGGCCTGCTCGTCGACGAGATGCCGCACTTTCCGGCGGCCGGCCTTGGCGGTTTTTGCGGGTTTCCTCGCGGCGCCGATGATCTGGGGTATCTCGTCCGCCGAGACCAGCTCCCAGCCGGATCGCTGCAGAGAGCGGATGTGCTCGGTCAGTCGTCTCACGCTCGTCTGCGGCATCCAGTCGCTCTCGGTGAGTTCGGAGTACTTGAGCGTCAGCACGGAGCTCTTCGAACCCGCCTCCTCGAGCCGTTTCGCCTCCGCCAGCGCCTTGGCGTATTCGCCCTGAGCGGAATAGAGGCGCGCGCGGTAGTAGTGTATCATCGGGTCGTCGCGGTCGAAGTGCTTGAACCACTCGCGCAGGACGCGCTGCGCTGCCTCGAACTTCCGTTCCTTGATCTCCACCTCGAAGAGCAGCGCAAGCGCCCTCACGTCCTGGTGGTTGTACTTGAGCAGGACGTCCTCGATCTGGCCGCGGCACATGTTCAACCTGCCGGACTGGTAGCAAAGCTCTGCCAGGAGCTCGCGCGCCTGCATGTTCAGGGGATCGGCCTTGACCGCCTCCTGCAGACGGTCGATGATCATTTCGGTCTTGTAGCGCTCGGGGTTGTCCCGGTTGATGGCCACGCACCGGCCCGCGAGCCGGGTGAGGTACTCCGAGCGCATGAGGCGGTTGGTGGTCGCCTCGACAAGCGTCACGAGCGGGGTCACGTCCTCCTGGCCCGAGATCTCCGCGATGTCGGCCCTCAGCCGCATGGCCTCCATGTTCTCGGGCTCCAGCTCGAGAATCTCCCGGCAAAGGCGGTCGGCTTTCTCCAGCTCGCCCACACGCAGCTCCAGCGTGGCCTGCTCGAGCTTTATGGGGGGGCTGTCCGAGATGACTTCCGCGATGTCGCGGTATATCTTGAGCGCTTCCTCGTCCTGAAAGCGGTTCGCAAGCATCTGGGCATAGGTGCGCTGGATGTCGACGCGGTCGGGGTTCTCCTTGACGAGCCCCTTCAAGACCGCTTCGCACTCCTCGATCTCGCCCAGGCGCATCAGGTTCTGCGCGAACGAGTATTTGAGGTCGTAGTCCCGCGGATTGATTGCGAGGGCCTTGCGGAAGGACTCGTCCGCCTTCACCCAGTCCTTCTCGAGTATCTCGTACTGCGCGACGAGCGCATGGGGCTTTGCCTTCTCGGGCATCAGGTCGCGCATCCGGAACCACAGGTCGCGCGCGCGTTTCTGCTGGCCGGTCCGCACGTAGCACCAGCCGAGGCCCTCCCAGCCGGCCTCCAGCGCTGGGTCGCGCGAGATCGCCTCCTCCAGGAAGGGAATGGCCTCGACGAACTCCTCCTCCTGCACGCGCCCTAGTCCGTAATACATGAGCGCCTGGGCGGGCGTTACCGCCGAGACGTCCGTCCGGCGGGACTCTTCGATCACGCGGTCGAACTCGTCCTGGATGGTTGCGGCGCAAGCCGAACCGGCGGCTAGGGCCAGCGCCATCGCAATTGCCCGTCCAATCGTCCTCATCGTGCCTCCTGCGCGTTACTTCTTGTCGGGCCAGTAGGTCCTGAGCACGTCCTCCGCGACGATTTTCGCGCCCGGGAAGGTCAGGTGGACGCCGTCCGGGTCGCGCACCGTGACCGCCGCGCCCTTCTTGGAGATGAGTGTCTGGGTGTAGCGTCCCGGCCGGATCGTGAGCACCTTGCCCATGTCGTACCTGTGGAACCGGTCGCGGTACTTCTCGTCGCCAGCGACCTCGGCGACGATGCCGGCTACGAACTGCGCGTGCTGGTCGTTGGTGTCGGTCTTCATCGGCGGCGTAAGCATCCAAACGGCGTGGGTCACGCCGTTCGCGTAGAGGACGTCGAGAAGCTCCTCGATGCGGCACTTGTACTCGACGCGCCACTCGTCCGTCCCCACCACGGCCATGCCGCCCGTACGGCTCTCGAGGTTCTGCCTGTCGTTCGTGCCAAGCGAGATGAACGCGGTCTTCGGCTTCACCCGCCCGCAGAGTTCCTTGGCCTTCGTCGGCCAGTTGAAGATCGACGGCCGGGCAAGTCCGGAACCGAGCGACGAGAATGACTCGGCCGGGGTCACGTCCTTCGCCTTGAAGGCTTTCTCCATGCCCTTGCCGAGCATCTTCATCATCGAGTCGCCGATGAAGATGACGGGCGTGTCGAGCTTGACCGGCTCCCCGACCTTCGGGGCGTCCGGCACCGCGCCAGTCGCTGAAATCGCCGCCATCAGGACGGCCGCAGCGATGAGTTTCCTTGTCATTTCACCCTCCTTGTTTTTCATTACATATTTTATTGTCATAGCAGGTCGTCCTCCTGGTCCAGCCAACGCCCGCGGACGCGCGCGGCTTTTCTGCGGAGGAAATCAATCCGGAACATCGCCGAGAGACGTGCGACCGGACGCACGAGCGCCTTCGTCGCGTCGCGGGCGGCACCGTAGTCCATGTTCTCGGCGTTCTTCTCCATCTCCGGCGCGTTCATGAGCACCGCAAGCGCGTAGAACACGGCAAGGCCGGCCGCCGCCGCCCGCCAAGTCACGTTCCTTCCTTCAGTGTCCTTCATGTCCGCGCCTCCTTCAGAACTGGAAATAGATGAACGGGGCCACGCCTTCGGGGGCGAGTCCCAGGATGATTGTAAACACGACCGCCGCGAGGCCACCCTGCACCCAAGTGGGCCACCTGCGCACGCGGTCGGTGAGCCAGGCGAGCCGCGCTCCGTCGCAGAGCTGCAGGGCGAAGCCCGCCGCCAGCACCGCCGCGCCGGCCTTCACCGGCAGCGTGGACTCCGCGCCTGCGGACCTGAACGCATTGAGAACCCCCTTGAAGGTCTCCATGCCGTCCGCGGAGCCAGACCTGAAGAGAATCCACAGGAAGGCGACCACGTGGAACACGAATATCCGCGCAAGCCACTTCGGCGGGCGGAAGGATACAAGGCGGCCGAGCATGCGCTCCGCCGCCAGCAGCGCGCCGTGCAGGATCCCCCACAGCGCGAACGCCCAGCCCGCCCCATGCCAGAGCCCGCCCAGGAACATGGTGATCAAGAGGTTCGCGTAGGTTCTCGCCTTCCCCCTGCGCGAGCCGCCCATGGGGATGTAGAGGTAGTCGCGGAGCCACGACGAGAGCGAGATGTGCCAGCGGCGCCAGAACGTCTTGAAGCTGTCGGAGAAATAGGGCGCGTCGAAATTGACCGGGAACTCGAAGCCCAGCAGCAGCGCGCAGCCGATCGCGATGTCGGAGTAGGCCGAGAAGTCGCAGTATATCTGCAAGGTGTAGGCGTACACGCCCATGAGCGCGTCGATGGCGCCGAATTCCTCCGGCATGACGAAGAGCGGGTCCGCGAAGTTCGCGGCGAGGTAGTCCGCGACGACCGTCTTCTTGAAGAGCCCCACGAGGATGAGCACGCCCGCGCGGGCGGTATCCAGCCTCGTCTTCGTCCCCGGCAGGTTCTCCATCGCCGGGATGAGGTGTCCCGCGCGGACGATCGGCCCGGCCACGAGCTGCGGGAAGAAGGCAAGGTAGTTCGCGAAGTCGATCCAGCGCCTCGCGGGCTTGATCTCGCCGCGCGCCACGTCGATCACGTAGCTCAGCGCCTGGAAGGTATAGAAGGAAATGCCCACTGGGAGGACGATCGTGCACAGAAATGGCTGCGCCGACTCCAGGAAGGCGATCCACGCATCGCCCCGGCCAAGCCAGCCGGCCACCTTAACCCCCAGCGGGGCGACCGCCTCGTTGAAGAGGAATCCCGTGTACTTGAAGAACACGAGCACCCCGACGTTGAGCGCGACCGCCAGCGACACCGGCAGCCGGCCCGACCGCTCCCCTCTCCCGGCCATCCACAGGGCGAAGCCATGGTTGATGACGGAAGACGCGAGCAGCATCAGCGCGAACGGCCAGCTCCACCAGCCGTAGAACACGAGGCTCGCGGCCAGCAGCACCAGCTTCCTCAGCGAGACGAGCCACCTTTCGCAGCCCGCGCAACGCTCCGCCAGCGCCGCCAGGCCCCAGTTGAGACCGAAGACTGCCGCGAAGAACACGGCGAACGTCAAGGTCGGGAACAGCATCAGTCCTCCCTCCCCCTTGGCATGACCACCAGCATCGGCTTGGCCCCCGTGCGGTCCGCGCCGGCCGGGGCGGTCTTCCACTTCTCGAATTTCTCCGCCTGGGTCTCCCAGGTCGCCTGGCCCGTCTGCAGATAGAGACTGCCGCGCTGGAGCTCGTGCAGCACCACCTCGGCGCCGGCCTCGGCGGCCTCCGCGAGCGGCTTGTCGCACTGGACCAGGACGACGTTCGCGAACAGGGCCTCGAGCGCCTTCTCCATCTTCGCGCACCACTCCGCCCCGGGGAGACGCCTCACCCGCAGGCACAGGCCGTCCAGGCCGGACTTCTTCATGTAGGCGATGACGTCCGAGGGCTCGGGGTCGTTGTAGTAGCCGAGGTCAACGACCGGCATGAGCCGCAGACGGTGGTAGCGCGCGAAGACGCGCAGGCCGTCCAGCGAGCGGGCGTCCGGAGAAGAGAGGGACCGGTCCACCGCCTGCTGGCCGACGACCGGCGCAATCACGCCCACGTCGCCCGCCCGCTCTCGCAGGGCCTCGAGAACGTCGCGCGTCGGCGCGGGCACGGATGTGCCGTCCTCCCTGACGACCGGCAGCAGGTCCGTGACGACGACTGTCGGGCGCAACGGGCCGGACGACAGCACCTTGATGCGCGTCTGGGCCATGCCCGTCTCCGATGCGGAGGCCGCAACCCCCCACCAGCCATAGCCGAGCGCGCCAGGGATCGCGAGCGGCGTGGAGAACGCGTTTCTGCCGTCCACGTAGCCGATCGCGCCGTCGCCGCGGATCTCCAGCCGGAGCGTGAGGTCGTCTTTAGGACGGACCCACAGGACGCTGTCCAGCACCCGCGGCTCGCCGTTCTGCCATGCCTGGATGCGCAGGAATCCGTCGCTGTCGAACCCGAAGCGCACCATGCCCTTCGCCGAACGCCGCGCATAGAGCCAGAACGCGCCGAGCGACTCGCCGATCCTGGCCTCCACGAACCCGTCGCGGATGAGGTCGCTGCGCTTGAGTCTCAGGTTGGACTCGGACGGGTCTGGCAGGCCCGGCAGCAGGAATTCGCCGCCGATCAGCACCCCGTTGTTGCCGAAGACCTCCCAGCTGTCGGACAGGCCTGACTCCGAGAAGTTCTCGACAACGGGCTGTTCGAGCGGCATCAGCGACATGTAGTTGCGCCTCACCAGGCCGTTCTTGGAATCCTTCGCCACGCGCCGCAGGAAGTCGAACGCCGCGCTCGACTCCGGAAACGTCAAGAGCCCGGAGTCGTCGATCTTGCGGCGGAACCACATCAGGTTCTGGCTGTTGGGCGCGACCATGCCGATGATGTGCTGCAGGTTGTCGTATCGCTCGGGCGCCTCGTTGAGGTAGTTGTGCAGCGCCACCCTGATGTCGATGTTGTCGGGCTGGCGCCCGACCCAGTCCTTGAGGATCGCCCGCGCGTCCGCGCGCATCCCCCTGTGGTCGAGCCAGCGCGCCTGCGCGAGGGCGATCTCGCGGTTGAGGGGGAAGGCCTTCGCGTACCTGTCCAGCATCTCGCGCGCCTCGTCCTCGGCCTTGCCGGTCGTCATCAGGTAGTCGGCGAAGGCCGTCACCACGTCGATTCGCCCGGGGTCGAGTTCGAGGGCCTTCCGGTAGGCCGCCGCCGCATCGTCGCCACGCATCTCGCGGACGTTCAGCCGCGCCTTGTATTCCCATGCGTCCGCACTCGTCGGAATCGCCTCCGTCCAACGCTTTGCAGCGGCGTCGGCCTCGAGGAAACGGCGTTCGGACAGGAGCCGCTCGGCCCGGACGGCGAAGTCCGGATCGCCGGGCTGCGATTCCTGCGGCTTCGCGTCGATCTTCGCGAGCTGGTAGTAGTTGACGGCGCCGTCCTTGTCGTTCGGCACCACCGGCAGGAGCCCGTGCATGCGCTTCCTGAGGACGGGCGCGACCACCGAGCCGTCCGCAGCCACCACGATCACGCCCGGCAGCGTGCCGAGAAAGCCCGACGCCAGGCTCCCCGCAACGAACGACGCCGGGAACCTGACCGCTACCGGCATGTTTGTACACCCCGTGTCGTTGCGGAACGACGCGATCCAGCTGCGCATCAGCGGCAGGCTCGTCTCATCCAGCTCGCTCGCATCTACGTAGAGCCCAGCGAAACCGCCGTCCTTGAACGCCTCAGCCGCCGACTTCTGCGGGATGTTGCCGAACGGGTTCTTCCCGGAGAGCTTCAGCCGCGGCCATACGCCGCAGAACGCCTTGGACGCCTCGATCTTGATGACGTCGAGATCCTCCACGAGCTGGAAGCCGGCCATGCCGTCGCTCGCCGAAAACCACGGCGGCGCGATTCCGTCGTACCTGAAGGCCTGCCGTTCAAGCTCCGCGAAGATGTCCGTCTTGTCGTGTACCGACTCCTCGTCCCAAAACGCGAAACGCGGCAGCGGCGCCCTGAGGCGCGCGGACAAGATCTCCGCCTCCGCCTCGCCGGGACAGCCGCTCCATACGCCCGCGCCGACGAATCCGGGCCTGGGCCGGGGGTCCCCAAGGCTCACGCCCCCGCCGAAGAGCACCCGCCCGTCCAGCATCGTGAAGAGCGCGCCACTGCGCGTGACGAGGACGAGCGAATGCTCGCGGCCCGCGCCGATGGGGGATTCCAGGAACTCGACGGCCAGCTTTTCGCCGGTCGCACGCCCCGGCTGGTTGCGCGTCAGGATGGCCGAGCTGTCCTTTCCCAGCGTAAGCATCACCGCGTCGTCTTCAGCCACGTAGTTCAGGAATACGGAGAAATCGCCACCCTCGATGCGGAACTTGATTTCAAACGAGCCTTCCGCAAAGGCGTTGGAGCCCATCACCAGCGCCTTCGAGCCGGTGGTGGAGCCTTTGTCGGAGACGACCGGGTCGTCCGGGGGCTTTGCCCGCAGGAATACGGAGGAGCCGCCGGCGTCTGGCTTGCACTCGCCCCAGATCGCGCGCCACCTTTCCTTTTCCACGCCGCCGGCCTTCGGCGAGTCGTCCCAGCCGCCGGGCATCTCGCGCGGCCACACGCCGTCGAGGATGCGCACCAGCTCGTCGGCGCTCCATGCTGGATCCACCTTTAGCCGCGCGAGACGGCGCGGGTCGGAGAGGGAGTCGTTGTAGCCGAAGCCGTCGATGATGAACCCCATTTCGTAGAAGTCCTCCACCGCCTTGAGGTTGGCTTCGCGCAGCGGCCTGTTGTTCGCCTCGAACTGTCCGTAGTTCCCCATGGGGAAGAAGAACGCCCGCGCCGTGCATCCGAGCTTGTCCTTGAAGAACGAGACCGACGCGGCGTGGTCGGCGCGGATGCGCCTGTCGAACTCCTCCGGTGTTTCAAATCGCGAAAGGCCCGGCAGCCACGCGGGCGCGGAAAAGAACATCGCCGTCCGCCCGTCCGCGCTCGCGACGACCTCACCCGTGCCGTGGTCGGACTCCGACGCCAAGTCCCACGTGGGGTTCGACTTCATGCGCTCCAGATACGGCGCGAGGATGACCCCTTCCGCCTCCTTGCGCACGTCGTCCGTAACCACCCCCATGACGGCATGCCAGCGCCGCTTCTCCAGCAGGTCGCCGACGGTGAAGTACGAGCTCCGCCGCGAGTTCTCGAACGTGATCAGCAGCGACTTGGCGGGAAGGAGGCGTCTCTCCTTGTAGAGCCTCGCCACGTCGTCGAGCGTGATCGGGGTGTACCCCGCCGCCTTCAGCGCGTCCAGCTGCGCATCGAACTTCTTCGTAGAGACGAAGTCCCCGCCGGCTTCCGGGCTTGTCGTGACGCCGCCATAGGCGATGGCCACGAACGAATCGCTTTCGCGCCTTGCCCTCTCCAGCGCCGCCCGCTCCATGCGCTCGCGCCGCTTCCAGTAGATGCTGTTGAACAAGCCCCAAGTCGCCACCCCCAGGCACACTAGGCCGAGAAACACGAGCCAGGCGGTGCGGTTCTGGTCCTTGCGCATCGCCTGCGGTCGCGTCCACCCGCCGCCCGACGTATTGGCGGAGCTGTTTTTGTCCGGATTCTCGCTCATCCTCTCGTACCCCATTTCTTGCCATCCAGCGTAAGGAAGCCCCAGTAGGTCTGCCAGCCGAAGAAGAAGATGTATGAAAGCGTGAACAGGATCCCGGCGTGCCACCACCTGCGGCCGCTCGTGATCCAGAAGTGGAGGCACCACACCAGCGTGATCGTGAGCACGCCGATCACATACGACGGATGCAGCGTCCCCTCCTGCAGGGGGGCGATGACAAGCGCCTGCACCATCACGACGGGCTCCGCGATTGGCATCCACATCATGGCGTACCACGAAAGCGCGGGAACGGGGTGCTTGCGCCACATGAACTTGCCCGTCTTCCAGATCTCGCGCAGGTAGGACCTCACCCACCGCGCCTGCTGGCGCGCGTACTGCTTCCACCCCTCGGGGCAGATCGTCGTCGCGAGCGCCTGGTCGTCGTAGAGGATCTTGTAGTCCTTCAGTATGAGGTTCGTGAGCGAACGGTCGTCGGCGTAGTTCCCGTGCTCGCCCCACACGGTCGCGTTGATCCAGTCGTCCAT